>Ga0187805_10000374_pt1 | contig 14497 bp, 14 predicted proteins | sample NC_wetland_sal_i_6_FD_132965 | JGI IMG/M metagenome (GOLD analysis project Ga0187805, IMG submission 132965) | Wetland sediment microbial communities from Neuse River Estuary, North Carolina, USA - Control_5 | ecosystem: Environmental > Aquatic > Freshwater > Wetlands > Sediment | place: USA...
CCGCGCTGACTGGACTCTGGCCGGGTCCAGACTCCCCGGAACTGCCTCCGGCGCCGCAGCCCGACGGGCAGCTGCCGTCGCCTCGCGAGCTGCGGTCCAGCGTCCCCTTGGCGCTGGACGAGGTCGCCGGGCGGGCGCTGGCCCTGCCTGGCCGCGAGAGCGCCGCAGCCTACCAGTCCCCGGCCGAGCTCGCTGCCGCGCTGTCGGCCGCGATCCCGCCGCTGCAGCTCCCGACGGCCGCGATGCAGCGCAGCAATACTGTCACGGTGCGCCGCGATCGTGGCGGGCCGTGGCCGGCCTCCTCGCAGCCGTCGGCGGCAACTGTGACCGACGGCTACTCCCGCTCGCCGCTGAGCAGCCGCTCCTCGCATGGCCTGGCTGCCGGTCGGCGCAGCCCGGCCCGGCTGGCTGCGTTCGGCGTGCTCGCTCTCGTCGCCATAGCCGGTGCCAGCGCCGCCGCTGTGCAGCTTCTGAACAAGCCGCCAGCCCCACCCGCGGCTGGCAAGTCGCCCAGCCCGAAGCCCGCGGGGACAGGCCAGACCGCGGTGATCACGCCGGTGTCAGCGCAGGGGTTCGACGCGCTGAATCCGAACGGTGACCCGGGCGACGAGAACACCAGCCAGGCCGCCAACGTGCTGGACGGCAACCCGGCCGGCTGGAGCACTCAGGAGTACTACGGCAGCCCGTATTTCGGCAACCTGAAGGCCGGCACGGGCTTCATCCTCGACCTCGGTCGGCCGGCGCAGGTCAGTTCCGTCACAGTCAGGCTCGGCTCCATGCCTGGTGCGAACGTGCAGCTCAAGCTCGGCGACTCCAGCGAGCGGAGTCCTGCCAACCTGGCCGTGATGAAGACCGTGGCCAGCGCGGACGACGTGTCCGGCAGCTATACGTTCACGATCCGGCAGCACGTCTCCGGCCAGTACCTGGTGATCTGGTTCACCAAGCTGCCGCCCGAGTCTGGCAGCCCGAACAAGTACGTTGCCCAGATTTTCAGCATCGTGGTCCACGGCAGCACGTGAGCTGCGGCCGCTAGCGGGGCATGAGCCCAGCGCGCCAGAAAGTGGCGGTCGTCACAGCCTGCCCGCACTCGTTTGCCATCATGAGGTGATCAGCCACGTGGCAATCGCTCGCTCCGCGCGTCGCCAGGGGGCTGACGGTGCGCGGTCCGCTGGCAGGGGGGAGGAAGCGACGGATCCGTCCGACAGCAACTCCGAGCGCCGTCTCCTGCCTGAGCCGCGTCAGCCCGCGGAGCCCGCCGGCCAGGACGAGGGCCCATCCGATGCTGAACTGCTCAGAATGCACGTGGCAGGCGATCACGATGCGTTCGGTGTGCTCTTCCGCCGCCATCGGGACCGGCTCTGGGCTGTCGCCGTCCGGACGCTCGGGGACCCGGAGGAGGCTGCCGACGCGCTGCAGGACGCGATGATCGCCGCGTTCCGCCGGGCTGGCAGCTTCCGCGGAGATTCGGCGGTCACAACCTGGCTGCACCGGATTGTCGTTAATGCGGCCCTCGACCGGCTGCGCCGCCGAGCCGCCCGGCCGACCACGAGCGGCCAGGACGAAGCGGCGCTCGACGCGCTGGCGACCGGCGGCGCCCCGGTGTCCGACCCCTCCGCAAGCAGCGACACGGCCATCGACGTCAGAACCGCGCTGCAGCAACTCGTGCCCGATCAGCAAGCCGCACTGGTCCTCGTGGATATGCTCGGCTACTCGGTCGCTGACGCCGCTCAGGTGCTCGGCGTGTCCGAAGGTACCGTGAAGAGCCGCGCCGCCCGGGGCCGGGCGCGGCTGCTGCCGAGGCTCAAGCATTTGCGGCCCGGCGCGGTGCCGGACCAACACCGGGGGAACCAATCTGCGGCTGGCCGCGTCTCACCTGCGCGGGAGGGGGGTGATGACTCGTCATGACCCGACACGTGAGCACGGACCAGCTTGCCCTTCTGGCAGTGGGTGAACTCCGGCGGCGGAAGGCTGCAAGATTCGAGGCCCACATAGCTGGGTGCACTCTTTGCACCCAGGTCCACCAGCAGCTTACACAGGTGTCCGTCACGCTGGCCAGCGTCCGCTACCCGCCTATGCCAGATAGCTTCTCAGCCCGGATTGAGGTGGCTCTCGCTAGCGAGTCGGCTCAGCGCGTGGCCGCCGCGCCCGCCACCGAGGCCGGGCGGCGCGATCTCCCGACGCGGCGAAGATCCGGGACAGCCGAGTGGCGCGGCTGGCGGCTACCCGGCATGTCGGTGGCTACGACTCGACTGGTCACCGCCGCGGCCGCGCTCGCGATCATCGCCGGCGGAAGTTACACGCTGGCGACGAACATCGGCGGCACCAGTAGCGGCGTGTCCTCATCCGCAGGGGCGCCCGCTGCCCTGCCTGCCCCGGCACGCCAGCTGGCGCTCGGTCCTGACGTCACCTATGGGCGCCCCGGTTCGACACACACCATTCACGCGGTGCGCGCTGGTACCGACTTCGTTCCTGCACAGCTGACGAGCCAGGCGATCGCGGCGGTCCATGCCGCCCGGCTCAGGGGCGCCTCCGCGGCAGGCGCGCCGTCCGTCAGCGCGCCGCCGGTGAGCGCTCCCTCAGCGGCAAACCGCAGTTCAGTCAGCAGCGGCGCGGCCGGTTCCGCAGCACCTGGCTCCGGCACCAGCGCGCGGCTCGCCGGCTGCATCGACCTGATCGCGCCGGGACGCACCGTGCTGCTCGTCGAGCTGGCCAAATACGAAGGCAGGCCCGCCACGATCATCGTCACGGCGGCTAGCGGGGCAACCCAGGCCGCGGCGTGGGTCGTGGGTGACAGCTGCTCAGCCACGAGCAGCGACGTGCTCGCCCATGTTCAGCTTGGCCGGCTGTAGCGCCTGCAGGAGCGCGCGAGCGTGCCCGCCCGCGCGGGAATCTCCGGACGCGTCCGCTGGTTATGCCGGTGCACCGCAACCGGGCCGGGCGGAAAGGGACGCGCACCAGTGACCGACGTTCGCGACGTGATCATCATCGGCTCGGGTCCGGCAGGATATACGGCGGCCCTCTATGCGGCCAGGGCGCGACTTCAGCCGCTTGTCTTCGAGGGCTCCGTGACAGCGGGCGGCGCCCTGATGAACACCACTGATGTGGAGAACTTCCCTGGCTTCCCGGACGGGATACTAGGCCCCGATCTCATGGACCAGCTGCGCAAGCAGGCGGAGCGGTTCGGCGCAGAGTTGGTGCCTGACGACGTAACCGAGGTGGACCTGGCTGCGACGCCAAAAGTCGTGAAGGTGGCCGAGCACGCCTACCTGGCCAGGACTGTCATCATCGCGACCGGATCGGGATATCGCGAGCTCGGTGTGCCGGGCGAGAAGCGGCTGTCCGGGCACGGTGTCTCCTGGTGCGCAACCTGTGACGGCTTCTTCTTCCGCGAGCAGGACATCGCGGTGGTTGGCGGCGGCGACTCAGCAATGGAGGAGGCGACGTTCCTCACGCGCTTCGCGCGGAGCGTGACGATCGTGCACCGGCGGGCCGCCCTGCGCGCTTCCAAGATCATGCAGGATCGGGCTCTGGCCAATCCAAAGATCCGCTTCGTCTGGGACACCGAGGTCGCGGAAGTACTGGGTGAGGACCGGGTCGGCGGACTGCGGCTTCGCAACGTTACGACCGGCGAAGAGAGCGTGCTGCCGGTGACCGGGCTATTCGTGGCCATCGGCCACGACCCCCGAAGCGAGCTGTTCACCGGTCAGCTTCCCCTGGACGCCGATGGGTATCTGGAGGTAGCGCAGCCGTCGTCGCGCACGGCCATCGACGGCGTCTTCGCGGCCGGCGATGTCGTCGACAGGACTTACCGGCAGGCCGTCACCGCTGCGGGCACGGGCTGTGCAGCGGCGATCGACGCCGAGCGCTGGCTGGCTGAGCACAAGGAGTGACACACCGGCCGGCTGGTGTCGGCCTGGGTGGCCGCGCCGGCATAGCCGCCTGTGCGGCGGCGACAACACAGAGTCGGCCCGCTAGTCGGGCGGGCTGGGAACCTCCGGCCGCCGGGGCCGGAGCCAATATTCGCAGATGGAAGGAAGTCCTGGAAGTGGGCGCAACCAAGGCAGTGACCGATGCGACCTTCGAGGCTGAGGTGCTGAAGGCCGGCAAGCCGGTCATCGTCGACTACTGGGCTGAGTGGTGCGGTCCGTGCCGACAGGTCGCCCCGGTGCTCGAGGAGATCGCCACTGAGCACGGCGAGAAGATCGACATTGTCAAGCTCAACGTCGATGAGAACCCTGTCGTCACGCAGCGGTACGGGATCCTCAACATCCCGACTATGAGCGTCTTCAAGGACGGTCAGGTCGTCAAGCAGATCGTGGGCGCCAAGCCGAAGGCCGCGCTGCTGCGCGAGCTGGCCGACTTCATCTGATAGCGGAACGCGGCGGCTGGCCGATTCTGGCGCGTGCCGAGGGTGGTCAGCCGCTGCGCGAGCTGGGCGCAGCGGCTGAGTAGCTGGGCCGGACTTGGCTCTCGGGCGAGCGCCGTGACTGTCCGGGCGCTCTTGGGCACGGCCGGGATACCTCAGCAGGCACTGACCGCGGGCTCAGGCGAGCCGGAGCGAACGCTCGGGCTGCATCGAACCCAGCAGGCGCTCGAGAGCCACTTCCACATCCTCGCGCCAGGACAGCGCCGTCTTCAGCTCCAAGCGCAGCCGTGGATAGCGGGCGTGCGGCCGCACCGTCTTGAAGCCCACGGACAGCAAGAAGTCCACCGGCACGATGCACGAAGGGCTGCTCCACTTCGCATCGCCGAACGCCTCGATTGCCCGGATCCCGCGCCGGGTCAGATCCTTCGCCAGGCCCTGCACGAGCATTCGGCCGAGGCCGCCGCCGGCGAACTCGGACAGGACGTGGGCGGTCATCAGCAGCACGGCATCCGCGCTGACCGGGCTGGTCGGAAAGGCCACCGAGCGCGGCGCATAGCTCGGCGGCGCATAGGTGAGATACCCGGCCGGAACGCCGTCAACGTAGATGATCTTTCCGCAACTGCCCCACTCGAGCAGCACGCTGGAGATCCAGGCTTCCTTCTCCAGGCGCGGATCGCCCACTTCGAGCGCTCTGGCCTGTCCGACTGGGTCGAGCTCCCAGAACACGCACCGCCGACACCGGTTCGGCAGATCATCGAGATTGTCGAGCGTGATGCTCGCGAGTCGGCGCGACACGTGATCCCCTGCGATCAGAAGCCTGGCGGCCCGCCGATGAGGGCTGCCTGTGGCCGGGCGGCTGCCGTGCAGCCTGCGTGCAGCCCGGCCCTGCGGCACATCGTACCCATCGGGAAGTCAAGCCGACCCCGTTTGATCGGCCGTTCTTACCCATCGTTTCGGCAACAGTCGTCTGCATTACTTTACGACGCACATTTACGTCTTCGACCCCTGTTTCATCTGAAACTGCGACCTGAGCAAAGGGTTGGCCGACGTCCCGGGCGTGTCGATCGTCCTGGCGGCCGCCGACCGAGGCTACCCGGGGCCCGCGGCCGCGGTCGCGACGGCGGTGACAAGCTCGTCGACGTCTGCTTCCGTCGTGTTGAAGGCCGTCATCCAGCGAACGACGCAGCGGTCCTGCGGAAGCTCCGACCACACCTGGACGCTCCATTCCCGCAGTAGCTGTTCGGCGACGTCGCGCCGGATGTCGGTGAAGACCCCGTTCGACTCGACCGGGTAGGCCAGCCGGATGCCGGCCAGCGGGGCCAGCCCACTGGCCAGCCGGCGGGCCATGGCGTTGGCGTGCCGGGCACTGCTGAGCCACAGATCGTCATCGAGCAGCGCCCCGATCTGTGCAGCGAGGAACCGTGCTTTGGAGGCCAGTTGCATGAGCTGCTTGCGCTGGTAGCGGGCACCTGCTCCGCGGCCCTCGGTCACCACCAGGACTGCTTCGACGCCGAGCGCGCCGTTCTTCGTGCCGCCAAAGCTCAGCACGTCGGTATAGCCGGCGATGTCCGCAAGCGAGCAACCGAGGAACGCCGCGGCGTTGGCGATTCGCGCTCCGTCGAGGTAGAGGAGCAAGCCGTGCGCGCGAGAGAAGTCTCGAAGCTCTCTGAGCTCGCCGAGCGAGTAGCAGGTACCCAGCTCGGTCGCCTGGGCGATCTGCAGCACCCGCGGCTGCGCTCGGTGCTCGTCCCCGAGTCCGGTGAGCCGCGTACCGACCAACTCGGGCGTCAGCTTGCCGTCTGGCGTCGGCACCGGCAGCAGCTTGCAGCCCAGGACGCGCTCGGGCGCGCCACACTCGTCCACGTTGAGGTGGGAGGACTCTGCGCAGATGACCGCCTCGTACGGTCGCAGCAGCAGGCTCAGCGCGAGCACGTTCGCTCCGGTGCCGTTGAAGACCAGGTAGCCATCGCGTGCTCCGGCTGCGGTGCACAGCCGCGCGAGCGCTGCCTTGGTGATCTCGTCTTCCCCGTATGCCACCGCGTCACCGGCGTTCGCCGCCTCGATGGCTGCCAGCACCGCCGGGTGCACGCCCGCGTGGTTGTCACTTCCGAATGTTCTGCTCGCCACGGGTGGCAAGCCTAGGGCGTCTGCCGTGGCGCTCAGCGCCTGATTAGCCGCGCCGAGCTGGGCTCAGTCCGGGAGCCATGAACCGGACGATGCGCTCCAGGTCGTCGAGTGATGCGAACTCGACCACGATCTTGCCCTTCCGCTGACCCAGCTCGACCTTGACCCGGGTCTCCAGCGCATCGGACAGCCGGTCCGCCAGATCTTTCAGCGCCGGCGCCACGGGCGCCTTGGCGCCCGGCGACCGCGGACTCTTGGCCGGGCCGGTGCCGACAGTCACGATCTCCTCGACCGCTCGGACGGAAAGGCCTTCTGCCACGATCCGGTGGGCGAGTTCTTCCTGCGCGACCGGATCCGAGATCGCCAGCAAAGCCCGCGCGTGGCCCGCGCTGAGAATGCCCGCGGCAACCCGCTTTTGCACCGCAGGCGGCAGGTTGAGCAGCCTGATCGTGTTGGTGATGTGCGGCCTAGACCGGCCGACGCGCCTGGCCAGTTCGTCGTGCGTGGCAGCGAAGTCATCGAGCAGTTGCTGGTAGGCCGCCGCCTCCTCCAGCGGGTTCAGCTGCTCCCGGTGCAGGTTTTCGATCAGGGCGTTCCGGAGAAGCTCATCGTCCGAGGTCTCTCTGACGATCGCCGGTATGATCTCGACTCCGGCGAGCTGACAGGCTCGCCACCTGCGTTCGCCCATGATGAGCTCGAATCGGCCGCCGGAGGTCCGCCGGACGATCACCGGCTGCAGCAGCCCGACGGTCTCGATCGAGGCGGCCAACTCGGCCAGGGAGTCCTCGTCGAAGATCTGCCGCGGCTGCCGCGGGTTCGGCACGATGGCGCTGACCGGAATCTCCTGCAGGTATGCGCCAGGTATCTCAACGACCACATCCCCGCTCGCGGCAGTCTGCGGCGAACCCGCTCCCTGGCTGCCCGCCAGGTATGCCGGAGGCGGACCCGTCGGAATCAGGGCGCCGAGCCCCTTGCCGAGTCCGCGCTTTGGTTGCGGCATCGTGCCTCTCCTCGCCGTCTGGACGCCAGGTCACCGGCCCTGGCCACCGGCCGTCTAGCCCGGGCTCACGGCTGCCATCCTGCCAGCAAGCGCCTGCGGCTGCCCACCCGAATGCGGTCCGCATGCCTGCCCGGAGATGGTCACGACACGGCGGTCGGTGCCCGCGCGGCGCCTGATCGCCCCCCACGCGGTCGGCTAACGGCGAAGCTCCGCGTTTCGGGCAGCCAGTTCCCTGCCCGCCTCGAGGTACGCGAGCGCACCGGACGACCCGGGGTCATACGTCATGACCGGCTGCCCGTAGCTCGGCGCCTCGGACACCCGCACACTGCGGGGAATCACTGACCCGAGCACCACTGAGCCAAAGTGATCCCGCACCTCATCGGCTACCTGCGCCGCCAGTCGTGTCCGGCCGTCATACATCGTCAGCAGGATTGTCGTTACCGACAGAGTCGGATTGAGGTGACTGCGCACAAGCTCGATCGTGCGCAGCAACTGTTCCAGGCCTTCGAGCGCGTAATACTCGCACTGGATCGGGATGAGTACCTCTGGCGCCGCAACCAGGGCGTTCACCGTCAGCAGCCCGAGCGAGGGCGGGCAGTCAATGAAGATGTAGTCAAGATTCGAGGCGTCATAGCCAGCCAGCGAGCGCGCCAGCCGCGATTCCCGCGCGACCAGCGGTACCAACTCGATCTCGGCGCCGGCCAGGTCGATCGCCGCCGGCGCGCAGTACAGATGCGAGAAGCCAGAGACCGGACGCACTACCGACGTAAGCGGCTGTTCGTCGACCAGCACGTTGTACATCGAGGTAATACCCGAGTGGTGATCGATGTCGAGCGCTGTCGACGCGTTGCCTTGCGGGTCGAGGTCGATCACCAGCACTCGTGAGCCGTGCATGGCCAGCGCGGCAGCAAGGTTGACCGCCGTGGTCGTCTTGCCGACACCGCCCTTCTGATTGGCGATCGTGATGAGTCGGCAGGCCGGCGGCCGCATCCACGTCTCGCCACCGGACCGCGCCACGACCGCCGCCTGGGCGGCCCTGGCGATCGGCGTATCACCGGCACCCGCTGGCGTTACCGGTACGACCACCGGAACCTCTCTTTCGTCCGCAATCACGCCGCCATCGGTCGCGGGCCGTGCAATGCCACTCGCGGGCCGCCTGCCCGGCTCGGTTTCACGTGAAACTCCGGCCAGCGCCCGGCGCACCCGCGTCGGAACCGGGGCCTCCGCCGGCAGGTCACTCGCCGCAACCGCCGCGCCGTCTGCCGCCCGTTGTGCGTCGCCCTGCGATCCGCCCGCCCGCAACTCCCCGGCAGCCGCCGGCTCCACGTCTGCGCGCCCCGGCTCACCGTACCGTGATTCGCTTGCTGAACCCGCGTCTCTGTGAATCTCCGCAGCCCGGTAGCCAGGTCCGCCAGCGTTGGCGCCCAGGTCCGTGCCCGCCGGCCAGCCGAGACCCCGTGCCGTCGGGGGCGTTCGGCTACCGCCAGTCTGGGCAGCCCTAGGCGGCCAGCCGACCAGCGGGTCAGGCCAGCCAAGGCCCCGCACGGAGTTCGTCATCGCGCCGTCTCTCCTCGTCGAGCCGCGCCTCGCCGGGACCACCGTCAGCCCGCGGCCGCCTGCGGGCCACCTGGCGCTGCGCCTCTCGCTGCTCCACGCCCTCAGCCCAAGCCGACCACAAGCGTGGCCCCGATGGCTAGCGTCCGCCCGTTTACCCCAACCCAAGCTGGTTATGCGGCGTGATCAGCCCCCTCGTAGCGGCACCGTTCCGCCAGAAATCCCGGCCACCTAGCGCGTTCGCGCCGTCGCCGGGCCGTCGCCGGGCCGCCTAGGGCCGTCTGGGCTGCCGCCCGCGGGTATCCGAACGGTAAATGTCACCACAGTGGTCATGACACGCCCGCTCGCGCTGGTCGCCTGCACGACCTGGGCGTCGCCCGCGCCGAGCCTCGCTAGCACCGGCCGGGCCCGTGCTAGTTCCGCCGCCGCCGACGCGCCCTTGATCGCCAGCACCCGGCCGCCTGGTCGGGCCAGCCTGGCAGTCAGCACTGCTAGCCTGGGCAGCGGAGCCACCGCTCGCGCGGTCACTATGTCCGCCGACAGCCGTCCGGCCAGCTCCTCAGCCCGGCCACGCCGGACCTGAACGTTACCGAGCCCAAGCTCGCGCACGCACTCGTGCAGGAAATCCACCCGGCGAGCCATCGGCTCGAGCAGGGTCACCCTGGCATCCGGCAGCACGATTGCCAGCACGATTCCCGGCAGCCCAGCACCCGAGCCCACGTCGATCACCGTGCCGGACGCGGGCATCAGGCTCGCTATGACAGCGCAGTTCAGCAGGTGCCTATCCCAGATCCGGTCTGCCTCGGCGGGCCCGACTATCCCGCGCTCGGCCCCGGCCGAAACCAGCAGGTCGGCGTACCTGACTGCCTGCGGAAGGCGGCTGCCGAAGATCGACGCCGCCTCCGACGCCGCCTCTGGACTGCCCGGCCCGGCGGCCGTCATGGTCGGATCCCCACCCAGCCAGCGCGTCGGCCAGTCAGCCGACCGGCAGCACCACAACGCGCCGCTCTGGCTCCTCGCCTTCGGATTCACTGCGCAGCCCGGCCGCCGCGACCGCGTCATGCACGACCTTGCGCTCGAACGGGTTCATCGGCCACAGCTTCTTGGGCTGCCCCGTCCGCCGCACCTCCTCGGCGGCATCCTGACCAGCCTCAGCCAGCTCGGCGCGCCTGCGTTGCCGATAGCCTCCGACATCGAGCATCATTCTGGTCCGGTTGCCCGTGTGTTGGTGGACCGCCAGCCGGGTTAGCTCCTGCAGCGCCTCGAGCACCTCACCGCGCCGGCCGACTAGCTCGTCCAGCGTCGCCCCGACGACCGACACCACGGCCCGCTCTCCCTCGACATCCATGTCGATGTCACCATCGAGATCCGCGACGTCCAGCAGCCCCTCGATGTAGTCGGCCGCGATCTCGCCCTCAAGCTCAAGGTCGGCGACAGACGGCCGCCCCGCGCCAGCGGTCATCGCCTCCGCTGCCGCGTCCTCGTCCGGCAGGTCTGCGCCTTCGCGCTCAGCGTCCTCCAGCTCGTCATCAGCGGCGGGCGTCACCGCCACGACGGCGCTAGCCTCGTCGTCACCGCCAGCGCCGGGTAGCGCCCCGTCGTCGTGCTGGCTCATGCCAGGCTCCTTCTTGATCCATGCCCGACCGCAATGCCGCGCAGGCCCGCCATTCTGCCAGTCGCGTCGGCAGCCCCTCGCGCCTAGCGCTTCCCGCTGCGCTTGCTGCGCGATTGTCGCTGCGTCTGGCGCCTCACGACCTTAACTTCCGGCAGCTCTGGCTGCACTTCCGGCTCCCGGCCGCGGCCGAGCCGACGGAGCACGCCGCCCGCGCCCGTCGACGCGGCCCCCCCAGAGCCGTTCGGTCCCGATCCGTTGGCCGCGGGCCGACCTGCCCGGCCGCCGGCCGCGGCGCCGCGCGCGCTCGCGCTCCCGGCTGCCGTGTTCCGCGCGGAGGTGTTCTTGCTCGCCGCGCCGCGGCCAAAGCCGCCCGTCAGTGAGCGCGCCGCCGCGGGCGCCGGGGTCGGTGCGCCAGCGGTGTCTGCCGCAGGCGGCGTGTACGGGTACCGCAGGCCCAGGATGTACTGCTGGCCCATGGTCCAGACGTTCGTCGTCACCCAGTACAGGACCAGCCCAAACGGCCAGTACAGACCCGTCAGCGCGAACAGCGGCATGATGTAGGTCATGTACTTCTGCGACGCGGCCATCGGGTTGTCTGGCGTCGCGGCCGGCATCATGCCGCGCTTCTGGCTCTGCCGGATGGTGAAGAACGTCGTCGCCATGCTGATCGCGACAAAGACCAGGATGACGAGCTTTGCGTGCAGCGGCACGTGCGCGGTACCGGTGAAAAGCACCTTGTCGGCGATCGAGGCGCCGAGGATCTTGGCGTGCGTCCCGGCCTGCACCATCGCTACCGGGAGGCCGTACTTCGGCGTGCCCCCGCTGTACTCGGCGATCGCCCGCAGCACGCTGAACAGGCCGAAGAACAGCGGCAGCTGCAGTACAAACGGCAGGCAGCCCATCAGCGGGTTGACGCCCGCCTCCTGGTACAGCTTCATCGTCTCTTGGTTAAGCGTCTGCCGGTCGTTCTTGTACTTCTTGCGCAGCGCAGCCATCTGCGGCTGCAGGGACGACATCGCCCGCGTCGTGTGCATCTGCTTGATGAACAGCGGCACCATGATCAGCCGCATGAGCACGACCAGGATCACGATCGAGAAGAACCAGGTCCATCCGCTAGTGGCACCGAAGGCCGGCTTCAGCACGTCGTAAATGTGCGTAAAGACCCAGCCAACCGCCTCATAGAGGTAATTCAGTGGATTCAACCTGTTAGCTCCCTCGTGCTCTGCTCATGAGGCCCGCGCTCCCGCGGTCTGCACTGCCGACTTCGGTCACCGCCCCCGTGACGGGTCCCCCGTGCTCCCGGTCCCGCTGGTCGCGACCGGGCACCGGATCCAGCCCGCCCGGATGGAACGGATGACAGCGACTCAGCCGGCGCACGGCCAGCCATGAGCCCCGCACCGCGCCGTGCACCTGGACGGCTTCCAGTGCGTACGCGCTACACGACGGGTAGAACCTGCACCTGGGCCCCAGCAGCGGGCTGATGAACCGGCGGTAGCCGGTCAGCAGCGCTACCAGCAACCAGCCGGCCGCGGACCGCCGACGGGACTCCTGGCCTGCTCCGACGCTCACCGGGCCGTCACCCCACCTTGCCGCCTCAGCAAAGCTCCGATGACCAGGTCGACGTCGGCGGCGAGGTCCGCCTGGCTCGCGGCGGCCGCATGCGGTGCGGCACGCAACACAAGCAGGCTACCTCCCGGCAGCGACCCGAGATACCCGCGCACCAGGTGCCGGAGCCGCCGCCGAACCCGGTTTCGCACCACGGCGGAGCCGACCGACTTGCTCACCACGAACCCCACGCGAGCCGGATCGGCCTGATCCTGCCGCACCAGCATGTGCCCGGAAACAAGCGGCCTTCCGGCTCTGCTGCCGGCCCGCGTCGCAGCCGCGAATTCCGCGCTCTGCCGCATCCGCGCAGCTACCGGAAGCATCATGACAATCCCCGCCATACGTCAGACGCTGACGCGCTCGCGCCCCTTCCGGCGCCGCGCTGCCAGGATGGCCCGCCCGGCCCGGGTGCGCATCCGCAGGCGGAAGCCGTGCGTCTTGGCCCGGTGTCGGTTGTTCGGCTGAAAAGTACGCTTACTCACTGCAACTCCACGTGCGGCAGGTCCACTACGGTCGCAAACAACGGATCACATCATCCACATAACGCACAGCCGACATCGAGCCCGATCCGGGCCGGCTCGGTTCAGGGAAGAACGAGTCAGGACCGGCCTGGTTCAGCCGTCGTTATCCGTCACATCCAACAAAGCTGACGCAGGAGTTCATCCACTAACCAGATGATCTACATCGCGGCCATACCGCAAGAGACCGCACTTCAGCTGCACCGGGCTGGCCGGACGTCTACACGCTACGCGCGGGCCATGACCGGGGTCAAACCAAGGCCGGGCCGGGTCCGCGCACTCCGCGCGGCTGAGAGAGCGCTCCCGATCGCCCCTGGACTGTGGAAAACCCGAACGAGGGGCGAGCGGCAGCCCTAGGCTGTGGATAGCGCGGCCCGGGCCGCGCGGCCAGCCGGCTCTCAGCCCTGTCCTGTCGCTGCCGGCGCCGCCGCGGTGGCTGCCGAGCGAGCTTTCGATTGACCTGACAGCGCAGCGTACACACGCTGTGGACAAAGCTGTTGATCACTATGTGGGGGACTCGGGTGACAGGCCAATGATCGACGACGACCTCGGAACCGTCTGGGCCCGCTCGCTGGCCGACCTCGCCGACATGCAGATCGAGCCGCATCAGCGTGCCTGGCTCCAGCTCACCAGGCCTCTCGGCCTGGTGGAGAACACCGCTCTGATAGCAGCACCCAACGAATTCGTGAAGGAGCAGCTCGAGACGCGCCTGCGCGCTCTCATCACCAACGCCCTGTCCCGGGAGCTAGGGCGTGGCATCCTGCTTGCCGTCACAGTCGACCCGGCGGCTACTGCGGACCTTGGCCAGCCTGGCCAGCACTCCGGGCAGCATGCCGATCAGGGCGAGGACATCACCGGCCCGATCCCGGTGATCTCCGCAGCGACTCCCCACGACTTCGACGGCTCGGCCGACGGCTCGCCGTACGCCGGACGCAGCCCTGGTCACCTCCGAACGGATCCCGCGGGCGCCGGGCCGCGACCCGGAGCGAGCCCGTTCCCTGCTCACATGCCAGGGACCCAGAGCGGTTTCGGTACCGATCACGCCAGCCCACGCCAGCCTGGCGGTCCGGTTTCCGCGTTGCCCGGTAACGGGACGGTGGCACCAGTCGCCAACGGCCAGCCACTGCCCCGGCCAGCCAGCCACGCGCAGCCCAGCGATCAGCGGCCCGGTCAGGCCAGGCTGAACCCCAAGTACACCTTCGAAACCTTCGTCATCGGCTCGAGCAACCGGTTCGCGCACGCCGCGGCCGTCGCCGTCGCGGAGGCGCCTGCCAAGGCGTACAACCCGCTCTTTGTCTACGGCGACTCGGGACTGGGCAAGACGCACCTCCTGCACGCGATCGGCCACTACGCACAGAGCCTGTATCCAGGGCTCAAGGTCAGGTACGTGAGCTCGGAGGAGTTCACCAACGACTTCATCAACATGATCAGGGATGGCAAGCAGGACGGCTTCCGCCGCCGCTACCGTGACGTCGACGTGCTGCTCGTCGACGACATCCAGTTCCTGGAGAACAAGGAAGGCACCCAGGAGGAGTTCTTCCACACGTTCAACACGCTGCATAACGCCAGCAAGCAGATCGTGATCTCGTCGGACCGGGCGCCCAAGCGGCTGGTGACGCTGGAGGACCGGCTGCGCAGCCGGTTCGAGTGGGGCCTACTTACCGACATCCAGCCGCCCGAGCTCGAGACGAGAATCGAGATCTTGCGCAAGAAGG
>Ga0187805_10000375_pt1 | contig 14487 bp, 17 predicted proteins | sample NC_wetland_sal_i_6_FD_132965 | JGI IMG/M metagenome (GOLD analysis project Ga0187805, IMG submission 132965) | Wetland sediment microbial communities from Neuse River Estuary, North Carolina, USA - Control_5 | ecosystem: Environmental > Aquatic > Freshwater > Wetlands > Sediment | place: USA...
CACTGAGAAGCAAAGCGCACATTGCGCGCAGCTCATCGAAGTCGAAAGGAGTGGCATATGCAGTCAAAAGACCTCCATCAAATGAAGGCGGCGATCCGCGATCAGGCGTTCCTCGGGAACGCGCGAGTGTTCTGCATCATGGGACCGGTGGTCGCCGCGAGGCGTCGAAAAGGCCAGCTTCTGGCGATGATTCGCGGTTGGGGGCGCTGGTATCCCGTAGAACGTGTCAGAATCGAATATGCAGGCCGACAACTTCTCTCGTCAAGGAGCTGGCCCGATGAAAGAGCGTTTGCAACAACTCCTGTCCGAAGCTGGGGAAAGTTTCGATTACTGAAAGAGCGATATTCGCCATCTCAGCCGATATATGGCCGAACTGGAAGAATTGATCGAAAGCTACCGCGCGTTTGCCGCGACCGCGACCCTCTCTGCACGAGGCCCGATCGGGCAACGCAGCGCAAGCTTCTCTGCACGAACACACAAAATCATTGGCCCACCACCGGATACGCTCGCAGAGACGCGCCCAGAGCTTGCCCGGTGTGAGGATCTGGTGACAGAATAACCTTGGTGTCAGAGCGAATGAAAGGATGTGTTTGGGCGAAAAGAGGGCGCGCTCGATGCGTCGAAAAAAGCATCTGCAAGATAGGAGCCGGGATGAACTCATTCCATTCGGACAGCAGCTCGAAGAGCAACGCCAACGGCGGAATGCGCGCCGCCGAGAACGGAGGCTCTGGCTCAAAACTGCGCCCCGCAAAGAGACATTTTCGCTGCTGTACGCTGGTAACGGCGACTATGCCCCTGATGCTATCATCTACGATATGCTGATAGATGAGCCAGCTATGTACCTGTTGGGCAGATGCGAGCAGAAGGGGTGCTGGGTATGATCCTCCCGAAAGACCGCGACCCTCGTTTCGTGACGATCCGCCGTGGTGGAACCCTCACCGATGCGGATCATCAGCTCCTCGCTCTTTGGGCGGCATTGTGCGCGGAGCACGTGCTTGACCTCTTCGAGTCGGCTCGGCCTCTTGACCCGCGACCGCGCCTGGCCATCGAGCATGCCCGCGCCTGGGCGCGTGGCGAGGTCACGATGACCCAGGCTCGCTCGGCAGGCGGCCATGCCATGGCCGCGGGAAGACGCCTGCGCGGGGCAGCCCGGCATGCCGCATATGCTGCTGGCCAGGCAGCAGTCGTCGCGCACGTCGCCGCGCACGAGCTGGGTGCGGCCGCCTATGCGATCAAGGCCGCACGTGCTGCCGCGCCGGAAGGAGAGGGCGAGAGCGCAGGGCGGCTCGAGTGCCGGTGGCAGCGCGACCAGCTCCCGGAGGCGATTCGCGAGCTCGTACTCGACGACCAGCGGTTGCGCAACGACATCTGCTGGTCGGTGTTCGACTGCTGAGAGCGCGTCGGGTCACTCGTCTCTGCGCGATGAAAGTTGCTCGTGTCCATGCCGATAGGTCGAGCAACAAGGGATGGCAATCCGAGCAGCTCTCGTTGTCATCAGAGGGTGAGGCAATGACATGGAGGTAACTGCGTGGTGAGGAAGCCGGGCCGATTGTATTGGCTCCCACAGCCTTTTCTTCTCGCGGGAAGTCGAACAACAACGGCTGCACGAGGCCAAGGGCACGGCGTTTGCGGCGCGCGGGCGTGTAGTCGGGGGCGCGCCAGTAGAGCAACCATTCATCCGGTCCTCAATCAAACAGAGCCAGTTGAGGCGAACGAAATGGCGTCTCCACCAGGCGCGGGTTGCTCACCTTTTGAACATGCTTGCGATCTGACTCTCGTCCAACGCTGTCCTGTGCAAGTGTGACGGCATGCTGCTCCACGGATGACGCGATCCCTCATAGATCCAGACGGTCACGGAAGCATACGGGAGCCCTCGTTCCCGCGTTCTGCTTCCAGTTCTGGAAACGCAGGTATCCGTTTCGATCTCAATGGCGGATGTCTCGGGTAGCGAACAGGATACGGTCAAGCACGGAGGGCGGGTACATGGTGCCCGTCTGCCCGCCAAGTACCTCGGCGGGACTGTGACAGCCATCCTCCCGGCTCTCGTGCGCGAAGTTTCGCTGCACGTTGGAGTCATGGACAAAGCGCCGGTGGACGGCAAGGATCTCCTCCCAGGAGCGCGCCCGCGCGAACCGGGCGTCGGCCATTCTTCGGGCTCTAGTGAAATGAGCCTCGATGAGGTTTTGCCAGGCTTGCCGCGGCTCGATGCGCTCTTTCCTGATTGAGAGCGAAGCATACACATTCATTGCCTGATGACAGGAAAAAATGCCGCCTCCGGAACTTCCAATCGCTGATGGAGCGCCCCAGGTCGAGAGCGCCGCGAACAGCACTTGAAGACTAGTCCCACTGATTTTGCATGCGCGAGATTTTGCTCGAAAACCTCGCACGGGAGTAGTTCTCTAGCACGCTGATCAGGTAGATTGGTTCTGGAAAGCCTAAGTTATGCTCTTCAATGTAGCGCACATCCACCGACCAGATCTCCTGCCTGAACCTGGCCTTACATGGCATCTCCAGCTTTGGACGCGGCGCAGGCGGCGGCTTTTTCTCGATGCCAGAGAGTTTGCGACTCTTGGCCAGGAGCCTTCCACAGGTCGCCTGGGAGAGATGGATGCCAATCTGCGGAAGCCGCAGCCCGCACGCGGTACGCCCCCAGCGAAGGCGTATCTTGCACCAGCTTCCCCACCTCATCGATTTCGCGCGTGCCCGCTTTGCGCGCGTGCCACTGCGGGATATCTTCGAGGCCCTTGTGGCCGAACAAGGCCCATCGTTTGAGCACTTCATACACCCGGTGGCGAGGCGTTTGTAAGGAGGCGCTGATCGCCGTATTGGACCATCCCTCCGCGTGCAAATCGACAATAGCGCGGCGGCGTTGGTACGGATCGGCGAGTCTCCGCAGAGGGTGGATAGTGCCTCCTGGTCACGGTAGACTTGGGGCCGGAAGCTATGACACGCTTGACCGTGTGATCGCTTGGCCTTCGTTCAAAGCGGAGAAAACACATCGTGGCGATCTCATGTGGGGTAAAACCAGGGTGGGAAGCCCGCAGGTCAACGATCAACTGGCGCAGATCTTCCGGGAGATTGCGCCCAGGCGAAACGGCCGTCGATGTCCGTTCGTGAGGAAACAGGCTCACCATGCCCTCTTGCTCAAACTGGTCTGCCTTGTAGTGCAGGGTGCGTTCGCTCGTTCCGGTTTCTTTGGCACGCGAGGCCGCCGTCTGTCCAAACAGGAGCATGGGGCGCAATTTCTCATACCACTCCTGCTCCGGGAAGACGCGTCTGTTGCTGTATTTCCTGCCAGTCATGGGTAGGTTCTCGGCGGACGCTCCGGCGACGAGGCACGGCGCTCACCTCACCAAACAGAATGGGTTGCTGGTAGCGTAGCGCGCGCTGCTCGCCTGTTGGCAAACAATGAGGTGACAGAAGGCAGGAACATAGCCCCTTTGGGCTATCGACTTCGCTCAATTTTCTGAGTTTATTCTACGCAAACTCCGGTTTTTCCCGCAATGAAGAAGTGCAACACTACGTACCCCCCTCGTGAGCAAGTATGTTGATGCGCCGCCGATCTCCGCCGATTTCTCGCCATCCACGAATAAACCGTCTGAGGACTTCACCGCGAAGCCCGGCATCTGCGCCATCGTGCTCATCATAGACAGAAGCGTAGTTGCGCGGGGGACGCTTGGAGGTAAAACCAGCGGTGCGCCCAATCTCTTCAATGATTTCAAGGTCCATGTGCTCAAAGAGCCGTTGCGCTTGTGCAACGCCCTCTTGCCAACCAGCGTGGAACAGGTGATACCGCTCGCAATCACGGGAACAGAGATACTCGCCATATCTTGCAGAGCCAGGTATTTCGACCCACAACAAAAGGAGGAGCCGTCTGTTCGCCGGTGTTCTCTCATGAACTCTCGCCAGACTGGAGCAAGAGGGGCACATTGCCTCACCAACAATCTAGCCTGGGCTTTGCTCAATTGGCAATAGTCAGGATATGCTGGTGGACTTCAGCGGAAACGGGCGAAGGTGAGGGTCCATGAATCACTTCAGCTGGCCGCTCGTCCTCCAAGGTTTCCAGCAGATAGGCTCGTATTTTCCGCATGCCGCGCTGGAGCGTGCGGATTTGTAGTGGTTGATAGCGTCCGGGGGAGCGGCGCTGCAACTCCCGGAAGATGTCGCCGCTGCTCCGTTCGGGGTTGGCCACCATCCAGGAGAAGATCTGCTCCCATTCTCCCTCAAAGGGGTCTTTGTGGGTGCGCCGCCAGCCCAGCACGCGTTTTCTTCGCTCCTGCTCTCGATACAAAGTCTCGAGTCCTGCTGTCGGATCGGCGACATTCCTCACTTCAGGAAGCGTTCCCACAGTACAATCATCTACCGAAAAGACGCGCATGGTGACAGAAGGGATGGGTGAAATCACAGGAGAGCAACCGACGGCACAGCGGAAGACGGCCTGTTGCAACTGCTCCAGTTGCTGCAAGAGGCGGATGGGGTCAAGTGCCTGTGCCACCTCGGTCAGTTCTTGTTCTTTCTGGGCTGGCAGGACTCCTGAGAGGAGCAACCGCTGCAGCGGGGTCTTGGCTGGGTCGTAGACATAGCGCACTTTCTTCCCGTCGCGTTCTTTCGATAGCAGTTTCATCGAGGGCTGAAAGCAGTTAACATACAGGCGCAGCGCTCGGTAGAGTTCGGTCAGTTGCCCATAGGCGTGTTCTCCAACCAGGCGGTCATAGCCGACCACCTGCCGCACAATCGCGCCATTTTTCTGCTCCACAAAACACTGATCGTTCTTCAGGTACGGGCGTCCCCGCGTGAACGAAATGTGTGCTTGCTCGCAATAAGCGATCACTGCTTCGTTGATGAATTCTCCCCCGTTATCGGTATCGATCCCCAGAATGGGAAAGGGGAACAGCAGGTGTACCTGTTGGAGAGCTGCCAGCACCGTTTCTTGACTGCGGTACAGCAGGGGAAGGCACTCCGTCCACCCAGTCGCTACATCGGTGAGCGTCAGAGTGTACAGGTAGCCGCCCTCAATGTCGGTGCCACAATGGGCCACCAAATCCGCCTCCAGAAAGCCAGGTCGGGTCTCCTCCCACTCCTCGAATGTACGGATGGGAATCTGCTGCTTCAGGAGCGTTCCCGCTCGCGTCGTCGAGAGGTCGCGCTGACCTCGTTTACGCTGGGAACGCAGGAGGCGATCGGCTGTGGCTGCGCTCATGGAGAGCAGTTGGCTGCGGCACTCCTCAGTCAGGTGGAGATGCTCATGCCCCTCCAGCGCTTCGACCAGCGTGGGGAGAAAAGGGATGAGGCGTTTGGCGCAGATCCGGTTGGCGGCATGCCAGACCAGGAACAAGGCGTGTTGGACTTCTGATCCGTAATGGCGTGGGCGAGGGCGCTGAGGTGTGGATTGCTCCACTTGCGCATGGTTGAGCAGCCCCATCGCGTACTTGCGATTGTAGCCCGTGGCTGCCGTAAAGGCATCGAGCAGTTTGCTCTTCTTCTTGACCGTCGATGCCTGGAGATACTGCGGGAGCAGGTGCTGAAGTAATTCACGCCTGGTTTGAAGACTGATTCCTTCTCTCATGATCACCTCCCTTGCACATGCCCTGTGCGGGATACCTCTGCCGACATGACAGACACTTCCCCTCAGATTGCCTCACCAGGAATCTGACCCTTGAGACGCATTATAAGGGGCTTCTTGTCTTTTGGGCGAAGGGGAATTGATGAAGCGGCGAGAGAGTTGAAAACGCAACGATGTTCCCAGAGGCGGTGTTTGTTGAAGAATGCAAAGTCAGATTCTTGGTGAGGCAATGCGACTTCTTAAGGCAGGAGGTTACGCACTCAGAGCGCTTTAGAACAAGTATACCAGGCAATTTGCGCTAACACAAGGGAGGCAGGATGTCTACCCAAGGCTATTTCCTCATCGCACACCTTCAGCTCACCTCATTTCCTGGGTCTGCATATCGGTCCTGCTATCTCATACAAGTCCCTTCTGCGTTACTTTCTTCGTAACTGCCCAGGTGCCAATCCGTCGCACACCAGGGAAGTTCCCGCTACCCGTTGCTCGATGCCACTGACGAGCGCAGGCGCGCACGCTCAAGGATAGATGTGGCCTGCTCAAGGAAGGTCCAGAAGAAGTCGATGCGAGTATTGGAGCGCGCCTGCTCCTGTTGCATCCGATGAATGGTGGTAAACCAGGGGACAGGATGGTGCATGTGCAGTGCGAGGACGCCAAGCACCTGATCTGTGGTCTTCAAGGGAATGAAACGGAGGGTGGTGACAGGCCCGATGGTACTATAGCGACTGATATGGCTGACGCTATCTCGAAAGTCAGGGGCAGGAGCAGTGCGCTTCTCCATCATGTTTCCCTGAGTGAGAACTGCTACCGCCATGGCCTGCTCCTCCTGGGAGAGGACCATCTCTCTGCTGCCGGTCGTGGCCTGGACGGCCAGGGTCAGGGTTTCATCGGGACCGGGCAGGAGCAAGGCACAGTCGTCCACTCCCCAGGCTGCGAAGACGCGGACGATGGACTCGACCACGATGCCGATCTGCTCCTCGAGGAGTTCTGACGAGTTGGCGAGTCGGATCAGCTCATACAAGATCTTCGTCTCGCGTTCACGACGTCGGGCAAGGGCGGTGCGCTCTCGCAGGACGACCGTTAATTGACTGGTCCAGAGGGCTGTCAGCAGGAAGATAAAGAGGGCCACCCATTCCTCCCAGCGGTTGATGGTAAACACATAGAGAGGGGGCACCAGGAAGTAGTCGAACGAGAGAAAGGCCGCCAGCGATGCGACAATGGCGGCATAGAGGCCGAAGCTACTTGCCACTCCCAGCACGACCGGTAAATACAGGAACGAGATATTGGGAATGAGTGGATAGAGATGGAACCAGTAAATGATCCCGGTCACCAGCAAAGCACCGCCGATAGCGATGACGGTCTTCAGCAGCACGCGCACCACATCGATCGGCTTTCTGGGTTCGAGTGTTGGAATACGCTCGATATCCTGCATGATGCATCCTCTCTCTTCTCTTCTCTTCCCTTGGCTTCCTCAGTATATCACTTTGAGCAGCAGCGATTATGATGCAGGCCTTGGATGAGCGATGATGAATGATTGTTACCATCTACCAACCAGCCCACCGGTGAAAAGCGACGAGCGCAGCACTCATCGCCGCTGGCTTGCTGTCTGTCCTGATTTTTCCGCTTCTTGCGCCGCCGCGAGACGGATTCCCCACCCGCACAGAAACGGAGTGAGTGAGGCGTGAATGCGGTCTCCTCGAGCGGGAACCTCCCGACCGACATGAGCACTTCACCGACCACCTAACCCCTAGGCGAGCGCGTCGGCCAGCTCGATCAGCGATCGTACGATGCTTTGGGGCGGTGGTGCGAGCGTATCGAATATGCCCCCAGAGCGGTTGATCCAGCTCGCCTGCATTCCGGCGGCCTCGGCTCCGATCACGTCGAAAGGATTCGAGGAGATGAGCCGCACCGTCTCGATAGGCCGCCCCAGGCGGTTCGCCACATGCCGGTACACCCTGGGGGAGGGTTTATAGACACGCACCTCGTCAACGCTCACGAACCCCTCGCAGTAGGCATGGAGACCAGCCGCATTCATGATCGCCGTCAGCATGGCCGGGCTACCGTTCGAGAAGACCACCATGTTGTACCCCGTAGCTTTCAAGCGCTGCAGGCCGGGCTCGACATCGGCGAAGCGCTCGAGGTCGTTGTACTGGGTCATGAGGGTGTTTTTCTGCTGAATATCCAGGTCGCATCCCACAGAGGCCAGCGCGTAGTCAAGGGCTTTGCGCGTCACCTGCTCAAAGTCTTCGTAGCGCTCCATCGCCGTGAGGCGGAAGGTGTACTCGAGCTGTTTCTGCCGCCAGAGTTCCGCGATGCGCTGCGCATCGCGTGGGAGATAGCTCTCGAGTTGCTTCCAGATGCGAATGGGGTCTACCAGTGTGCCATACATATCGAAGGCCAGCGCCTCGGAAACTGACATGATGCTCCTCCTTATAAATGAATCGAGAGGGCTTTCTACTGCAAGACCCTCAAGAGATCCGCTCTAAAAAACCAGCAATGGCTGCTCCAATCTCTGCGGGTGAATCCTCCTGCACGAAATGGATGCCTTTGACCGTGACCTCTTCTTGATGGGGGAAGGCTCGGCAGAACTCCCGCTGCGCCCCGGTCAAAATCGAACCGGGATCCGCGTTGATGAACAGCTTGGGGACGTCGCTGTGCGCAAGCCATTGGGCGTAGCCATCGACGATCTGTGCGACATCGGCGGGTTCCCCTTCGATGGGGATCTCGCGCGGCCAAGTGAGAGTGGGGCGGCGCGACTCACCCGGTTCCAGGTACGGGCGACGGTAGACCGCCATCTCCTCGTTGCTCAGATGCCGCATCACGCTGGCGGGCAGGATGCGCTCGACAAAGACATTCTTCTCCAGGATGATCTGCTCCCCGGCGGTGGAGCGCATGGCCTGAAAGAGCGAGCGCGCCTGCTCGGGCCATTCCTGCCAGGTGACTGGCCGCACCAACGCCTCCATATAGACGAGCCCTTTGATCTGATCGGGATGGCGCTGCGCCCAGTAGAAGCCCAGAGCGGACCCCCAATCGTGTAAGACCAGGGTGACTATCCCGCGCAAGGCCAGCGCGTCAAACCACGCGTCGAGGTAGCGGACGTGATCGACGAAGCGATAAGAAGCGCGCGGGAGCTTTCCCGAACTGCCCATGCCCACCAGGTCGGGGGCCAGGCAACGCCTCTGGCCTTCCAGGTGAGGGATGATGTTGCGCCAGAGATAGGAAGAGGTGGGGTTGCCGTGCAGGAACACGACTGGCTCACCTTCGCCGGTGTCAATGTATGCCATGTCGCTATCGAGCACGGGTATGCGCCGTCGTTCGTAGGGGTCAGCAGCCGAGAGAGCGTGAGAACTCATAGGTGTCCCTCCATGTGATGTGTCGAGACATCGAACGTTTCGAGAGTGGGAGCGTGGTCTGCCGTTTCCAGCAGGCGCAGGGCGGCAAGGATCACGGCTCGTTGCTGCTCACGCTGGTGCGGCAACCCGAGGGGACGGCCCATGAGATGTGGTGTAACCAGGGTGCGCGCAGGCTTGAGCAGCTCCGCGTCGGGACGGAAGGCCTCGATGTAGACGCACACCGTTGGGATGCCGATTGACTCGATGGCGCGCGCGACGTGACCCACGGTCACGTGGCAGATGGGTCAGCCAGCGGTCAGAAAAACGGCATCCACACCGTCGTCCTTGAGCATCTGCGCCCACTGTGGCGCGCGCTCCTGCATCAGCCGGGGGATGTTGGTCAGCCCGTGATAGGAGTAGTTGCGCTCCGCCAGTGCGCCGATGACTCCTTCCTGCGCAAGTTCGCGCAAGCGCGTCAGCGGGAAGATCACATTGATGTCCTTCTGCGCTGCCCTGATGTCGTAGGCAACATGTCCCACGCGCAGGCGCGCTTCGGGTGTCTCCGCAGGGATGACGCGCAGGGAGGGGAAGCGCTCGGTGGCCTTGCGCACCTCGCGCACTGCCTGCTCATAGGTGAGTTCGACGGGGTAATACGGCTCCTGGTCGTCGTGGTAGATCGCTCCAGAGCTGAAGAGGGCCACGGTGGCCTTGCGTAGCGGCTTGCGCAGAGGAGAGAATGGGGCGTCGGTGAAGTCCGGGCGGAACGGCGTCGGGGTCTGTGTGGGGACATAGGCCGCGACCTGCCCCTGCTGCACGAAGCGGGCGAGCGCCTCAGTGCTACCATCGTCGATGGCGTCCCCCACCTGCCGTAACAATCCCTGGACAAAGTCCGCGAGGTCCTCCTCGGAGAAGTTTTTGAGAAATTTGAAGAAGTTGTCGGCACGCTGGGCGTGGTAGAGGCTGGCGGCGAACTCTTTGAGCGAGAGCGGCTCAGGTTGTGACGAGTCGGGTGCATTGATCTGGCGATCAACCATACATGCGATCTCCTTCTCTGCAAAAGGTCGAAACTACAACGCTACAGTTGAGAACTGTTCTGCCCGGCTCTTTATTCCACCCACGTCCATTGCTCCACCCAAAATCTTACCCGGCGGTGTGTTCACCTGGCAGACAGGGAATCCTGGCTATCCCCTCTGCTGGTGAAATTGACGCGGTCCACGTTCGTTTTACCAGATGAACGGCTGCTCTCCTCTCCCCACGCGGCGCGTGCGTCTCGTCCATGCTATGCAGCAGGGCGGAAGGGTACCCCCCGGAAGAAGGCTTCTATCCGAGCGCGCAGCACGGGTTCTGGGGCAGCGGGATCGATCCCCAGCACTGGCCCCGCGAAGCGGACCTCGCGCGGATGCTGGCGAAACAGGGTGAGGATCAGCCGGGCCGTTTCTTCAGGCGAGAGGAACTCCTGGACGGGTCGGTAATGCACCCGGCCAATGCGCACTTCCAGCGCTGGCTCGCGCTCGATGTTGCGATACCAATCCGTTTTCCCTTCCCACCCGGACACCACGAGCACCTCCCGGGTCTGCGGGTCATAGTGCAAGACTTCCAGCACCGTCCGGCGGAGCACTCCGCTCTTGCGGCCACGATGGGTAATCTGCACCAGGCGGTATCCGAGGAGCCAGCCGAGACCCAGCCGGTAGAACCAGCGCGGAGTATTGGCCAGCCACCGGTAGATACCGTAGGGACGGCGATGAGCAAGCGCCATTGATCACACTCCTTTGCTTTTTCCGCTGCAGCTTGAGCACCTTGACGCCATTGTTGCACCAGAACTGGAGAGAGCCCAGACAATTGCAAGCGTCCAAACTCACCGCTCGCCACGAACGCGTACCATCCCTGGCAGCGATCAGAGCGGTGCTGCCAGCCCGTCCAGCAGCAACAGCAGGGACGACTCGCCGGTGTGCTCCCACTGTGTCGCATCCGGATCTATCATCCAGAGCAGCGCCAGGCCCTCGTAGAGGGCGGCTATCGTGATCGCCACGCGCTCGGTCGGCACGGGCCGGAACTCGCCGCGGTCGATGCCGCGCTGGATGAGGGCGGCCAGGACCTCGCGGTAGTCCTTGAAGTACTGCTTGAGGAACTGGCGCACGGCCCTTTGACGCGCGGCGACCGCGTAGAACTGGAAGCTGAGGGGAAGCAGTGACACCATCCATTTCATTTCAGCGATATAATACTGGTTAAGCCGCAGGAGCTGTTCGCGCACCGATGGTGGCTCCTCGCTTTCCAGAAAGCCCTGCAGCTTCTTCATCGCCCGCGTGAAGAAGAACTGCAGAATGGCGGCGATGATGGCATCTTTGCTCTTGTAGTAGAGGTAGAGGGCTCCCTTTGAGAGACCCGCCTCCTGGGCGATATCATCCATACGCGCCTGGTCAAAGCCCTGCCTGGCAAATACCGCCATGGCTGCTTCCAGGATCTGGGTTCTCCGTTCTTCACTCACATCGGGGCGGGGCGACATGTACACCTCCAGGTCTTCATCATCATTGCTCCATTGTCGCTTCTGACGACGTCTGTTGCAAGCGGATTGCCGGTCATCTCCATCGTGCATTCCCCTCTTTTGACCGAAGCGCTTTCAACAGAGGTCACGCTCGATTCAGCAGAGGCGGGCATGGAAATGGGTTCAAAGGCAACTACGACCCCCAGGCTGGCCAGAGCACGCAGGTCCTCTTCTGACCCGTCGGTACGGTAGCCCAGCAGGCGAGGGAGAGAGCGTATCAGGCGCGGATGCTGCCGTGCATAGGCGAGGACTTTCACCTCGGCCTCCTCAGGTGACAGGCGCAAGGCACGCGCGCGGAAACGCCGACGCCCAACGGCAATGGTCACCTGCGGTGTTTTCTCGATATTTTTCACCCAGTCGGACTGTTCGCCCCAGCCAGCGAGCACGTAGTACACGTCCCTCACTTTGTCATGCAGGAGCACCTCCAGCACCGTCTGTCGGGACAGGCCGCTCTTGCGTCCGGTATGGGTGAGCAGCAGAAAATGGCCCATGAGCAGCCAGCCCAGGTGCAGGCGGAAGAGCCAGATCGGCAGGCGATAGAGCCTGCGGGCCATGCCACGCGGCGGCGGCACTTCCTTGATCTTCGTCGGCATACTGTATTCCTTCCATGCTCATCAATTGTTTCTCCATCACAAGCGTCACGGAACGGTCAGCTTGTTCTCTGCCATGGTATCTTTAGCGCTGCGACCACAGGCGCAACTCTCACGTCTGCAAGAGGCTCTCTGCACCAAACTGGCGTCGGAGCAGACCGGTGAAAGCGTCCCGCAGCAGCAGTTTCAGCAGCACCTGTTGCACTGCCAGCCCCAGTCGGCTTGCGGGCACAAACGTTTTGGCGAAGTCATGTGCGTTCTTTTGTCGCTCCTTGACGTACGGACGCACGAAGCGTTCATATCTGCGGAACGCCTCCTGGTAATCGACCCCTTCGTGCAACGCTCTGGCCAGGACGTAGGCACCACCCATCGCGAGCGAAGCTCCCTGCCCAGAAAGGAGTGTGGGGCATCCACACGCATCGCCAACGAGTGCAACACGGCCCTGATGCCAGGTGGGCATCTGGATTTGTGTCACCGTGTCCATGAAGATGGCCTCGGGATCAGGGGTATCCTCCAGCAGTTGCGACGTAATCCAGCCCATGCCTGCAAACGCCCGGCGCAAACGTGGCAATCGCTGTTCGTGCGAAATGTGTCCCTCGTCTGCTGTTGTGTACAGGAACAGGGTGATGATTTCGCCCTCATTGTTGCTGCAATAGGCGCCTGCCTGGCGACCCGGTTCCGTATAATTCTTCCATGCGTGGCTGATGCCATAGCGGTCGGGAAGACGATAGGAGGCGAAGGAGTAGCCCAGGTAGCGACCGAACTGCTCTTCTGGCCCAAAGACCAGCTTGCGCGTGTTGGAATGGATCCCGTCGGCACCGATAAGCAGGTCAAACGTATCCGTCGTGCCATCGGTGAAGCTCGCCGTGACAGCCTGCGGGCCTTGCTGGATGGCAGCGAGTGAGCAGCCAAAGCGCATCTCTACATCATCACCAACAGCCTCATGCAGCACGTCTTCCAGCGTCCAGTGCATGAGCGCCATGTACTTGCCATCCATCACTTTGCGCATCAGCGCGATATCCAGTTTGGCGACCGGTTCGCCTGCTCCGTTCACGAAGGCAACATAGTCAAAAGGAATTTGCTGCGGTTGCAGCCGGGTGATGAGGTCCATACGTTCGGCCACATCGTACCCAGTGCCGAAAAAGTCGATGGCATACCCGTCACGGCGAATCTCCTCTGCCTGATCGATGATAACCGGCACCCAGCCGTACTGGTGCAGCCAGTAGGCCAGTGTCAGCCCGGCAATGCCACCCCCAGAGATCAAGACACGCATGATTGCTTCCCTCTCTGCTGCTAAGAACCCGGCAGCTTTCATAAAACGTCTCATAGTCAAGGCTATGAAGGGTGTGACATCTGTTCACGGATACTTTCTGAGTATCAGCGTCTGAGCCAATGGAAGGCCTGTTCCACGAATGGCTTGGCATCCTTCTCTATGCAGACACCATGAGCGATGATCAGCTTCTCGAAATCCCACGAAAGCAGCTTTTCAAGCGATCGTCGTGCGAGATGTCGATGCGTGAAAGACAGCCTGATGTCGAGCCCAACACCGCCCTGCGGAGAGGCAACGCCCTCTAGTTTGAAGAGAGCATTGCGAAGGGGCTTCCCCTTCACTCTCGGATGAATTTGGATGAGATCATCCAGGATGACTGTGCGAGACGCTTGATGAAAGAAAAGGACTTCTTCGATGAGAGGGTTGCCTTGGAAGGCAAGTTGGTCGAGGTCAAGAGACCAGTCGCTCGGCGGCGTGTCTGTGAGCGTGCCGGTCAGAGGCAGGTGTCCTTTCTTCAACGTCAAGAGGGTAGGGCGCGGTACCCAGAGTTGTGCGTCCGGAAAGAGCGTGTGCCACGCAGCAAGCCGCCAGACGTGTCGGGGAGTCGCGGCAACCAGATAGCGAACCTGCCCCCATTCCGTGATGCGTTTGAGCGTCTCGAACGGCACAGGCACTGGTGAATCTATCCAGACTGAACCGTCGGCCAGCTTCACAACGGTCATCCGGGTCGGAAACAGCACCCCAAAGTCGCGGACAGTGGGGCCGTCGATGATCCAGACGTTTGGAGCAAAGGCGTGAACGCTCTTGACCGAAGCATCCATGATGGCTTTCCTTTCTGCTGCCAGCAACCCGGCAGCTTCATAAAGCGTCTCATAATAACTGACCGGTCAGTTATAATAGTAACTGAAAACACATGCCTTGTCAAGGTTGGGACTTGTTGTCATCCTCGTCGCTCGAGCGTCATCGGCACCCCACCTCGTGGACGCAGCGTAATCAGTGGCTCAGGCTCAACCCGCACATCCGTTCCCTGGCACAGCCGATAGCGCTGTGCCACCGTCGCCAGGATCAATTGCGCTTCCATTAGCGCAAACGCGCTGCCGATGCACAGGCGTGGTCCTCCACCGAACGGGAAGTACGCATAAGGCGGACGAGAGGCAGTGCGTTCCGGGGAAAAGCGCAGCGGATCGAAGACC
>Ga0187805_10000376_pt1 | contig 14464 bp, 13 predicted proteins | sample NC_wetland_sal_i_6_FD_132965 | JGI IMG/M metagenome (GOLD analysis project Ga0187805, IMG submission 132965) | Wetland sediment microbial communities from Neuse River Estuary, North Carolina, USA - Control_5 | ecosystem: Environmental > Aquatic > Freshwater > Wetlands > Sediment | place: USA...
CCGCCGGCCGACGAGCCGGCCCCCGCACCATCCGCAGCCCGACCCGAGTCCTTTCGAGGAAAGCCATGCCCACTGCGCGAATGTCCCGGCCGACCCGGCTGTTCCTGGCCGGCAATACGGTGTCCATGGCCGGAATAGGCCTGGTCATCGGGTTCATACTGATCTACCTGCACCAGGTGCGGGGCCTGGCCCTCCCGGTCGTCGGCGGCCTGTTCGCCGCCTCGGCCGCCGCAGGCCTGCTCGTGGTGCCGGTCTTGGGCATCCTGCTCGACCGGCTGGGCGCTCGCCAGGTGCTGACCGGCATCCAGCTCGGCCAGGCCACCGCACTGGCGCTGCTCGCCTGGGCCCACACCGCGGCGACCGCACTGCCGGTCATGCTGCTGTACGGAGCCACGTGGGCCCCGATGTTCCCCGCGCTGCAGACGATGATCGCCGGGCTCACCCCGGACCCGGCCGCCCAGCAACGCGCGTTCGCGATCAACTTCACTTTGCAGAACGCCGCGATCGGCGTCGGCCTGGCGATCGGGGCCACGCTCGCCAACGTGCACCGGGCCGGGTCGTTCCAGGTGCTTTTCCTCGCCGACGCCGCGTCCTGCGTCGTGTTCGCCGCCGTCCTCCAGTTTCTGCCCACGCTGCGCCGGTCCCGGGCCGGCGGCGAACCGAGAGCCGCCTATCGCGATCTGCTCACTCACCGCGGGCTGCGGCTGGTGCTGGTGGCCTCGCTCCTTCTCGCCTTTACCAGCTTCCCGGCCTTCGACTCCGGCCTGCCGGCCTTCGCGACGGTCGAGGGACACGTATCGGCTCGGGTCGTCGCGCTGTCCATGACCGCCAACACGGCCGTCATCGTCGCCGCGCAGCTGACCGTGCTGAAGGTCATCCGCCGGGTGCGGCGCAGCTACGCCCTGGTCGCGACCGGACTGATCTTCGCCGTTTCCTGGGCGGTATTCGGACTGGCCGGGCTGCCCCTCACCTCGGCTGGCCGGATCGCCAGCGTGGTCGGCTTCACCGCGCTGTTCGGGCTCGGCGAGACGGTCATGTCGCCCACCATGGGGCCCTTGGTCAACAGCCTGACCGACGACCGGGTTCGCGGGCGGGCCAACGCGCTGGCCGCCTTGTCCACGTCGCTCGCGCTCATCGTGTCGCCCGCCGTCGCGACCGGCCTGATTGCCGTGCACGCGGCCGGCGTGTGGATCGGCCTGCTGTGCCTCGGTTGTCTCGGTACGGTCGCGATCGGCGCGCGGCTCCGCCGCACCCTCACCGCCGAGCAGGACCACGTGAGCGCGACGCCAGCGCCCCCGTCCGAGGCGGCCAGGCCAGCGGGACTGAACCTGATCAACAAGGCCAGCGTGCCGCGCATCGCCTGGGAAGCGGGCGACAGCTGGACCCTGGCCGACCAGCCGCGTATTCACGTGATGCAGGAACGCATTGCGTCGGGTTGGGCCGAACGCCGGCACCTGCACGCCGCGGTCGAGCAGCTCTACTTCATCCTGGAGGGTACCGCCACGGTCCGGCTCGACGATCGTGAGGAGATCCTCAGGCCGGGTGACGCCATGCACGTCCCGGCGGCGACGCCCCACCAGGTACGCAACGACTCCCCAGGAGCGCTGGAGCTCCTGGTGATCTCCTCCGCCCCGCCGCGCCAGGATCGGGTCGACCTCGATCGCCCGTGAGGGCCTGCTTCAGCCCGGGAAGCCGGCCACGGCGGGGAGGAACCTGGCCTGGTCCTGACCTGGCTGCGTGGTTCAGTCACCAGGTCACCTCATCACTCCGGCATGGGTGAGCCGAAGCGGATGAGGTTGCCGTCCGGATCGGTGTGTGAGCCCTCGCGCAGCTTGTAGGGCGTCGGCCCGACCGGGTGGGTGTGGCCCGCCACGCCGGGCCTGGTCCATTCCTGATATAGCGCGTCGGCGTCGCGCACGTACAGGTAGGCGGCGCCGGGGTGCAGGTCGGGCCCGGAATGCAGGGCCAGGTGCAGGTCGACCCCGTCCCGGGTGGCGAACCCGTACCCGGCGCCGCCCTCGTCGGCGACGGTGCGGAAGCCGAGCGCCGCGTAGTGGGCCAGCGCCGCGGCCAGGTCGCGGACCGGGAAGATGGGGCTGAACCGGCGGAGCTCGCGCTCCGGCCGGCGCCTGCCCGCCCCGGTGGCGACGGCTTCGCCCTTGATCTCGGCCAGGGCGATGAGCGCCGCGCGCATCGCGGCGATCTGCCCGGCCGATACGCGCTCCTCAAGCTGGCGATCGACCGCCTCGATCCCGCCCAGCGCGGCGTCCACGACTTCCTCGCCCCGGCCGGTCAGCTCGAGGACGACCCGGCGGCGGTCGCCGGGGTCGGTGCGCCTGGTGAGGTAGCCCCGGTTGACCAGTACGTCGATCGCCTGGCTGACGGCCTGCTTGGTGATGCCCAGCTCGGCGGGGAAGTCCTGCCTCGGCCCGCCCGCGACATCGATCCCGGCCAGGATGAAGACCCCGTTGGCCGGGAGGTCAGTGGCCCCGATGCGGTGCAGCTGCGCCCTGATGGACTGGGCGTAGGTACCCCGGGCGGACACCATGAGCGTGGGCGTGGTGTAGTCGCCCCGGTCGGCGTCGGCCATTCCGTCACGGTATCGACAAGGGTCTTGCTAGTCAAGATAATTGACTAGCCGGCCGGGGGCGGTCTCAGGGGGTCCCAGCCGGGAGCGGGGAAGGCGGCTCGGGGGGCGGTCTCAGGGAGTCCAGCCGGGAGCGGGGAAGGCGGACAGCAGGTCGCGGACCTCGAGGGCGATGCGGTCGTAGACCGTCTCGTCCTCCTTGGTGGCGGCGGTGATCGCCTCGTCCATCCAGGCGGCGAGCGGCTCCATGTGTTCCTCGCGCAGGCCGCGGGTGGTGACCGCCGGCGTGCCGATCCGCAGGCCCGAGGGGTCGAACGGCTTGCGCTGGTCGAACGGCACCGTGTTGTAGTTCGTCTCGATGCCCGCGCGGTCCAGCGCCTTGGCGGCCGGCTTGCCCGCGATGCCCTTGGAGGTGAGGTCGATCAGGATCAGGTGGTTGTCCGTGCCACCGGAGACCAGGTCGTAGCCGCGGGCCAGCAGCGCGTCGGCCAGCGCGGCGGCGTTGGCCACCACCTGGTGGGCGTAGTCGCGGAAGTCGGGCTCTGCTGCTTCGTGCAGCGCGATCGCGATCGCGGCGGTGGTGTGGTTGTGCGGGCCGCCCTGCAGGCCGGGGAACACGGCGCGGTCCACGGCGGACGCGTGCTCGGCGTCGGACATGATCATGGCGCCGCGCGGGCCCCGCAGCGTCTTGTGCGTGGTCGTCGTGATGACGGGGGCGTACCCGACGGGCGAGGGGTGCGCGCCGCCGGCGACCAGCCCGGCGATGTGCGCGATGTCGGCGACCAGGATCGCCCCGGCCTCGGCGGCGATCGCGGCGAAGGCCGGGAAGTCGATCGTCCGCGGGATGGCCGTCCCGCCGCAGAAGATGATCTTGGGGTGCTCCTTGAGCGCCAGGTCCCGGGCCTCGTCCAGGTCGACCCGGCCGGTGTCGGGGCGGACCCCGTACTGGACCGAACGGAACCACTTCCCGGTCGCCGAGACGGACCAGCCGTGCGTGAGGTGGCCGCCCATCGGCAGCGCCATGCCCATGATGGTGTCCCCCGGCTGCACGAACGCCAGGTAGACGGCGAGGTTCGCGGGCGAGCCGGAGTACGGCTGCACGTTGGCGTGGTCGACGCCGAACAGCGCCTTGGCCCGGTCCCTCGCGATCGTCTCGATCGGGTCGATGAGCTGCTGGCCCTCGTAGTACCGCCGGCCCGGGTAGCCCTCGGAGTACTTGTTGGTCAGCACGCTGCCCGAGGCCTCGAGCACCGCCAGCGAGACGTAGTTCTCCGACGGGATGAGCCTGGCCTTCTCGTACTGCCGGCGGGCCTCGTCGTTGATGAGACCTGCAATCTGCGGGTCAGTGCGTTCGACGTTCGGGATGGGCGGGTTATGCATCACGGACCTCCTCGGTGATGAGGCTACACAACCGGGTCGCCTGCGGCAGCGGGGCGGGGACCAACGTTCGTTCGGTACCGTCATTCCGGGTACCGACGCGAGGCAGGAGCGTGCCATGGCCACCAAGATCATCCTGGACTGCGATCCGGGGATCGACGACGCCCTGGCGATCGCCTTCGCGCACGGGCATCCGGACCTGGAGCTCCTCGGGATCACGACGGTGGCCGGCAACGTGGGGCTGGCCCAGACCACGGCGAACGCGCTCGCGGTGTGCGAGTTCATCGGCGCGGCGGGGACGCCGGTGACCGCGGGGTGCGCCGGGCCCTTCCTGCGCCCCGCCCTGGACGCGCGGGAGGTGCACGGCGAGTCCGGCCTGGGCGGGGCCGTGCTGCCGGCGCCCGCGGCCGGCCCGGCGGCCGGGCACGCCATCGACTTCATCATCGATACCGTCCGCGCCGATCCGGGTGAGGTCACCCTGGTGGCCACCGGGCCGCTGACCAACATCGCGCTGGCGGTGCGGCGGGAGCCGCGGCTGCCCGGCTGGGTGCGGGATTTCGTGATCATGGGCGGGTCGTCGGGGCGCGGCAACACGACGCCGGCCGCCGAGTACAACATGTGGGCCGACCCGGAGGCCGCGGCGATGGTGTTCGGGGCGGGCTGGCCGGTGATCATGCTGGGGCTGGACGTGACCCAGCGGACCGGAGCCTCCGCGGCGGTGCTGCAGCGGATGCGCGAGCTGGGACCGCTCGGCACCGTTCTCGTGCTCCCGGCCCTGGAGCAGTACCTGTCGGTGGGCGATTCCGGCGGGCCGCCGGTGCACGACGTGTGCGCGGTGGCCTGGGTGGCGCAGCCTGAGGTGTTCGGGCTGGTCCCCGCCCGGGTGCAGGTGGAGACCACGGGGCGGCTGACCTCGGGGATGACGGTGACCGAGTTCGGTGCCGACGGCGACGGCAACGCCCGCGTGGCGATGGAGATCGACGTCGCCGGGTTCTGGGAGCTCACGCTCGGGGCGTTCGGCCGGGTGGCCGGGGCCATGCCTGCCTGAGCGGTTACTGGGCCCGGGCGAGCAGGTTGTCGTCCTCGCCGAGCTCAACCTCCCCGCCGAACTCCAGCTCTTCGCTGCGCCACACCGTGTGCTCGGCCGCCTCGACCAGGTCGGCGTAGTTCCACCGCAGGCTGGCCCCGCCGGGGGTGCTCAGCGACACCACCCCGGACCGGCACCAGATGGTCAGGCCGCGGCCGACGGACAGGACCGAGAGGTCGGAGGTCGGCTGGTCGGCGCGCAGCACCCGGCCGAACCCGCGCTCGCTCAGCATCGCCTCGAGTTCCCGCGCGGCCTGGCGCGCGCTGAGCCGCTCGCTCGCCCGGGCGGCCGAGACATCGGCGGACAGGGTGTACGCGTGCAGGCCGGTCGCGTCGGCCAGGCGGGCGTGCGCGAGCGGGGCGGGCACCGCGAACCACACGGCCTTGCCGCGCCTGCCCCAGCCGCCCAGCCGGGCCCGGGTGGGATGGTGCCCCCACCGGCCACCCGACAGCTCGTGGACGATCTGCAGCCCGCGCCCGGTCACGGCCTGGATGGACGCGCTGGACGGGGACGGCGGGGAGCCGTGCCGCCAGCCGCGGACGCAGTCGAAGACCTTGCAGACCAGCTCCCGGCGGACGCCGAGGCCGCGCAGGTACAGCCAGAGCTCGGGACCGCAATGGTCCTGGGCGGGCTCGTCGTCCTGCGGTTCCCGCGGCGCCGGTGGAGCCGGTGCGCTCGGTCGGTCCTGTAGGGTCTGCGGGTCCTGTGGATCCTGTGGACCTTGTGGATCTTGTGGGGCCGGGTCGGCGGAAATCTCTTGCTCGCCCTCCACGTCCGCTGCCACGGACGCGAGCCGATTGCCCCCTCCGCCGACTCCGGCCACCGCGTGCGCGTGCAGCGTGTTGGCCGCGAGTTCGCTGGCCATAAGGATGCAGTCATCGAGGAGGTCCGGCTCGAGCCCGACCTCCGAGACCGCGTCCCGGAACACCTGCCGCGCGACTGACGCACACGTCGCGTCGGCCGGAAGCGGCCACGCCTGGCAGTTACCCGCGTGAACGCCCCGCCAACTGCTCATGCCCTGCTTCATACCTGACGCCTCCGGCCATCAAATTTGATAGACCCGCCGGCTGGAGGGGGGATGCCGTCGGCAGTTTTCCTGCGAACACGATACCTGGTTTTCGACTCTTAATCTGTGAAACACAGGTTATGACTCGGCGGACCCACTTCGCAATATCAATGGCATTATTCTTTTTTCCTCAATTTGTTACAGGCGTACCATACTGGATATATCGAATATTTCGGGCATAAGCCGTCTATGCCGTCGTTTCTCCCCGATTGGTACGGGGCGTATCCGTTATCCATGGTGCTCGCGAGGCTCGTGCGTCCTTAGTGGCCGTATTGCGACGATTGGCGGGTTATACGTGTTTCGTATCTGGCAATCAGTTGAACCTGCATGTACAGTCACGGTTGGGAACCTGCCGGTTACCCACCCACCCGGGCCACGAGACAGGCCGGTGCTACAGAAAGCCCCCGGTGGCTGCATCCACCCGGGGGCTTTCCATTGGGGCTTTCCGTTGCCGGCTTTCCGTCGCCGCCACGACCGCTACTTCAGGTCGTAACGTCCCGCCTTCACGTCGGCCAGGAACTCAGCGAATGAGTCCCGCCCGACCACGTGAGCGCCCCCCTCGGGTCGCTTGCTGTCCCGGACGGCGGTCACGCCGGGCAAGTTGGCCGCGATTTCCACGCAGCCTCCGTTGTGCGCACTGCGGCGGGCCTTCCGCCAGATTGCCTGAGACAGGTCGGTCATCACTTAACTCCATTCGTTTAGCCAGATGTTCGAGATAGCCCGTGGTATCCGCAGGCTCAAGCGCGGCATCGGTGGCACGCTCGAACGATTCGATGTATTGCTGCACCGACTCGGGCTTGCTCACCTCCTCGATCGAGTAGTCGGTTTCCACGAAGACGAGGCTTGGCTCGTCATCACGGAAGCCGAAGATGTTGACCATCGACACGATCCCGGTCGGCGGCCCGTCCTCGAACCGCTGGATGCGCAGCTGCACGTTGCGGTGGGAGCCGAGCGCGACCAGGTGCTCGACCTGCTCCCTGCGGTCCTCGCGGATCCCCCACCGGTACAGCAGGGACGCCTCGGTGATGACGGCGCTGACCATGGGCGCGGTGCCGTCCTTGCGGTCGAGGATCTCCTGCCTGCGCAGCCGGGAATCGACCGCCTTGCGGCGGTAGGCCGGAGGCCGCGGCCCGGACCTCATCAGCGCCTCGGTGTAGGCAGGAGTCTGCAGCAGCCCGGGCAGCACCAGCGGCATGAAGACGCGGATGGTGGTGGCGTCGTTCTCGTAGCCGGGGAACTCGCCGTCGAAGATCTCGGGGTACTCCCGCCACCAGGGCCGGGCCCGGGCCCGGATGGCCAGGTCCTCGATCTCGTCCCGCTTATCGCCTTCGATGCCGTAGATCCGGATCAGGTCCCTGATGTCGCTCATCTCGGGGCGTTTCCACTGGTTCGCCTCGAAGCGGCCCACCTTGCCGCGGCCCCAGTTCAGGATGTCGCAGGCGTGGTTGGCGGTGTAGCCCGACCTGATCCGCGCCGTGGTCAGCTCCCTGGCCAGCCGGCGTTTGGCGATGGTGGCACCGTAGGCGTCATCGCTCATGAGGGATCTCCTTCTTGACAGGAACCCTGTCGTGCCTTACACGGTACCCAAATTGCGAATCGCAAACCAGTGCCGCAGGGTTAATAATGATCAACGGGCGGCGGGCCGGGCGCGGCCGCGTCGTCGAACTCCCCGTTACGGGCGCCGTCGAGGAAGCACTCCCACTCGTGGCGGTCGAAGACGAGGACCCGCTGGTCCGGGTCGCCCGCGACCCGCAGCAGGACCCACTCGGCCGGGGCCGGCCCGGGGGACGCGGCCGCCGGGGCCGGCCCGGGGGACCCGGCCGCCGAGGCGGACCCCTGGGCGAACGCGACCTCGATCGCGCCGTCGCCCTGGCCGGAGCGCTGCCAGGCCTGGGCCGCCGGGTCGATGCCGAGCTCGGAGACCGTGGGTTTGCTGCCGGTCACGGCTTCCTGGCCACCCCGCAGTAGAGCCAGCGCGAGCCGTCGCTGTCGGCGAGTTCGACGTCCTCGGCCCCCCACAGGCCGGTGAACGTGACACCGGGCTCGGCGCCCTCGTACGGCGGGACCAGTTCCAGCCCGTCGAAGAAGCGCTCGACCTTGGCCCTGGAGCGGAAGTACAGGTGCTCGGTGGCGTTGTCGAAGACGGAACGGAAGCCCTCGCACGCAATCGGCGGCTTGTAATCGTCGGTCAGGTGCGACAGCGACAGGTAGCTGCCGGACGCGAGCGTGCCGACGTATCGCGACACCAGGGCCCACGGGTCGGATGCATCGGAGGTGAACATCAGGACCGCGGTCATCAGCAGGCCGACCGGCTCGCCGAAGTCGATGAGCCTGCGGAGCTCGGGATGGTCCAGGATGGAGTCAGGCTCGCGCAGGTCGGCGCAGATCACACCGGTCGTCGCGCCGCTATCCAAGAGCGCCTGGCTGTGCAACTGCACCATCGGATCGTTGTCGATGTACACCACCCGGGCCGCCGGGTCGACCTTCCGCACCACGTCATGCGTGTTCCCGATCGTCGGCAGCCCGGAGCCGATGTCGATGAACTGGCGCACGCCTTGCTGGCAGATCCACTTGGCGGCGCGCTGGTGGAAACCGCGGTTGGACCATGCACAGTCCCTGATCTCGGGCTCGACGGCCAGGATGCGCTCGGCGGCGAAGCGGTCGACCTGGAAGTAGTTGTTGCCCTGGAGCATGTAGTCGTAGATCCGTGCAGGCGACGGCCGGCCCGTGTCCACGCCGGCAGGTATGTCGTGCTTCATCGGCCGCCCCTCCACCAGAACCGTTAGCTCACATTCTGGCACGGTGCGTGCGAATCACGAACAGCAACTTCCCACTTGGCCGTCATCGCGGCGGTGAGGGCCGCGGCGTCGGCGGGCCGAATCCGGGAGGATCATGAGCGCTCCCCACGGACGCCCTGCTGGCCGACAGCAAACTCGTGTGTCACTCTCAGGCTGCGTACAGACGGGACGGGGCGAGGTCCAAGACCCGCGACCCATCCTGCATGGCATGAACAACTTGTACGACAGCCCGGTCGGGGCCGGGCCCGCGGGCGGGCCCTATCCGGCCGGTACACCCGAACCTTCGGATCGCTCCCGCACGAAGCGGATCCTGCGCTGGGGCGCCGGCATCACCCTGGCCGGCTTCCTCGCGGGCGGCGGGATCGCCTTCGCGCTGTCCGGGTCGGGCACCCCGGCCGCCAGCGCCACCGGTACCACCAGCACCGCCCAGTCGGCCCAGGCGGCCGTCCTGAACTCGGCGTTCAGCACCGCCGGCAGCACCGCGGCCAACGTGCCGCTGCGCCGCATCCGCTGGGCGATCGCCCGGCTGCGGGCCCTCGGGGGCGTCCACGGCGAAGTCACCTACCACAACAAGAGCGGCTTCCACACCCTGGCGTTCGAGCGCGGCACGATCACCTCGGTCAGCGGGAGCGACCTGGTGGTCCGCGCCCCGGACGGCACGGTCTGGACCTGGCAGATCGTCAGCAACACCGTGGTCAGGGATAACGGCGCCAAGACCACGACCAGCGCGCTGGCCGACGGCGAGACCGTGTTCACCGCAGGCCCGGTCACGGACGGGGCCATGGACTCACGCCTTATCGTGATCAGGTCGGGCGGATCCGCTTCCGGCTCCAACTCCGTGTCGGGTTCGGGGGGTACGTCGGTGAGCTGACGGGCAACCCGCGCGGCGCGCCTCCCGCCCGGGGCGCGCCGCGTCCTGCTGCATACATCCACTGACCTAATAGTTTCTATGCTGGACAATGAAAATGGAACGTGAGGCGCCATGGCTGACGGTGACCGTATCCCCAAGGTGCTCGTCGTCGACGACGAGCCGAACATTCGTGAGCTGGTCGAGGTCGCGCTGAAGTTCCACGGCTGCGCCGTCTCGGTCAGCGCCAGCGGCAAGGACGCGCTGCATCAGGCGGAGACGTACGAGCCCGACCTGATGATCCTCGACGTGATGCTGCCCGACATGGACGGCTTCGAGGTCTGCCGCGCGCTGCGGCAGGACGGCAACGACGTCCCCGTCATCTTCCTGACCGCGCGGGACACCACCTCCGACACGATCCGCGGGCTTACCCTCGGCGGCGACGACTACGTCACCAAGCCCTTCTCGGTCGAGGCGCTGGTGGCCCGGGTCAGGGCCGTCCTGCGCCGTACCGCGCGCACGCCCGGGGGCGACGGCGCGGCCAGCGGGTCCGCGCTGCTGCAGGTGGGTGACCTGGAACTGGATGAGGAGCACTGGGTCGTCCGCCGGGCGGGCACTCAGGTAGAGCTCTCGCCGACGGAGTTCCGGCTGCTGGCGTACCTGATGCGGAACCAGGGCCGGATGCTCACCAGGCAGCAGCTGCTGGAGAACGTCTGGGGCTGGGAGTTCGCCGGCCAGTCGCAGGTCGTAGAGACCTACGTCAGTTACCTGCGCCGCAAGCTCGACCCGCTCGGCCCGCCGATGATCCACACCCAGCGCGGCGTCGGGTACAGCCTGCGCCCTCCGCCAGAAGCCGAACGCGTGCCCAGATGAGTTCCTCGCGCCTGCGGACCATGGGGCGCAGCAGGCTCTCGCTGCGGTCCCGGCTGCTGGCCGGGCTCATCGCCATCACGGCCCTGTTCCTCATCGTCATGGGCGTGGTCACCACGGCCGTCCTTCGTGAGTCCGGGCAGGACCAGTTCAACTCCGAGCTGGTCCTGGCCGCCCGGGTCAAGCTGAGTGATATCCCGGGCCTGCAGGGGAGCTACGCGGTGGCCTACTACGATCGGGCGGACCGGGTGGCGAGCGTGCTGTCCTCGCCGTCGGCCGCCGGATCCGAGCTGCAGGGACTGCTCCAAAACCTCACCGGCGTCGGCGCGCTCCTGGCCTTCAGCAGGCAGTATCCCGCGGGCCAGCTGTTCTCCGTCGCGCAGCCGGGCCAGCCGGCCCTGACCGCGATCTGGCGGCCGGTCAAGGCGGGGGAGGCGCTGAACAGCCACGGGGTGGTGCCGGCGTCGCCGAGCGGGGGCGTGCTCGTCATCGCGCGGCCGGACAGCCTGGTGGGCAGCCAGGTCCGCGGCCTGGTCCTGGCCGAGGTGATCACCGGGGCGATCCTGCTCGCGCTGCTCGCGCTGGGCGGCCGCTGGCTGATCAGCCGCGGCCTGGCGCCGCTGGACCGGATGGCGAGCACGGCCGACATGATCACCAGCCGCGGCGACCTGACGGCGCGGATGCCGGACCCCGGCGACCACGCCGAGGCGGGGCGGCTCGCCGCGGCCATCAACACCATGCTGGACCGGATCCAGCAGGCGTTCCGGGCCCGGTGGGCCTCCGAGCAGAAGGTGCGCCAGTTCGCCGCGGACGCCTCGCACGAGCTGCGCACGCCGCTGACCACGATCCGCGGTTACGCGGAGCTGTACCGCCAGGGTGCGCTGGGCCCCGACCGGCTGCCGAACGCGATGCGGCGCATCGAGCAGGAGGCGGACCGGATGTCCAGCCTGGTCGCCGAGCTGCTCGAGCTGGCCAGGCTGGACCGCCACTCCTCCCTCGACCTGACCGAGACGGACCTGGCCGGGCTGGTCAGGGACGCCGTCGCCGACGCCCAGGCGGTCGAGCCGGACCGGCCGGTCAACGCCAGGACGCCGCCCAGCCTGGTGGTCGTCGCCGACGAGCCGCGGATCCGGCAGGTGCTGGCTAACCTGCTCGGCAACGTCCGCGAGCACACCCCGCCGGTCACCCCGGTTGCCGTCCGCCTGTCGTCGGCCGGGCAGGGCGCGCTGCTGGAGGTGACGGACGCGGGCCCGGGCATGGACGAGGACGCTGCGGCCCGCGCGTTCGACCGCTTCTACCGCGGCGGTCACAACGGAAGCGGGCACGGCAGCGGGCTAGGCCTGTCCATCGTGCAGGCCATCGCCGCCGCGCACGGCGGCCACGCCATGCTCAAGTCCGCGGAGGGGGTCGGGACCAGCGTCCAGGTCTGGATCCCCTCCCACCCGCCGGCCCAGCCCGGCACCCTCCACGCCGAACCCGGCGTGGCTGACGGGCACCCCGGGCCGCCCGGCCCGGACTCCGCCTACAACTGATCGCGGGCTTGTCACTTTCGCCGTTCGGTTATGTCGTTCTCACTGAGGCGGGGACTATGGCCAACTACGGTAGGGCCCATGCAGGACCGTGAGCTGGTCGCGGCCATCGTCGCAGGTGACCCGCTGGGGCTCGCCGAGGCGTACGACCGTTACGCGGCGCCGCTGTACACCTACTGCCGGTTCATGCTGCCCGACATCGATCCGATGGGTCACGCGGCCAGCGCCGTGCAGGACACCTTCATCGTCGCCACCGCCAAGCTCGAGGGGCTCCGCGACCCGGACAAGCTCCGCTCCTGGCTGCACGCGGTCGCGCGCAACGAATGCCTCCGCCGGCTCGGGGCCGGCACCGGCGCGGGCTCCGCGACCAGGCTCGCCGGGAAGGCCGGCCCCGGCCCGATGCCGGAGGTCGCGCTGCCCGCCGAGCTCCGCGAGCAGGTGCTCAAGGCCTGCGCCGACGACACGCCGACCGGGCGCGCCTACCGGGCGAGCGTGGCGCACCGCGCGGGGCCGTTCGGCTGGACGGGTTTCCCCAAGCCGATCCTCCCGCCCGGGCCGCGCTGGTGGTACCAGGTCCGGCGGCATCCCCGGGTGGCGGCCGCCCTCGCGGTGGTCGCCCTCGCGGTGGTGGTGGGCGGGATCGTCGGCCTGCTGACGGCCGGGGGCTCGACCGGATCGCCGCATACGAACGTCGCCCTCGGCGTGGGCGGCCCGGGGACCACCTCGGGCGCGGCCTCGAGCCCGGCGGGCGCGCGATCATCGCCGAGCCACAAGGCCTCGGCGGTGGGCCACGTCACGCCGACCACGCCGGGCGCCGGGTCCTCGACCAGCCAGCCGGCGGGAGTGCCGACGTCCAGCAGCCCGCCGCCCACCTCGTCGTCTCCGTCGCCGTCGCGCTCGCCTTCTCCGTCTCCGTCGCCTTCGCCCTCGCCCTCGCCCTCGCCGTCACCCTCGCCCTCCCCGTCGCCCTCGCAGACGCCGGGGAGCCTAGTGGCGGAACCGAACCGGCTGGTGCTGACGGAAGTGAAGGGGCAGACGGCGAGCACGATATTTGACCTGTTCGCCGTCGGCGGCCCGGTCCACTGGGTCATCCACCTGCCGGCCACCGCGGCCGCCACCATCATCACCGTGTCGCCGTCCTCCGGCTACCTCAAGGCCGGCGGCTCCTGGGTGGTGGTGACCGTAACCATCAAGAGCCCGGTCTCGCTCGTCACCCATCTCACCGCCGACCCGGGCGGGGTACCCATCACGATCGTGCTCACGGTCAAGCTGTAGGGCGTCCGCGCGCGGCGAGGAATTCGTCGAGTTCGGCCAGCGACGGGGACACCGCGGGCCCGGAGCGGGTGACGGTCAGCGCGGCCGCCGCGTTCGCGCGCCAGGCGGCCTCGGCCGGGGCCAGCCCGTCGGCGAGCCCGGCCAGGAACACGCCGGAGTGGGCGTCGCCCGCGCCCGTGGTGTCCACCGCCACGACGGCGGGCGCGGGGATGAGGCTGAGCGAGAGGCCGACCCGGCCGACCTGGCCTGCGGGCCCGGCTACGCGCAGCGCGAGGACGCAGCCCTCGGGTCCGGCCCTTACGATGACGCCGGCCCGCCCGGTCCGCCTGGCCAGCAGGCGGGCTGCCTCGACGGGGTCTTGTACTCCGGCGAGGAGTTCCGCCTCGCGCTGGTTGCAGCTGTACCAGTCGCAGCGGCTCAGCACCGGGCCCAGGACCGCCTCAGGGATGTCCGCGACCAGCGGACCGGGGTCCAGGAACAGCAGCACGCCGGTTGGGAGGCCGGCCGCCCAGGCCCCCAGGACGGGGCCCGACTCCGGCGGGACCAGCCCGTAACCGGACACGTAGACGGCGTCGCCGGGCCACAGTTGAACGGCGTCCCACGAGCCGGGTTCGCGGAGGCTCTCGGCCCCCAGGCTGGTGACGAACGTGCGCTCGCCGTCCGCCTCGACCAGGGCCACGTCGAAGCCGGTGTCCGCGTTCGGATCCGGGGGGCGCAGGACGTCGATGCCCTCATCCTCCAGCGCGGCGCGGACCTTGTCGCCCCACGGCCCGGTGCCGTGCCCGCCCGCGTACACCACGGACAGGCCCTGCCGCGCGGCGGCGGCCATGATGTTGAAGCCTCCGCCTACCTGGACCGCTGAGGATTCCGCGAGCATGTCGCCGCCGCGTTCGGGCAAAGCGGGCACCCACATCAGCAGGTCGACGATCGCTTCGCCGGCGAAGACGAGCCGGCTGAGGGGCTCGCCGAAGGAGGGGTAGCTCACCTGGGCTGGCTCCTCTCTGTTAGTCCGGCTGGGCTTGGTTTTC
>Ga0187805_10000377_pt1 | contig 14436 bp, 7 predicted proteins | sample NC_wetland_sal_i_6_FD_132965 | JGI IMG/M metagenome (GOLD analysis project Ga0187805, IMG submission 132965) | Wetland sediment microbial communities from Neuse River Estuary, North Carolina, USA - Control_5 | ecosystem: Environmental > Aquatic > Freshwater > Wetlands > Sediment | place: USA...
CAAGCTATTCTGCTTCATCAGCATGGTGGCGTGGCAGTTGATTACCATCTCAGCACCGCGAATCCGTTTTGGGATTTTGGTCATATCCTGTGGCGTCCCATCGGTTGGCTCAGCTGGGTTGTCTTCAAACCGATCGACAATCTGTTTGGCATGCACAATGAGCGAGCCGAAGTCCTGACGACGCTCGTCGCTATCAATTTTATGGCTTCCTTGGCCTGTGTCGCCCTCTTCTATCTCCTGGCAAGGCGGATTCTTGCTGGAACCTGGTCCGCTTTATTGGCGACAATTGCATTCTGTACGGCGGATGCTTTCTTGGATTATGCCCACAGCGGCAACGCCTATGTTGTGGGCCTGACATGCCTGGTAGCGGGAATGTATTTATCGACCGTTGGGCAGTCTGAAACTCCTTTTCCCGGCCAAGGTTTCTTTGCGGGTGTGATGTATGGGCTGGCGGTGCTGTTTTGGCTGCCGTATGTATTCGTGCTGCCGGCTGCCATGGGACTGCCGCTTATGATGGAAGGGCTTGACCGGCGTCGCCTGCGCGTTGCAGGACAGATGTTGGCAGGCTGTGCGATAGTCGGGCTAGTTGGGTACTTCTCAGCAACGATTGCACTCGGAATCCGAAATCTCCCGGATTTTCGCGCATGGGCGTTGGCTTCCGGGCATGGTCAGATCCAACCCGGTGGCTTGCGAGCAGTTGCCCGTCTTGGGTTCTCGCTTCCGAGATCCTTCATGAACTTGGATCGTGACGGGATGTGGCTTAAGCGCTACATTCTTCACGATCCCTATGCGCCGGTACGTCTCTCCGACTTGTTTCGTCTAAGCTGGTGGAAACTAGCTCTCTTCTACGCAAGCCTTTGCGCGATTTGCCTCGAGCTGTTGCGCTTTCGCAAGGGACGTCTTGTATTGTTCGGCTTGGCCCTAGCTCTGGTTCCGATCATAATATTTGCAATCTTTATTTTCGAAGCCGGATCGATCGAACGTTATCTGCCGCTCTACCCTTTTATTTTTCTTGCCTTTGGCTGTGTGCTGGCTTCCGACAAAACCTCCCGCCTGGTCAAAGCGCTCTCAATTGCTCTCTTCATTTGCACCTTCACAGTGAACATTGCGGCGATGAGTCGAAGGAACCTGGCTGCTCAGCGAGCCGCTGCTGTAAACCGGATTCATGATGTAATTCCTCTGCTGCAACCGAATAGCATGCTCATCGCGATCAATGAACAAGACAACCTTGCTGAATTCCGGCAGAATTCTCCGCTGGACTCAATCAATCTCGATGCTCAATGGCAAACCTACGATCTGCTTGAGATCAATACCGCCAGGCTGGCAACCTGGCAGCCAGATTTCGCCAAACGAGTTCTTGGAACTTGGCGCCGCGGCGGTTCTGTCTGGTTTCCCACGCGCTTGTTACAACCCAGACCAAATCCCGATTGGGGTTGGGTGGAAGGCGACGACAAGCGGGTGAGTTGGAATCGTGTAACCTCCTTCTTCGTCAGGTTCAACACTGGGCCTGCCATCGGCGAGGACGGGTTTGTCGAGTTGCAAGACAATCTAACGAATCGAGAGATTCTGACGGCAATGAGCCAACCGACACCGGCTGACGGTCCTGCTCAAAACCGATAGCTAGAGTGGGCCACCTGAGAAGAGATAAGAAGCTTTCAGTTGTTAATCCCGCCTACAGCCGGCTGCGAAAGCACAAGCTAAACACTATTCCGGGCGTTGCCGGTTAACTGACCTTCGCAGTTTGTTCATAGACGCCTTTTCTTCCTGTGAGCGCTCGATAAACCTCAATCCACTGATCGCGGACCTCATCCCAGATGTATCGTTTGCACTCTTCGTGAGCGTTCTTTGCGATTCGGCCACTCAGCTCCGAATCGCGCAAAACTCGGATCACATTCTGTGCCAAAGCATGGAAATCTCCAACTTCCGATAGCAACCCGGTCCGTTCATGTTCGACCAGATGTTTCACGCTCTCTGGGCAGGTGCTAACGACCGGCGTGCCGGACGCAAATGCTTCCAAAATGGAGACGGGCATGTTATCGATGTAAGAGGCATTAATAAAGATATCGGCAGCCTCATAGAACGGGGCAATCTTGCTGTGGGTAACCGCGCCCACAAAATTTACTCCCCTTATACCAAGCTTCTTCACGAGTTCGCGAGCCTGAGACTCCGTGGGACCTCCGCCCAGCAAGTCCAACTGGGCCTCGGGAAATCCTCGTTGCACTTCGGCAAACGCTCTGAGCACCAGATCGACTCGATAATAATCATGAAAGCCGCGGGAGCAGACGAGGTGCGGCCGCAAAGGCCTGCGCACACGGAAAGGAAATTTTTGCAAATCGACTACGTTTGGCACCGCTTCCGCACTGAGCCCAAACTTACGGAACACATCGACGAGATACGCGGAAGGAACAATCACACAGTCCGAGTTTCGTAGTATGTTTCGCGCGAGTGCGGATCGGTGAAGATGATCCTCCGCTTCCCCGCTGTGATAATGGATCAGCGCTGGTTTCCCCATGAATCTTGCCATCAGCCGCGCCGGTGCGGGCGCAATCAAGAACGACGAGTAAGACGCAGAAAAGATGTGCGCCACATCAACATTCCTCAGGCCTCTCAAAAGTGCTGCCAAATAAAGCGGTTCGCGCACGACGGTCCGCACAAATGGAACCCGCATCAACCACCGCATTCCTGTGGGAACGTTTGGATCAATTGGAATCAGGCTTGCCTCGATCTCCCGGTCGTTGCGCCAATTGTCCAACAGTGAATCCGCCTGTACTGATTGGCCTCCCACATAGCGGAGCGAGGCAGCTACGATTGCGACCCGTATTGGGGCACGCGACTTTGGGCTGGTATACGACATGCGCCTGCTCGTCTTTTCGAAGACGAGGCGGGTATAGAGGTCTTCGTATTGCTTCCGCACGCGTTCGATCGAATAGTTGGCTTCAGCAAAACGCTTCGCATTCCCTGCGAATCGGCTACATACTGACGGATCGCGCAACAACTTCTCCATGGCTTCCGCAAGCGCCTTTTCGTCGTTCGGAGCAACCAAGATACCGCGATCCTCTGCAATAACTTCGCAGTTGCCCCCAACCCGGCTCGCGATGACAGGGACTCCCGCTGCCATGGACTCAAGAATTACATTGGACAGACTTTCTGTGGCTGACGGTGCGACCGAAACATCGATTGAGGCGAGCAGAGCTGGGATGTCGTGGCGCTCGCCGAGAAATCGTACACGGTCCCGGATGCCCAAATCCAACGCCAATTTCTCCAACTGGGGCCGGAAAGAACCGTCTCCAACCAAAACAATCTCCAATTCCTTCAATGTCTCGCAGACGATCGCTGCGGCGCGCAGAAACACATCATGATGCTTGGCGAGCGTGTTCATTCGAGCAACCATGCCAACACGCAACCGAGATGAATGTCGTCCCAAGGCTGGCGCGGTCGTCTCGAACATCGAAGATGGGAGCCCATTTCCAATGACTTCAATCTGCTCGCCTCTGAGGCCTTGTTCAATCAGCACCTGTCTCGCGGCATGCGAGTTGCAGACGACCGCATCGGCCCAACTCAATACCGCCGCTTGAGCACGGGATTTGGCGCGACTCAAAAGATCACCGATCTGTCTCTGGCTGCCAATCACCACAGGAATTCGGGCGAGGCGTGCAGCTGGGATCAGCACCAGGTTGGAATAGAAGTCGAATGCGTGTGCGATTAACGTTCTGGAGTGATGCAGGTAACGCGCTAAACGCCAACGGGCTTGCACCGACTGGAAACCATACAAATTTCCTCCTAATGGAAACTCCGTCACCTCGCTGAGATCCTTTAGGAAGGCGCCTTTCTTTTGCAGACAACCGATATTCACCGAAAACCGGTGGTGATCCAGCGCCTTGGCAACTGTCGCAAACTGGCGCTCTGTTCCTCCCGTCTCAAAGCTGTCCAACATCAGGAAAACGGGAATCGGCGCAAGGGTGGACACGTCTCGCGTTTTTGCATGCTCTAGCGAAAGAGATAGACCCGTCATACAGGTTTCACTCAGACGCGAGCGTGTTGGCGGTGGGTTGTGCATGGTTCACTGTTAACTTGCCGTGGAAGTTTCGAAACCACAGTTCCAACATCATGAGCCGCCAGATTTCGAGACAATCATCCGTCCGGCCTTGGAAGAAGGAGTTGATCAATCGTTTCACCCCGCTTGGATCGAAGTAGCCGCGCTGCAAAGTGCGTGAGTCGAGAAGAATCGACAGGACCAGATCCTTCAATTCGTGCCGTAGCCAATGTTGCAGGGGGACCGCAAAACCTTGCTTTGGGCGATCCAGTACAGCGGAAGGAACTCCAAGCTTTCTTGCCAATTTGATAAGGATGTGCTTTTGACGTTTCCCGTCGAACTTCCATTTGGTAGCTAGGCATGTCACCCACTCCAGAAAAACGTGGTCCAGGATGGGCGCTCGTGCCTCCAGGGAAGTCGCCATGCTCATTCGGTCGACCTTGGTGAGGATGTCTCCCGGCAGATATGTTTTGCTGTCGAGGTACAGAACGCGTGCCAGAGGATCCTCAGCCGGGGCCTTGTCAAGCCATTCACGGAAGCGGCTCAGCGGATGGTCGCCATTGTGAAACAACTTCAGAAAGTCCGGCGAGAGAAGCCCGAAATTCCGCTCGTACGGTGCCAGCGAAACCGCTTCAATGTACCGTTCGGGCCAAGGTAGAGAAACGCTGTACGCAAAGTTGCGGCCCGGAATCCAGCGTGGGAGGCGATGAAAAACGCTTTCGCGATACCAATGCCCCACCCAACCAGGCACTGGATAACCTTCCCGCTCATTGAGGTGAATTCGATAGCGGTCGTAACCAGCAAATGCCTCATCACCTCCGTCGCCAGACAACACAACCGTGACGTATTTCCGCGCCAGGCAGGCCACGAAATACGTTGGCAGCATGGAAGGGTCCCCGAACGGCTCGTCCAACAAACTCGTGATCGACTCAAGTTCCTCTCTGAGATTCGGTTTCAGAATCAACTCGTGATGTTCGGTGCCGAATTTATCCGCAACCAATTTCGCATAAGGAGCCTCATTGAAATCGGCCGCTTGAAAGCCAATAGAGAAGGTTTTGACTGGCTTCGAACTGGCTCGAGCCATCAGGGCTACAATCGTGGAAGAATCCGTTCCGCCGCTCAGGAATGCTCCCAGCGGCACATCCGAAATCAAACGCACCTTTACTGCATCGGTGAACCTATGCTCGAGCTCTTCCAGACACTGCTCTTCCGAACGTGGCGAATACGTGCCATACTCCGGGAAATCCCAATATTGTCGGACGCGAAGCTCACCATTCTGAAACTCCAATAAGTGCGCAGGAGGCAGCTTTTGAATTTTTGCATAGGCGGTCAGGGGATCAGGAATATAGCCAAAATAGAGATATTGCAGCAGGGCCGATTGATTGACCTCCGCAAGTCGAGGAGCCGCTGCCAGTATCGCTTTGATTTCTGACCCGAACCACAGCCGGCCGTCTACATGGGCATAATGCAACGGTTTCTTTCCCACGCGATCACGCGCAAGAAGCAAACGCCGCTGCCTAAAGTCAAACAGTGCGATGCCAAACATTCCGCGTAATCTGGAAACGCAATCGCATCCAATTTCCTCGTAGAGATGAACGATCACTTCTGTATCGGATTGAGAAGAAAACCGATGGCCCCGGCATTCCAGCTGCCGGCGCAACTCTGAGAAGTTATAGATCTCTCCGTTGAAAACGACGGCGATGCTGCCGTCCTCATTGAATATAGGCTGCTGGCCGCCTGTCAAATCAATGACGCTAAGCCGACGCATTCCCAGCCCAACACCGTTCTGTACACAGATGCCTTCGTCATCGGGGCCACGGTGCACCATGGTCTGGCACATTTGATGAATCGTGGCACGATCGATTCGGCCATCATGCTGGTCGCCAACAACGCCGGCAATTCCGCACATTGTTTCCTAACGTTCCATCAAAACGCCGCTCACGCGTTGAGCTGCAAGTGGCGTCCGATTCTTGAACCTCTTGAGGCGATAATCCCGAAATTCTCCGGGATCGCCTTCCAGCCCATCACACGTCGCCAAAATGATGTTGACCATCTCCCGGGCCGTTACAAAATGAAGTGTCTCCGACCTTTGCTGTGCCCTTTCGATCAAATCGGACAAGAAGCGACGGATCGATCCGCCCAGCATCACGTCGCGGTCCCGAGGATCCATTCCATGGCAATGGAGTTTGATGAACAGCCAGTCATCCCGACCGCTCACAGTCACAGCCGCTTGCTTCCAAAGTTGCAGACGCTTCAGGGAAGGCGGATTATTTAAAGCGATCTCGCCACTCTCAACTCTGGATCTCCACTTGCCGTCAGGCTGGGACAAGCTCAGCATCAGCGGACCCTCTACGATCAGCGGAAAAATTGTGGGACTCTGCCCAACCCTCAGGCATCGCCCTTCCCGGTGTGCTGCCCGCCGATCCAGTGGAAGCGAGCACTCATACAACGAATTGATTTTTGTGATATGGGATCGATAGTACGGTCCCGGGGGCAAGGTCATATCTGCAAAGCAACCTGTTTCAGACAGTATCTGAATCTCTTCATCTACACCACAATACTTCCCCCCCGCCGAGTTCGCTAATGCAAAATTTCCGTGAACAAAGGCGTATTGTGGCGATTCTTTCCCCTCTCTGTGGCTGAGGCATCCGTGCTCGAAGGCCAGAGCGTCCCGAAATTCCAAGAGCGTGCGGCGCGTGTTCTCGGCTGTATCTGGCGCGTGCGCTCCATGGTGTAAATGAACTTCCACTTCCCCCCAGCCACGGTGACAGAAATCTGCCAGGTGTCCTACGATGTCTCGGTCGTATTGCTCTGCAGGGTAAAAGTAGGTATGAACGAACGGCCGCCCATCATGGTCGCGCAACTCACTCAGCGCTCTTGGGTATTCTCGGCACCACTCTTGCAATCGTTTCTCCTGGACCACTTTTGGAGCCCGAACCGAACCCTGGTTGGGAGTGATTGCCGGCTCGAAATGATCGGCTAGGGCGATGATAAGATGACTAGGCCCGTCTATAGCGCGACGTGTTGCCCTCTGCCACATGTAAGAAGGCAACCAACGAAGCGTGCGCGACACTTTCCGTGCTGAGGCGGTGAAGGACCTCGAGCGAACTGCTTGCTTTTCCTCCCTGCCGAGATTCGGTTCAGACGCTGCATTTACCGACTTATGCTTCAGGTTTTGTTGCGTTTCACTCAAATCACCAAGTGGATGGCTGCAGCACTTCTGCCCTCGAACCCCAATTGAAATATCTGCGACTGTCAGATTCTCAAGCCCACAACTCTCAAACCACCGGAATACCTGTTCGTAGGTGTGTTTGGATTGATATTTCGGTGTATACCAATCCAGAGTGTCTAATAAACGAATCTCCGGATTGGCATTTCGGCTTATCGGAAATGCATGCCGGACCAGGCCGGAAACTGGACCACCAGCGAACGGAATTTTCCGAACACCTCGGTCAAACCAGTACGCGACCGGTACGGCGACCCGCAGGATCGCATGCATCTGCTCCACGGGAATTCGGTGCGTCAGCTTCCGATAGTAGTCGCTGAATCGGTACCATTTGTTGTAGCCGCTATACAGCCATACCGCAATCGTGCCGCCTGGTCGCAAGTACTGCGGAAGATTCTTAAATGCTCTTTCACAGTCTGGCGTGTGATGGAGTACCCCGATACTGTAAATGCAGTCGAAACTCCCCGGTGCGAAGGGCAAATTGAATACGTCCGCCTGGAAAGCAAGGAAGTCTCTATCGGCAAGATTACGCGCAGCCACTTCCGCAGCTGCACTGAGATCAATGCCGATCACTCTTGCGCCCCACCGGGTTGCAACATCGGCGAACCTTCCCATGCCGCAGCCTACGTCCAACACGAGCTTGCCTGCCAGATCCTCCTTCTTGAGCCCAGTCTTTTTCAGGAAATTCAGTTCCGATGCTTGGGGCTTCAGCTGCGTGCGGGCAAAATGCTGCCACTGATAACCGAATGTGTCGGCATAGTTGTTTCCGTCGACAAACTGTCCTACCCCTCGAACGATCGGGAATTCTTTCCCGCAAGCCGTACAACGATACTCTTCGTTCCGCAACTCCATTGAGGAACCGCATGCGGTGCAGCGCAAGATGGACGGGAGATCAGGAAAGCTTGGATGTGCCAGGAGCGCCATAAGTCACTAAGTAGCCGCGAAGCCGTGTCTGCGTATTAACAATGGCTTGGTTGCCCCGACCACAACCCTCTGCTTTTCGGTGACTACTGCAAAGAGCACCGACGTATAGCACACGGTAAAGTAAGGAAAGAATTGATACGCCTCGGGGGCAAAGCAGGCGCCGATCGCAAACCCTACCAGCGAACTGGTCAATGCACCTGTAAAAAGCTTCGCCTCGGAAGGCAGGTCCTTCATCTTGCGCAAGAACCTGAGATTGGCAAAGCCGCGCGCGAAAAACAGCAAATATAGAATAAGAACCGGAATGCCTCCATCGGCTCCGATCTCCAAGTAGGAGGCATGAACGTCCTTCCATTTTCCCGAGTATACGACAAAATCTCCCGGGCCGACCCCTAAGATCGGATAGTGCTCAATCGCCTCTATTGCTTTGAACATCAGAAATTTTCGTTCCTCGTAAGATTCATGAGCTGTCGCCTCCATTTGCGAATTCATCGTGTCACTCGAAATGGCCGCGAATCGCTTCATCAGCGGCTTGCCGGCGGTAAGCAGCAAGATGACGCCAACAAAAGCCGTTCCGGCGATCAGGTATAAGCGTCTCCCGCGGATTCCAAAATGCCAGAGGCAAACTGTTCCCGCAACCAGCAGATCGATGAATCCCGCTCGCGAAGCCGTCAGGACCAACGCGGCAGCCATGCAGAGCATCCCAAACGACCAAAGCGCTTTGCGGAATGCGCCTTTTGCCGTCAGCAAAAAAGCCAGGCAGAAAGGAAGCGACAGCACAATGGCGAAAGCCATGTCATTGGGGTTGGAATAAAAACCCCCGATCACGCCATTCAACCGCGGAATCGAATGTCCTTTGACAATTGCCACCAAGGAAACCACGGCAACTGAAGCGCACTGAATAAAAATGATCCGGCGCAGCCTGCTCAAACTGGTGATGAGCAGGAACGTCAAAATCCACGCAACATACATCTTGGCCAGATCAAGAGTGGTGAAAAATGCACCGCCTCTCCAGATTGGCGACAGGAACGAGGAAGCAAAAAGAAGGGCCAACATCGCCAGCAGGTACGAGGCTTCTCCTGGAAGGTCCTTGAAGCGGCGTGGAGTCTTACCGGCAGTCATGACCAACGCCAGAAATGCCAATATTCCCGTGATCTTCGCCAGAGGAATATAGCTCAAAAACCGAATGGAATCTGCTGGCCGGGCGCAATAAACAAAGTAGAAAGCGGACAGCCAGAAGAAGGCCCCTCGCAGAACCTCTTTTTCCTTTCCCGCTGGTCTATCTGTTTCCAACCGTCTTGACCTCTAACCTGGTTGTCGCGCAACTACTTACGTCTCGCGCTTTTAGCTTTCTTAAGTTACAAACGCGCTGCTCGTCGATATCTCTGGAGCAACTGTCAGAACATCGGCGGTTAATGATACCGTCAGGAACCTCTCGAACAGCAGTTCTGATTATTAACATTCGATGAATTTTGAGCCTCGTTACCGCGCAAAGGCGTCTCCAACTGATTCACACCTATGAGCCTTGCACGGTATCGCCCGTTTGGAAGGGGGCAATCATTTGCCGGGATGCATACCGAAACACTGTCAAACTCTTCGGGTCAGACGAGGTGACCCGATGTATGCGGGATAGATTACTTGCATTGGGTCGAGACTACTATTTATATCCCCTTCGCGACGCTATTCTGCGACTTGTCGCTCGATGTTCGCGGCTGGTCAAAATGCTCTTCAAAATAGAGGCTATGTGCGAGCTTTTGAATGCAAGAGTCCAGAATCCGGTAGCAAGCGTGAGTCTGTTCTAACCCCACGTAAAACGGATCAGCAATCTCGAGGATCTTCTGCTTCCCTTGAGCATAATTGCCTAGCATGAGTACTTTCTTTCGAATCGTCGGCCAGCGCGACAGGAGCTGAATATAATTTTGAAAATCCATAGCGAAGATTAGGTCCGCTTCATTCACCATTTGATCTGTCAACTGTCGAGCGCGATGGTGTTCCAAAGATATGCCAAATTCTTGAGCCGCTGTGACGGCCCATGGATGCGCTGCACGGCCTTCAGTGGCGTTGAGCCCAGCCGAATTGACCGAAATTTGCATTCCCCGGAGTGTCGCGACTTTTGCCAGCATTAATGCTTCGCACATTGGGCTTCGGATGATGTTGCCGAAACAAACAAAAAGAATCGAATGACACGTGCCTGGAGCAGATGGAACCTTTGTGATTCCCACCCCGATTGCCTTTAAGATTCGAATTCGTAAATAGAGCGCTCGTTCACCACTCGAGTACGTTCTGCAATTTCGTACCTCGTGAATCAGGGCTCTTGGCAAAAGTCGCTTGCAGACCGTGACGACGTTCTGTTTGAGGTTTTGTTGAAAACGTTCTTCGTTGCCCACGCAGAACCTCAATTCCGCCTTCTGACCTTGTTACGCTTCCAGACCGGCCAAAGGAGGCACATTCGCTTGTGCCGCCTCGCAGACCTCGTTCATCACACGTCACGAATCCTCAGATGAAGTTTTTCAAGAGGCTAAGAGGTCGACTCGGCGGAAGGTTAACATTGTTGCTAGTACTTGTTATTAAGAAAGTACCGCCAAAGGCGTCCAGAAGGTTTAATTGTTCCGTCATATTAGCACGCTACTGTCCCAAAAGTAGGCCAGCGTTGGTCAGTGTGTCATAGTTAAAGATCAGGAGGGAGTTCGGATATCCAGTGTATGTGCCGGCACGGTCGAAATATCCGAACAGAGACAGGGTTTGCTGATTCACCGTACCCGTGAGGAGGACGATGTTCCCGGTCGCGGATCCTGTGAAGTTGAACGTCCCGTTGTCCGCTGCTCCAGTCAAGGTCACCAACACATTCAAAGTGCCATCAGAGTTTTCTGCGAGGTTTACGGCTGCATTATCTGCGCCGTCCGGGAGATTGAGAGTGCCGGAAAACGTGCCTGCCAGACTTGGCACCTCGCTTCCCACGAATCCCCCTTGATCTACGCCGGGAGGAATGGGAGGCAGGCTTGAAGTCGAGCCGGTAAGGTCGGGACAACCACTTCCAGAGATCGAATAATTGCCTGTCATCTGCGTGCCAGTGATGACTCCCTCGGCTGGCAGTTGATAACCACCTTCATTGAACGTGACAGCGACGTTGTTGCCGTTCAAGCTGGCGGAAATACTATTCTGGCCCGGGGTCGAGCCCGCACACACGCCGTTTACATACCACGTTTTCTTTTCAAGAGTAAGAATTTGAACTTGGGCCGGTCCGGAGGCCGACATTTGGTTTCCGCTCGCGGAAAGGTTCGTCTCTATTAGTGTGATGCCGCCGGTAACGTTCGAAGTAATTACAAACTCGTATGCTCCTGAAACGGTGCCAGAAGAAAGGCGGCTGTGAGTGTTGCCGCAAGCCAGAGCAAAGATTCCGAGCGCCACGGGCAGAATCCGGCAGACACGTACTCTTAAGCCCATCCACGCCTCACTCGGGCGAAGACCGGACACACTACTTTTGAACGGCCTGACGATACCTGCAAAGTTTGATGGCATTTGTACGGGCAACAGAATAGCGTTCAATTTATTACTCAGCGATCACGAGAAGATGAATGCCCGGTTAATTTTTCGTCTGATTTTTCCAAAATGCCCACCGAGTGGCGGGAAGCAATTATTCTGTTACCTCAACGGAGATTTATGTCCAGCGAAAAATGGCGCCGCTTCGCGGAGTGTCTGCGGACTGGGAACCAGAAAGAGCTGCTGGACCGAGGCCGCCAAGCCCTGGCGAAACGAACCGACGCAGCACTTTCCTGGCTCGGTTACGACTTTGCGAAGCACGCTTATAGTTTCGGGCCCTTTGCTCCGGGCATGTTCTTATTCACACCGGAATCGGTGGACTCGATCTTGGAATTGCTAAGGCAACGGCTGCCCGGCCGGGCTGAGCAGATTGTTCAAGAAGCAGAAGAAATTCGACATCACCGGTTCAAGTTGCTTGGATATTCAGACCTCGACTACGGGCACCCCATCGATTGGCGTCTGGACGCGGTCCATGGAAAGAGGGCGCCCAGGGAGCCATTCTACCGGCTGCGTTATCTTGACTTCGCGCAATGCGGTGATTCCAAGGTTATTTGGGAGCTGAACCGCCATCAACACTTTGTCACTCTCGCGAAGGCTTACCGACTCACACGTGATCGCCGCTACCTCGACGAACTCTTGCGACAGAAACGCGATTGGCAAGCCGAGAATCCTTATCCCATCGGAATCAATTGGGTGAGCTCTCTGGAAGTCGCCTTGCGGACTATATCCTGGATATGGACTCTCAATCTGCTATGCGGATGCCCGGGCGTTCCAGATCTTCGGCGCGAATGGTTGCCAAGTCTAGCCCTGCACGGTCGGCATGTGGAGCGCTATCTCTCGACGTATTTTTCGCCGAATACGCACCTTCTGGGGGAAGCGCTAGCGCTCTTTTTCCTCGGAGTACTCTGCCCAGAATTGACTTCGGCTGAGCGATGGAAGCGGCTCGGGTGGGATCTCCTTGTCCGGGAGGCCGAACGCCAGGTTCGTAGTGATGGCTTCTATTTTGAACAATCCACCTACTACCACGTATATGCTCTGGACTTTTTCCTTCACGCCACGGTGTTGGCTTCGGCCAATGACATTCCGGTGCCCGAAGACTTTTGTCAAACGATCAAGAAGATGTCAGAAGCGTTGTTCTTGCTGAGCCGCAGCGGCCCTCCTCCGCAATTTGGAGATGATGACGGAGGGAGATTGTTTGACCCGCGGCGAAATCATAGTGAGCACATGCTCGATCCACTAAGCACCGCTGCCGTCTTATTCGACCGCGGCGATTTCAAACATCTCGTGCATGACTTGCGCGAAGAGACGTTGTGGCTTCTGGGGGAAGCAGGAGTCCGCACGTGGGACGAGCTAAAAGAAACTGAAATTTCGCGGCAATCCGCGGCTCTTCCCGACGCCGGGTATTATGTGCTCGCAACCGCGGCCACGCAGCTTATCGCTGATGCCGGTCCGCTGGGCGCGCACAGCGGAGGGCACGGTCATGCGGACGCCCTCAGCTCCTGCCTTCAAATTCAAGGTCACTCGGTTCTTATAGATCCTGGGACGTCGGAATACGTGGGTTCCGGCGCAGGCCGCGGTTTGTTTCGCGGAACCGGAATGCATAATACGATTCAGATTGATGGCGTGGATCAGGCGGATATCGCGGGCATTTTTTCCTGGCGACGACTTCCTCACGCTCAAGTCGAACATTGGCTTCAGGCGCCGAGTTGTGATCTGTTCGTGGGCAGCCACGATGGCTATCTTCGTTTGGAACGCCCGGTGACGCACCGGCGTTGGATCGTTTCATTGAAGAATGGAGTGTATTTGGTTCGCGATCTCGTGGAGGGGGATGGCCGACATAGTATCGATGTTGGATGGCATTTGGGGCACGGTCTGCAGTTGGTAGACGAGCGTACGTTTCGCGTCAAAGGCTCGATACACAGCCTCAGCTTTCTTCCTGCCCAACATCCCGGTTGGACGGAAGAACTCGATACGCAGCTGTGTTCGCCACTCTACGGCCGTAAAGCTGGAATGACCGTGTTGAGGTTGCATGCCAATGTGGCATTGCCGGCCGAGTTCGCCACTCTGCTCATCACTTCCGAATATGCGTGTGGCAGCATGGAATCGTTTCAGTGGGTCGAACATGCGGACTCGGCGGTGTCCGAGTACAGATATAAAACCGACGGCATCGAATATTCCTTCATGTTCAACGAGAGAGGCAGTGCATGGCGTCGAGGTTCGGTTGCAAGTGACGCGAAATATGTCTGCCACCGGACTGGACCGGAGGAATCGGAAAAGCTTTTATTCCTGTGCGACGGAACCTATGCCAGAGCTGCAGCGCTGGACCTGTCCTGCAGTCGCCGAGTTTGCTGGGCGGAGCTGAGTTTCCGAGATGACCTCCAGACGGTATCCTCTTCCGATGATTCGGCAGTGTTAGCCAAAACAACGCTGGCCGTTAACTCCGACTCAGCGGTATTCAACACCAGGTGACGGATAGATGTGTGGAATTTGCGGAGTTTTCTCCCCTGATCCAAGCCGCCATGTTCAGCGCGATGTCCTTGCTCGCATGGCTCAAAGTATTGCGCACCGCGGGCCGGACGATGAAGGCTTGCTGGTTGAGAGTAACGTCGGACTCGCGATGCGCCGCCTCAGCATTATTGACATTAAGAGCGGGCATCAGCCGCTCTCCAATGAGACTGGAGATGTCTGGATTGTTTTCAATGGAGAAATTTATAAC
>Ga0187805_10000380_pt1 | contig 14398 bp, 11 predicted proteins | sample NC_wetland_sal_i_6_FD_132965 | JGI IMG/M metagenome (GOLD analysis project Ga0187805, IMG submission 132965) | Wetland sediment microbial communities from Neuse River Estuary, North Carolina, USA - Control_5 | ecosystem: Environmental > Aquatic > Freshwater > Wetlands > Sediment | place: USA...
AGCCCAATGAAGCACCTGAAAGCCGCTGAAGTGTCCACCTACACGAATCAGTGTTAGATCGTCACTCAGCCGATGGGTTTCTCCCTTCCAGTACACAATCGCGGGGTCTGGACGCTGCACCCATTCGCGGTCCGCCTCGTGCAAATAGATTGGAATGCCGCCAAATGCGCGACTCCACTCCACCATGCCCGAGTAGTAGTGCGGGTGGGAAACCGCAATCGCCGATAGCCCTCCAAGGGCCTTCACCAGTCCGACCGTACTGGCGTCGATCAAACTAACGCAGTCCCAGAGGAACCCGCCGTGCTGTCTTTGCACGAGCAAAGCCCTCTGCCCAATTCCGAACTCCGGCTCTGTGTGAATCCCCCAAATGCGCCAGCCTTCTTCGAAGAAGACATTACGATGCGATTTCCGCAACTCATCAAGCGAGATCCATTCCTGCCCCTGCGGTCCGATGAATTGACGCTCATCTCGGCAGATGGGACAGCTGCCAGGAGTCTCGCCCGAGGGTGGAAATTGAGTTCCACAAGTGACGCAGATTTGAGTCATGAGTTTGGATTCCTTTCCGTTCGCCGTTTCGCAGCATCCTAGCACGACACCTGAACCAAGCGTGAATCCCTCCGTCATGCTGCAAGTGGGCGCGGGCAAATTTCATTCAGCCGCGGCTCTGTGACGTGACCGCTTCCTTTTGATGTCACGCCGGCTGAGGCCAGTGCTATCAGGGGACCGCACATCCTTTCACAGTCGTGGTTGACTTCCTGCCGTGCTGCTCTTGTAATGGATAACGCGAAACTATGAATTCCCACTGCAGAATCTGTTCGTGAGCGGCTCCGGGACAGCGGTCGCCAGCCGTTTCGCCTCAAAGCGCTCGTCGTTTCTCGTCGCGTCCGGAATTTTCCTGAGCCGCATTGCGGGACTCATCCGCGATCGCGTGTTTGCGCACTATTTCGGGAATTCCGACGCCGCGGACGCGTTCAAGGCCGCCTTCCGGATTCCCAACGCGCTGCAAAACTTGTTTGGCGAGGGAGTTCTTTCCGCTTCCTTTATCCCTGTCTACGCCTCGCTACTCGCACGCGATGAGGACGAGGAAGCCCGTCGCACTGCGGGAGCCGTAGCGGCCTTGCTCGCGCTAAGCACTTCCATCCTGGTCTTATTTGGCGTATTGGCGACTCCCTATCTGATTGACGCGATCGCTCCGGGATTCAGCGGCGAAAAGCGCGAACTGACCATTCGGGTCGTCCGCATCCTGTTTCCCGGCGCGGGCCTCTTCGTTTTTTCCGCGTGGTGCCTCGGAATCCTGAACAGTCACCGGCGATTTTTTCTTTCCTATACGGCGCCGGTGATTTGGAACGCGGCGATGATCGCCACGCTTTGGGGATTCGGCGCGCGCTACGCCCAGTTTCCGCTGGCCATTGTGTTGTCGTGGGGATCGGTCGTAGGCGCGGCGCTCATGGTGGCGATCCAACTGCCCGTGGTGCTGCGACTCCTGAAAGGATTGCACCTCTCGTTCGCATTTCATCTCGAAAATGTCCGGACGGTCGTGCGCAACTTCTTCCCCGTGTTTATCAGCCGGGGAGTCGTGCAGATCAGCGCCTACGTGGATGCGCTGCTCGCCAGCCTGTTGCCGACGGGCGCGGTCGCCGCGTTGGCCTATGCACAAACGCTATACACGCTGCCCGTCAGCCTGTTCGGGATGTCCGTTTCGGCGGCGGAACTTCCGGCTATGTCTGGCGCGGTGGGCGCGGAGTCACAGGTTGCCGAAGTGCTTCGCGCGCGCCTGAATGCGGGGCTGCGGCAAATTGCCTTTCTTGTGATTCCATCGGCTGCTGCTTTTCTGGTATTGGGCGATGTGATTGTGGCCGCCATCTACCAGTCCGGCCGTTTCACTCATGCGGATGCCATCTATGTTTGGGGAATCCTGGCGGGATCGACGGTGGGATTGCTGGCGTCCACCCTCGGGCGGCTCTATTCATCCACTTACTATGCGCTGAAAGATACTCGCACGCCTTTGAACTATGCCGTCATCCGAGTTGTCTTAACCACAGTGCTTGGATATCTTTCGGCGATCCCGCTGCCTCATGCATTGGGAATTGATTCACGCTGGGGCGTTGCCGGACTTACGATTTCAGCGGGTATTTCTTCCTGGGTCGAGTTCACACTGCTGCGCCGCACATTGAATCGTAGAATTGGCGTGACCGGCCTTTCTCGCGCGTATCTTGCCAAAGGCTGGGGCGCTGCGCTGGCGGCGGCGGGGATTGGCCGCGCGCTTGTACTCGCCGTTGGTCACCGCAACCCAATCCTCATCGCAATCGTTGTTCTCGGCCCCTATGGCATCGCCTATTTTGCCGGTGCCGCAGCGCTCGGTCTTCCCGAAGTCCGCGCCATTCTTGGAATGTTTTCCCGGATGCGGGCCGGTCCTAAAATCAATTGATTCGGAATTTACCGGGCTGACTTTTCTTGCGTTGCAGCAGCTTGCGTCGGTTTGCGCGCGGGTGAATCCGGCGGAGCCGCGCGCAGATATTGCGCGGGCCAACTTATTTTTTGTTTCAGCTCACGCGCGGCTCGCAAAGGCCAATAGGGATCGCGGAGGAATTCGCGCGCCATGAATACTAAATCGGCCTGATTTTTGGCGAGGATATCGGTGACCTGTTCTTTCGTCTCAATTAATCCGACGGTGGCGGTCAAAATGTTGGCGTCACGGCGAATGCGTTCGGCAAAGGGTACTTGAAAGCCAGGGCCCGCGACGATTTTCTGATCCACGACGAGTCCCGCGGAGGAGCAATCCACCAGGTCCACGCCCAGCGGCTTAAGTTGTTTCGCGAGCTCGACGGCTTGGTCCAGGTCCCATCCGCCCTCCTTCCAATCGGTTGCCGAGATTCGAATAAAAAGTGGGAGATTTTCCGGCCATACCTTGCGGACCGCGGAAACGATTTCGCGCCCGATCCGGGTACGGTTTTCGAACGATCCGCCGTACTCATCGGTCCGGAAATTGCTAAGCGGGGAATAGAACTCGTGGGCCAGGTAGCCATGCGCGGAATGAATTTCCAAGACTTGAAAGCCGGCTTCCAGGGCGCGGCGCGCAGCCTGTGCAAACGCGTCCACCACGCTTCGAATCTCCTCCTTGGTCATCGCGCGAGGCATGGGATAGGTTTCCGAGAACGCGACGGCACTCGGCGCTATGGGCACCCACCCGCCGTCCGAGAGAGAAACCTTGCTGGAGCCCTCCCACGGCCTCTGCGTGCTGCCTTTGCGCCCCGCATGGGCAAGTTGCATCCCGGGGACAGTACCCTGACTCTTGAGGAAACTGACGATGCGCGCCAGAAACTCGATATGCGCGTCTTTCCAAAGTCCGAGGTCCTCCGGGCTGATGCGGCCTTCGGGCGTGACGGCGGTTGCTTCGGTAAAGACAAGGCAGGCGCCGCCGATTGCGCGGCTGCCCAGATGCACAAGATGCCAGTCGTTCGCGAATCCATCATCGCTCGAATATTGGCACATCGGGGAAACGGCAATGCGATTTTGCAGCGTGATTCCGCGAATCGGTAGGGGGTCAAATAAATGGGCCATATTCTCCTCTTGAGATTTTCGATATCGTGCGATTCACTTTGGACTCGGGCGTTTCCAGACAGAATTGCAACTCGCGGCATTGGATGCTATTCAACCTCGGTCCGGTGCAGCGCCATATTGTACATTCTGCAAGGGTGCAGCGCCCGTATAATGTGCGCCACGTCACATGGGAATGTAATTTCGGCACGATAGCTCGGCATGAAAACGGAAATTTTTGTTCGCCGCTCTCGAATCGCCGCGTCCGCCGCCGAGGCGTACGCGTGGCATGCTTTGCCGAGCGCACTGGAGCGGCTCACGCCGCCAGGAGAACACGTCAAAGTGATTGAAAGGACCGGCGGAATCGAACGCGGCGCGCGCGTTGTACTCCAATTTGGGCGATGGCCTTTCCGGCGGCAGTGGGTCGCGGAACATCAAGATTATGAAGAAGGCCGCTATTTTTCGGATGTTCAGGTTTCAGGCCCGTTTGCGTACTGGAAACATACACACACATTTGAGCCGGACGGACCGTCCGCCTGTTTTCTCGAAGACCGCGTGGAATACACTCTCCCATTCGGCGCTGTAGGGCGATGGTTTGCAGGCTGGTATGTGCGCCGCAAGCTCACGAAGCTATTTGAATATCGCCACGAAGTTACTGCGCGCGAGGTGAAGTAGCGCAGGCTTCAGCCTGTGGGGGTTTGTCCTTGCTGGGATCAAACCCCACAGGCTGAAGCCTGCGCCACCAGTTGCAACTCAATCGGTTTCCTGCGTGACGATGTGCACATCTGCCGCGGGAGCGTCGCGCAAGAAGCGATGGATGGCGGTCATGTACAAATATTTTCTCCATCCTTCGACTGCGGAACGGCCGAAAATCACCTGCGTCACGTGCTTGTCGCGAACGAACTGCGCTGTCGCGGAAGCCACGTCCTTGCCTGTCAACTTCACGACCTTCGCTCCGAGACTTTCCGAAAATTGAATGTTGGCGTTGAGCGAATTCTTGTCCTGCTCCGAAGTGTCGTGGCCGATGTCCACATAGATGGCGTACAGTTCGGCGTCCATGCGGCGCGCCATGCGGGAAGCGCGCGCGATCAAATACTGCGCCCGGGGATTCGAGCTGAAGCAGACCGCGATGCGTTCCCGCACCGGCCACGGATCATGGATTTCCTTCTGATCCATGTAGGTTTCAAGGCTGCGGTCCACCTGTTCCGCCACCTGGCGCAGAGCAAGCTCACGCAGGGCAATGAGGTTTCCTCGGCGGAAAAAGTTTTTCAGCGCCTGGTCCACTTTTTCGGTGTGATAGACCTCGCCGCGCTTCATCCGGTTCTGCAGCGCCTCAGGCGTCAAATCGACCATGACGATTTCATTCGCGTGTTCCAACACCCAGTCCGGCACGGTTTCGCGAATCTTGATACCCGTGATCGCGCCGACGGTCGGGGCGATGCTTTCGAGGTGCTGCACATTGACTGTGGAGAGCACTTCCATCTTCGTATCGACGAGGTCCAGCACGTCCTCGTACCGTTTCCGGTGTTTGCTTCCAGGAATATTGGTATGCGCCAGCTCGTCGACGAGAACCACGCGAGGTTTTCTGGCCTTGATGGCGTCGGGGTCCATCTCCTCGAAGATCGTGCCTTTATATTCGATTTTCCGCCGGGGGACTTGTTCGAGCTTGGCGGCTAGCTCGGCGATGCCTTTTCTTCCGTGCGTTTCGACGATGCCGATGACAACGTCTTCTCCCCGGCTTCGCCGCCGGATGGCTTCGCTCAACATGCTGTATGTCTTGCCCACGCCCGGGGCATAGCCCAGGAAGAGCTTGAGGATGCCCTCGGTCCGCTCTTTCGGCGAAACTTCTTCCAGCCATTCTTCCGGTGTCTTCGTCATTGCAGATATTCTCGTTCATTCCACCCAAGAAATGCTAGGCTAGATTCGGCCTGTGACCAAAAATCTGCCCACAACCCTCGCCCGATACGCTGCCGCGCTGGCTGCGGTCCTGGTCATTACGATTTTCTATAAGCATACGCACCGGTTTAATGTGACCACCGTGGCGTTCACGTACTTGCTTGCCATCCTCGGCGTTTCCGCCGTATGGGGGCTTGGGATATCCGTGTTCATGTCGCTGGTTGCGACGCTGACCTACAATTATTTTTTCTTGCCGCCCGTGGGGTCCTTTTTCGTTGCGGACCCGCAGAACTGGGTCGCGCTCGTGACGTTCCTGGCGACTTCGGTCCTGGCCAGCGATCTCTCCACACGCGCGCGGAACCAGGCCGCGGAAGCCAACCGCCGGCGCCATGAGGTGGAGCGTCTCTATAAATTCAGCCAGCGCCTGTTGAGCGCCGGGAATCCCATCGAATTGTTGAACGCCATTCCACGCCAGATCGTGGATACATTCGAGGTTGGAGCGGCAGCGCTGTTCCTGTCGGACAAGCAAAAAGTATACCGCTCAGGAATGAATTTGCCGCAGCTCGATGCGGCCTTTTTGAAAGCGGTTGTCGCGCGCGAAGAGTTGCAGATCGATACCGAGCACAGTGTCTGCTTCGCTCCGCTGCGGCTCGGCACGCGGATTCTCGGCAGCATGGGCATTTCGGGTCCAGTGCTGTCGCGGGAGTCTCTGGAGGCCATGGGAACGCTGATCGCGGTGGCCATCGAGCGGGCCCACGCCATCGAAATGGTGGGGAAGACCGAAGCGGCCCGCGAGGGCGAACGCCTGAAGTCGGCTTTGCTGGACGCGATTACGCACGATTTCCGCACGCCGCTTACTTCCATGAAGGCTTCGGTTACCACGCTGCTTTCCCCGGCGAAGCTGGACGGGGGCCAGCGGGACGAACTACTCCACATCATCGATGAAGAGTGCGACCGGCTGAACCGTCTCGTCGGCGAGGCTGCGGAGATGGCGCGTCTGGAAGCCGGCGAAGTTAAACTGCACCTGGAACCCGTTCGCGCGGACGATTTGATCTCCGGCGCTCTCGATGTTTGCAAAGGGGTCCTGGGGACGCGTCCGGTCCGGATTGAATTGAAAAATCCGGACCTGCGTGTTCGAGCGGACCCCGCGCGCGCACAGGAAGTACTGGTCCATTTGATCCAAAATGCAAATTTGTATTCCTCTCCGGACCATGCCATAACGATCAGCGCGGAAGAGAAGGACGAGTTCGTTCAGTTCAGCGTGGCCGACCAGGGACCGGGCATCGGAGAGGCGGAACTCGGCCTGATTTTCGACAAATTTTACCGGGGCACGGACCAGCGCTATCGCGTGCAAGGCACGGGCATGGGTCTGCCCATCGCGAAAGCGATCGTCGAAGCACATGGGGGAACGATCGGGGTGATCAGCCAGGTGGGACATGGGTCTGTGTTTTCCTTTAGCTTGCCGATCCTCAGGGGGACGACAGAACAAAAATGAGCACACCCACGATACTGGTTGTGGATGACGAGCCGCAGATTCGCCGCGTGATGCGGACGACGCTTTCGAGCAACGGCTATACGGTGCTCGAAGCGCGCAGCGGGGAAGAAGCGCTCGAACTCATGCGCAAGGAGCGCCCCGAGCTGGTCCTGCTGGACGTCAATATGCCGGGCAAAAGCGGTCTCGAGACCTGCCGCGAAATTCGCGATCAATCCGACGTCGCCATCATCATGCTCACCGTAAGGAATACGGAACACGATAAAGTGCTGGCGCTCGATGCGGGAGCGGACGACTACGTCGTGAAGCCTTTCGGCATGGAAGAGCTCCTCGCGCGCATTCGCGCGGCCCTGCGGCGCACATCTTCGTCTGAGCCTGTCCCCACGTATGTTTCGAGCGATTTGGAGATTGATTTCGAACGAAGAAAATTGCTGGTCCAGGGCCGCCCGGTGCGGCTGACGCCGAAGGAATTCGAACTCCTACGCCACCTCGTGGCTAGCCAGGGCAAGCCGCTGGAGCACCGGCGGCTCTTGCAGGCCGTCTGGGGGCCGGACTACGGCGACGAGACGGAGTACTTGCGCGTATTCATCAACCAGCTACGGAAAAAGATCGAGCCGGACCCTGCTCATCCCAAATACATCCATACCGATCCGTGGGTGGGATACCGGTTTGAGCCTGCCGGTCCTGCAACGAGCAAACCGAAAAAGAACAAGTAGGATAGGCTTCAGCCTGTCGCTTTTGAATTTATTTTGATTTGGAAGAAAACCAGACAGGCTGAAGCCTATCCTACTTGTGCATCGGGTGAGTTGCATCAAGGTCGAGATTCAGTTCGAGAACGTTGACGCGGGGCTCGCCGAGGAAACCAAGCTGGCGCCCTTCCGTGTGATTGGCGATGATGGCGGTGACGTCGGCTTCGCTCATGCCACGTTCGCGAGCGACTCGGGGAACCTGGAAGGACGCGGCTTGCGGTGAAATATGCGGGTCCAGGCCGGAACCGGAAGTTGTGACCAGGTCCATCGGGACCGGCGCGTTGGGATTTTCCGCCTGCGCCTTTTGAATGTCTCCGTTCATGCGGTCAATCAACATTTTATTTGTGGGGCCGAAATTGGATCCGCTGGAATTGCCCGCGTCATAACCTGCGGTTCCCGCCGCCGAAGGCCGCGAGCGGAAATACCCGGGCGAGGAAAACGGCTGGCCGATCAGGTGCGAGCCGATGAGTTTGCCGCCGGAGGTGATGAGGCTGCCGTTTGCTTGACGCGGAAAGATCAGCTGCGCCAGACCCGTCACCACGAACGGGTAGATGATGCCGAGTAGCACTGTCGTCACTACGGTCATCAGAATGGCGGTTACAATGTGCTTTTTCATAGCTGTTTCCTCACTTCGGTCCTCAGGCCCACCCAATCCTAGTGATGATCATATCGATAAGCTTGATCCCTATGAAGGGTGCGATAATCCCGCCCACGCCGTAAACAAGCAAATTCCACCGCAGGAGCGCCGAAGCGCCCACGGGACGATACTGCACCCCGCGCAAGGCGAGCGGCACAAGCGCGACGATGATGAGCGCGTTGAAGATCACGGCGGACAAGATCGCCGATTCCGGAGTCTGCAGCCGCATGATATTCAGCGCCTGGAGCACAGGGAACGCCCCGGCGAACATCGCGGGTATGATGGCGAAATACTTCGCCACGTCGTTGGCGACGGAGAAGGTGGTCAGCGCACCGCGTGTGATCAACATTTGCTTCCCGATCTCAACCACTTCGATTAGCTTGGTCGGATTGGAATCGAGGTCGACCATGTTGCCCGCTTCCTTGGCCGCCTGCGTGCCCGCGTTCATGGCGAGACCGACGTCCGCCTGCGCCAGCGCGGGCGCGTCGTTCGTGCCGTCCCCGGTCATCGCTACGAGCTTGCCTTTGGCCTGCTCCTTGCGAATCAGCGCCAGTTTGTCTTCCGGTTTAGCTTCGGCCAGAAAATCATCGACGCCTGCTTCCTGTGCAATGGCCGCGGCTGTGAGGCGGTTGTCTCCCGTGATCATCACGGTTCGGATTCCCATGGCGCGAAGGTGATCGAAGCGCTCGCGCATGCCGCCTTTGATGATGTCTTTGAGGCGCACGGTGCCCATGATTCGACCGTTGATCGCGACTAGCAGCGGCGTCGCGCCGGAACTTGCAACGATTTGTACAACATCATCGACTTCCGCCGGTACTGTGCCGCCTTGTTGGACGACATACTTCTTGATTGAGTCGGGCGCGCCTTTGCGGATCGCGCGGCCATCGAAATCGACGCCGGACATACGCGTTTGCGCGGTGAAGGGAATGAACGTGGCATCCATGGAGGACAACGGACGCCCGCGCAGTCCGTACTTTTCTTTCGCCAGCACCACGATCGAGCGCCCCTCAGGAGTTTCGTCAGCCAGAGAAGCGAGCTGCGCCGCGTCTGCCAGCTCGGCGTCTGTCACGCCGGGAGCGGTAATTAATTCCGTCGCTTGCCGGTTGCCAAGCGTAATCGTGCCGGTTTTATCGAGAAGGAGCGTGTCGACGTCGCCCGCGGCTTCCACGGCGCGGCCTGACATAGCCATCACGTTTCGTTGAATCACGCGGTCGATTCCCGCGATGCCGATGGCGGAAAGCAATCCGCCGATCGTCGTCGGAATCAGGCACACCAGCAAAGACCACAGCACAAAAGCGCTTTGCGGCGCGCCGGAATAGATAGCCATGGGCTGCAGCGTCGCCACAGCCAGCAAGAAAATGATTGTGAGTCCTGCCAGCAGAATGTTCAGCGCGATTTCGTTTGGCGTCTTCTGGCGCGAAGCTCCTTCGACCATTTTGATCATGCGGTCGAGGAACGTCTCGCCGGGGTTCGACGTGATGCGCACTTTGATTTCATCGGAGAGCACGCGGGTGCCGCCCGTGACCGCCGAGCGATCGCCTCCCGCTTCGCGAATCACCGGCGCGGATTCACCCGTGATGGCGGATTCATCCACCGAGGCCACGCCCTCGATGACTTCGCCGTCTCCAGGAATAAACTGTCCGGCGATGACTATGACTAGATCGCCCGTGCGCAGGTTGGATCCGGGAATTTCCTCTTTGCTCCCATCAGACTTCAATCGGTACGCGATGGTTTCCGTGCGCGCCTTACGGAGCGTGTCCGCTTGCGCCTTGCCACGTCCCTCGGCCATGGCTTCGGCGAAATTGGCGAACAGTACCGTGAACCACAACCAGATCGTGATTTGAAATTCGAATCCAAATGAGTGTGTGTGCGCCAACAGATCCCTGATCAAGTCTACGGTGAGCAATGCCGCGCCGATCTCGACGACAAACATCACGGGATTCTTCATCAAAGTGATGGGGTTTAACTTTACGAATGAATCCCACGTTGCCCTACGGGCAATTCCCGGGTCCCAGATAGACTTGCTCTTCCTCGATTGGGCTGTCATGTCTTCTTATTTTCCTTAGAAAGTCTTTCCCGCATACATCAGCAGGTGCTCAAGGATTGGGCCCAGGCTGAGTGCCGGGAAAAAGGTCAGCGCGCCAACAATCAGAATGACGGAGATTAAGAGGCCGGAGAACAATGGCGTCGTTACCGGGAACGTTCCGGAGGATTCCGGTACATGCTTTTTGCGGACCAGGCTGCCGGCGATCGCCAGAACCGGGACCACCATGAAGAATCGTCCAAAAAGCATCGTCGAGGCAAGCGACGCATTGTACCAAAGCGTGTTGGCGTTGAGTCCGGCGAAGGCCGAGCCGTTGTTGGCTCCCGCTTCCGCGTAGGCGTAAAAAATTTCGGCGAGTCCGTGCGGCCCCGCGTTTGCAAGGGCCGACACGCCGAATTTGGAAACCAAGGAGATGGCCGTATATCCCAGCACGAACAGCGGATAGATCAGGACGGTCAGCATCGCCATCTTGACATCGAATGCTTCGATCTTCTTGCCCAGGTATTCAGGCGTGCGCCCCACCATCAACCCCGCAATGAATACGGAAAGAATGATGAACACGATGATTCCGTAGAGGCCGGAGCCGACGCCTCCAAATACGACTTCTCCCAGTAGCATGTTGATGAGCGGAATCATCCCACCAAGCGGCGTGAAAGAGTCATGCATCGAATTCACCGCGCCACAGCTGGTGTCTGTCGTTACGGTGGCCCACAGCGCCGAGTTGGCAATGCCGAAGCGGACTTCCTTGCCCTCCATGTTGCCGGCCGCCTGCAGGTGGTTCGCCGGAGTTTGTATCAGGGGATTTCCTCGCGCTTCCATCCCATAGGCCACTGCGACTCCCACCAAAAACAGAATGGCCATCGCGCACCACACGGCCCAGCCGTGCCGCTGCGACCCCACCATTTGCCCGAGCGTATAAGTCAACGCCGATCCGATCACAAAGATAAAAAGCATCTCGAAAAAGTTCGTCAGGGGAGTGGGATTCTCATAGGGATGCGCGCTGTTGGTGTTGAAAAAGCCTCCGCCGTTAGTTCCCAGTTCCTTGATCACCTCCTGCGAAGCTGTGGGGCCCATCGCAATCGTCTGTTCCTTAACGACCTGCGTCGTGGCCTTTCCGCTCGAATCCGTCGTTTGCACCGTTTGCGGATCGACGAGCTGCGCCGTATCGTACGCCTTAAAATTCTGCGGCACGCCCTGCCAGACGAGGAGTAGCGCTCCCAGGATACAAATCGGCATCAGCACCCAGAACGTCGCCCGCGTCATGTCCACCCAGAAATTGCCGAGGGTGTCCTGCTCGCGCCGCGCAATCCCGCGAACGATGGCGATGGCCAGAGCGATTCCGACCGCCGCGGAGACGAAGTTGTGATAGGCGAGGCCCGCCATCTGCGTCAGGTAGGACATCGTCGTTTCCGGGACGTAGGCCTGCCAGTTGGTATTCGTCGTAAACGACGCCGCCGTGTTGAAGGCCAGGTCCGGCGCAACGCCGGGGAGCTTCTGCGGATTGAGCGGCAGATAGCTCTGTGCCCGTTGCAATAGGTACAAAACGAGCATCGAAATCCCACTGAAGATCAGCATGGATGCGGCGTACTCGGTCCAGCGCATCTCCTTTGTTTCATCGACACCCGTCAGGCGGTAGACGAGTTTTTCGATGGGGCGCATGACCGGGTCGAGGAATGTCTTTTCCCGGTTGAATACGCGCGTCATGAACGAGCCCAGCGGTTTCGTGAGGGCGAGCACCACCAACAGAAAGAAAAGGATTTGGAACCAGCCGTTGTTTGTCATAGTCAGAATTTTTCCGGGCGCAGCATCGCGTATACAAGATAGACGAGCAGGCCTACGCACACCGCCAGCGATACGATCGTATCCAGCATTTTCCCTACCTCAATCCATCGCAGAATTTCACGTATAAAACGGACAAGACAAAAAATACCAGCGTGGAGATGGCAAAAATCGTGTCTAGCATCGCCGTCCTTCCCTCATAACTCCCGAAGCATCATATCCCGCCGCCCCGCCGCGTGCTTCGCTTATCTTGTGGAAATCCGTCGCAGCGGCAGTTCCATCGCATCACGAGCGGCCGTTTTATGATCTGGCGTGCCGCCAAGTTTCCGGTCTCGCGCCTGAAACGGTATCACCGAGAGGCCGCCTTGCGCGCTGTGGGAAATTGGGTGCGTCACAACGACCACTTCAGCCCAGTCCCGCTGCCCAAACTCGGCCGCATACTTCCGGGCATTGTTCTGTGTCCGGTGCCCTTCTTTCCAGAAGTTCGCCAGCACATAGAGTAGAAATGCGACGCCCAAGCCATTTAGCACAAGAAAAATTGTCATGGCTATTGGACCCCCTTCTGGCGCCGGCTGAGTACCTCACGGACTTGGCATCCTTTCTTTGTGCCGCCTGGTAAGATCCGAAAAGCCGTCACACCAGGCAGTTACGCGTCGATGCCATTTGTACCGTTCGCGGGCATATCACACTGTGCGCCTTGTCACACCACTGGCTTGCAGATCACGCGTTAGGTTCCTGCCTTGCAAGGGAATCATGCGTTTTCCCAAGTTAGGAAGTCGTGCACAGCTCATAAGGATTCTGTAAGAAGGCGAAGAGTCCAGTTAAGCCCGCTTGTTCCCGCGCTCGGGCGCCCCTACAATGGTTACCTCTTGTTTATGTCGTTCCTCCTTCGAAGTCACCGTGGTGGACGCATCGCTGGGTTTTTGTTTCTGGCGCTTCTGGCTACGGTCAGCGCGCACTCGCAGGAGCGTGCGGACTGCCGCGCGTTCCACAGCGCCCTTCTTCGCTCCCCCGTGAAATATTGTGTATATCTGCCGGCTAGCTACTCCGCGGCGGACGCAAGAACGAGAAGATACCCGGTCTTGTATCTGCTGCACGGCCTGGGCGGAAACGAGCAGACGATGGCTTTGGATGGGGAATGGACTGTCTTGCAGGACTTGCGCCGCGAACACTTGGTAGGCGAATTCCTGGTCGTGGCGCCGGACGGCTGGGACACGTTTTATGTCAACTCACGGGACGGCAAAACTCCGTACAGCGATTTCTTTTTCCGAGAATTCGTTCCATTCATCGAACGCACCTACCGGATTCGAAGCGCGCGCGCCACGCGCGGGATCACCGGTTTTTCGATGGGCGGTTATGGCGCGCTGCGAATGGCATTTGCGCATCCGGAATTATTCAGTTCAGTCAGCTCGCATAGCGGGGCATTAATGCGCGAGCCGCCACGCGGTGTGAGCGTTGGTGTGTCGTCGGGCAATTTGGCGGCGGCACTTCTCGCAAATGTGTTTGGCAATCCGATCGACCACAGATTTTGGGATCTGAACAGCCCGTTCGTGCTGGCGCGAAAAAATGCGGCGTTTCTTCTGAAAATGAAAATTTACTTCGATTGCGGCACCGAAGACTCCTATGGTTTTTACCGTGGCGCAAGCGAATTGCACGAAACACTCGATTCCCTCAAGATTCCCCACGAATTCCACCTCTACCCGGGCGGCCATAGCGTTTCCTATTTGCGGGCCCATCGGGACGCCTCGTTTGAATTTCATTGGCGCGAATTCAAATTGACGAAATGAATCGAAGATAGATGAAGGCAAGCCGGCGATTTGCCTCCTAAGCCAGCGGTGTGGATCCATGTCATTGTTGGTGACAATTGTCTTGATCATTGAAATAGCGAAGGAGTAGAATCCCGCTTACGCGGGTTGTCCATCTCCCGGACGCTGTGCGGAAGCCGAACGCAGGATGAATTCGCGCATCCTCGTTTCGCGCCGAGCCGCCCAGGCCCCGGTCATTCAGACCTCTCGCCTCTCTCCAGGGTAGCGCCGACGGGCATTTTTATTTCCAGCCCCGCTGACGACTGAGAAGGAGGCGCTCGTGCGTGCAACTCTCACTGTAACTACTCGCAACAGGATGAGTTCGCAAGACAGGCAACGCCGCTGCGTGCAAGCAGGCTGGTCCCTTCTTGCTTTGATTTTTTTCCTGTTGCCGTCGCGTTCGTTTGCGGCTGTCACGATCACGATATCCCCCACGGCGGTCAGTCTTCCCGCGAATGG
>Ga0187805_10000381_pt1 | contig 14372 bp, 17 predicted proteins | sample NC_wetland_sal_i_6_FD_132965 | JGI IMG/M metagenome (GOLD analysis project Ga0187805, IMG submission 132965) | Wetland sediment microbial communities from Neuse River Estuary, North Carolina, USA - Control_5 | ecosystem: Environmental > Aquatic > Freshwater > Wetlands > Sediment | place: USA...
GGACCATTACTCATTATGACATTCTTTATCACATTAAGCTATGTTGCAATACAAAATATTTTGCCAAAATAATTCATGACATGTGGAATTTTAATAAGGAATTGATTGCTATTATTGGATGTAGGTATATGCTTGAAAAGCATAACAAAATAATCAGTTATGCAATATTCTAGTGATTTTAGAACAGGTTTAAAGAACAGAAATTACATCCAATAGAATAATGCAGACTAGAATTGTCTCCTTTCTTCCTAGTGCAACTGAAATATTATACGAACTAGGTATAGGAGATCAGGTTTTGGCTGTTACTCATGAATGCAATTATCCAACAGACGCTAAATCAAAGCCCAAAGTAATCCATGCTTCATTTGATCCAGAAAAGATGTCAAGTAAAGAAATTGACAATAAAGTAATAGAACTGATGCATTCAGGAAAAGACATTTACATTTTAGATGAGCAAGTACTCAAGAAAGCAAACCCAGAACTTATTGTAGCACAGGGAATATGTGAAGTATGTTCGCCCTATACACGAGAAATTAACAGAGCAGTAACATTACTTGGAGGAAAACCCGAAGTCCTAGTTTTAGATCCCAACAATCTTGATGATATATTACAAAATATTATCCAAATAGGAAATAAAGTTGGAAGACAAGAAAAAGCAAGAGATTTTGTTATACAATTACAAAAGAGAATTGATCATATAAAAAACACTTCAAAAATATCAAGACCCAGAGTTGTTTGTATAGAATGGTTAGATCCACTGTTTACAGCTGGTCATTGGGTTCCTCAGATGGTAGAGATGGCAGGTGGTACAAATGGAATAAGCTCTACAGGGGATAAATCAAGAAGAATGGAGATTGATGAGATTATGGAATTTGATCCTGATATTCTAGTATTAATGCCGTGTGGATTTGATGTCAAGAGAACTATTATGGAATATGAAAAATTACTTGAAAATGAAAAATGGAATTCACTTAGAGCAGTAAAACAAGGCGAGGTCTATGCGGTAAATTCAAATGAATACTTTAGCAAACCTGGCCCAAGAACTGTTGTAGGTCTTGAGATTTTGGCCAAGATAATTCATCCAGATACATTTCGAGATTTATCCATTCCAAAAGAATCTGTTCAAAAAATTTAATCCACAATAATAAAATGGTTGCATCCTCACAGGGTAGCTGTAATGAGGATGCAAAATATGATGTTGATAATTATACCAAATCTGATTTATTTATCTAAGATCTAACTTTTACCTTCTTATTCTAAAATCTTAGAATCAATTGTATTACTCTATCTAAAATAATAATTTCAAAATACTATTAAAATGAATTTTATAGCATAAAAAATTTCAAATTAGGCTTGAAAATTAGGTTAGCATGTTGGACCTGGTATTTTCTGATATTCATGCTGATATAGATGCGCTTAATCTAATAATTGATACTGTATCAAGTAATGAATTTATAAAAAAATACGGCTCTTTCTCTAGAATCATAAATCTTGGTGATCTGCTTGAGCGTGGCATTTATCCAAAGCAAGTAATTTCAAAACTACAATCACTAGAAAAAAATTATCCAATTTTTTCTGTAATAGGAAATCATGATGAAGGATTCTTGAGTGGTAAAAAAGTTAGTGCCAGTTCTTTTGAAAGTATGGATGCACATGAAAAACTTACTGACGAAGATCGTTCCTTCTTTAAACAAAATAATGATGGAACATTTGGTAATTTAGAATATGTTGATACAAAAAACGGTCTTTTTTGTGTTCACGGCGGACCATTGGATCCCAAAAAAATTACTCCTAAAAATGCTGACAGTGAAGCCTGGCTTTACCAAAGAAATTGGCAGAGACTCACTGATGAAGGCTTTGAATTCTTTAGCTATCATGGATATCATTACAAGGCATCATCTGCTTTTAATGAGGTTGGAAAACATGTTAACAATCACATCATACTATGTGGACATCAGCATATGGAAACAGCAATAACTAATCGAGGAGGAAAAATTCATGAAATATATTCCAAGATCAAACCCAAAAATGAAAAGATCTCTGGACATGTACTAGAAAGTAAAGAAATTGATATAGATCAAACCAGTGATTATTTGATCAGATTAGGTTTAGGCGGACCTGCAGGATATTATGGTGTAGGTTCATCTGTTCCACACTTTGCTATAATCCAGTACAATCCAAAAAAAGTAATACTATTTACTGTAAACCCATGAAGTATTAACAGAAATCTGATATGAGTGGAACTGAGATACTAAGAAATGATCATAGACAAATACGTCGGCTCGAGAAAATAATTGTCAAGTGTTACACTCAACTTTATGAGGGCAAAGATATTCCATTTTCTGATATTGAAATAATGGTTTTAATCATGTCCGAATTTTTGGATGCAATACATTATGCTAGAGAAGAGGATCAGTATTTTCCATGTGTTGCAACCTATGACTCTCTAAAACAAGAGATCCGGGCATTTATGATTGAACATGAGTTTGGAAGAAGAATGGCATCCAATATTTCAAAATATTTACAGCAATGGAAGTCTGGAGAAAATCAAAGAGAACCTGTTGCAAGATTTCTAAAGGCATATGCAGTAAACCTTGATGAACATCTAGCCAAGGAAGACAAATTCTTTGATATTGCAGAAAATCAAGTTCTATCCCAAGATGAAGAAAAAATGATGTATGAAGAATTTCGAGCAGTTACTGCAGTTGTGACAAAACTTGATGATATGATAAAGTCAGTAGATTATCTAGAATCTACACCTTGGATGAAGGACTAGTTTTCAAAAACTGATCTTACTCTAGGATAAACAGAGGCCTCGTTTTGCTCTGATGTGAATTTTTGTTGCATGTTTATTCATGGAATACATAATTATTATATATCATCACCATAGTATGATAACTATACATACTAACATGAGTAAAATAGTAAACCTTCGCATACACATAGCACCTGTAGGCTTTGAGATAGATAGAATTGCAATTCCTGCTAAACAGATGAAAGCAGACCGAGTGTGGCTTATCATGCATGAAGAACCATCAAAGGATAGAGCACAAGGTTTTATGGAGAAAATTAAAACACAGCTAAAAAAAGAAAAGATCGAAGTACAAATTGCACACTCTAACAGATTTGATCTTTTCAAAATCTTAAGAGCACTAAAAGAGATTGTACAAAAAGAAGAAGGCAATGATATATTTGTTAACTGTTCTTCGGGTTCGAAAATTCAGGCAATTGCATGTATGATGGCTTGCATGATGTTTCAAGGAAAGACAAAACTTACACCATATTATGCTGAACCAGAAAGTTACTCTAGTGTAAAAGGAGATCAATTATCATTAGGCCTAAAATCAATTGTCAAATTACCAGCTTATGAAATTCATACCCCAAAACCAGTTTTGGTTCAAGCTTTGAAAATTGTTCAAGATAATGGAGGAAAGATCACTAAAAAAGAAATGGCAAAGATTGCATACGAAAAAAAGCTTATCGTAGTAAATGCACGGGAAGAAAATTTTCAGCAAGCAAGATTTGCAAGTCTTGACCAAAACATTATCCAACCACTTCTAAATGAATGGAAGTTTATAGAAGTTGAAAGAGTTGGAAGGACTAGGTGGATAAAAACAACACCTGAAGGACTCGGAGCGGTAGAGTTTCTTGGCTAACTACGTGTAGTAAGTTCAGGTTTGAGGGTCCAAGCAATACCCATTGCAGTGAAAGGTATGGCAATTATAAGAGCTATCTCCAAATAGGTTTTGAACTGCTCAGATTGCTGAGGAGTTGGATTAGTACCAACTAGGAAAGGTACTGGTAATGCAGAGGCAAACCAAATGATTGAAAGCATGATGATAATCTTAGCTGCACGTTTCCTTTTTGGGGTCATATTATGGCATTGGATTAGGTTCTATTAATTTGATTAGGATGATTATTTCGTGATGGCACCACCATCTATGGGTAAAATAGCACCAGTAATCCATGATGAATCTTCTGAAACAAGATAAAGTATGGCCTTTGCAACATCTTCTGGGACCCCTATTCTTCCAATTGGATGCTCTGCTATAGCCATTGATCTATCAATTTCATTTCCAAGATATGGTTGTGTCATATCGGTTTCCACAATTCCAGGACAAACACAATTTACACGTATCTTATACTTGGCATACTCTATTGCCCATGCTTTTGTTAGCAAAACCAGTGCTCCTTTTGAAGCAGTATATGCATCTGCTTCAAAATTTTCAAATGATTTCAATCCTGCATCTGATGAAACATTGACAATGCAACCACTTGTTTTCATCAAATGTGGTATGACGGCTTTTGTGAAACGAAATTGTCCAGTCAAGTTTACATCAATTACTTCATTCCACTCTTCTTCAGAAATCTCATGTAGTGGTTTTACTTTAGGCAATATTCCAGCATTATTTATCAGAATGTCAATTTTACCAAAATGCTCTAGAGTATTTTTTACAACATTCTCTACATCGGTTTTCTTTCTAATATCTCCCACAATTGCTATGGAATTTTTTATTTCTTTAGCTGCATTTTCCAAATTTGTTTTATTTTTTGATGTGATTACAACATCCGCACCATGTTGAGCAAGTAGAGTCGCAGTAGATTTTCCAATTCCTCTACTACCACCTGTAACAATTGCAACTTTACCTGATAGTTTCAATCAACTTTAGATTCATTTATTGTATAGATTAGTTTGTCGAGGATGAAATTTTCTTCGTTGATGAATCTTCAAAAAGATACATTATACTATATTGTGATTATAAGTAATTACAGAGTTTTTTATAATATTTTTGTAAAATAGCATATAAACATGAAAAAATATATCTAAAATGATAAATATAGCGATGTATTATATCATACAATGCAGAAAGATGCAAAATCTACTGCTTAAACGAGCGTGGCTCCGTAGACTGAAATAAAAGAATCCGCACTTGGGTGAGGATAAAAGAGGTAATCTCTACTTGTCTACGAACAAGGGCCACGCCATTAAATTAAATACTATAAAGTAAAAATTATTTTTCGTTTAAAATAATTTTTAAAAAATTAAATAATTTTTAATTTAAATGATGGAAAAATAATTTTATAAAAAGTTTATAGCTTAAGAGATTCTTTCAATCCCTTGTATCTATTTCTGATTGTTACTTCAGTTACTCCTGCAGCTTGTGCAACATCTTTCTGAGTTTTGTTCTCTCCATTCATAACACATGATAAATATAATGCAGCAGCTGCAAGTCCCATTGGATCTTTGCCAGCAGAAATCTCAATTTCTGCAGCATCTTTTAGAATCTGCAAAGCTCTTCTTTTAGTTTTCTCACTCAAGCCTGCTTTGCTTGCAATTCTTGCAACACATTTTATTGGATCAACAACTGGCATTTTCAAATCAAGTTCTCGTAACAAAAGTCTGTAACACCTTGCAACATCCTTTCGTTTTATGTTAATTCCATTTGCAACATCAGTAAGTGTTCTTGGAGTTTCAGTATCTCTACATGCTGCGTACAATGCAGCAGCTACGAGTCCTGGAATTGATCTGCCTCTGACAAGCCCTTTGTCAAGTGCCTTTCTGTAAATATATGCAGTTTTTTCAATTACTGCATCTGATAATGCGAGTTTATCTTTTAATCTATCAAGCTCACTGAAAGCTTGTCTAAAGTTTCTGTCAACTGGTTCGTGAACTTGACTTCTACTATCCCAAGTTCTCAATCTTTCAATTGTACTTTTCATTGATGCAGAAAGTGGTTTTCCAGATGCATCTTTGTCAGCGGGGCCAATTATTGTTGCAAGTCCCATGTCATGCATTGCTAGTGAAGTTGGAGTTCCAGTTCTACTTCGATCTTCATGCTCTTCTTTAGAAAATGATCTCCATTCTGGGCCGGACTCTTCTACACGTTCAGTAAGTACAAAACCACAACCTCCACAAAACATTTCTCCTGTAGTGTTATCGGTTACCATGGGACCTTTTCCACAACGAGGACAACGTCCACCACCACCAAAAGATTCGCGAGCCATTTTATATCTTATAAGAATTTCGGTTTACATGGATAAAAAGGTTTAACTATAAGGAGGAATTATAGAATTTATTAAAATTTAATAATATTTTTATAGAAATTATAATATTTTAACTTTTAATATATGAAAATCATAATTTATCCATTATATAATTTTTGAAATAATTTATTTTTGAATCAATAATTGTATGAATTTTATTCTGATCGAATCTTCTCAAATAACATCTAATTTATTTCAAAAAATTTTTAAAATAAATTTTTGAAAAATAATTTTGTAATAATTTTTTGAGGTCTGATGCAAAACCTTAAATACATTTTCTTTGAAGAAGCCGCATTAAATAAAATGGAACAATGTCCACTTTGTTGTGAGTTTCAGCAGTCAAACCAGGCGCTGGCAATTCACCTAAAGAAAATCCATCCGCAGAGAAATACTGCAATTCAGATAATGCAATAATTCTCTGTGCGGGGGATAGGCGTAGGATATATCCAATCGAGGTTATCCACGAATTTTTAGTTTTTTATTAAAAATAAACACAAAGCGTATGCTATCTTGAATGTGACAGTTTGTCAGCTAAATTTAGCATACTGTGAACCGTATTTCACACCTGAAATTAAAAACCAATTATTTTACTGATAACCATGACTTCATTTGGAAATACTTGGCAAAAGCCACAAACACCAAGCATTGGTGAAAAATTTAATGATGCAATCAAACCAAAAGGTGCATTAAAACCAAGACTAGAGAATGGCATAAAAAGACTCCAGACTCAAATTGGAAAACTTGATGGAATGATTACAAAACTAAAACAAAAAGACGAAAAGTTATTCAAAAGAATTGTAATTGCAACACAAAATCACGATATTACTACAAGTAAAGTTTTATCAAAAGAATTATCTGAAGTTAGAAAAGTAACCAAACTCTTAGGAAATGCTAGAGTTGCTCTTGAACAGATAGAGCTTAGACTTACTACATTCCATGACCTCGGAGACACTGTAGTAACCATCATGCCAACAATAGGCTTGATGAAAAACCTAAGATCTTCACTAATTAGATTCATGCCTGAAGCAGACCATGAGCTATCTGGAATGACTGAAATGCTAGGTGGTCTTATGACAGATACATTCCACAGTGGAGACTTTGGAATTGATTCAGAGGCTACAAGCGAAGAATCAGAGAAGATTCTTCAAGAAGCTTCAGCAGTTGCAGAGGCAGCAATCAATGACAAACTGCCTTCTATGCCTGTAGGCCAATCTTCTGCATCAACGCGATACGTCTAGACTACCTTATGTGTTAGTCTATATCGGAAATACATCTGAAACAAGACTAGTGATACCACTAGTATAACCGAGGCAGAAATGAACATAGTTGCGTATCCTAAGGATTTTGTTAGCTCACCAGTTACAAGTGAACCAACAAATATTCCTACTCCTGTTACCGCACTATTTACCCCCAGATACTTTCCTTCAAATCCCTGTGGAATGCTCTTGAAAAATATCACTGAACTAGATGTACTAAAAATTGAAAATCCGATTACCATTAGGCAAGCTGAAGTTAATGTCAAGGCAAATCCCGATATCCCTGTAATGAAAAGTAATGAAACAGCAGGAATGGTTACGGCCAAAATTCGTGGTATGTACGCTAATATGGTTGATTTTTCTTCTCCAAATTTTGATATTATTTTTGGAGCGATAAAAAAGATCAATAACATAGTTACAGTTTGAATTGTATAATTTAGAAAGACATTAGAGTTTGAAAAATTCTGATTTTTCAAAAATGGTGTCCATGCAGTAAAGTAAATGTTACTTCCAAAATAGAAAAAGAATGACGCCAGATAAAATATACCGATCTCGTGACTCACTTTTCCTCTGAATATTGTAGATATATGCCTAAAATCATATGCTTCCAGGGCCTTTGGAAAGACAAAATGGTAATTACTAATTGAATAACGCAGACCATGTAAAGAGTGTGCAATACTGCTTCTCTCAAGATGAATTCCTTGGCCTTTTACAGCTGTACTTAAAATCATAGAAACGCCACTTGATGCAGCACATATTAGAAAATATGGCCTAATGTCAAAATTAAAACTTCCAACTGTTCCAATGGCCATAGCTATTAACATTCCTATTGTGCCAATAATTGATGTGCGAGCAAATAACCAACTCCAGAGATTTTTTTGAACTGACTCCATTACAAGAAGCTGTGTAACTGGACTTTTTGCTACTAGGAAAAAACCAAGAATTGTTGCTAATCCATAAAGAATGTAAATTGAATTTGTAAAATACATTCCAATACAACAGAGTAAAACAAAAAAAGATGAAAGAATTAGTATTGATCTTTTTGCATGAAATCTATCAATTATCTTGCCCCAAGCAAGTGAGCCTATGGCTACAGAACCATTCTGTAGTGCAGATATGATGGCTATTTCACCTATGTTTCCCCCAAGAAAGATCACATATAGTGGAATTACGGTGCTTAATCCTTGAGCAGTAATCTGAGATGGTAGCAAATACCATATCCATTGTTTAGCTTTAAGTTGCATCTTTCGTGATAATCAACGGCTAGCAGTTATTGTATAATGCATTTGAAAAATCTCCATAGTTTTGTCTATCTTTGTTATAGGTGGAAAAATCTTATCATGCAAGAGTGTGTGGAGACCACACATGGTGAGTGTGATACACTCAAAGCATTGATGACCATTGTCATCAATTCCTTCGGGGGTACCTTGGGATGCTCATGTCGAAGGATTTGACCTTGCAACATCACACATTGCTTGCATGATTCCTATCTGGGAGGATGTCCTTTGATAGGGAAATATAATACGTGAATAAAATATTTAAGGTTTGTGTATAATTTGATACTAAAACTCTGAATTTACCTAACTAACCAAAGTTCTCATATGATTTTTAAAATATCTTGAAATTTCTCTGAAAGCTTTTATGATACAATGATGTAATTTAGTCATGAAAAAACTTGGGGATGTGTATCAACTTATCTATGAATCAAATCTGGATAGCAAGTTAGAGCAGATTTTAATTGGATTGGTAAAGGACAATCCTTCCCCAAAGATTGAATCAATAATTCAAAAATTCCTTCTATATGTTCTACACTCTACAGAAAATTTCTGGACTATTTATTATAATGCAAAAACATATGAGGAAAAACTGGATTGTTATTATCAATATTCTAAGAATCAATGTCTTGCAACTGAGGTGCTTGTAAGGGAACTGAACTCATTATCATCTGATGATGAAATAAAAGAAAATCTTGATGCACTAGTAAAAGAGAGTTTTACATTCTAAGTTAAAGAAGACTCTGTCTTTGGTCGTGTCTCTTTGAATTTTGCAATCTTGTTGCCTTCTTCGTTTACAACTTGATCAATACTGATTAGCCTTTCTCGCAAGTTAGTAATTATTGTTGCAACATCATCTGCTTCTTTTTCGACTAGGCCTCTTTTTTGTTGTAATGTCTTGATACCTTGTTTTTCTTCTTCTATGTATTGACCTACTTTGACAAGTTTCTCCTTTAGATTTTTGATATCTACTGATTCATCTTCGATATTCTTTTCTAGGTTGGTTCGCTTGTCTTTTAGATCCTTAATCATTAAACCTACATAGTCAATTGCTTCTTCTAACTTGGTTCTCTTATCCATTAATGCCTTAATTCCTATATCCTCGCTTGATGTGCTCATACGAGTTTGTTGAATAGGTTCCGGTATTTTTACTTGTTCTGAAGGCCTAAAATGGGATTCTTCCATGACTTCTGATGTTTTTGTACTATCTGTCTTTGGTTCATATTGAAAAGTCTTACCTGACTGGTCAGTCACATTATCCTTTGTTCCTGAAGGAAGAGGTTCAAATTCATCTTTTTTCTTTCGAAACTTGTCAAACATGTCGCTTATGGGAGTATGTTATTTTTAATATATAAAAAGTTAATAAATAAAAACTATTTTTTGGGTATATTTTATGCTTATTTTAAATTAAAAACCCCTTAACATTGGATTGAGATATATTTAGAGAATAGAATCTTTGGTTCGAGTCACTTGAAAAATAAAGTCGACCTTCTTCCAATTGTTGAAGATATCATAGGATTAGATCCAATGATGAGATTTGCAGCAATAATAGACCTAAAAGGAAACATATCTGAAGCCATAATGAAGGAAGGCAAAACCTCTCTTAAATCGCAAAAGGAAGAAGAACATTTTTGTAAGCAAGTTGCTATGAGGAGAAAAATCCGACAACAATTTGACAAGAGTCTTGGGCCAGTAAATTATGTACATATAGAACGTCAAAAGATTACTCAAATCGTTATCTACCCTAAAAGAAAAACTGTCTATGTGACAATGGAGCCAAATATGGATATGAAACGTAAGCTTGAGATTGTAGAATCAATCAAAAAGAGAACTACAAAATTATAAAAATTAAGGAAAATAAATTTTTCCAGATTACTAATTTTTTCCCCCGCTTCTCAATAATCCAAAAATTGACTATTTCCAACACTGCAATAGCCGTTCCGCTATGTGTTCCGCTACAGAATTTCATACTGTCCCTGATAAAACATCAATTCCATAGTATACCAATGTCAAAACAACAATACCGGTCAGAAATGGGCATCATTGCTGATATTCTTGGTGTAACTATGGATGGAGGAGTACAAGGAGTAATTGTATCAGCCATTTCTAGAAGAGCAAATCTATCGCATTATGCGGTTCTTGAGAAATGCCAGAAATTGATAGATGCAGGATTGATAGAATCAATGAAGGCTGAAAGAAATAGGCTGTTTAAAGTTACAGACAAGGGAATAAGATTCTTCCAAGAATTCCAAAGATTTCAAGGTGTGATGCAAGGATTCAACCTCAGGTATTAGCAATGCCTCAGGAATATCAAGTGATTACGGTACAGAAAGTGTTACCGGAAGGAATGATTTTTGTAAGGATCAATTGTATTCTCACAACAATGGTTAAAGCACCAGTTATAGCTGCATGTTTTGTTTTACTTTCTCTCTCTACCTTTGTCCAATGTGCTATGGGTAGTCCAAAAGTTCTTGATTTTACAATCTATACTGATGGAACTACTCATGTTTTTTATCAAAGTGATGTAGATCCGCAATCACCTGATTCTATTGTAAATCTATATGGTAATAGTATTGAAAATCTTGTTGTACAAGATGAAAATGGAACATTACTTTCAAGTAAAGAAAATGAAAATACTACAACAGTTGAAACCCTGGGTTCTTCTATCATTAAAGTAGATTATGATACTCCAGATCTAATCTCAAAGAATGGAAAAACTTGGACTTTTCATGTAAATTCACCAATTGATTATTCCATACTTTTACCAAAAAATTCAGTAATTGTGGGGATGAGTGTATCTCCATTAAATATGCAAATAGTTGATGATCAATCGCTTATTTCATTACCAAGCGGTTCATCAGAGATTAACTACATTATTGGTGTTTTAGGAACAAGTCAGACAGCTACTTTCGCAATACAACAAGCTCAAGATTTTATTAATACAATAACATCCGCAGGCGTACAAACTCCTATGGCTCTTGCAAAGCTTGAGGATGCTAAATCAGATTTTAACCAAGGCAAGTACTCTGATGCTGAATCACTTGCCAACGCAGCCAAAAGTCTTGCGCTTCAGGAACAGCAAACTACTAATTCTATACCAAATACATCATCTGATAATTTACCAACGTATCTTTTGATTACAGGTGCTATTGTTGCGGCAGGAATAATCGGATTTATAATAATTAAAAGAACCAGATCTAGTAATATCGTATCAAGTAATATTGCAAAGAATGACTACGTTGTACCAGACAAGGAAACAATTTACAAACTCAAACCAGAATTACGTCAAGATGATAAAGATATTGTGGCATTTATCTCTGAAAAAGGAGGCCAGGTTTTTGAAAGTGACCTACGAAAGAAGTTCTTGATGCCACGTACAACAATGTGGCGTGCTGTTAAACGACTTGAAAGAGAGGATATTATTGAAATAGAAAAAGTTGATCAACAAAATCTCATTAAACTTCGAAAAACTAAGGTGGATGAGAAATGAAGACCTTGGCAATAATCTTGTTGGCTTTAGTTGGAACATTAATCCTTAATGGTCCAATTCAGTCCTACGCAGATCCCCAACTTGATGCACTGCTACAAATTGCTACTCAAGCAAGAGAAAATCTAAAGATGAATATTTCACAAATTACTAATGTTCCTGATGAAATTACAAATCTCTTCAATCAAGGCTCTAATGAAACCGATGCACTATCTAATTCAATAAATCAAAATGATGTTACATCTGCACGACAACATTTCCTCTCTGCCATGAATTTCTTCAAAGTAACTAATGAAAAAATAAATTCTCTTAATATTACACAAACAAATGATCAAGCACAAACAAGTACTTTACAATTACAAAGTGAAATTTCAAGAATAGAAAAGATTGGTGAGATGTTAAAAACAATATCAATTACAAATCATGCAAGTCTTGATTTTTCTCAATTTGATCAATTAATTCAAAAAGCAAAACAAGATCTTGATAATGGAAATACTAGTGAAGCATCAAAATCAATAGATGAGGCAAATAGTATTGTAATTGATGCCCATCATTCACTCACAGAAGTTGCAAAACAAAGAACTTCTGAACGCGCAAAGGATTTTACAGAAAAACAAATTGATAGACTTGGCAAAATAGAAAATACATCTGAAAATTCTACTACACAGGCTCCAAAAATTCCACCAACAAGAACTATCTCAAATTTTACAATATATGAAAATCCAAAAGATGTAGTTACAAAACTAAAGAAACTTTCTGCAGAGGGTAAAGTTGATGAAGCATTAAAAATGATAAAATCATTTGAAGCATATCAAAAAGTGAAATTACAACCTAGTGGGAATCCATGAATTATTACTCCGCGTGACACAAATCTTACATAAAATTCATATAGATTTTTACTAGAACCAAAGTAGAATGGCTTCAAAGCAAATTTCTGTAGGAATAGGAATCCCAATGATTGTAGTAGGTGTTGTACTTGCTTTCCTTTTAGCACCTATGCAAGATAATCTAAAGGATACTATAGAGTTTGTAGGAAGTCTTATTGGAATACTTGGAGTTCTAATTTTTATAGCAGGATTATTTTCAAGAAAAATCCCTCAAATTACATCCTAAACTTTCATAATTCCGACTGATATTAGATGTTGAATGGATGCCCAGAATGTTTCATCATCGATCTGACCAGAAGACCATTGCTTTACATTTCCTTTTACCCAATTTGGAATTTTTACATTTTCATCTTGATTTATTGATGGTGCTGTGATTAGGCCTTGGTCAATCACATACCTAATTGCCTGCGAGAAATCTTTCTTATCTAAAGCTCCTTCAGACCACCAAATAGCAGTATTTTTTATCCAATTTGGTAAAATACTATTATTCACTCTGCCATAAAGTGAAAATTTCTGTACGTTGTTATTTTTCTTATCAACAACGTAGATATTGTCTGCTTTATCAGTTGCAAGTCCTACAGGTTCTTCAAACTGACCTTGTCCAGTTCCTTCTGTTCCCCAGCTCAGAAGGAAATTTCCATTACTGTCAAATTTTTGAATTCTATGATTATTAGTATCTGCTACATAGATGTCATTTTTAGAATCAATTGCTATTCCTGATGGCTTGTTAAACCAACCTTCTTCAGAACCTCTAGAACCAAAAAAGTTTAGAAATTCTTCATTATTAGAAAATTTCAATATTCTATTATCTGTAGAAACAGCATACAGGTTATCTTCAGAATCAAATGCTAATGCACTGATGCCTGAGAAACTCTCTCCTTGTAAGAGCGATGAATCTATTTGATCACTATAGGTACCTTTGGTATCAAATAATTGAATAGATTTTTTTTCTATATCACCCACAAAAAGTTCACCATTTTGATTTGAATTTATTGAGACTGGCATCTGAAACATTCCTGGGTTTTCTCCATACGTGCCCCAAGAATAAACAAAATCTCCAGTTTTGTTGTACATGTTTATTCTTGAATTTCCTGTATCTACTACATACACATATTTTTCATTAACAAATATGCCTGACGGATTTTTGAATTGACCAATTGATGTTCCTACATCTCCCCAAGTAAGGAGTAGATTGCCATTTTTATCAAATTTCTTTACTTGAGAATTCCCAGAATCTACTATGTATGTACTGTTGTCTGAATCAATAGCAATGCCTTTTGGAGAGTTGAATGTTGTTGAATTAATTGTTGAAACAAAAGTAGGTATTTCATATTGAACAGGATCAAGAATTTCTGAACTCTGTACGGCTGAACCAACTACATTAAAAGATGAAGATCTTTCAATACCATCATAATTTACATTA
>Ga0187805_10000382_pt1 | contig 14353 bp, 10 predicted proteins | sample NC_wetland_sal_i_6_FD_132965 | JGI IMG/M metagenome (GOLD analysis project Ga0187805, IMG submission 132965) | Wetland sediment microbial communities from Neuse River Estuary, North Carolina, USA - Control_5 | ecosystem: Environmental > Aquatic > Freshwater > Wetlands > Sediment | place: USA...
ACGCCGGCGAAAACTTTCTGGGCATCCTCGTTCGCGTAGACCCGGATCGCGGCTTGCAGGCTTGAGCCGAGGAATTTCTCAGCGCGTTTCAGCTCGATCGCGCCGGTGACGACGCGGCGGACGTCGCGGATGCGCGTCCATTTGAGGCCGAGCGTCTCGTCGCGCCATGCCGCTGGAATTTGCGGATAGGGTTGGAGATGGATGCTGTGATCGTCGCCGTCGCCGGTCCGGCACAGCCAAGCTTCCTCCGCAGTGAAACAGAGCACTGGCGCCAGCCAGCGCACCAACGCGTCGAATACGCGATCAAGCACCGTGCGCACGGCGCGGCGGCGCAAATCGCCGGGCGGATCGCAATAAAGCGAATCCTTGCGCACGTCGAAATAGAAAGCCGACAGATCGACGGCGCAGAACGCATGCAACTCGATGAACATGGTGTGAAAGTCGTAGGCCTCGAGGCAGTCGCGCACGATGCTATCGAGCGCATGCAGCCGATGCAGCACCCAGCGCTCGAGCTCGGGCATCTGGGCTTCGGCGACGCGCTCGCGCTCGGTAAATCCGTTCAGCGCACCCAGCAGATAGCGCAGCGTATTCCGCAGTCGGCGATAGATCTCGCTCTGCTGCTTCAGAATTTCCGGACCGATGCGCAGATCGTCGGCATAATCAGCGGCGACCACCCACAGCCGCAAAATGTCGGCACCGCTCTTCGCGACAACGTCCTGCGGCGAGGTGACGTTGCCGAGCGACTTAGACATTTTGCGCCCTTGTTCGTCGAGGACGAAGCCGTGCGTCAATACCGCCTCGTACGGAGCGCGGCCGCGCGTGCCGCAGGATTCGAGCAGCGACGAATGAAACCAGCCGCGATGCTGGTCGGAGCCTTCGAGATACAGCGACGCCGGCCAGGCGAGGTCCTTGTCCTTGCGCGGCTCGAGCACGAAGGCGTGGGTCGAGCCGGAATCGAACCACACGTCGACGATGTCCTTGACCTGCTCATAATCGGCAGCATTGCGGCTGGGACCGAGGAATTCGGCGGGATCGCGCGTGAACCAGGCGTCGGAGCCTTCTTTCTCGAAGGCGGCGGCGATTCGGTCGATAACGGCCTGGTCGCGCAGCGGTGCGCCGGTTTTCCGGTCGACAAACACCGCAATGGGCACGCCCCAGGCGCGCTGGCGTGAGATGCACCAGTCCGGCCGCGTTTCGATCATGGCGCGAATGCGATTGCGGCCTTGCTCCGGAATCCAGCGCGTCGCGTCGATCGCGGCGAGCGCGACCTCGCGCAGCGTCCGACCATCGGCGCCTTTGATGTCCATGCCGATGAACCATTGCGGCGTCGTGCGGAAAATGAGCGGTGCCTTCGAACGCCAGGAATGCGGATAGGAGTGAATCAGCTTGGCTTCGCCCAGAAGCGCGCCTGCCTGCTTGAGCGCCGCGATCACTGCTGCGTTGGCATCACCCTCTTTGCCGTTCGGCTTGAACACGCGTCTGCCGGCGAACAGCGGCAGCGACGCAACGTAGCTGCCGTCCGCGGCTACGGTTTCGGGCACGGCGATGCCGTGCTTGCGGCCGAGATCGAAGTCGTCGGCGCCGTGGCCGGGCGCGATATGGACGAAGCCGGTGCCGTCGGTATCGGTGACGAAATCGCCCGCCAGCAGCGGCACGTCGAAATCGTAGCCTTGGCCGTGCAGCGGATGGCGGCAGATCGTGCCGGCGAGCTCGGCGCCCTTGAGCACCATGAGCATGTCGGCCTTGAAACCGAGAGTTTTTTCGAGCTCGGGCCAGCGTGTTTCTGCAACGACGATGTGCTCGCCGGGCTTCAGCGGGCTGTCACCGCCGACTTCGCGCACGCGCAGCACGAGGTAGGCGATATCGGCGCCGTAGGCGATCCCACGGTTGCCGGGCAGCGTCCATGGCGTCGTTGTCCAGATGACGACCGACGCGTTCTTGATCTCGCGATGGCCCGGCTTCGCCACTGGAAACTTGACCCACACCTGGGTCGAGGTGTGGTCGTGATATTCGATCTCGGCCTCGGCGAGCGCGGTCTGCTCCACCACCGACCACATCACCGGTTTCGAGCCGCGATAGAGCAGGCCGTTCATCAGGAACTTGCCGATCTCGCGGGCGATCTGCGCCTCGGCGGCAAATTCCATCGTTGTATAGGGATGCGCCCAGTCGCCGATGACGCCAAGGCGCTCAAATTCGGCGCGCTGTACGTCGATCCAGTGGCGGGCGAATTGGCGGCACTCGTTGCGGAATTCGACGACCGGCACTGCGTCCTTGGATTTTTTCTTGGCCCGGTATTCTTCTTCGATCTTCCACTCGATCGGCAGACCGTGGCAGTCCCAGCCGGGCACGTAAACGGCATCCTTGCCGCTCATTTGCTGGGCGCGGTTGATGATGTCCTTGAGAATCTTATTGAGAGCGTGGCCGATATGGAGGTTGCCGTTGGCGTACGGCGGACCGTCGTGGAGGATGAATTTAGGCCGGCCTGTCGAGGTTTGGCGCTGCCAGTCCCAAATGTGCAGCCGCGCCCAGCGCTCGAGCATGGCCGGCTCGCGCTTCGGCAGGTCGCCGCGCATGGCAAACGGCGTGTCGGGCAGGAAGACGGTGGCGCGATAATCCTTGCCCGGATTGGCGCCGGAATCCGCCGGTGAATCGTCAGCCATGGCGTTGGTCATAGGCGGACGGCACGGCCGCGGTCAACGGAAAGGGCGTCACGGCTCGGGCTTTTCCGCCGCAAGAATGTGCCGTGCACGGGTGACGTCGTCGGCGATTTGCGCCTTGAGTGCTTCGAGTCCAGCAAAGGCGGCATCCGGGCGCAAGTAATCCACCAGCGCCACCCGCAAATGCCGTCCATAGAGCTCGCCGGCAAAGTCGATTAGATAGGTTTCGAAGCCAAGTTCGTGCTCACCCAGCGTCGGGCGCCGGCCGAAATAGGCTGCGGCTGGATGCCATTCGGTACGCTTGCCGTCCTCGATGCCGGCGAAGGCGGCGTAGATGCCCGGCGCCGGCCGCAGATAATCGGCCAGCGGCAGGTTAGCGGTTGGATAGCCGAGGCCTTTGCCGATGCCGGCCGCATGCTCGACCCGGCCGTCGATTTCCCACCAGCGGCCTAGCAGCTTGGCCGCTTCGCGCGGCCGCGCACCGGTCAGATGCTCGCGGATGCGCGTCGAGGAAAAGGCCTCGCCGCCGGCCGAGGCCTCGCGCTCGACAACGGTGACGGCGAAGCCGCGCGCGCGCGCGCGATCGAGCAGGAATTCGGCAGTGCCACGGCGCTGATTGCCGAAGACGAAATCGTAGCCGACGACGACGTGGCTGGCGCCGAGGCCGTGCAACAGGATCTCGTCGATGAACTGCTCCGCCGTTCGCTTGGCAAAGTCGCGGTCGAAATGCAGCGCGAATAGCAGATCGACGCCGAGCGCTTCGATGTGCCGCGCCTTGCTGCGGAACGGCGTCAATCGGAACGGCGGCGCGGTTGGATGAAAGACCGCATACGGATGCGGCTCGAACGTGAGCACGGCGTGCGGCACCCGCGCCGCGCCTGCGATCTTGCCAGCGGCCGCGATTACGACCCTGTGGCCGGGATGAAGACCGTCGAAGTTGCCGATGGCAACCGCGGCGCCGCGATCGGCGCCCTCGGCGCGCTCGTGTCGGAAGATACGCACGGTGGTGAAACTATCCCGGGAACCGGGCGGACGGATAGCGCGGCATGAGGTCCCGAGTCGCCTTGGTCGCCGGCGACGCTAGACCGTTGCATTGCGGCGCGACGGCACCATGACCTCCGCCTCGCCGTCGAGCACCACTAGATCGCCGACGCGACACACGGTTTTCAGGCGAACGCGCTTTTTGACCGCGTCGATGTCGCTCACAGTCACCTGCGCCTCGATCGTATCGTCGATGCGCACCGGCGCGCGGAAGGTGAGCGATTGACTGAGATAAATCGTGCCGGGGCCCGGCAGGATGGCGATCACGGTCGACAAAAAGCTGGCCGACAACATGCCGTGGACGATGCGGCCCTTGAATCGCGTCGTCCTGGCGAATTCCTCGTCGAGATGGAGCGGATTATGGTCGCCGGTCAGGTCGGCGAATGCGCGTACATCGGCATCGGAAACCGTGTGGAAATAGGACGCCGTCATGCCGACGGTGAGATCCTCGAGGGCGTAGGCCCGGCGCGCTGCGGCCCGTTGACGAACGTCATCCATGGACAACTCCACTGGTCCGCCCCCGCGCGTTTTGTGCACTGCACATTAAACGGCGAGACCCCTGCCGACAAGAGGGGGCTTCAGATTTGACGGTCCGGTCAGGCTTTCTAGCGGTTTTGCCATGTCTGACGGGATGTCATTGGCGTGACTTTTTCGCAACAGCACAATCCGGCGGCAGGACCCTTCCCGGCCTCGGCGGCGGGCGCTAGTCTCGCGTTCGGCTGCGCGCCGCGCCGTCTCCGGAGATTGGCCGACTTGGACTCAGACACCGCCGCCTTGCGCGACATGTGGTATTTCGCCCTGCCGGGCCACGCGTTGCGGCGCGGCCGGGTCTTGGCGCGTACTTATCTCGGCGAGCCTGTATTGCTCGGACGCGCAGCCGACGGCACACCTTTCGCCCTGCGCAACGTTTGTCCGCATCGCGGCATTCCGCTGAGCTATGGCAGCTTCGATGGGCGCGAGGTCGAATGCTGCTACCATGGCTGGCGCTTTGACACCGCGGGTCGCTGCACCGCGATCCCGTCGCTGTGCGAGGGCCAGAAGCTGACACTGGGCAAGATCGGTGTCGCCGCCTATCCGGCGCGCGAGATACAAGGCAATATCTGGCTATTCTTCGGCGACGACTCCGACAGCGCGCCGCCGCCGCCCGAAATTCCCGACATCGGTGACGCCGCACCCAAGCTGTTCGAGCGCATGAGGGTGCCGGCAGCGATCGATCACGCCGTCGTCGGTTTGATGGATCCGGCGCACGGCGCATTCGTCCACCGTGCCTGGTGGTGGCGATCACGCGATTCAATCCACGAAAAAGCCAAAGCGTTCGCCGCCAGCCCGTACGGCTTCACCATGCTGCGGCACGCGCCGTCGTCGAATGCCAACGCCTACCGGCTGCTTGGCGGCGCGCCCGAAACCGAGATCAGTTTCCGTTTGCCCTCGACGCGCATCGAGCACATCCGCGTCGGCAAGCGCTTCGTCGCCAGTCTGACCGCGGTGACGCCACTGAACGACAACGAGACCGAGGTCAATCACGCGATCTATTGGGACGTGCCGTTGCTGTCGGCCTTGAAGCCGGCCTTGCGGCCTTATGTCCGCGCCTTCCTCAACCAGGACCGGCGGATCATGGTGATGCAGAGCGAAGGGTTAAAGCACAACCCGTCGCTCATGCTGATCAACGACGCCGACACCCAGGCCAAATGGTATTACGGACTGAAGCAGGAATATCGCCGCGCGCGCAGCGCCAGCCGGGCCTTCGTCAATCCGGTCAAGGGCCGCGTGCTGCGGTGGCGCAGCTGACGCGCCACTCGCCGCGCCGCCGGGCGGACGATAGAATGCGCGCGGCACAATCGGGAGATCGGCGATGAACGATGGTGCGACGCAAGACGCGTCACAGCTGCTCGCGGCGCTGCGCTTCGGCAGCGACGGACTCATTCCAGCAGTCGCGCAGCAGCACGACAGCGGCGAAGTATTGATGCTCGCCTGGATGAATCGCGAAGCGGTGCTGGAGACTCTCAAGAGCGGGCGCATCTGCTACTGGTCGCGTTCACGCCGGCAGCTCTGGCACAAAGGCGAAAGCTCGGGTCATGTGCAGCGACTGGTCGAGCTGCGTGTTGATTGCGACGGCGATGCGCTGTTGGTGCTCGTCGATCAGAGCGGCGTCGCCTGTCACACCGGCACACGCAGCTGCTTCTTCCGCGCGATGCGCAACGGCGCGCTAGTCGAAATTCAAAAGCCGAGCGGCGCGTTGGCGCCGGGCGAGACGCGCTAACGTCGCACGCCGTTCGGGGCGGCCGATGGATCGTGCGCATGCCTACGGCGGCATGCCCGTGGCACACCACCGATCCGGTGAATCACTGAGAACCGTCACGGAAATCCATGGGTTCGCGTGGCATTCGTGCCACAGCCGCGAATCTTCGTGTGAACCGACACAGTAAAGCCATCATTCGTGACATCATTTAGACTTGGTCACCGTGCCACCACATCAAGGTGACCCGCCTGCGGTGCAAAATCCGCAAACGCAGGAACGTCTCGCGTTCAGTAGGAGCTTTTTTTCGACTGGTCACGTTTGGTGCTGGCGAAGAGACCACATCGCCCCGGCAACGACACCGCGTCACATGCTGGAGCAGTATTGAAAACAAGGAATGGGGATCGAACCATGAAATGCCTTAATCCGTTCGGCAGGTATCTCGCCCTCTTGGCCGTGGGGTTGCTGATCGCAGGCTGCGGTGGCTGGTCGTACACCCCGCCGCTGCGCGGCAATTATTTGTCGTATCACGTCACGCTACCGGACGCGCAAAGCACGGCGCCGAGCGGCAGCGCGACCGCATTCAACCAGGCGCTCGCGCACGACTATGCCGACTTCGCCGGCGAGCTGCTCAATCGCGAAGGCGACTACGAAGATTCGGATTACTATGCGCGCAAGAGTCTTGCTGCCGGCGACGGCGCCGTTGTGCCGCCGGAAAACGTCGGCAACTGGGCAATTGTCACGCCGTGGGACGCGAAGGAAGGCTATCCCAAGATTCTGAACGACGCGCGGACACGGCTCGTCAGGGTGCTCGATGCCGGTGCACGCGAACGGCAGCCGCAATTGGCCGCGCGTACGCAGGTCGATTTCGACTGCTGGGTGACACACATGGAGAAGTCGTGGTGGACGGCGATGACCAGCCCTTGCCACAACGAATTCTTCGCCAACCTGGCGCGGCTCGAAGGCAAGCCGGTAGCGACCGCGCATGAGTTCCGCGTCTACTTCAACTTCAACAAATACAACCTGACACCGGAAGCGCTGCAGATCGTGCAACAGGTCGTGGCGCAGGCGAAGGCGGACCCGAACATGCGCATCATGCTGGTCGGACACACCGACCGCGCCGGCACTGACGCCTACAATATGGGCCTGTCGCATCGCCGGGCGGACGCGGTCCGCGCTCAGCTGCAGCAGGAAGGCGTGGCCGGCGGACGGATCGACGAACGTTGGGTCGGCAAGCGTCAGCCGCTGGTGCCGACGCCTGACGGCGTCCGCGAGCCGCGCAACCGCGTCGTCGTCATCACGTTCGAGTAAGGCGGCGACGACGCTTGGCGAAGGTTTGAACTAAGCCGGCAGGGAGGCGGGCCATGACTCGCCTCCCTGTTCTTTTGTCCGCGCTGCGTCGGCGGCAGCGCGCAGCACCAGTTGCATCACGGTTTCATTGCGCGTTGGATCGAATGGCGCGACACCGACGCTGACCCCGAACGACGGCTCGGCACTGCCGGCGAACGGCGCTAGCCGCGCAGCTGCGGCTGCCATCGCCGCGGCGCGCGCGCGGGCACCGGCGGCGTCGATGCGTTCGATCCATAGGACGAATTCACCGCCGCCGAAACGCGCGATCAGGTCGCCGGGCCGCGTATGGTCACGCAGCAGACCCGACAGCGCCGATAGTGCAGCGTCGCCGGCGTCGGGTCCGCGCAGCGCATTGACGCGCTTGAGATTGGCGACATCGACATAGAGCAGCGCGGCCGCCGGACGGTTGCGGTCGAAGCGGCTGAGACGACGGGCGAACTCATCGAAGAACGCGGCGCGATTGGCGAGGCCGGTGAGATGATCCGTGCGCGCGAGATGATCGATCCGTTCGCGCGCCTCGATCTGCGCCAACACGACACCGAGATGATCGGCGACTTCGCCGAGCAGCGTGCGTTCGACGGCCGAGAAGGGCTCCGGCGCACCGCAGCGCCACAGCAGAAGCGCGCCTTTGGTTTCGGCGCGATAGATGACGGTCTGCGCCGCGAGCTGCGCCGAGCCGTGCGCCAGCGCGAGGTCGCTGTCGCGCTCGAGTCCGGCGCGGAGCGCGGCGAGCGCAGCGGCCGGCGGTTTTGCGCCCCAACTCGCCGCAACCCTCAGCGGCCCGCCGGCGCCGTGGCGCAATACCAGGCCGCCGGTTGCGGTGAGCGCGAGTCCGAGCGCGGCCAGAATCGCGGTCAACGCGCCTTCCGGTTGCAGCTCGTCGCGCACGGCGCGCACCACATGGCGCAGAATGCCGTCGCGGCGGCGCGCTTCATCGAGTGTCAGAGTGTCCGGCGGCGCATCGGCTGCGTTGTCCGCGATCCCGCCCAGATCGCGAAATTGTTCGTCGGCGGCGCAGCGTTCATCCATGAGTCCAACCCCCAACGCGGCGAGGCTACGTCGCGGGGATTTATCAAACTCTTAAGCGTTAAGGATGTTCGGCGGCGAAATCGACGGATGCCGCGACGATCAATGCGCCAGTAGAACCGGTATATCGGCGTTAAGGATCACGTGCCGCGTCGCACCGCCGAAAATCATCTGCCGCAAGCGACTCTGCGTGTACGCACCTTTGACCAGGAGGTCCGCCTGCATGGCGCGCGCCTCGTCGAGGAAGATTTCGCCGGCAGGCTTGTTACCGACGGCGATATGGCGTGACACCGCCGTGATGTCGTGCGCCTTGAAATTGCGCACCAACTCTTCGCCGCTCGGTCCCGGCACGAAGGCACTGGCGACGCTGACCACTTCGACGCGGGCCGCGCGCTGGAGGAAGGGCATCGCCGCCGCGACGGTGCGCGCGGTTTCGGTGCTGCCGTTCCACGCCACCAGTACGCGCTCGCCCAAGGTCGCCGTCGGCGCCTTCGGCGCCATCAATACCGGCCTGCCGCTTTCGAACAACGCGTCTTCAAGCGTCGCTTCGGCGAACGACGCCGCCTTGTCCGGCTGCTCGACGACGATCAGGTCGTAGACCCGCCCGAGCGTGCCGACGATGACGCTCTGCCGTCCGGTTTCCTCGCGCCATTCCGCGGTCACGCCGGCGCCGGCGGCGGCGATGCCGTGCTTGCGCATTACCGTATTGAACAAGTTGCGCGCCTGCTCGCGCCGCTCGGTGCCTTCGCGCTCGAGTGTGCGGTCTACTTCGGACGAAATCGAGAATCCCATCTCGCCGCCGAAGACGACCGCGTATTCACTGGCCAGCGCGTTGAGACCGGTGATCTTGCCGTCGAACCGGCGCGCGGCAAGCACCGCGGTTTCGAGCACCGCTTCGGCGGTCCCGTCGCCGACCACCGCGAGGATCGCTTTCATTCAGCCTCCGCCCGTCACGTCGGCATTATACCGGCGGCACGCGGCGCGCCCAAGCCCGCCGGACATGCGGCGGCAGCCGGTTGACACCCCACGCGCCGGGGTTTTCGATGGCGCTGCCACATGCCGGCGGCCCTTTCCTGGCGGAGACGCGCATGGCCGACCCCAGCGGGCTCGCTCGCGGGCTGACCCAATACGGCGACCGCGACTACGCGCTGTATCTACGCCGCTCGTACGCGCGCTCGATGGGCTATTCCTCCGCTATGCTCGCGCGGCCGATCGTCGGCATTGCCGACACCGGCAGCGGCTTCAATTCCTGCCACCGGCTGGTGCCCGAGCTGATCGAGGCGGTGAAGCGGGGCGTCATTGCCGCCGGCGCCCTGCCCTTGCCGTTCCCCACGATTTCGCTCGGCGAGGTTTATCTCCATCCGACCAGCCTGTATCTCCGCAATCTGATGGCGATGGACACTGAGGAGATGATCCGCGCCCAGCCGATGGACGCGGTAGTGCTCATCGGCGGCTGCGACAAGACCGTGCCGGCGCAACTGATGGGGGCGATCTCAGCCGGCGTGCCGGCGATCCAGCTGGTCACGGGACCGATGATGACCGGACGCTACGGCGGCGAGCGGCTTGGCGCCTGCACCGATTGCCGGCGCTTCTGGGCACGCTTCCGCGCCGGCGAGATCGACCGCCAGGATATCGCCGCGGTCGAAAACACGCTCGCCGTCACCGCCGGCACCTGTGCCGTGATGGGCACGGCGAGCACCATGGCAGTGATCTCGGAAACGCTCGGCATGATGCTGCCGGGCACCGCGGCGATTCCGGCCGTGCATGCGGACCGGCTGCGCGCCGCCGAAGCGACCGGCGCAACCGCGGCCGAGTTGACACGCAGCAAACTGGCTCCCGCCCAGGTCATTACCGAACAATCGATCGAGAACGCGCTGCGCGTGTTGCTGGCCATCGGTGGTTCGACGAATGCGGCGCTGCATATGGCGGCGATCGCCGGCCGGCTCGGACTCGACTTCCCGCTCGAGCGGTTGAACCGATTCTCGGATACGACACCAGTGCTCATCGATCTCAAGCCGACCGGTGAGCAATACATGGAGGATTTCTTCGCCGCCGGCGGCGTCGGCGCCGTGCTGCGCGAATTGAAGCCGCTGCTGCATCTCGATTGTCGCGCGGTGACCGGCGAAACGCTGACGGAACGGCTTGCCGAGGATATCGGCTTCGTCGACCGTCGCGTCATCCGCGAACCCAAGGCACCGTTGCAGCCGCACGGTGGTCTGGTCGCGCTATTCGGCAGCCTCGCGCCCAAGGGCGCGATCCTGAAGCGTGCCGCGGCCGATCCCAGGCTGTTCGAGCACCAAGGCCGCGCCGTCGTGTTTGCGTCACTCGATGACGTGGCGCAGCGGATCGACGATCCGGCACTCGACGTCACCCCTGATGATTTTCTGGTGCTGCAAAACGCCGGGCCCGCGAGTGCGGCGTGCATGCCGGAAGCTGGTTCGCTGCCCATTCCGGCAAAGCTCGCGCGCGCCGGCGTCAAAGACATGGTCCGCATTTCCGACGCCCGGATGAGCGGCACCGCCTACGGCACCGTCGTCCTGCATGTCGCGCCCGACTCGGCGAGCGGCGGGCCGTTGGCCAAAGTTCGCAACGGCGACCGCATCCGGCTGAGCGTCAAAAACAAATCTCTCGATCTGCTGGTCGATCCCGCCGAGGTCGCGCGCCGGCCGGTACCGCCGCCGGTTTTGCCCGAGCGCGGTTATGCGCGTCTCTATCAGCAGCACGTGTTACAGGCCGATCAGGGGTGCGACTTCGATTTTCTGCGCGGCACGCGCGCCTAACCAACGGGAGGACAGAGCATGAAAATCCACAATCCGGCGGCGTCACCACCGCCAAACGGCCCTTACAGCCTTGGCGTCGAAATTCCGGCCGGACAGCGCGTGCTGTTCATCGCCGGCCAGATCCCGGTGGCCAAGGACGGCACGACGCCGCAAGGCATCAAGGCCCAGACCGAACAAGTCTGGCGCAACATCATCAACGTCCTGGAATCCGCCGGCATGGGCGTCGAGAACCTGATCAAGATCAACACTTACCTGACCAAGCACGAGAACATCGCCGGATACAGCGAGGTGCGCGCCAAGATTCTGGGCATGGCGCGGCCGGTTTCGACGACGGTGGTGGTGCAATCGCTGGTGAAGTCCGAGTGGCTGGTCGAAGTCGAGGCGTTCGCGGCGAAATAGCTTAGCGCTTGCCGCGCGCGTCGACGGGCCAGATCTCGACCAGCGTGTCGCCGTCGACGACGTGATACCAATCGTGCAGGTTGACCGTCGGATCGCAATGCGGCGTGACGCATTCAATCACGGTGCCGAGTGGGGGCCGCACGGCATCGGCCGGCACGAATAGCTTGCCGTGCTCATCGCCGAAGAACTCGTAGCGGCTTCCCGGCGGAGCGCCGCGCGCCGGCTCCGGCTTGGGACCGTCGGTGGCGAAGCTCTTGAGCCCGGCATCGGTCACGAGATAGGCCGGCTGATTGACGCCGATCACGGCTGTCGCCACGAACAACGCGGTCTCGAACGGCGGCGCATTGCGGCCGTCGGCCAACGCGCGCAGATATTCGACATCCATGAAGACGTAGGAGCCGACTTGCAGCTCGGTGAACACCCGTGCCTCGGGATCGAGATCGAACGTGCCGGTGCCGCCGCCGGTGACAACTGGCGCCGGCAGATCATCGGCCGCGAGCTGGCGTAGCAGCCCACGCAGCCGGTCGGCGAGCCGCAGGCTGCGGTCGCGCCGATCGGCACGGACCGGAATGTGCTGCAAATGGCCCGCATAGGCCTGGATGCCTGCGAAGCTAAGGCCGGGCGCAGCCCGCACGGCGCGCGCCAAGGCCGGCGCTGCTTCGACACTGCACCCGGTGCGGCCCTGGCCGGCATCGATATCGACGAGAACCGCAAGCGGCGCCGGCGCATCGCGCAGCATCGCGCTCAGCGCCACGACGGTGTCGGCGTGATCGACGACGACGCTGAGACCGTGATGCGGCGCACGCGCCAAGGCCGCCAGCCGCGCAAGCTTGGCCGCGGTCACCGGCGGTGAGGTCAGATGCACGCCCGGAATGCCGGCGTGTACCATGATCTCCGCCTCCCCGAGCGTGACGCACGATACGCCGTGCGCACCCGCTGCAACCTGGCGTTGTGCGATGGCAACGGACTTGTGCGTCTTGACGTGTGGCCGCAACGCGACGCCGGTGGCGCGCGCATGCGCCGCCATCGCAGCAATGTTGCGATCAAGCGCCGGACGATCGACCACCAGGGCGGGCGTATCGAGCCGGGACCGGCTGCCGGGGCGGCCAATGAATATGGCGTTCGGGCTTGTAGGCTGGGGTTCCGACACGACGGGCTCCGATTCAGTTTTTTTTAAGCATAGCCGTGGTCGCGTTCGAAGGGGTTAACCCCGTGATAAGTTCGATCTCGCTACCTTGAGAAGTTGAGGGTTCGTGCCTCTCGCACCGAGGATGACTGTGTGGCGCTTTATAAAGCGGGTTGACTTGAGCCACGCGTCCGTCGGCATTGCCGACGGGCCGCGCGGACGGCGACTTGCGCCCCGCATCCTGGTGGTCACTGTTTTGCTCGTGGCGTTGCTGCACGGCGCCAACGGCGTCTTCGTGTATCACTTTTATTCCACGACTGCGGAGCGAGAAACCGAGGCGCGCGATGCGACCGCCACCATGTTGGCGGACCAGGCGAGCCACACGCTCACCTCGATCGACCTTGCTCTTGAGACCATCGCCACCAAGCTTGCGGACCGACTTGCCACCGGCATGCCGAACGCCCGCGACCAGGCATTGGTCGAAAACGAGAGCATGCGCCTGCCGCATGTGCGCGATCTGCTGGTGCTCGACCGCAGCGGCACCGTAGTTCTCGATTCGGCGCATTACCCGCCGGCACCGCGCAATCTCTCGGACCGTCCCTATTTCGCGGAGCTGCAAGCGACGAACCTTGCGCGACCGTTCATCGGCCGCCCGGAAACCGGCGCCGACGGCAAGCCGAATTTCAGCATGAGCCGGCCGGTCCTCGACCACCTCGATACGCGCATCGGCGCCGTCGTCGCCATTATCGATCTGTCGCATTTGGCCAGCCCGGGCAGCACCACGAGCGTAGCGGAAGATTTCCTGGTGCGGGCCGATGACGAATCGGTTCTGGCGGAGGATACGCACAGCCAATTGATCGATCCGCGCGCCATGGTCCACGCACTGCTGACACGGCCACAACACAACGCGACGACTGTGCGCGCGATATCGGGATTCCCGCTCGAGATGGTCGTTGCCGGCATCGCGCCCGGCGAATCGCCAGCGTTCCGCAATTTCGTCGCTTTCGACGTGATGATCATCGCCATCGTGACGGTGGTGGCGCTGTGGCTGGCGTGGCGGCTGACCGCCGAGGAACGCGCGCGCAGCACCGCCGAAAACCGGCTGCGCGACGCGATCGAAAGCACGCCCGGCGGCTTCGCCCTGTACGACGCCGACGACCGCCTGGTGCTGTGCAACCGCACCTATGTCGGCTATTACACGCCCCCGGTGCAGCCGCTCGTCGTTCCCGGCGCGCGCTTCGAGACGATCATCCGTCTGGTCGCCGAGAGCGGCGGCTGGGCTGAAGGCATTGACGAAGGCTCGCGCACGTCGCTGGTGGCGCGGCGCGTAGCGGCGCATCGCGAGGCCAATGCCGAGTTGGTCCAGCGCCTGAGTGACGGGCGCTGGTTGTTAACGCGCGAACGTCGCACTGCCGACGGCGGAACGGCCTGTTTCTATACCGACATCACCCGCTTGAAGCAGCAGGAGGAGGCCTTACGGCGCAGCGAACGGCTCGAACGCCAGGCACGCGAAACCGCCGAACGCGCCGACCGCGCCAAAAGCTCGTTCTTGGCGACGATGAGCCACGAATTGCGCACGCCATTGAATGCGGTGATTGGGTTTTCGCAGATCATTGAGCAGGGGATGTTCGGTCCGCAGCCGGCGCGGTACCGGGAGTATGCGACGCTGATCCGGCGCAGCGGCGAGCACCTGCTGACGATCATCAACGACATTCTGGACATCGCCAAGCTGCAGTCG
>Ga0187805_10000383_pt1 | contig 14346 bp, 14 predicted proteins | sample NC_wetland_sal_i_6_FD_132965 | JGI IMG/M metagenome (GOLD analysis project Ga0187805, IMG submission 132965) | Wetland sediment microbial communities from Neuse River Estuary, North Carolina, USA - Control_5 | ecosystem: Environmental > Aquatic > Freshwater > Wetlands > Sediment | place: USA...
ACGCCGCCGCCGACCGGGATCATCTCCTCGAAGGGCAGCCGGATTCGCTCGGCGTAAAACGCGCGCATCTCGTCCAGCCGGTTGGTGAAAATTCCCACGTCCGCGAATCGCTTTGCCAATTCCATTTCGATCTCCCGCAAGCGCGCGCCGAGTATCTGCGCGACTATCCTCGCCCATCGCACGATCTCGATTCAATCCCGCAACCAGGGGCCCTCGGCCTCCGCGGATCCCACAGTCTGTTGCGTCGCGTAGATTATTAACTATAGTTAACTACATTCTTGAACGTCCGATCGAGGCCGTCGCCGATGACCGCGAAACAGAGCTGGGACCCCGACGCATACGCACGCAACGCACGCTTCGTCTCCGACCTCGGCGCGCCCGTACTCGAACTGCTGGCGCCGCGCCGCGGCGAGCGAATCCTTGACCTCGGATGCGGCGACGGCGCTCTCACCCGAAAGCTCGCCGACTCGGGATGCGACGTCGTCGGCGTGGACGCGAGCGCGCCCCAGGTCCTGGCCGCCCGCCGCCTCGGTCTCGACGCGCGCGTAGCCGACGGCGAGCGCCTGGCCTTCGAGGCCGAGTTCGACGCCGTGTTCAGCAATGCCGCAATCCACTGGATGAAGCGGGCCGACGACGCGATCGCCGGCGTGTGGCGCGCGCTTAAGCCCGGCGGCCGGTTCGTCGCTGAGTTCGGCGGCCACGGCTGCGTCGCGACGATCAAGCGCGCGCTGATCGACTCGCTTGCACGCCGCGGCATCGACGGCGACGCGCTCAACCCGTGGTACTTCCCGACCGTCGAGGATTATTCCGCGCGGCTTGCGCGGCGCGGCTTCGCCGTCAGGTACATCGCGCTGATCCCCCGCCCGACGCCGCTGCCCACCGCAATCGACGGATGGCTGGAGACGTTTGCGCAAAGCTTTATCGCGCCGCTGGCGGAAAATGATCGCGCCGCGTTCATCGGCGAGGTTCGCGAAGCGCTCCGGCCCCATCTCTGCGACGGCGACGGTAGATGGTTCGCCGACTACGTCAGGCTGCGGTTTGCCGCCGACAAGCCCGGTGACCGATAGTTCCTGGGTTTGAGTTCCCCCGCGTCCGGCGGCAGTATCCCGAGAGAGATGAGTATCTTCTGCGAGTTGACCGAGGGTCTGCCGCGCCAGGCGCCCGGCTCCGCCGAGGCAACACTACGCGCGCTCGGCCTGATCCGCGGGATGCCGCCGCGTCCGCGAATTCTGGACGTTGGATGCGGTCCCGGCGCGCAGACTATCGAGCTTGCGCGCGCCACCGGCGGCCGGATCGTGGCGGTCGACATCCGCCAGCGATTCCTCGATGAGCTGACCGAACGCGCCACCGCGGCCGGAGTTATCCCGCAGGTGACGACGGTCAACACTTCGATGTTCGATATGGACTTCGCCGACGCGTCGTTCGATCTGATCTGGTCGGAGGGCGCCATCTACATCGCGGGATTCGCCGCCGGCCTTGGCGCCTGGCGCCGCTTCCTGAAGCCCGGCGGATGGATCGCGGTGTCCGAACTGACGTGGCTGGTGCCCGATCCGCCCGCCGAAGCCGTCGCATTCTGGGCGTGGAGCTATCCCGGCATGGGATCGATCGAGCGCAACTGCCGGATCGTCGCGGAAACGGGATACGTGGATTCCGACGGGTTCGTGCTTCCAGTGCAGGACTGGTGGAACAACTACTACGGGCCGGCCGAGAAGCGCGTTGCCGAGTTGAGGGAGAAACACGCCGGCGATCCCGATGTGCTCGCAATCCTCGATCGGGTGCAGCGCGAGTACGATCTATTCCGCGCGCATTCCGGCGTCTACGGATACGTCTTCTACGTGATGCGCAAGCCCGCCGCTTGACTTCCCGGCGCCCGTGTTGGCGGGCCGCCTGCTCGATTCGCGCGCGCTTTCATTTCTTCGCGAACTGGATTACCTGTTGCGATACAATCACTAACCTCGCGAGGAATTGAAAGATGGACTTTTCGCTGAGCCCCAAAACCGAGCAATTGCGCAAGCGCGTCTCCGACTTCATGGACCAGTACGTCTTTCCCATCGAAAAGCAGGTTCAGGCCGAGATCGGCGAGAGCGGACATACCGAGCCGCAATGCCTCAAAGACGTGCGCAAAAAGGCCAAGGCCGAGGGCCTTTGGAACCTCTTCCTGCCCGACGAGAAATTCGGCGCCGGTCTCAAGAACTACGAGTACGCTCCCCTGTGCGAATTGATGGGCCGCACCCCGATTGGCGCGCGCGCCTTCAACTGCATGGCGCCCGACACCGGCAACATGGAAATCCTCGCCGAGTTCGGCACTCCCGAGCAGAAAAAGAAATGGCTCCAGCCGTGCCTCGAGGGCGAGATGCGCACGTGTTTCTCGATGACCGAGCCTGACACTGCGGGCTCCGATCCGACCCTGCTCAAGACCCGCGCCGTTCGCGACGGCGACGACTACGTGATCAATGGCCACAAGTGGTTCACCTCCAATGGGATCGGCTCAAGCTTCGCCATCGCGATGGTCGTGACGGACCCTGACGCCGCGCCGCATCGCCGCGCCAGCCAGATAATCGTTCCGACCGACACTCCCGGATTCAACCTGATTCGCCCCGTGCCGGTGATGGGCCACACCGGCGGCGGCGGGCATTGCGAGATTATCTACAAGGACTGCCGCGTGCCGGCGACCAACATCCTCGGCGAAGAAGGCGGCGGCTTCGCAATCTCGCAGGCGCGGCTCGGCCCCGGACGCATCCACCACTGCATGCGCACCATCGGGGTCGCCGAACGCGCGCTCGAACTGATGTGCAAGCGGGCCAACACGCGCTACACCCACGGCAGTTTCCTCGCCGACAAGGCCAACATCCAGGAGTGGATCGCCAACTCGCGAATCGAGATCGACGCATGCCGCCTGATGGTGATGCATGCGGCGTGGAAGATGGACACCCTGGGCAAGCGCGAAGCGCGCAACGAGATCTCGATGATCAAAGTGATGTGCGCGAACATGGTGATGGTCGTGCTCGATCGCGCCATCCAGTTGTTCGGCGCCGCCGGAATGACCGACGACCTCCCGATTGCACGGATGTGGCGCGACAGCCGCTCGCTGCGCATCGCCGACGGCCCCGACGAAGTGCATCGCATGACCATCGCGCGCCGCGAATTGCGCAAGTACAAGTGAGGACGCGGCTTATCCGGCAAGCGGCCTGGATAGTCCCGCATCGCGCGCATGGCTGAAGCGCTAGATATCGCCGCCGAATATGGTGACGTCCGCGACGAGGAACAGCTCGACTGGGACAAGCTCGCCGCCTGGTTGCGCGGCAAAGAACTGCCCGGCGCCGACGCGCCGCTGACGGTCAAGCAGTTTCGCTCCGGCTCGTCCAATCTGACCTACCTGCTGCGCTTCGGCGACCGCGAATGGGTGGTGCGTCGGCCGCCGTTCGGGCCGCTGCCCGTCGGCGGGCATGACATGGGCCGCGAGTACCGCGTGCTCTCGCGGCTGTGGGAAGTCTTCAAGCCGGCGCCGCGCGCGATGCTCTACAGCGACGACCCCTCGATCATCGGCGCGCCATTCTTCGTCATGGAACGGCGCACCGGAATCGTCATCAAGAACCGCGGCCCGCTGCCCCCGGAGCTCGGCAGCGATCCGGCAACGTTCCGCGCAATCTCGGAAGGTTTCATCGACACGCTGGCCGACTTGCACCGCGTCGATTACGCCGCGATTGGACTTGCCTCGCTGGGCAAGCCCGACGGCTTCTTGAAGCGCCAGATCACCGGATGGATGGCGCGATGGGAGAAAGCCAAGACCCGCGAAGTGCCGCTGATGGAGAAACTCGGCGCCTGGTTTCTCGACAACCTCCCGGTGTCGCCGCCGCCGGTGCTGGTGCACAACGACTTCTACCTGCACAACATCATGCTCGGCGCCGTCAATCACGGCGAGGTCGTCGGTGTATTCGACTGGGAAATGTCCACCATCGGCGACCCCCTGGTCGATCTCGGCGTCGCGCTTAACTATTGGCGCGACAAGAGCGACCCGCCGGAGCTATTGGGGACCTCTCAGGGCGGGGCGCATACGCTGCGGCCCGGCTTCATGAGCCGCGACGAACTGGTGCATCGCTATGCCAGCCGCACCGGCCGCGATGTCAGCATGATCCCGTTTTACTGGGCGTGGGCGCATTGGAAGACTGCCACCGTCGTCGAGCAAATCTACGTCCGCTACGTGCGCGGCCAGACCACCGATCCGCGCTTCGCGATGATGGGTCCGATGGCGCCGGCGCTCGCAACCGCCGCGGCGCAAGTCGCCGCGCGCCTCGGCTTCAAGGGCTAGTGTGTATTGCTCCAATCGTCGTGGTCTTCCCGGACTTCGGACTACCAGCAAATTCAATGATAAACGGCCGGGTACTGGCTCAATTTGCCCTTCAGTGTCTGAATTTCGAAGCGCGACTGTCTTAATTTGAAAGCGGCTTACGCAGCAGCAGCAAATTGTATCTCCAGGTAGATCGTCAGCAAAAACGAGAACACAGTTGTCCGCCTCGTAGCAGAGTCAGAGCACCTGCGTCGAGGAAACTGTCGAGATATAGGAAGCTACGTCTTTTCTGCTCGCGCCCATTCGCAGAAGGGATCGCACCATCAGATCGATGCTGACCGAAGGATCGGCAGCTTCCATTTTCGCCACTCGCGACTGGCTGGAACCCAACAACCGGCCTAGCTGCGCTTGAGTCATTCTGCGCCAGCTTCTGTGCTTCCTTACCGCGCTTGCGAGCCCGAGCTTGACCTCAACCAGAGCGGCTTCCTCGTCGCTGAGACCGAGGAAATCGGCCGTGCTCCCGACCCGCCACCCCCCGACTTCCAATCGCTGTCTTTTACGCTTCTCCATCGCTCATTGCCTACCCGACCAGTTCGTCGTACCGCCGCAACCGTGACCTGCATCGGTCGATCACTTCACGCGGCGTTCGGCGAGTCTTCTTGCTGAACACGTCAATTATCACGATAGCGTCTGGATCGGTCCGGTACATTATCCGCCACGTTTCGTCTCGGTCGACGACCCTTAGTTCGTGACACCGCGCCCCTATCGCAACCATCGGCCGCGAATGTGGCAAGGAAAGATTTTCGCCTCGTTGCAAACGCCGCAGCAGTACCCCCGTTTCGATTCGGCCTTCTCTGGAAAATGGCGGCGTCTTGATCTCGCCATGCAGCCAGACCAAGGGTTTGCCTCCGGCCGGTCACTGAGTCGATTCTATGTCAGATTCGACATCTTGGGCAAGCTCGGAATCTGGCACGCGACTGCGAACACTCGAAAGAGCCAAAGACGAGACTCGCGGCCAGAATCGAGCGCGAGGTCCATCCGCGCAAACGCGCCGACTGACACGCGGCGGGTGCCGTCCCCTTTTCAGCCAGCCGCAACTAGGCTATCCAAGGTACAAGGCGGGTATGATCCTGGCCCGACCCGGAGGTTTCCAAGTCTTGCACGCGATCAACTACGAAGCCCCAACCACGCTCGACGAGGCGGTCAGCATCCTCAAAACCCACGGTGAAAACGCCCGGCCATTGTGCGGCGGCACCGACCTCATCATCCAGTTGCGCGCCGGAGTCCGCCGCACCGAGCACATTGTCGACGTCAAGAAAATCAAGGAGTTGCAAGTTCTTTCCTTCGACGCGAAGAAGGGATTGCGGCTGGGCGCGGCCGTGCCGTGCATCGAAATTCACGAGAGCGACGTGATGCGGCGTCATTACCCCGGTTTGACCGAAGCGGCTCATATCATCGGCTCGCTGCAGATTCAGAACCGAGCCTCGGTGGGCGGCAATCTGTGCAACGGATCGCCGGCCGGCGACGCCACGCCGGCCCTGATCGCGCTCGGTGCGCGGGCCCGAATCGTCGGCCCCAGCGGCGAGCGCGAGGTGCCGGTCGAGGATTTCGTCGTATCGCCCGGACGCACCATGCTCAAGCCCGGCGAGTTGCTGGTGGAACTGCTGGTTCCCCCGCCGCCGCCGCAGTCGAGCGACGCATATCTTCGTTTCATCCCGCGCAACGAGATGGATATCGCAGTCGTCGGCGTGGGCGCGGCGCTCACGCTCGACGGCGACAAGGTCAAGGCGGCGCGGATCGCACTTGGCGCCGTCGCGCCGACCCCGATCCTCGCCGGCAAGGCCGCCGACGCGCTCATCGGGAGGAAACTCGACGATGCGGCCCTCGAGGCCGCCGGACGCGCCGCGAGCCAGGCCTGCTCGCCGATCGACGACATGCGCGGAACGGCGGAATTTCGACTCCACATCGCCGCGGTACTCACCCGCCGCGCGCTCTCGATCGCCGCCGAACGCGCAAAAAAGAACTGAACGCCAGCAACACATACGGCATATAGAACAATGTCCAAAAAGACAGCGGTAGAAGCGACGATTAACGGCGAACCGGTCGAGTTCCTCTGCGAGCCACGGCAAAGCCTGCTCGAAACCCTGCGCGACGTGCTCGAGCTCACCGGCTCCAAGGAAGGATGCCTGACCGGCGATTGCGGCGCGTGCACCGTGCTGGTCGACGGCCGCGCGGTCTGCTCGTGCCTGATGCTCGGCGTCGAGGCGCAAGGCAAGAACATCACGACCGTGGAAGGACTCGCCACCAAAGGCGTGCTCAGCGTTTTGCAGAACAAGTTTCTTGAGGACGCGGCCTTGCAGTGCGGCATCTGCACGCCCGGATTCCTGGTTTCAGCCAAGGCGCTGCTCGATCGCAACCCGAATCCGACCGAGCACGAAGTCCGTTACGCGCTGGCCGGGAATCTTTGCCGATGCACCGGTTATGACAAGATTGTAAGGGCAGTGCTCGATGCGGCCCGGGATATTCGCTCGCCGGGCGAAGCCAAAGCGGCCGCGCGATGAACTCGTCGCAGCACTGACAGGACTAGCGATACGACCATGCGATTTGTGAGGTAAAGCAATGGCGGCATCAACCACGACAGGCAATTTCAAAGTCATCGGCACCCGTCCGATTCGGCACGACGGCGTTGACAAAGTGACGGGTCGCGCCAAGTTCGGCGCCGACTACGCGTTCCCCGGGATGCTGCACGGCAAGGTGCTGCGCAGCCCGCACGCCCACGCGATTATCAAATCGATCAACGTCGACAAGGCGCTCAAGCTTCCCGGCGTCCAGGCGATCGTCACCTCGAAGGATCTCCCGCCGGCGGAGAACAAGCTCGAGCAGGCCGGCGAAATGACGATCAACCCGATGTACCTGTCGATGAACATCCTCGCCCGCGACAAGGTCCTGTATGACGGCCATGCGATCGCCGCCGTCGCCGCCACCAGCCCGCATATCGCCGAGGAGGCACTGCGCCTGAGTGAAGTCGAATACGAAGTGCTGCCGCCCGTGATGGCCGTCGATGCGGCCACCAGGCCGGGCGCCCCGATTCTGCTCAATGATTTGCGCAACCCCGAGGAAGGCGACAAGCCAACCAACGTCGCTCAGCACTACCAGTTCAAACGCGGCGACGTCGCGGCCGGATTCAAGGCCGCCGACTATGTGATCGAACGCGAATTCAACACTGCGATGGTCCACCAGGGATACATCGAGCCGCACAACGCCGTCGGCATCTACAACCCCGACGGACAGGCGACGATTTACTGCTCCACCCAGGGCCCGGTCATCGTGCGCTCGCTGAGTGCGCAAGTGCTGGGGATGCCGGTGGGCAAAATCAAAGTCGTGCCGGCCGAAATCGGCGGCGGCTTCGGCGGCAAGACCACCATCTACCTCGAGCCGCTCTCGCTGCTGCTGTCGAAGAAGACCGGCGCCCCCGTCAAGCTCACCATGTCGCGCGCCGAAGTGCTTCGCGCGAGCGGGCCGACCCCGGGCGCGAAAATCAAGGTGAAGATGGGCGCGACCAGGGACGGCAAGCTCGTCGCCGCCGAAATCTGGATGGCCTACCAGGCGGGCGCGTTTCCCGGCTCGCCGGTCGGAGCCGGCGCCATGTGCATTATCGCTCCATACACGGTCGAGAATTTTGTGATCGACGCGTACGACGTGGTGGTCAACCGTCCCAAGACCGCCTCCTATCGCGCGCCAGGCGCAACCCAGGCCGCGTTCGCGTCCGAGACCGTGATCGACGAACTGGCAGAGAAGTGCGGAATCGATCCGATCGACTTCAGGATCAAGAACGGGGTCAAAGAAGGCTCGCCGCAGGTCGTCGGCCCTCCGTTCAAGCGCATCGGATTCATCCAGACCTGCGAAGCGATCAAAAACAGCGACCATTACAAGTCGAAACTGACCGGCAAGTTCCGTGGCCGCGGCGTCGCGTCGGGATTCTGGTTCAACGCCGGGATGCAGTCGTCGGCGATCGTCAATATCCACGCCGACGGAACCGCCAGCGTCGTCACCGGCTCGCCGGATATCGGCGGCACGCGCGCGTCGATGGCGATGATCACCGCCGAAGTGCTCGGGCTGCCGGTGACCGACGTTCGGCCGATCGTCACGGACACCGATTCGATCGGCCATACTGACGTGACCGGCGGAAGCCGCGTCACTTTTGCCACCGGGATGGCGGTGTACGAGGCAGCCAAGGACGCCGAGCGCCAGTTGATCGAGCGCGCCGCCAAGGTCTGGGAGAAAAAGCCCGACGAAGTCGAATTCCGCGCCGGGATGCTCCACGCCAAGGGCGGCGGCGTGCCGCCGCTGTCGATCAAGCAGCTCGCGCCCCGCTTCGCCCGCACCGGCGGACCGATCACCGGTCGCGCCAGCGTCAGCGCGCGAGGCGTCGGTCCTGGATTTGCCACCTCGGTCGTCGACGTCGAGGTCGATCCCGACACCGGCAAGGTGCAGGTGCTGCGATGCACCGTGGCGCAAGACGCCGGCAAGGCGATTCATCCGAGCTACGTCGAGGGACAAATGCAGGGCGGCACGGCGCAGGGAATCGGCTGGGCGCTGAACGAGGAATACTTCTACGACGACAAGGGCACGCTGCGTAACTCCGGATTCCTCGACTACCGCATACCGACCTGCCTCGACTTGCCGATGATCGAAACGATCGTGGTCGAGGAGCCAAACCCCGGCCATCCGCTGGGCGTGCGCGGCGTCGGCGAGGTGTCGATCGTGCCGCCTGTCGCCGCGGTCGCCAATGCGATCTATCGCGCGGTGGGTGTCAGGATGACCCAGACGCCGATGTCGCCGCCGAAGTTGCTCAAGGCGATGCTTAAGCATCGCAGCGCCACGCAACATTCCGCCGCGGCGGATTGATCACGAGTCGTCGAACGGGAGCGGGCGAAGTCGCTCGCTCCCCGCTTTTTCCGCGATGCCAACTGTTGTGATTCCCGCACTGATGCGCAAGTTCACCGGCGGCGTCGAGCGAGTCGAGGTGCCGGGAAAAACGATTCGCGAACTAGTCAATCGCCTCGGCGAGCGTTTTCCGGGCATCGACCAGCAGCTGCTCGAGGACGGAGACATCCGCTCGTCGATCGCCGTGTCAATCGACGGTGAAATCGCCACCGGCGGCGTGCTGGATGCCGTTGGCGAGAACAGCGAAGTGCACTTCATTCCCGCCATTGGCGGAGGCCAACTGTGAGCGCCAAAACGCGCTCGCAAAAGCGCGGTTTCTCTGCGGATCGCGCTCGTCTGTCTCCCTGCTGTATTGCAACACACACGCACTTGCGTACAATACGCTTGCTGGCCGGGGTTTGCCCCCCTTTTCCCGGTTGGCTACGGGCCGGGCGGAGCAATCTGCCTGGCCCTATTTATTTCTTCAGAATCCGCCTCGTGGAATAACTCCGTTTCAAGCCACTAAGACGAATTCGTCGCGCGACCTAAAGCTGCGAAAGCCGAAGCTTGTTTTTGCCCTAATCCGGTGTTAATCCGATTCCGCATTAGGACTCGAAATGGAAATCCCTACCAGCGGGAGATCGCAGAGTTATACCCAAGATCCGCTTTTCTGGCGCGCCGGGGCTATCGCCGCCACTATCTTCATGTCGATGGTGCTCATCGCGCTCACCATCGACACGCTGCGCCAAATCACTCCCGGCAGCCCGCGCGTCCCGTCTTACGACGTAATCAACAATTCGGTCGCATACAAATTTGATCCGATCCGCGCGGAGTATGTGCCGAAAATCGGCGGCGAGGAGCTTATCTTCGGTCACAAATACTCGCCCGAGGAAGCCGCGGATCTTATTGGTAAGGGTAAGCTCGTCATCCAGAGCCGCGCCTGCATCGATTGTCACACCTTTTTCGGCAACGGCGGGTACTACGCTCCGGATCTGACGCGGGCGTGGATGGATCCGGTGTGGGGCATTTACGCCGGGCCCAAGCGCGCCGACAAGCTCGCCAATTTCCTGATGCATCCGCTGCGGCTCGGCGCGCGAGCGATGCCCGACCTGCATATTCAGCGCGACGAGGCCGAGGCCGCCGTCGCGTATCTGAAGTGGATGTCCTCGGTGGACAGCAACGGCTTTCCCGACCGATTCGGCGCCCAAAGCGCGCAGTAGCCAACGGCGCGAAGGAGGAGAGCGCGATGTATCGATCCCAGCGGCTGGGCCTGAAATATCTCACCGCCTCGACCGTGATGTTCGGTGCGATGGTCGCGTTCGGCTTGCTCTCCTCGATCTATTACATCTGGCCCGGCTTTCTGCTCAACGTGTTCAACTTCAACACCGCGAAGATCGTGCACATCGACGGCCTGGTGATCTGGCTGCTGATGGGATTCCTCGGCGCGATCTATTGGTTCCTGCCGCAGGAACTCGAGTGCGAGGTCGAGGGCATCGCGCTGGCGGAAATCCTGTTCTGGGTATTTTGCGCGGCAGTCGCGGTGGTGGTGGCGGTGCTGATCTTCGTGCAATACGGCGCGGCCAGCGAATCCTCGATGTGGTTCATCAACCAGGGCCGCAAGTATGTTGAAGCCCCGCGATGGGCCGCGCTCGGAATCGTCGCGGTGATGGGCGTGTTCGCCTACAACGTGATCGGCACTGCCGTCAAGGCGCGCAAGACTACCGGCATCCTGACCGTATTGATCTTCGATCTGGTCCCGCTGGTGGTCCTCTACCTCGATGCCTTTCCTGAAATTCGCAACATGTCGCAGGATCTGTTCTGGTGGTGGTGGCTGGTTCATCTGTGGGTCGAAGCGACCTGGGAAGTACTGATCGGATGCATCATGGCGTGGACCCTGATTCATCTGGTGAGCGCCTCGCGACGCGTGGTCGAGAGCTGGCTCTATGTCGAAGTCGCGATGGTGCTCGGCACCGGCATCCTCGGCCTGGGGCATCACTATTTCTTTATCGGCACGCCACGCTACTGGTTCGCGATCGGCGGTTTCTTCTCCGCGCTGGAACCCCTGCCGCTGCTGGGGATGGTGGTCCATGCGGTCTATGACGCGGGCAGTAATCATTTGCGCGCCGCGAATCGTCCCGCTTTCTACTGGACGCTGGCCGAGGCCTTCGGCAATTTCATCGGCGGCGGCGTGTGGGGCTTCATGATGACGCTGCCGCAAATCAACCTCTATTCGCATGGCACCCAATGGACCGCCTCGCACGGGCATTTCGCCTTCTGGGGCGCCTACGGATGCGGCGTGATCGCGGTGCTCTATCTCGCGCTCGAGAAGAGCCGTGGCTACGACGGTCTCGACAGCCGCGCCTGGAGGTGGTCATTCGCGCTGCTCAACATCGGGATGCTGGGCATGGTCGGCGCGCTGCTGGTGGCGGGCATGGATCAGGCTTTCTATGAGCGCGCGATCGGCGGCTCGACCTGGGGCGCGTTCCTCGCGATGGAGGGACGGCCGTGGTTCGTCGAGGGGATGTGGACGCGCTCCGCCTTCGGCCTCCTGTTCGCATGCGGCTATGCGACCCTGGTCTACGACCTGCTCACCGCCAGGCGCCCCGAGGCCGCCGTCACCGAATCGATGGCGGCGGCAGGATCATGACGCCGGCCGCGATGCTCGCCACCGCGATCCTGCTCGGCGCATTCGTCGCCGCCGCGGGCGCCTACGGTCTGCTCTACTGCGCAGCGCGGATCTCGGATCGCAAGATGCTGCGCACGGGCGGCTATGTGAGTTATATGGGGCTGTGCCTGATCACACTTGCGCTGGTGGCGTTCACCCCGCTGCATGTCGGATGGAAAGTATTCGTGGTGGCGAGTTGCTTGATCTACCTGATGATTCCGCCGGTCACCTGGCGCTACCTAACGCGGCTTCATCGAGAGGAGAGGATTCGATGATACCCGACCTCATCAGCACGCTCATCGCCATCGTGCTGGTATGCACGGTGGTGCTCGACCAGCCGCTGCTCGCCGCGCGACACGGCCTCCTGCTCGTCGCTGGTGTGGCACTCTTGGTGCTGGGAGCCATCGCTAATCGGGCCGACTATCTGAAGTGGCCTGGCCTCGCCGTCGCGGCTGCCGGCTTCGCGATCCTCTTCCTGATCGTGTCCGGACTCTCATCCGCATCTTCCGAGACCGCATTCTGGGTGGTGTTCTGGAGCGGATGCATCGCCGGACTGATGTCGCTGTGGTCGGCGCTCTATCGCGGACCGAAAACGTTGCCGCCGGTTGAATAGCGATCCACGGGCTTCGTTATGCCGTTCGCCCTCGAGTAGGCGCGGCGTGGATCATTGGCTGAGCTTGATGCTCTCGAGTTGTTGCGTCGCCTGCGATCGTCCGTGACCTTGCCGGAAAATACCCAGGGAGCGGCGCCTGAGCCGGCGCCGGCCGTCTCGCGCTGGCGAAGCGAGCCGTTCCGCCTGTTCTTTCCGCTAGGCGTCCTCTGCGCGTGGGTCGGTGTAGGTCACTGGCCGCTTTATGCCAGCGGAGTCATCGCTACCTACTCCTGCCGCTTTCACGGCATGGTGCAGATGCAGGCGTTCATGATGGCGTTTGCCGTGGGTTTTCTCCTCACGGCGCTGCCGCGCCGCACGCAAACGCCGCCCGTCGGGCGATTCGAGATGGCGGCCCTGGCGGCATCGCTGGCTATTACTACCGGCGCCGCGATCTTCCAGTCGTGGGCTTTGGCCGAAATCGCCTACGCAACGCTGTTGGTGATGCTCATCCAGTTTGCGCTGCGTCGATTTCTGGCTCGCACTGCTGGCCGCCGGCCGCCCGCCGCCTTCGTGCTCCTGCCCATCGCCGCGATCCAGGGTCTGGCGGGCGCGGCGCTGATTGCCGCATCCGACGCCAACGCCGTGTCTCCATCGAGCGGTTTTCTCGGTGTGCTGATGGTCGAGCAGGGCGTATTTCTCTGCCTTGTGGTTGGCATCGGCAGTCTGATCCTGCCGCTCATGAGCGGCGAACCTCCGCCTCCGGATCTGGGCTCCGCGCCGCGTGAAACCTGGAAGGCGATGGCATATGCTGCCGCCGGGATTGCGATCTTCTTAAGCCTGCTGCTCGAAGAGCTTGGCTTTCAACTCACCGGCCCGCTGCTTCGCGCGATAGTAGTTGCGATCGGGCTGGGCTTTGGCGGCGGTGCATTGCGCCTGCCCGGCAAGCCGGGTGCGCATCGCAAGCTGGTGTGGCTCTCGGTGTGGCTGATGCCGGTGGGATTGATCGCCGCGGCTATCTGGCCCGACTATCGCGTGCCGGCCATGCACATTCTCTATATCGGCGGCTTTAGCCTGATGGCTTTTGGCGTGGGCAGCCACGTCGCGATGGGCCATCTCAATATGGAGCAACTCGCGCTCGGCAGGCCGCCCGCCGTGGTCGTACTGGGCGCGGCATTCCTGATCGCGCTCGGCCTGAGGCTGACGGCCGATGCCAGTGACACCTATTTCTTTCACATCGGATGGGCAGCCACCGTGTGGATTGCGGGCTCGGCGGTATGGTTAGCCTTCTTCGGCCCGAAGATGCTCCGTTCCTGATTGCCCTGTCCGTCTTGCAGGGTATTGAGAAAACCCCGACGATGGGGCCTTTCGCGAGTTCGATCTCAACACCCTGCGGGAAAACCGGCTTCTTTCCTCAATCTTCTCTCCCGCTCTTCGGGGGTGTCATTCCCGCGAGCGCCCGCAACCAGCCAACGGAGATCACGGTGGCAGCGCGACAACGTCGCGCGAGCAATCGCACAACCCAAAAACAGTGGGTGCAGCGGTCACCCCTGCCGCTTGCGCGGCCGGTAGATCAGCACCGAGCACGGCGCGTTGCGCACCATTTTCTCGGTAACGCTGCCAATCAGAAGATGCTCGCTGCCGGTCCGTCCGTGTGTCGCCATCATGATCAGGTCAATCGCCTGCTCTTTGGCGTATTCGACCAGTTTCTGAACCGGAGGGCCGACCACGGCGCACGTGAAGACCTTCTTCTTTGAATCGCCGAACTCGTCTTTCTTGATGCGCGCGAGTTCATCTTCCGCCTCCTCGAGCATCAGGGATTCCCGCGCCAGCTCGCGGTTCTGCTCGATGGTCGACGGGATCAGACTTTGCTGCGGC
>Ga0187805_10000384_pt1 | contig 14302 bp, 10 predicted proteins | sample NC_wetland_sal_i_6_FD_132965 | JGI IMG/M metagenome (GOLD analysis project Ga0187805, IMG submission 132965) | Wetland sediment microbial communities from Neuse River Estuary, North Carolina, USA - Control_5 | ecosystem: Environmental > Aquatic > Freshwater > Wetlands > Sediment | place: USA...
CGGGATCCATTCGGCTAGCGGAGCGGGTTCCGAGACCTCTGATAAGGATTTCGCTGCCGGCATTCAGTTGGCCGTGGCTTTCATGAGCGATCCGCGCCGGGCAAGTTGCAGGCGGAAGTGATGCGGAGATTTTGCGCGAGCCGCTTTTTCATCGAGGTCGGAAACGTGTCACACTTATCAATCATAGCCTTGAGTTTCCAGTGGCGCCACGCGGCGCTCAATCCTATAGGCAAGGCTGCCGCGGAATGGACAATCTGCTGAGCATACAAGGAGCGCAACCGGCGCCTCCGTGCACAGTGGTAATCTTCGGCGCGTCGGGCGATCTCGCCAAGCGCAAGCTGATTCCGGCGCTGTACAACCTGGTCGCGTGCGGCCAGGGTATGATGCCCGCGAAAAGCGCGGTGCTGGGATTTGCGCGGCGCGAAATGTCGCTCGACCAGTTCCGCAAAAGTGCGCACGATTGGACCGCCCGATTCTCGCGCCTGCAAGTCGATGAGGCCTGCTGGGCGACCTTCGCCGACGGGCTTGACTATCTCTGGGGGCTCGACCGTCCCGACGGCTTCGCAAAACTTAAAGCGAAACTTGAAGCTATCGAAAAAGCCCGCGGACTGCCGCCGAATCGTGTCTACTACCTGGCGATCCCTCCCGAAGCGATTGGCGAGTCGGTTGAGCGGCTGGCCGGGGCCGGCCTGATCAATGGGCCGAATGCGCCGAACTTCTCACGCGTGGTAGTGGAAAAACCAATCGGCAACGATCTGCCAAGCGCGCTCGAAATCAACCGCCTGGTGGTGAAGTATCTCGACGAGTCGCAGATTTTCCGGATCGATCATTACCTCGGCAAGGAAACCGTGCAGAACCTGCTGGTGCTGCGCTTCTCGAATAATATTTTCGAGCGCCTGTGGGGCAGCCGCAACGTCGATCACGTGCAAATCACGGTGGCGGAGGCGGAAGGCGTGGGCACCCGGGCGGCGTTTTACGATCGGGCCGGCGCACTGCGCGACATGGTGCAGAACCACATCCTGCAGACGCTGGCGCTGCTTACGATGGAAGCGCCGGTGTCGCTCGACGCGACGGCGATCAGGGAAGCGAAGCTCAACGTGTTGCGCACCATCCGTCCGATCACAGCGGAGCATGCGCGCGCGAATACGGTGCGAGCGCGATACGGAGCGGGCGTCGACACGGACGGCAAGCCGGTGGCGGGTTACATGGATGAGCCGGGGGTCCCGGACAATTCGTGCGCCGAAACGTTCGTCGCGCTGAAAACCTACATCGACAACTGGCGATGGTCGGGGGTGCCATTTTTCATCCGGACCGGCAAGCGGATGAAGCGGCGGGCGAGCTCGATCTACGTCCAGTTCAAGGACGTGCCGCAGATTCTGTTCAATCGCGATTCGGCGGTCCCCGCCAACGCGCTGACGATTCGGATTCAGCCCGACGAGGGTTTTTCGTTCGACGTGATGACCAAGCGGCCGGGGCTGGACCTGGTGCTGCAACCGGTGAGGATGAATCTCAGTTACAAGACTGCGTTCGGCGACGGCGCCTCGCCCGACGGATACGAACGACTCCTGCTCGACGTGATGGACGGCGACCATACGCTGTTCCCCAGCGCGCAGTTCGTCGAGAAGTCGTGGGAGTTCGTGCAGGGAGTACTGGATTCGTGGAGTGACGGCGCACGCGTGCCGATAGCCGAGTATCCGGCGGGAAGTTGGGGACCCAAAGAGGCCGACGAGCTGATTGGCACGGCGGGGCGAGTATGGCATGAGCCTTGAGCCGGGAATTTTTGGCGGAGCAGCGGGAAGCGGCTCCGCGCCGAGGCCTGCTGCTTGGCACGGATGGCCGCCGTCGGGTAACATTTCTTGCGGCCCGCGGCTGCGACGGCGCCACGCCACAAAGCAGCCTGGATAAGACTTAACACCGCTTTGAGCACCCGCGCTTCGAGGCGCGGCAGTTTGGATGATCGCGCGCGTAGCAGAGTTCGGCGGCAGGAGTGCCGCTTCAAGAAAACATAATTTCACGAGAACTGGAGAGCTAATTGCCCGACAACAACAAGGTCGTGATTATCGGCGCCAACGGCACCATGGGCGCGGGTGCGGGATGCGTATTGGCGGGGGCAGGATATAGCGTCACGCTGCTGGCGCGGAGGTCCGACAAAGCCGCCCAAGGCCTGGCCGACGCGCAGAACGACGCGCGCGCGGAAGCAATCGCGGAGCGAATCTCGCTGGGCGCCTACGACACCGACCTCGACCGCGCGGTAGGCGAGGCGGCGATTGTGTACGAGTCGCTCGCCGAAGATCTGCCGCTGAAAAGGCAGTTCTTCGAGCTGATCGACAAGGCCCGGCGTCCCGATTCGATTGTGGCGTCCGGTTCCTCGGGACTGTCGGTCACCGAAATGGCGCGCGGCCGAAGCGATTCGTTTCGCCGCAATTTCCTCGGCGTCCACCTGTTCAATCCGCCGCAGGTGATAGTCGGCACCGAAGTCATTCCAGGGGCGGACACCGATCCGGAGGTGGTGAGGCGCGTCGTCAGAATGATGACGAGACGGCTGGGCCGCAAGGTGATCGTCAGCAAAGATATGCCTGCGTTCGTCGGCAATCGGGTCGGCTTCAAGGTGCTGAACGAAACAGCGCAACTGGCCGCGGAACACGGCGTCGCCTTTATAGACTATTTGATCGGGCCGCATACCGGGCGCGCGATGGCGCCGCTAAGGACCGTCGATCTGGTCGGATGGGACGTGCACAAGGCGATCGTCAACAACGTCCACGACAACTGCGAGGACGAGGCGCGCGAGTCCTTCGCGATGCCCGCGTACATGAATGCCGCGTTGCACAAGGGATGCCTGGGTGACAAGACGCCCGAGCGAGGCGGCTTCTACCGCCGCGCCGGCAAGGAAGTCTTCGTGCTCGATCCGAAGACCGGCGGGCACGAGAACTACCAGAAACCCGCGCCGATCGAGTTCGTCGAAAAAATGAAACAGTTGCATCACGTGGGCCGCTACGGCGAGGCGTTGAAGGTGCTCGCCGAAGCCAGGGGCGCGGAGGCCGAAGTATGCCGGCGGGTGGTGCTCGGCTACGTCAGCTACGCGCTGAACCGCGTCGGCGAAGTGGCCGCGAGTTCGGCGGACGTGGACACGATCATGTCGTACGGCTTCAACTGGGCGCCGCCCACGGCGATAGTCGATTTGCTCGGCGCGAAGAACACGGTGGCGATGATGCAAAAGCTGAAACTGACGGTCCCGGCGACCGTCGAGATGGCTGCGGCGCGCGGCAGCAGAATGTTCTCGGGCGGCATACTCGAATACGGCCGGACTTTTGTTGGATGATTTAATTCGATGAGCGACAGGAGCGCGCGATGACGAAACCAGCGCCGGTGTACGTATTGGGCGGAGCGCAAACCGACTTTGCCCGCAATTGGACCAAAGAAGGAAAGCATTTCGTGGCGATGATGCGCGAGGCAACTTTGGGCGCGCTCGAAGCCACCCGGATCGAGCCGCGCGAAGTCGAAACTGCCCACGTCGGCAACTTCGCCGCCGAGCTGTACGCCAAGCAGGGCCACATCGGCGCATTTTTCGTCGAGATCGATCCAGCTTTCTGCGGGCTGCCGACCAGCCGCCATGAAGCGGCATGCGCGTCGGGGTCGATCGCGTTGCTCGCGGCGTCGGCGGATATCGAGGCCGAGCGCTACGACCTGGCATGCGTGGTCGGCGTGGAACAAATGAAGACCGTCGATTCGGCCACCGGCGGCGACATCCTGGGCACCGCGGCCTGGTACGAGCGCGAAGCCAAGGGAATTGAGTACCCGTTTCCGAAACTTTTCGGCCGTCTCGGCGACGAATACGACAAGCGCTACGGCCTCAAGGATGAACACCTCGCGCATATTTCGGCGGTGAATTATTCCAACGCCAAGCGCAATCCGAACGCGCAGACCCGCAACTGGTTCATGAGCGAGAGTCACGCGCTGAGCGAAAGCAAATTCAATAGCCGCATCGGCGGCCGGATTAAAGTGAGCGATTGCTCACAAGTGACGGACGGCGCCGTCGCAATTTTCCTCGCCTCGGAAAAATTTGCCAGCGCATGGGCCAAGCGCAACGGCAAGACCCTCGCCGATCTTCCACGCATCCTCGGATGGGGCCATCACACGGCGCCGCTCGAATTCGACACCAAGATCGCCGAGAGCAGGGACAACGCCTACGTGTTGCCGCATACCCGCCAGGCAATTCTCGACGCCTTCAAGCGCGCGGCCATCGCGTCATCGGCTGAGCTCTCGGGAATCGAGACGCACGATTGCTTCACCACCTCCGAATACATGGCGATCGATCATTTTGGAATCACCAACCCGGGCGAATCGTGGAAGGCGATCGAGGAGGGCGTGATCGAGCTCGGCGGCCGCCTCCCGATCAATCCGAGCGGCGGGCTGATAGGCGCCGGCCATCCGGTCGGCGCGACCGGCGTGCGGCAGATGCTCGATTGCTATCGGCAGATAACGGAGAGCGCGGGCGAGTATCAGGTCGAGGGGGCGAAGAAATTTGCGATGCTGAATATCGGCGGCAGCGGCACCACCAGCTGCGTGTTCATCGTCGGCAAGTAAGCGCGGCGGTTTCAAATTGTCGCGGCGGCGGTCCCCAAGGGGATCGCCGCTTTTCATTTGAATTCCCGATTGGCTCGCGCCCGCCGGCACCGCTATCGTTGTGCCCATGGATGGACGCCTGATTGCGCTGTCGTTGCTCCTTGCGGCCGGATTCAGCGCCTGCGTGGGCCAGGGTATTTCCGAGGCGCCGGTCTCTTACACCGATGCTGAGGGAAGCCGCGTCGAAGCGCTCGCGATGAGCACGCCGCGGGCCGACGCGGCTGCGATTCGGCTCCGCGACCGACGCGTGCTGATTTGCGGCGGCACGGCGACCGGACAGGCCGGCGGCGTGCTCTCGAGCGCCGAGCTCTACGATCCCTTGGCGCGCCGCTTCACCCCGACCGGCGCGATGACCGCCCCGCGCGCCGGGCAGACGATCACGATGCTCCGCGACGGACGGGTGCTGCTGACCGGCGGGGTTCAAAGCGCCGGCTATCGCTCGCAGCTTGCCAGCGCGGAGATTTACGATCCGGGCACCGGCAGCTTCAGCGCTACGGGCTCCATGGCGACGCCGCGCGAAGGGCATACCGCGACGATGCTTCGCGACGGGCGCGTGCTGATCGTGGGCGGCAGCGACAACGGTGTGCATACGCTGGACTCGGCAGAGATCTACGATCCGTCGAGCGGCAGTTTCAGCCGAGCGGGCCATTTGAATCAACCGCGCGTCGCGCATGTCGCCGCGCTGCTTGGCACCGGCAAGGTATTGATCGCCGGCGGCGGCCGCGCCGGCATGCCGGGCGGCTATATCTCCTACGACACCGCGGAAATGTACGATCCAGCCAGCCGCAGCTTCACCGCGATGCGCCCGCACATGACCAGCGATCGGGTCGGCGCGGCCGCGGCGAAATTAAGCGACGGGCGCGTGCTGATCGTCGGCGGCAAGAGCGGCAAAATCATGACCAGCCGGCATCCCAATCTCTTTTCGCTGACGCCGCTCAACACCGCGGAGATTTTCGATCCCGAATCCGGCACCTTTATCAGAACCGGCGACATGCGCGCGGTGCATTACCTGCCGACTGCGACGATGCTCGACAACGGGCAGGTGCTCGTCGTCGGAGGATGGACTATCAGGGGACCGCTCGTGGTCGGCATGCGCGACGCGGAAGTCTACCAGCCCGAAACGAACCTGTTTGCGCAGGTGAGTCGCACCAACGTGGCGCGGCTTACCAACACCGCGACATTGCTGAACGACGGCGAGGTGCTGATCGCCGGCGGTGTCGACGACAAAGCGCTGATAAGTGCGTCGGTCGAGTTCTATTCTCCAACGCAGCATCGGTTCCTGATGCTGCCTGAGCCCGGCGACTCCGCGCCCGCCCAGCCATGAGAGATTCGCCGGCGGATTTGTTGCCCGCGCTTTGAGCTGCGCGACGCGCGTGCGACCGCGCGCTCCGGCTATTTGATTAGCGTCGAGGTCGATTCGGCGAGATCGGTAACCAACCTGCCCGTCACCGAAAAAGTGCCGGCCGCGGTGTTGTAGAGGTCGGCCCAGTTTGACCTGCCCCCGGCGACCAGCGCGTCGCCGTTCTCGAGCACGCTTGCCGTCGCGCCCGTGTGGATGTTGTGCATCTGGCCGGTGGCGACAAAGGCAGCGTGGGCGGGATCGAAAAGCTCGGCGCTAAGCAGCAAATCCGTTTCGCTGCTCTGACCGCCCGCGATCAGCACCCGGCCATTGGCCAGCAATACCGCGACCTGCAGCGTGCGCGGGGTGGTCATCGCGCCCACCGGCGAGAACGTTTCGGTCTGAGGATTGAAAACTTCCGCGCTGTCGCTCGGCGCATTCGGGTCGCCGCCGCCGGCGACGAGCACGTTGCCGGCGAACGCACCGGCGACGACGCTCGGTGAAAGCCAGGTGGCGGTGTGACTCTCGCGCGGCGTACGCATGCTGCCGGTCGATGTGAACCGCCCGGCGGCCGGGTCGAAGAGTTCAGCCGTGGCGACGTCGCCGCCGCTCTCATCGCTGGTGCCGCCCGCGACGAGCACGTCTCCCGCCAGCGGACCGCTGGCAATCAGCGTGGCCGAATGGCGGGCGCGCGTCGTCTTCATCACGCCGGTCGCGGTGAACTTGCCGGTGGCAGGATCGTACAGTTCCGCGCTCCTGAGCGTGGATCCCTTTACCGCGGTGACGCCTCCTGCGATCAGCACTTTGCCATCCGCAGGGCAGTTGCATCCGGAAATCAGCGTCGCCGAATGCGCCGCACGCGCGGTGTTCATTTCCGACCCAGCCGGAGAAAATTTTCCACTGACCGGGTCATACAGCTCAGCCGACGAGAGCGAGCGGCCCGAGGCGCCCTCGCCGCCCGCGACCAGTATTTTGCCGCCGGGCAACACCGTCGCCGTGTGATCCTTGCGCGCATCCTTCATCGGCGACGCGGCGGCGAATTTGTTTGTGGCCGGGTCGAAAAGCTCGGCGCTCGAGAGCGCAAATTGCTCGCCGCCCTGCCCGCCCGCCAGCAGTACGAAACCGGAATGCGACCGCTCAATATCAGGTGGTCCGGCCGGCGGAGGGCCACCGACCGCGTTTGCGACAGTCGCGGGATTGATCCCGCCGCGCGATGTGCCGGCAGAACCGGCCGAAGATCCTCCCGTCGGCGAAGTCAGAGGCATCGAGACCCCGCCAGTCGAGCTCATCGCAATGAGCCCCGCAGCTTGAGAGTTGGCGCCGGTGACAGGACCGGCGCTGCCCTGATCACTCCACACGCCCGCCGGCGCGATGGCAAAATTTTCGCGCGGCGGATCCGGAACCGGAACCATCGCGGTCAGCGTCATGTGGCCGGCCTTCTCTTTCGGCGAAGGCGGCTCGACCCCGGGCTGTTGTGACTGCGCGCCCGCGGCAGGAGATGTGCGCCGCGCATGAACTGCCGCGCTGGATGTTCCTGACCCCGATGCCGAAACGTCGCCGGCGGAATATATCGGCGCGGGCGGTGCGGAAGCGAAATTCCGACGAGGGGCCTGGCCACGATCCATCGCGACCAACGCGGCGAGGCAACTCGCGGCGATCACTCCACCGGCAAACAGCGCATCGCGCATCAGCGGTCGGTCTCTCAAGCCAGCCATCGCAGCATCCCTCTCGCGTGCGATTTCCCCCGATGGGGATGGCCCGATAGTAGTACGAACGCCGGCCATTCGGAAGGCAGCGGCCCGCCACGGGCTGGCCCGGCCGGGTTTATTTGGCGGCGCGCGCGTGATGAAATCTCTGCCAGGATCGAAGGCGCGCTGCGGGGAATCATTAGGGTGGAATCTGAAGATATTCGGCGTCCGGAGGCGCTTGATTCGCGCGCGCCGGCGTTATCGGCGCCCGCGGTCATGCTCGATCCTCCGCCAGGCCGCATCCTGGTCAAGGAAGTCAACTGGTTGGGCGACCTCGTGATGAGCATGCCCGCGCTTCGGGCAATCCGCCGCGCGTGGCCGGACGCGCATCTCGCGGTTCTCGTCAAGCAGGAACTGGCGAGCTTCTTTGACGGGGCCCGCTGGCTCGACGAGGTGATACCGTACTCGGTTGGGCGCGGCCTGTCCGGGTTTTTCGGGTTTTTCGATCGGCGCAGAATTGTCGGAGAAATCCGCTCGCGGCGATTCGACCTGGGGGTGTTGTTTCCCAACAGTTTCGAGTCGGCGCTGTGGATTGCGATGGCCGGAATCCGCCAGCGCGCCGGATTTGTCGCCGACGCGCGCGGCGCGATGCTGACCCTGAAAGCGTCGCCAACACCCGAAGCGGTTACCGGTCACCAGGTGAATTATTGGCTCGCGATGGTGCGCGCGACGGGCGTTTGTGTTGCCGAAACCCGCGCCGATGATTTCGCAATCGACGTGCACGGACCGCATCGCGAGCGGATGCGCGAATGGCTGGCGGCGAATCGCAAGCGTCCCGGCCGTGCGCTCTTTGCGATCGCTCCTGCGGCGGCCTATGGACCAGCCAAGGAATGGCCCGCGGACAGCTACGGCGCGCTGATAGATTTGCTGGCGCGTCGCGAGAACGCCGAAGTCGTGCTGGTTGGCGCGTCGGGGGAGCGCGCGAAGTGCGAAGAAGTTGCGGCGGCGAGCAAAGCGGGTGCGATGGTCGCAGCCGGCCACACCAATGTCGGCGAGCTGATCGCGCTGTTGTCGCTGTGCGATGGGTTCATCGGCAACGATTCGGGATGCATGCATCTGGCGGGAGCGCTGGGAATCCCGACCGTCGCGATTTTCGGATCGACCGATCCGAACCGAACCGGGCCGCTCGGGCCGAAGACGCGCGTGATTTACCGCAAACTCGAATGCAGTCCGTGCCTGGCGCGCACCTGCCGCTTCGGTCATTACAACTGCCTGACACAAATCGAACCGGCGGAGCTCGCGGACGCGATCATCGCGATGCGCGCGCCGCGTTGAATACTGAAGACCGGAGAAAACTCTCGTTCACCTGAAAACCGGGGGCATCAAGATGACACTCAAGGAACTCGCATCGAAGCTGGGACTCGAGTTGCGGGGTGACCCAGGCGTGGAGATTTTCGCGCCGGCGCCAATCGAGGCGGCGGGCCCTGGCATGATCGTCTTCGTCGCCAGCGCGAAGTACGCATCCGCGCTGCAATCCAACGTATCGGCGGCGATCACAACCGCCGAGCTTGCGGCGGGCGCGAAGTGCGCGACGCTGGTCAGCGCGAATCCATACGCCGACTTCGCCCGCGTGCTCGAGATTTTTTTTCCGCCGTACCGGCCCGCGCCGGGGATCGATCCGCGCGCTTCAATCGCGGGCGACGCGACGATCGGTCCGAACGCGTCGATCGGCGCGTCGGCGGTAATCGGTGCAGGCGTTACGATCGGGAGCGACGCGGTGATTCATCCGAACGTTACGATTTACCCCAACGTGCGCATCGGCAATCACTTCACGGCGCACAGCCAGGTTTCGATTCGTGAAGGCACGGTGATCGGAAATCGGGTGACGATTTTGAACGGCGCGGTAATCGGCGCCGATGGTTTCGGCTTCGTCGAGGACCGGGGCGGCTTGATCAAGATTCCGCAAGTGGGCAGTGTCATACTCGAGGACGACGTGGAGATCGGCGCAAATTCGACGGTCGATCGCGCGATGATGGGAGCGACGGTGCTGCATCGCGGCGTCAAGCTCGACGACCAGGTGCATATCGGGCACAACTGCGAAATCGGCGAGTACTCGCGATTCTCGGGACACACCGGAATTTCGGGCTCGATCCGAATCGGCAAATGGTGCCTGTTTGGCGGACAGGTCGGATGCGCCGACCACGTGACGATCGGCGACCGCGTGATGGTCGTGGCGAAATCCGGCATCCACAACGACTTGAAAGACGCCGCGATCGTCGGCTGCATCCCGGCGGTGGACGTGCGCAAGTGGCGCCGCTACTCAGCGGCGCTGTCGCGGTTGCCCGACCTGGTTCGGCGAGTGCGCGCGCTGGAGCATCACGCCGGTATCGGCGGCAACGAGACGTAACTTTTGGGCGCTGGAAATGCGGACGACGCGGCAATCAATCGGAGCGATCGTGTTGGCAGTGGCGGCGGCGCTCTTTTGCTCGGGATGTCCTGCGCTGATGGTCCCGAGTCTCGCCTACCAGGGCTACAAGTACGAGCATGACAAGAATGAGGCCGCGGCAAACACGCCGAGCACGCAGAGCAACAAGTCCACGAACTCGCCGCAGCAAAAGAGTCTGGACCCCAACGACATCGAGTAGCCGAGCCGGCAGCCGTTTCCAGCGCCCTGAGCTCACGCCGGCGGATGCTCGAGCGGTGGCATCGTTGCGCGGGACTGCCGGCAGCGGGGAGCTTGACTCGCAGCGGCGAGATACCCGCAAATGATGGAAGAATATAATCCGGCGAGCGCGCAATCGCTCGTTATGTGTCATCGGGGGATGAGACCATGAAGAGTCGGGGGAAGAGACGATGAACAGTATCGAGGAACGCTATCGCGCGGCAACCGAAAAATCCGCGCAACTCGCCAAGCGCGCCGAGCGCGTGATGCCCGGCGGCGACACTCGCACCACCACTTACTATCGCCCTTACCCGCTCACGCTCAAGCGCGGCGAAGGCCCCTTCGTTTGGGACGTTGATGGCAACAAGTACATCGACCTGCTTGGCAACTACACCAGCCTGGTTCACGGCAACGCTTATCCGCCAATCGTCGAGGCGGTGAGCAAGGCGGTTCGCGATGGCAGCTCGTGGCCGGCGCGATCGGAGGCGCAGATCGAGCTGGCGACTCTGCTGTGCGAGCGCGTCGAATCTGTAGATCTCGTGCGATTTTGCAATTCAGGGACGGAAGCCGGAATGCTCGCGGCACAGGTCGCGCGGCGGCTTACCGGCCGCAAACTCATCCTGATGGCGCGCTACGGCTATCATGGATCGTACGAGGATTTGGAAGTCGGGCTGGCCGGCCAGGACGGCGAGCGCACGATGCTGGCCGACTTCGGCGAGGCGACCGCCTTCGAAGCGCTGCTGTCGGAGCGCGGTTCGGAGATTGCGGCGGTGTTTCTCGAGCCGATTCTCGGCTCAGCCGGCATCGTGGTGCCGCCGGCCGGATTTCTGGGGCGCGTCGCCGAAGCGGCGCATCGCGCAGGTGCGATGTTGGTCGTCGATGAGGTGATCACGCTGAGGCTGGCCGAAGGCGGCGGGCAGCAGATTTTCGACGTCAAACCGGACCTGACGATGTTCGGCAAGATCATCGGCGGCGGATTTCCGGTCGGAGCGCTCGGCGGCAGCGAAGAAGTGATGTCGGCGTTCGATCCCCGCAATCGCGGCACGATTTTTCATGCGGGCACCTTCAACGGCAACCCGGTCACCTGCGCGGCCGGCACCGTGTCGGTGCGCGAGCTGACGCAGGCGCGGATCGACAAAATGGGCAAGCAGGCCGAGCGGCTCGCAGCCGAGCTGGCGCGCGCGGCGCGTCAGGCGGAGCTGCCGTTTTCCGTGCGGCAGTATGGGTCGCTGATGAACGTGTTTTTCCTCAAAGAGCCGCCGCCGGCGACGATCGCCCGCGAGGATGCCCGCGCGGTCGCCAGCTTTCATCTGGCGGCGCTCAATCAGGGCTTGTTTCTCGCACCCCGCGGGATGATCGCGCTCTCGACCGTGATCACTGATGAAGTTCTGAGCGAGATTTGCGAGCGCGCAGCGAAGGCAATGGCCGACGTGGCGCAGGCCTTCGAGTAGCCGCAGCGTCTGCACATAACGTCCATTGAGCGATGAGGGCACGCGCGTTCTCGTTAACGCGTATGTCCGTTTACTGTCGCGACTCGAAATTGACTCCCGCCCGTCACAGGAAATTTGCCGCGGCGAAAACCCTGATTCATCGCGCTGTGAAATTCCCCGGTTAGTGTCGCGCACCTGGCGGATCGTATTGGTCCGCGCGCAAACCACATTTTTAGGGAGGAATACTCACTATGCGAGGAACCAAACTATTCGCGCGCGTTGTCAGTGCGCTCGCGATCACATCGATCTGCGCGGTGCCGGCGATGGCGGGGCCGGCCACTCCGATCCAGCATGTCGTCGTGATCTTTCAGGAAAACGTGTCGTTCGATCATTACTTCGGCACCTATCCGTTCGCCGCGAACACGGGCGTATCGGGTGAGCCGTTGTTTGAGGCCGATCCGAGCACGCCCAGCGTGAACAACCTGCTTGCCGCGGGCTTGCTCGACCATAACCCAAATTTCGTTTCTCCGAATGGAAATCCGTTTCGGCTCGCGCGCGCGCAATCGGCGACCGCCGACCAAGATCACGGCTACACCGACGAACAGGCGATGTTCGATTTCGGGCTGATGGACAACTTCTTGGAATTCAACAACGGCGGCGCGCCCAACCAGGGACATCCCAATGACCTGATCATGGGATACTTCGATGGGAACACGGTCACTGCGGTCTGGAACTATGCTCAGAACTATGCCATGAGCGACAATTCTTTCGGCACTACGTTTGGGCCGTCGAGTCCGGGCGCGATCAACCTGGCCTCGGGCAACACCAACGGCGTCGATCCGGCCAGCTTGAAGCTTGGCGCGGCAAGCGACGTGGTGGCAGACGGGGCCGGCGGGCTCTCACTGATTGATGATGCGCAGCCGGGTTTCGACACCTGCACCAGCCGCGACAACGTCACCTTTCTGAGCACGAACAAGAACATCGGCGATCTGCTGAACGTGCAGGGCATCTCGTGGGGTTTCTTTCAGGGCGGCTTCGATCTTACGATCACAAATCCCAACGGCAGCACCGGATGCCAACGCACGCATAGCTCGATCACGGGCGCGTTTCCGCCGAAGGTCGACTACATCCCGCATCATGAGCCGTTTCAGTACTATGCGAGCACGGCCAATTTTAGTCACACACGTCCGACTTCGGTTTCTGCAATCGGAACCTCCGCCGACGCCGCGAACCATCAGTACGACATCCACGATTTCTTCGACGCGGTCAGCGCCGGCAACTTTCCCGCGGTCTCGTTCCTGAAGGCTCCCGGCTACGAGGACGGTCACGCCGGCTACTCCAGTCCGCTCGACGAGCAGATTTTCCTGGTGAATACGATCAACTTCATCGAGTCATCGCCGCAATGGGCCAACACTCTGATCGTCATCAATTGGGATGACTCGGACGGGTGGTACGATCACGTACATGGCCCGATCGTCAATCAGTCGATCACCACGGCTGACGTCGGTCCTGCGGGTTCGAACGGTCTCAACGTGAACAACGGCAAGCAGCTATGCGGCAACAAGAACACCAACGGTATCGGCGGCCGCTGCGGCTACGGCCCGCGCCTGCCCTTCATGGTGATCTCGCCATATGCAAAGAGTAACTACGTCGATCACGGAACTACCGATCAGAGCTCGATCATCGCGTTTATCGAGGACAACTGGGGCCTGCCGCGCATCGCGAATTCGATGGACGCAATCGCGGGATCGATTACCAACATGCTCGACTTCTCACAGAAGGTGAACCCGGGCCATCGCCACCAGCTATTTCTCGATCCTTCGACTGGATTGGTGAACGGCGGCCACAAGTAGATCGATCGTTTGCGATGTATCGAGGGCGGGCGCGTGCGATAGACGCGCCCGCCTTCTTTTGTCGGCGATCTAACCTTGGGATGGCCCACGCCGCCTTCGGTTCCGACGTGCAACGATTTCCCCGCTCGAAAGAAACTTCAGTCCGGCTATTTGCCGGTACCCCGCAATGGGATGACCTGGTTCGCATTTCCCGCGTTGTCAAAAATTGTTACCGCGCCGAACATCGGACCCTGCCAAGCCGGCGCAAATAGCACCGTGAGCTTGCACTGTTGCTTCGGTAAGAGCTGCTCGGGCGGCTCGGGGCAGTTGGTGGCAAAGCCAAATACCTGCGGGCTGCTCGCCGGGACCGTCGCCATCGGGTTCCCGAAGGTTATCGGCGGTCCTCCGTTCTTGGATGGATTGTCGAGTGTCAACTTTACGCTTTTGACATTCCCCACTTTCACTCTGCCGAAATTCACCGCCGACGGGTTGACCTTCAGCACCCTGGCTGTCGGTGTGGCGATCGGAGTGGGAGTGGCAGTTGGCGTGGGCGTCGGAGTCGGGGAGGCCGGCGCGCTAGGTGTAGCAGTTGGCGTGGGCGTCACAGTCGGGGATGGCGACGAGCTGGGTGTGGCAGTCGGAGTTGCCGTAGGCGTGGGACCTGCGGAGAACGCCATCACCAGGTTGAACGCGTTGACGGTGCCGATGCCGGTGGCGAAGTCCCATCC
>Ga0187805_10000385_pt1 | contig 14273 bp, 9 predicted proteins | sample NC_wetland_sal_i_6_FD_132965 | JGI IMG/M metagenome (GOLD analysis project Ga0187805, IMG submission 132965) | Wetland sediment microbial communities from Neuse River Estuary, North Carolina, USA - Control_5 | ecosystem: Environmental > Aquatic > Freshwater > Wetlands > Sediment | place: USA...
ACAATTCGGAATTGCCCGACCGGGCTGGGACTGTCCGCCGCTCCCACGGCCACGGCGAATCTGGCGATGACGTTTCCGCCGTCGATCACCGCAAGTTGGCGATCCGCAAGGCTGACCAATACCAACCGGCGGGGAAGCGGCTGGCTTACGGGCTGCGCGTCTTGCGCCGCAGCCGCATCCACGACTGCGAAACTCAGAAGAGCCACAAGAACCAGCGTTTCAGCTTTGATCGTCCTGCGGGTGTGGTTCATCTCGGCCCCCGTTTGAAGTAGCGACACAATCCCAGAGGCAGCAGGATGACCAAACGGTATCTTATTGAAAATGAAATACTTGACCTGGATCTAAGGAGCTCACTCCGTGGTCCGGCGGCCACAATGTGTCTCCGCACACACGGGCGCACCGAGAAGAAGTTTTGGAAGGGCGGGCTTTCAGCCGCGCGGTAAGGGCGGCGGAATCAATACCGGCTTCACAGACTGCTGAAGAACTCTGCCTCGAATCGGTTTTTGGGAAGGGCACGACTTCAGTCGTGCCGCTAAGTACTTTAAAATCCCCTGCGCTTTAGCGCCTGAGGTTCGCTGTCTCCTGCCAAAACGAGTTTTTCTGCAGCCTGTTCAGCGATACCGCAAGTCGATGAGATCAGGTGCCCCTTTAGGGGGCCAGGCATTGGAATTCGACAGCCACGCCGTAAGGGCGGCGAAATCGACAGCAACTTTAGCCGCGGAAGTGAAATAGTGAGGGAAGAGTTTTCCAAGCAACCTGCTAAGCCTTCAAGCGCCCGGCTCCCGCCGTCTGGGGAAACGGCTTGTGGGGTTCTGTGGGTGGAGCCGGGCGATCCTATGACTAGAAGGCCTAGTTCAATTGTGCCTATTTAAGCTCTCTCGGCTGTCCATTTCTGTGACGTTCGTCACAGATCAATGTGATTGCGAGCAACCAAGCACTTCCCATCCTCGATTCAACCTTTCCCTCGCACTCTTTCCACCTGCTTACGCACAGCCGATTGTGATCGTGATCACGGCCTGTATTCTTCCCGCTTCTTACACTGCTTTTGAGCGAGACGGAAAGTGCTCATTTCACTGTGGAGATCGATTCATCATGGCTTACGTAATTTCCGATACATGCATTAAAGATTCTCTGTGCGTCGAAGTCTGCCCCACCGACTGCATCCATCCCAAGCAGGACGAACCCGGCTTCGAAGCCGCGACCCAGATGTATGTAGACCCCGAGGGCTGCATCGACTGCGGCGCTTGTGTTCCCGCCTGCACCTCCGACTCGATTCACGCGCTCGAAGATGTGCCGGAAGACAAAAAGGAATTTATCGAGAAGAACGCCGCCTACTTCCAGAAGTAACTAAGAGCCTGCCGCTCGGGTCGCAATCGCCGGGCGTTGGACGCAAGGTGAACCCTCCCTGTCCGACGCTCGGCGATTGTTGCTTTGCCATCTCTTCTCGCCTGCTCCGTTGACCTCCGGTCCCTCGGGTCGCTATCTTTGCGGAGTTATGAACATTGTCAAAGCCACGCGCCGCTTCGAAGAATGGCTGGGCTTCCGCACCGATCTGGTCAAGAAAGATCTCCGTCTGAAACATGCCAGCATGAAAGAGGACGTTTTTCCCTTTCTGCGAGCCACCTACTACCGCTGGGCGCAAGTGTGGCCGCAAGTTTGCCCCGATCTGGTGAAGGCGCCGCACGTGCTCGCCGTCGGCGATTTGCACATAGAAAATTTTGGCACCTGGCGCGACATCGAAGGCCGTCTGATCTGGGGTGTCAACGATTTCGACGAAGCTCATCCGCTTGCCTATGCCAACGACCTCGTTCGCCTGGCCGTCAGCGCGCACCTGGCCGCGGAAGCCCGCCATCTCCCCCTCAACCACCAGGATATCTGCGATTCGATTCTTGAGGGCTACCACGCAGGTTTGAGCGATGGCGGCCTGCCTTTCGTGCTAGGTGAAAAGAACGGGTGGCTGCGTCAGATCGCCGAGAGTGAGCTGCGCGATCCGGTTCACTTCTGGTCAAAGATGGACGCGTTGCCCACCATAAGAACCGACGTGCCGATCAGCGCCATCGATGCTATCGAGCATTTGATGCCGAGCCGCGATCTTAATTATCGCGTTGCGCATCGCGTTGCGGGGCTGGGAAGCCTGGGGCACGCCCGCTATGTCGCGATCGCCGACTGGCACGGCGGCAGAATTGCCCGCGAAGCCAAAGCCCTGGTTTCCTCTGCTTGCTATTGGGCCGAGGGACAGAAAGGTCCATCCGAAATTCTTTATCAGACGATTATCAGTCGGGCTGTGCGCTGTCCCGATCCCTTCGTCCAGTTGCGCGGACGCTGGATCGTTCGCCGGCTCAGTCCCCATTGCTCGCGCATCGAGTTGGCCACGTTGAAAGCCCAAGGCGAGGAGATGCGGCTGCTCAACGCGATGGGGTTTGAAACGGCCAACATCCATCTCGGCACCCGGACCGCCCGCAAACCGATCCTCGCCCACATGAAGAGGCAAAAAGGGAAGTGGCTGCACCAGGCAACCGAGCAAATGCTGAACGCAGTTCGCGCGGATTGGAAGGCGTGGAAAAAACAGGGATACGAATGAGCCATTGACCGGAACTTGGCTTACGCGACTTCACTGCCGGCAGCAACAACAATTCCTATGCTCTCTGCCGGCCGTCGCAACGCAGACAGCGAAACGCCGCCGTGCTCCCGATCATAGACCAGCGTATACTGCGCCGCGCAATCATCGCACAGCCAATAATGCTCCACCAGTCGCTGCTGTCGCCGGGCTCGAATAAACGGCGGCGCAGCCGACTCACCCGGCTTCATCAACCGCTCAGTTTCCACTAAAAACAGCTTGCCCTCCCTGAGTTTGAGGAACGGCTTGGAACATTTCGAATTCGCACAGCGGCTGAGCATAAGATTCTTCCTACTCTCGCGGATGCCGATTGGCGAGCAATTCATACGCCATCCATTTTCTAAGGCGCATGCCACGATTTAACGTTCCGAATCAGCAAAGACCAACTGCTGGCGCGCAAGTTTGCCGACAATTCGGCAGGCGGTGCCGACGGCACGTCGTCATTTGCTTGCTTCCGCCGCATCGCGACCGCTACCATCTGTCCTATGCCCACGGTGCTGATGTGTCCACCGAATTATTTCGATGTGGTCGATCAGAAAAATCCGTACATGTTGCGCCAGCAAGCAGTCGACCGCGCCAAAGCGCGCAGTCAGTGGGAGAATCTCTGTAGCGTTTTGCAACAGAGCGGATGCGCGATCGAAACCATCGATCCCGTCGACGGTCTCGAGGACATGGTGTTTGCGGCCAACCAGATATTCGCCGGTGAGAAATCCGGATATGGGAAATTTATTGTGCCCAGCCGCATGCTCTATCCGTCCCGCCAGCGCGAAGTTTCTTTCTATGAAGACTGGTGTCGCGCGCGCGACTATCGCATCATCAAAATCGATTTCGGCGAAGATTTTCTCGAGGGCCACGGAGATCTCCTGTGGCATCCCGATGGATCGCGCATCTACGCCGGATACGGTTTCCGCAGCACTCCGGGTGGAGTGGAGAAATTTGCTGCGGCCATGGGCGAAATGAATATCCCGGTCGTGCCCTTGCATTTAATCGACGCTTACTGCTATCACCTCGACACCTGCCTGTGCCCGCTCAACAATGACGCTGCTCTGATCTTCGCGGGAGCTTTTCCCGCCGACTCGCTAGCGGTGCTTCACAAAAACTGGCCGCGCGTCCATCTCCTCGACGCCGATGAAGCGCATCACTTCATGGGAAATGGAATCGTCATCAACGGCCGCTACATCACCCCCCATTTAACCCGGCAACTCGAAAGCATTCTCCTTCAGGAAGGATTAACCCCTGTTCTGGTCGAGACCTCCGAGTTCGAAAAGGCGGGCGGAAGTTGTTTCTGCATGAAAACGTTTTTGCCATAACGATCTTGCATTTCCGCGCTCGGTAAACCGCTGTGCAACGGCGATCATCGCCATTGCGGCGCAGTTGCAGCTTACTCTGGCAACTTCAACACTTTGGTTTTCCACAGCTTTTTTGCAGTCCCGGATTGCCTGTCCCCTTCTCCGCTGTTAAAGTTCGACTCACTCGAAAGTTGTAGGAACCTATTCGCTCACTACCTAGCTCTGGCCGAGGCTGCAATACTTTCATGACGTATGGAAGCGGCGCGGGATAAGTGCACTCTACCGCACGAGGGTGACGTAGTTTGACAGGAATTTTTCTCGGTACGTTTTTCCTGGCCCTGTTGTCGGCCGTTATATTGACGCGATTCGTGCGCGATTTCGCGAACGCGCACGGTTGGGTTGCCGTTCCTACTCACGAGCGGCATCTTCACTCCACTCCATTGCCCCGTCTGGGCGGAGTCGCGATCTTCCTTAGCTCTTCCTTATGTATGGGCGTGATCGCGATCCGGGCCCTGCGCCATCCTCAGTCGCACTCTCCCGCGTTCCTTCCCACTCTCATGACGATCATGGTGCCCGCATCCCTCGTCTTCTTGCTGGGGGTCTATGACGATCAGCGAGGCGCGGGGCCCTACTTCAAGTTCGCGGTCCAGGGAATCGCCGCCACCATGCTCTATGCGGGCGGCCTGCGCATCGTCCACATTCCCGTGATTTTCGGTCAGCGTGTCTTGCCCTGGTACGTCGGCCTGCTCTGCACTGTCCTCTGGGTGCTTGCCATTACCAACGCTTTCAATCTGATCGATGGCCTCGACGGTCTGGCGGCCGGATGCGCCCTCTTCTCCACCATGGTCGCATTCGTCGTGGCGTTGTTTCATGGGCCCACTCTGGTAGAGGTGATGACCATCGCGCTGGCTGGCGCGATCATCGGATTCCTCCGCTACAACTTCAATCCCGCTACCATCTTTCTCGGGGACTCCGGCAGCTTATATATAGGTTTCCTGCTCAGCGCGCTGGCTCTCTACGGCACTCAGAAATCGCCCACCATCGTAGCCGTCGCCATTCCGGTCGTTTCTTTTGGGCTGCCTATTCTGGAAACTTCGCTTTCGATCCTTCGCCGCCTGATCAGTGGCCGCTCCGTTTTCACTGCCGACCGCGACCATATTCATCACAAGCTCCTCCAGCATGGACTCTCTCATCGCCAGGTCGTGATCCTGCTTTACGGGGTCTCGGCAGGTTTTGCCATGCTGAGCCTGTTCCTGCTGTGGCCTACGGGCAGTTCGTTGGGCCTCGTGCTCGCAGTGCTCGGCACCGGCATTTGGATGGGTGTCCAACATCTGGGCTATCTGGAATTCGGCGAGTTGGCCCGGGTTGCGCAACGCACCCTGGATCAGCCGCAGATTTTCGTCAACAATCTGGCCATTCGCCGGGCCATGAAGGAACTCAAAGTCGCGCGCGATTACGAGCAGGTCCGCGAGATTCTTGTGGCCGCTTTCGGCAGCAACGATTTCGACGCCTTCGAACTGCAGTTGGAGCCTTCTCCCGCAGAAATGATTTCGGTTTCATTCGAAGCCGACGACTCTTCCGACGCCAACGGTCGAACCTGTTTCCGATGGTCCAAACCGGGCTTGCCACAAACCCATAGCTCTTCCACGGCCTGGAGAATCGCACTTCATTTGCTGACGTCGGATGGCGACCCGTGTGGGACTCTGACCGTTTTGCGGCTTTATTCCACGCGCGATCTGCAGATCGATATCAATCTTCTGACTTCCGGCTTTCCCACGGCCTTGGCCGATGCTCTGCATCGCACCCTCGCTCATCCCGCCCCGTTCGTGGGCTTGCACGAGCACGACGGAAGCTTGCTCGAAGCCCAAGCCGGCTAACCGCCAGGCTTCTTCAAACTACGCAGCGAAAAATAGAAAGAGATTTTTGTGGAGACAGCCGCCCTCGGCTGTCCAGCCGCGGAAGCGGCGACAAAATGCGGGTGGGATTCAGCGCAGCAAAAAGATGCCGCGCGCAGATCGCATGCGGCTCAACCGGACAAGGAAGAAAACTTTACAGCTTGGCGCTGGCGTATGAGTTGATTTCGCAGTTCAGGCAAACTTCTTCAAAGGCAGGTGCGGTCCATTCCATGATGATCCCCCAGCGGCCCACTCGGGCCGTGAATTCTCTGACAAAAGAATATCCAGTTTTTGGCGGCTACGCAATATCTCGGCTCAAAAACAAAATCGCCAACTCTTTCCTTCCATCTGGCAACCCGGCCTGCCCGCCACGGAGTATTAACCCCTTTTTCCACAACCGGAACCAGTCCGGGCACTTCTGTGTGGCCGCTTCTCTCGATACCTTCATCTGCACCGCCATGGAATCGAGGCTTCCGCAATCATGTTTCGTAAGACTGTATACGGCTCTACTTTTCAAGACGTCAACTTCGTCTCGCTGCAGTCCGCCACGTTCTGCGTGCAATGTGAGTTGATCAGCAACAACAGCAAGCCCTATTGCCTCGCTTGTGGCAGCCATGCGCTGCTCGGACTTTCTCGCGTGCTTGGAGGTTCGCTGCGCAGCCAGCAAACCGCGCACCTGATCACCGATATGGAACTCGATAATCTCGTCCGCGACCTGCTGCGCACGGTTCCCGACCCTGAATATCTGAACGTGGCAGAAAACCCGCGAATGCCCTCGCTCGAACAGCGCAGCCAGCTCCGCGTAGCCAATGCCGCTCATCCCGTCTCGGGCTTCCGCGCGGTCTCGGTTTCAGAGGACATCGAAATCCATCCCGCGGAACTGGATCTTGAGCCCGCCATCAGCGCCATCACCGAGCGTGCTCAGCAGCTGACAGGAGCTACTGGAGCCGCCATCGCGCTGCGCGCCGGCGATGAAATCGTCTGCCGTGCCCGTGCCGGACGAACTGCTCCCGATCTTGGCATTCGCCTTCAGACCGATGCCGGCATCTCCGCCGAAGCCGTCCGCTCCGGCGAAATCATGCTCTGCCACGACGCCGAGCGCAATCCCCGCGTCGATCTCGCCAGTTGCCGCCGCCTGGGCGTCCGCTCCATCCTCGTTTCCCCCCTGCGCCATTACCGCCGCACCCTCGGAGTCTTCGAAGTGTTGTCCTCGTCGCCCGGCGCTTTTGATGAGCGCGACGTGGCCACCATGCAACTGCTCTCCAGCATGATGGTCGCGGCCATTTCCCGCATCTCCAGCCTGCACCAGGCTCAAATCCTGCGGCGGGCCGGTTAGCCAGGCACCGGCTGTTTCCTCCCAGTGTTCCACCCAATCTCCAGATTGCTCCATTCTTTGCTTACTTTTTCGTTAACCCGCGCTAATATGTAACCAAACGATTCCGGGCCCTTCCCATGGCTGCCAATATTTCGACGTTGCCGCCTTCTGTATCCAATCGTCGCCGGCGCGTGCGCCATAAAGTCCAGACTCCCGCTTACGTAAGTTTCACCGCCGAATCCAAAGGCCTGATGCTCGATCTCCACGAGATCGTCGACATCAGCGAAGATGGCGTCGCCATTCAGTGCCACGCCCCTCTGGAAGTCGAGAAGCGCGTGAATCTCTGCCTCGATCTCGCCGACTGCTCTGAGCACATTTACACCACCGGACAGGTGATCTGGGCGAACGATTCCGGACGGGCCGGCTTGCGCTTTGCCGAATTGCCGGCGGAATCCTTGGTGCGTCTGCGGGAGTGGCTGTTCGTCAATGTCATGTCGGGAGTCGCAAACGGTGAAGCCGAAATCGCCGCCTTCACTGCCGCCCGCGATTCCGGCCCGCCGCGTCCCAGCTACTCCGATACGCTGGCCGCGGTTGCCGCCGTTCAGCGGCAAGTCGAAGCGCTCGGATCCGATCTCCCTGCCGCCCTGAAGTTGATTGCCGAACGCGCCCAGACTCTGTTGCGAGCTTCCGGCGCCGCCATTGCCCTGGCTGAGTCTGAACCCAATTTCATGGTTTGCCGCGCGACTTCTGGTCCCGATGCTCCTCCCGTGGGTGCGCGTTTGCAGGTTGGATCAGGTTTCTCGGGAGAATGCGTAAAGTCCGGTCTTCTGCTCCGCTGCGACGACGCCGAACTCGACCCTCGTGTCGACCGCGAAAGTTGCCGCGCGCTAGGCATTCGTTCCATTCTCGCCGCGCCTGTACGCGAAGGCGGAAAGTCGATCGGCCTGATTGAAACTTTCTCGCCTCAGCCCAACGCTTTTTCCGATGCTGATGGGAAAGGTTTGCAGCGGCTCGCCGAGAACGTGCAGGCGGCCGCCGATCGCGAAGCTCGCGCCAAGAGGCTCTCGTGGCTCGATGAAGATCCTTCCGACCATTTCTCTCCCAAGCCCGGGAGTGTGCTCTTTGCCGCCGCTGAGGCGAAAGAACCCGAGCAGAAAGACAAAAGCGAAGATGCGAAATCGCCGCACCAGACCGTCATCGGTATAAACCTGCCGCGCTCTTATCTGGTCCTCCTGCTTTGCTCTGCGGCGACCATTACGTTCGCCCTCGGCTGGGGACTCGCCCCGTGGATTCAATCGGAGGCGGCGCCCTGGATTCAACGCAAGCTTCACGCGCGCGAGAATGTGACCACCGTGCTTGCCTCCAATGCCGCGCCCAAATCGGATGGCGGCAGCGCAACCCGATCCGCACCTGCCATCGATGCGGTAAGCTTTGACCAACTGCGCCAGGTGGCGGAAAAGGGCGATGCCGCCGCCCAGAATGCTCTTGGTCTTCGCTACGCCATCGGCGATGGCGTGAAACTGAACGAAGTCGAAGCTGTTCGCTGGTTCAATAGAGCCGCCCAGCGGGGCAACGTCTCCGCCCAATCGAAATTAGGATCCCTTTACTACAGCGGACGCGGCTTGCCCCAGGATCTCAATCGCGCTTACTTCTGGATGGTGGTCGCGAGCAACGGTGGCGATGACGCCAGCCGCGCTCTCGCTCCCTTGGTCAAAACTCGGCTCAGCCGCTCCCAAGTCACCTCCATCGAAACGGAAGCCGGCCTTTGGATGCAGCAGCATCGTCCCAACGCCAAGCCCGCGGCCGGAAAATTCAAGGCTCTAACCGCTCCGTCCCCGGTCGCCGTCCCGCGTTAAAATGTTGCTGAGAGGTGCTCTTGCCCACCCTGCGTGACATCCTCGATCAGAGAGTCCGCGAGGCTGACTCATCGCTCTACGAGAAACTCGGCAACCATAGGGTTCGCTGTTTTTCCTGCGGCCATTGTTGCCCGATCCCCGAAGGTCAGCCCGGCGTCTGCAAAGTCCGCTTCAATCGTGGCGGCACGCTCTACGTGCCTTGGGGATACACTGCCGGCATGCAATGCGATCCCATCGAGAAGAAGCCTTTTTTCCACGCATACCCTGGCGCTCTTGCTTACAGCTTCGGCATGCTCGGCTGCGATCTGCACTGCGGCTACTGCCAGAACTGGGTCACCTCACAGGCTTTGCGCGATCCCAACGCCATCTCGCCGCCGCTGGAAATTTCCCCTCAGGCTCTCGTGGAAGATGCTCTTCATCAGGGAGCCAAAGTGCTGGTCAGTACCTACAATGAGCCGCTCATCACCAGCGAGTGGGCAGTCGCCGTGTTCAAAGAAGCCAAAGCCGCAGGCCTTCTTACCGGATTCGTTTCCAACGGCAATGCCACGCCGCAGGTACTCGACTATCTGTGTCCATGGATCGATCTGTACAAAGTGGATCTGAAGAGCTTCGACGATCGCCATTATCACGAACTCGGCGGCCGCATCGGTCCCATTCTCGACAGCATTCGCCGCATTTATCAGTTGGGATTGTGGCTGGAAATCGTGACGCTGCTCATCCCCGGATTCAACGATTCCGACGACGAACTCCGCCGCCTCACTGAATTTGTGGCGAGCGTGTCTCTCGACATTCCTTGGCACGTAACCGCGTTTCATACCGATTACAAAATGCAGGGAGAAGATCAGCGCGATACCAGCGTTGAGGAGTTGGAGCGCGCCGCCGAAATCGGCCGCGCCGCCGGATTGCGCTACATCTACGCCGGAAATCTCCCTGGCATGGTCGGCGATTGGGAAGACACGCGCTGCGCGGATTGTGGCGAAACCTTGATCCGCCGCTACGGCTACCACATCGAAGATTACCGCCTGACTTCCGACGGCCACTGCCCCAACTGTTCCCGCCAGATCCCCGGCCGCTGGTCCACTCAATTCGACGGCCAGATCACCTCCCTACCTTTCCTTCCGCACAAACGTTCGCGTTTGTTTACAATCACTGGTCGTTGATTCGGACCGATGCCGCCATCACGTGGCGACGACCAACTTGGGCTGTGCGAGATCCTGTCATCCTGAGCGAAGCGCGCTCGAATGAGCGCGCGCAGTCGAAGGATCCCTACGGCATCCGAGCGGGTCCTTCCGAATTGCGAATCACACATGCGAAGTAAATTCATCTTCGGCCTAGCCGTCCTGCTTTTGCTAACGGCGTGTTCGCCTCGCGACTTTCTCACGCGTCGCCTCGCCTTCGATCTGCTGGCCGCCGCGCAGGATTTCAAAAACTCGCAGCCCTTCGTGCTTCGCACCGGAGTTGTTGGTAACAAAGACTATCCTTCGCCGGACTATCTGGTCCTGCAGCATCACGGATGGATCGTGGCCAACACCGCGGCTTGCTCACCCGGCCTTGCGCCTCCTCCTTGCTGGAATATCCTGCTGACTCCATTAGGCGTCGAAACTGTGCGCTCGCTGGTCTCCGCGGAGGAAGCCAGCAAGCCATGGCTCACCCTTCCCGTTGCCCGGAGAGAAATGCTGGCGGTCAGCGGCATCAGCGAGCAGGGCAGTTGGGCCGATGTCGAATTCGTATGGAAATGGGTGCCGCTCAATGAAGTCGGCGCAGCTCTGTATTCGGGCGACTTGCAGTACAAATCCACCGTCGGATTTCGTAAGTACGACGACGGCTGGCGCGTCGCGCAAACCACCCCGCATCCCGGTCAGACCCTGGACGACGCTCTCAAAAACGCCGAGCCCGCTCCGTGACCGCTTCCGCAATCGTCCTCTTGCTTCCGGCGAATCCGGCGTTGTATAACGCTTCTTCCCGCCTGGGACCCTATGAAAATCCGAAAACCTGTCTTTGTCATTACCTCCGTCCTGAGTTGTGCGCTCGCCGTTCTGGGGCAAAATAAACCGAAACTCACGCTCGATGAGTTTTTCAACTCCGTCAGTTTCAGCGGATTGGAAATGTCGCCCGAGGGAAATTCACTCGTCATCGCCACCGAGCGCGCCGACTGGGATCAGCAGATCTTCCGTCACGATCTCTGGCTCTATCGCGATGGCGCGAACGGCGGCTCGTTGATCCAGTTGACGCGGTCCGGCCACGACTCCGAACCGAAGTGGTCTCCCGACGGGAAGTGGATTGCTTTCCTCTCCGAGCGCAAGCCCGCGGCAGGGAAGAGCGACGACTCCGATTCGGATTCCGATTCGGGCTCCGATTCTAAAGACGAGGCCAGCCAGATTTATCTGATCTCGCCCAACGGCGGCGAGGCGTTTCCCGTGACCGAGGGTGCGGAGGATGTGCATGCGTTCTCGTGGTCCGCGGATTCGGGAACGCTCTACTTCGCCACTCGCCAACCCTGGAGCAAGACGCAAAAGGACGACTACAAGCAGCAGTGGAAAGATGTCGTCGAATACCGCACCGCCGAGCGCGGCGATACGATCTTCGCGCTGGACCTGAGCACGGCGCTGGCGCGCCAGGCGGCCGCACCGGCGAAACCGCAAAAGAAGGAAGGCGAGCCCGCGCCGCAGCCCGATCTGACTCCCGGTGCCCGCGCCCTCGCCACTACTCCGCTCCGCGTCGATACCCTGATCACTTCTCCCGACGGCACCAAGCTGGCCTTCGTCAGCAACGCCATCAACCAGCGCCAGGAAAAATACGAAGACGTCGAAATCTACACCGTAGATGTGGCGCGGGCGCCCTCGCCCGCGACTGCTAGCGGCGTAGCGAATGTAAGCGCGGAAGCCCTGCCCCAGCCGCGCCGCATCACGCACAACGAAGCCGTCGAAGGCCATCCACGCTGGGCCAGCGACAGCCGCCACATCTTTTTCACCGTCGAAGTCGGAGACGTCTCCGGCCCCTACCGCGACCTGCAGCCACATCTCTACTGGGTCGACACCGACAACGGCAAAGTCGAGCAATGGTCCAAAGACTTCGTCGGCCCCATCGAGCACTATGCTTGTGTAGGGGCGGACGCATTCGTCCGCCCCGCGACCCTGAGCGAAGCGAAGGGAAGCGTGCCTGCCGCAAACGCCGTCACAATCCTGGCCTCAGCACGCGTAGGCACCGAAGTCCAAATGTACTCCACGAGCAAGCCGTCCGAATCGCTGCATCGCCTGACCAACTGGCCCGGCACCTACGCCAACCTGACAACCTCGAAAAATTCCGGACGCATCGCGTTCGTCTACTCATCCCTCGGTAAGCCCGAAGAAATTTATCTAGCCGAGAGCGCCGACAAACTCGATCAGGCGAAGCCGATCACCAGCTTCAACCGCACGCTCGCCGAGAAAGATCTTCCCCAAGGCAAGCCCTACACGTGGAAGGCCGACGACGGCACCACCGTCGAAGGCATGCTGATCTATCCTCCCGGCAAATTCGAAGCGAAGCACCTGCCCATGCTGACCTTCATTCACGGAGGCCCTGCCGACGCCGACGGCAACCGCTTCGAGGCCGACTGGTACCAATGGGCCGCGCTCGCCGCCACCAACGGATGGCTGGTCTTCGAGCCCAACTACCGCGGCTCGACCGGATACGGCGACAAGTTCCTCATGCAGATCGTTCCCGTCATCGTCTCGCGTCCCGGTAAAGACATTCTCGAAGGCGTGGACGCGCTGGTGAAAGACGGCATCGCCGATCCCGATCACCTCACCATCGGCGGCTACAGCTACGGCGGATACATGACCAACTGGCTCATCACCCAGACCACGCGCTTCAAAGCCGCCGTCACCGGAGCCGGCGCGGTCGAGCACGTCGGCAACTGGGGCAACGACGACACCACCTACGACGACGCCTACTTTCTCGGCGGACGTCCGTGGGAAGCGCCGCAGCGCTATCACGACGAAGCCGCGATTTTCCAGATCGAGAAAGTCAAAACGCCGACGCACATGGTCGGAGGCGCCGACGACATCCGCGTCGCCGTGCTCGAAGATTACTTGCTCGAGCACGCGCTCTACTCGCTCGGCGTCCCCAACGCGCTGCTGATCTTTCCCGGCGAAGGCCACTCGCTCTCGAAAAATCCCTGGCACGGAAAAATCAAGGTCCGCGAAGAACTGAAGTGGCTGGAAAAATACGGACAGTAGTCGCGAGTCCCGAGTCCCGAGTTGCGAGTCCCGAATCCCGAATCCCCGAGTGAGAAACAGAATCGAGGGTGCCCCATTTCTCGCGCGGTCTTTTCGCGCGAGAAGTGGGGGCTTTTGCCGGCTTTCCAACGCCTTGCGCCGTGGGCTGTATTCTTGCGCTCCCGCGGAGCTGCGAACCGGGAAGGACACGACTTCAGTCGTGCCGAAAAAGCGCTGCAATTCGGTGTCACTAAACCACCCCAACGTGTGTTCATCAATTTCGAAGCGCGGTCGAATCAGCATTCCACCCCACTGCAGGTTGCGAAGTAAGCCTGCGCGCAGGCGGGTCGCGCCTGAAACCCCTTTGCGGGGACGATCAGTGTGATAGAGATTTATCAACAACTATACCCACGGTACTGTGCGCGTTAGACTGTTCACGGAATAGTTGAAATCGACTGAGGAGCGAGAGGACATGAAGCCTGCAACTGCAGCTATTGTACTTTCACTTGGGATATCTGCCTCGGTGATGGCACAACAGCCACACAGCATTCACATCAGCCTGACCCCTCGTTCCAACGTATCGACTTCAAAATTGGGGAAAGAATTAGAGCATCACTGTCCGGCAGTTGATATTGCCAGTGACTCAGAAACGGCAGCTTACAATTTGGAAGCATCGGACATGGGAGGGGGACAGAAGCGGTACAAATTTATCCTCTTCAAAGATCGAGATCGCGTATTCTCAACAGAGGCTCGTCGCATAAAGGGTGCTGTTAAGGATGTTTGCTTTTACGTCGAGAAACGTCGCTGCGATGAGAATATCTTTTCGTGCATTGTAATTACGAATTAGAGATTATCACCGCCGGTTTGGCTTCTGTACCGTCAGGAATTGTCGGAACGTGAATCGTATCGTTCTCATAGCTGTTGCTATGAGGCCATTTCACAAGCGTGCGCTTTTCCTTCGCCTTTTTCGGGGATTTTGAGCGTAATGGGGATGTTAGTGCGCCGGGATAAACCGGCATGAGGTAGAAGATGAAAGAGCTTTACGAGGAAGGCCTAGCGAGCCACGTCGGCCTCGAGTCTTGCGCGAGTTCTATCGTGAGGTAGG
>Ga0187805_10000386_pt1 | contig 14255 bp, 8 predicted proteins | sample NC_wetland_sal_i_6_FD_132965 | JGI IMG/M metagenome (GOLD analysis project Ga0187805, IMG submission 132965) | Wetland sediment microbial communities from Neuse River Estuary, North Carolina, USA - Control_5 | ecosystem: Environmental > Aquatic > Freshwater > Wetlands > Sediment | place: USA...
GGCCGTCGGGCGGCTGATGGGCCGGTACGCGACGCGCGAGGACGAGGTGGACGAGCTGTTCCGGCTCGGCGTGTTCGTCGATCTATACCGGGTGGTGCGGCAGGGGCTACAGGCTGGGGTGGAGTCGTACTCGATCAAGCGGCTCGAGGCGTTGTTTGCGTACTCGCGGGTTGTTGACTTGCGGGACGCGACTTCTGCGCTGGTGGCGTTCGACGCGGCGCTGGAGGACGGGTCGGCTGTTTCGGATGTGGAGCCGCAGCGGCTCATCGCGGGCTACAACGAGGACGACTGCCGCGCCACGCTCGCGCTGCGGAACTGGCTGGAGTCGCTTCGGCCCGAGCTGGCCGCCCAGCTTGGCCTTGATCTGCCGGAGTTGCCGCGGCCGGTGGTCCCGGAGGCCGAGGAGGATCGCGAGGACTCGGAGATAACTCGGCTGCGTTCGGACTTGCTGGCGTCGGTTCCTGCCCAGCCGTCGTCGCGGACTCCTAAGCAGGCCGCGGTGGCGCTGCTCGCTGACCTGCTGGAGTGGCACCGGCGGGAGAACAAGCCGCAGTGGTGGCGGTACTTCTACGTGCGAACGCTGTCGTCTGAGGATCTGGTGTCCGAGCCGGATGCCCTGGGCCTGCTGTCAGGCGGCGAGGTTGTCGGCGCGGTCAGGCGGTCAGTGCTGCGGCAGTTCTCGTTCCCGCCGCAAGAGCACAAGTTCGGGCCGCTAGCTCAAGCCGAGGATCCGATCACCGGCCGCAGCTTCACCGTCGACTCGGTCGACGACGCGCGCGGCGAGATCGTACTGAAGGTCGGTGCAGGATACGAGGGCCCGTGGCCGTCCGCGCTCGTTCAAGGCGGCCCGCCCGGAACCAAGTTGCAAGCCGAACGCATTCGGGACCTCGGCTCGCGGGTGCTGGCTGACGGACTTACCGGCTTGGATGCCGCAACCGCACTGCTAATTCGCCAGCACCCTCTCGGTCCCGAAGCAGCTGGCCTGGATCTGCGCAGCGACGAGGAATCCGCGCAGCAAGCGGGTGTCCGCCTAGCGGCTGCACTCGCCAACTCCTACCTGCCGATCCAAGGGCCGCCCGGAACGGGGAAGACCTACACCGGCGCAGAGCAGATCCTCGAGTTGATCGGCCAAGGCCGCGCCGTTGGGATCACCGCCCTGTCCCACGCGGTCATCTGCAACCTGATCGATGCTGTCTATCAACACGCCGCAGCTTCTAACCGCGCAGCCCCGCGAGTCGGCCAGCACATCGACCGCAACAACCCGTTCCTCCACCCGGACGCTGCGCGCCTCGAATACCCGAGGCTGGTTAGCGGCCTCGCCGACGGCGACCTGAACATCGCGGCTGGCACGTCATGGATGTGGGCCAGGCCCGAGTTCCAGGGCAGCCTGGACACGCTGTTCGTGGACGAAGCTGGCCAGATGTCGCTGGCCGACGTCCTGGCCGTCGCGGGGGCAGCGCGCAACGTCGTACTGCTCGGCGACCCCCAGCAACTCGCCTCGCCGAGCCAGGCCGCGCACCCGCCTGGCTCCGGTGTGTCCGCGCTGGAGCACATCCTGGGCGAACGCGCCACGATGCCGCCCGACGCCGGCCTGCTGATCGACAAGACCTGGCGAATGCACCCGGACCTGTGCCAGTTCACGTCCGAGACCTTCTACGACGGCAAACTAACCGGAGTTGACGGCCTCGAACTGCAGGAAATCCTCGGTGATCCCAGCACTCTGTCCGGTGCTGGCCTGCGCATCGTTGAAGTCCCGCACGAGGGCAACAGCAACGCCTCGCCCGAAGAAGCCGCCGTCGTTGCGGACCTGGTCTGTAGCCTGCTTGGCCGCCAGTGGCGCAACCGCGACGGGGACCTCGCGCCGATCGGTGTCGACCAAATCATGATCGTCACCCCATACAACGCCCAGATCCGCGCGATCCAGTCCGCAGCCGCGTCTGCCGGGCTTCCCCGCCTCCAGGTCGGCACCGTGGACAAGTTCCAGGGCCGTGAAGCCCCGGTCGTCATCTACTCGATGGCGACCTCATCCGCCGACGACGCGCCCCGCGGCATGGAGTTCCTCTACGACCTGCACCGCCTGAACGTCGCCACCTCCCGCGCCAAGGCGCTCGGCATCATTGTGGCCAGCCCCGATCTGGTCCGCGTCGCCTGTCAGACCCCCCGCCAGATGCACCTAGCCAACGCCGTCTGCCACGCCTGGGAAGCTGCGAGGCTTAGAGGCTGAACGCGGAGCCTCGCCCTTCGACTGCTGTGTACCGATCGCTGATGCCGCGCCAGCGAAGTGCGGCGTAAATGAGCCACTGACCGCTTCCCTGGCACGGAAGAGGTCGAAGACCTCCCAAGATCTCTGCGTGAGTCTCGCAGGCCCTTTCCTCGGTCCGGCTACGTTGCGCTATTGGCCTCCGGGCCCGCGAGTGGATCGAGCCGTGTCCTGCCGCAACTTCGCTTATGCCACGCCACAGCGCATACGGCCCTACGCTTCTGAGCAGGCCCCGCACCACTAGGCGCAGCTTTGTGCAGTGCGCCGCCGCTAGCCAAGGGAACTTCTGGGATGACGGGTTGAACGATGATACAGCCGTTGGGCTAGTCGTTGGCACGGTGGCGGCGACGCCGCTGCAGTTCTCGGTGGCGATCAGCCCGGAACAGTACCTGCAGCTTGACGACGTGGTGGTGACGCAGCGAAGCCTGCCGGGGCAGCCACCCGTGCAGGTGTCGGGCGTGGTCACGAACGTCGAGGCGGTGCACGAGGGGGCGCGGTTCGCGTCGGATGTGTTCCTGATCCAGCAGGGTGCACTGCCGGCCGAGGTCGCCGAGGTCGCCCAGGTAATGGTCACGCGGGTTGAGCCCGAGGTGTACGTGCCGCCGATCCCCGGCGCACTAGTTATGCGAGCTACCGGGCAGCAGCGCGACGCGGCGCTGTACTTCGACGAGATGGGCTACCAGAAAGTCCCCGTCGGGTTCGGCCGCGACGGCCAGCCGGTCTACCTCAACTTCGAGTTCGTGGACGGGACCCGCGGCGCGCACGTGTCGATCTCCGGGGTGTCCGGGATCGCTACCAAGACCAGCTTCGCACTGTTCCTGCTGCATGCCATCCTCGGCTGCGGCGTCCTAGGAGCCGAGGCGCACAACACCAAGATGCTGGTGTTCTCGGTCAAGGGCGAGGACCTGCTGTTCCTTGACTACGCCAACGCCCGGATCAGCCCAGACGACCGCAAGAAGTACGGGGCGCTGGGACTGGAGGCTAGCCCGTTCCCGAATGTAAGGGTGTTTGCCCCGCCACGGCCCGGTGATCCGGCCGGGACGCCGGACGTGGCCGCGCGGGACAAGGCGGTCAGCCCGTTCTACTGGACGCTCGAGGAGTTCTGCCGGGACGAGCTGCTGCCGTTCGTGTTCGCCGACGCCGAGGACGAGCGCGCCCAGTACACCATGCTCATCGGCCAGGTCGCCGCGCGGCTGAGGCGCGATGCCATCAAGGCCGGCGACGACGGCGCCGTCAAGATCAGCGGCGTCGACCCGGCCAACGACAAGGTCATCCGCAGCTTCGGCGACCTGGTGACCCTGCTGGAGGCCGAACTGGGCGACGATGCCACCCGCTCACAGTGGGTGGCCGGCAGCGCCGTCACCGGCAGCATCAACGCGCTGCTGCGGCGCCTCAGGTCGGCGGTCAAGCCGCTCACCCCGATCATCCGCGGCGACCTCGCGCACCGGGGCGAGCGGTCCATCACCACCAGCCGCGCCCAGGTCACCGTCGTCGACCTGCACAACCTGCCCGACCGGGCGCAGCGTTTCGTCGTCGGGGTCACGCTGCGCGGCGAGTTCGCCCGCAAGGAGCGCCAGGGCACATCGCGGCCGCTCATGTTCGTCGTCCTCGACGAGCTCAACAAGTACGCCCCCCGCGAGGGCGACAGCCCGATCAAGCAGATCCTGCTCGACGTCGCCGAACGCGGCCGCTCCCTCGGCGTCATCCTCATCGGGGCGCAGCAGACCGCGTCCGAGGTCGAGCGGCGGATCCTGGCCAACTGTGCCATCCGCGTCGCCGGGCGGCTCGACGCGGCCGAAGCCGAGCGGCCCGAGTACGGCTACCTGCCCCCGGCGCAGCGCGCGCGGGCCATGCTGGCCAAACCCGGCACCATGTTCATCGCCCAGCCGGACATCCCAGTACCCCTCGCCGTCGACTTCCCCTTCCCCGCCTGGGCCACCCGGCCTAGCGAGAAGGGCACCTGGGCCGGGGTGGACGAGGGACCCGCGACGCCAGAAGACCCGTTCGCCACCATCCAGGGCGCACGCGACGACCCGCCGCCATTCTGACCGACCCGCTGAAAGCGCCGTTGCCACTGAATTGCCTGGCTTGAAGTCCGACGATGAACGACATCCGGAGCGGGGCGGCGATTGGTTCGGTCGATAACCTGCGCGGCGCGGCAGGGCGTTGCGCATGCATGGGGATCTCGGGGAAGATCGCTGCGTGACAGGGCGTGTTGAGCACGCGATCCGTGGGTCCATACCACTCGGAGAACTGCTGGCCACCCCTACTGGCCGCGGACAATTCAAGGTCGCACGCTATACCACCGACAAACTGGTGCTCCTTTTAGGCGCAAAGGAAGCATGGACGCCCCTGCCCTGGCAGGCGATGGAGGGAGTTCCCGACTTCCTGCGCGGACGTAGCTGGGTGGCCGTGGGCAGCTTGTATTCGGCGGATAGCCAACCGGGCAGCCTAGACGAGTACATGAAGTCTTTCATGAAGCGCGCCACCGCTGGGTGGGTCGCTGTTGTGCTCGAGCGTGCCGGCATATTGGTGATAGACCGCTCACCGCCCGCACGCGTCAAACTCTCGTCAGGCTGGTAGGTCGGTCTCAGCGACCGGCAGCTTTCGTAACGGCCGGGAGCTAGCGATACTGGCAACAACCAGCGTCTCGGAGGTCCAGGCATGACGACGACTGCACCCACGACTGCTCCCAGCGAGGGCACCGAGGAGATCCAGGACGCCGGTCACGTCGACGTGCTCATTGTCGGTGCCGGAGTATCCGGCCTCGGGGCCGCGCACCACCTGCGGGACCAGTTCCCCGACCGGACCTTCGTCATCCTCGACGCGCAGAACAACCGGGGCGGAACGTGGTGGACCCACCGGTATCCGGGGGTGCGCTCCGACAGCGACCTGTTCACCTACGGCTACCGGTTCAAGCCGTGGCGCGGCCCGTCGATCGCCGCTGGCGAGGAGATCCTCGCCTACCTCGACGAGGTCATTGACGAGTACGACCTCAGCCAGTACATCCGCTATCAGCACCGGGTCACCGCGGCCAGCTGGTCCACTGAGGACCGCCGGTGGACTGTCGAGGTCACCCGGGAGGACACCGGACAGCAGCTGCGGTTCACCACCGGCTTCCTGTGGATGTGCCAGGGCTACTACAACCACGGCAAGCCCTATTTGCCCGTGTGGCCAGGCATGGACCGCTTCCAGGGTGTGCTGGTGCACCCTCAGCAGTGGCCCGAGGACCTCGACGTATCCGGCAAGCGCATCGTCGTGATCGGCTCCGGCGCCACGGCCGCGACGCTGATCCCGGCGATAGCGGGCAAAGCCGAGCACGTCACGATGCTGCAGCGCTCCCCGTCGTACTGGTTCGCGCCACCCACGACGCACGAACTGGCGGTGACGCTGCGCGCCCTGGACATCCCCGAGGAGTGGACGTACGAGATCCTGCGCCGTCAGTACATCCAGCAACTCGACATGCTGGCCCGGATGGCGCAGGAAGCGCCGGGCGACTTGCACACGTTCCTCATCGAGTCCATGCGCCCGCTGCTGCCCGAGGGCTTCGACGTCGAAAAGCACTTCACTCCCCGCTACCGCCCGTGGCAGCAGCGCATCGCCGTCGTCCCGGACGGGGACCTGTTCGCGGTGCTGCGCGAAGGAAAGGCCTCGATCGTCACCGACACCATCGAGACCTTCACCGAACACGGGATCAAGGTCAGCTCCGGGGAGGAGATCCCGGCCGACATCATCGTCGCCGCCACCGGGTTCAACCTGTCACTTCTCGGCGACGTCGCTTTCACCGTCGACGGCGCACCGGTTGACTTCACGGAGCGCGTCACCTGGCGCGGCATCATGATCAGCGGCGTGCCGAACATGGCGTATGTCTTTGGCTACTTCCGGCACAGCTGGACGCTGCGCGTGGACCTAGTCACCGACCTGGTGGGCCGCCTGCTGGCGACCATGCAGGACAAAGGCGCCACGATGGTGGTCCCCACCCTGCGACCCGAGGACGCGGACATGCAGCTGCGGCCGTGGTCCGACCCGGAGAACTTCAACCCCGGATATGTCATGCGCTCGCAGCACATCCTGTACAAGCAGGGCGATCGCGAGCCGTGGACCCACATGCTGGAGCACGAGGAAGAGCGCGAGATCCTGCCCAAGGCGGACCTCGATGACGGGACGCTCGTCTATCGCTGAGTAGGCAGGATCGGAACGCGGACCGGCCCGACGACCGCGACAGGTACGAGGCTGCCGCGAAAGCAAGCAAGCCTGTTCCCCCTCTATAAGTAGGTGCCTGCCTCGGCGAGGCGGCATACGGGCAGGCGTGTCAGGACTGTTGCCAGCAAATCCCGCGCTGTTACGCTTCGGCCGATCGGTCACTGCAGCGCGGCGGCCGATCGGTCACTGCAGGCGGGTGCGGCGGCGACGCCCGACCTACTCGGGCAACAAGGGGATGGGCGGCCCCGGTGGCACCACGATGACCGCGCAGCGGAGTCAGCAACCGGACAAGCTGCCGCTCAGCGAGTGGCTGTTCGGAGCGCTGCGCATCGGGGCGCCTGCTTGAGCCCGCCCAGAACGCGCAACGTGTCGAAGCAGTCCCTGCGGCGATCTCGATGCAAGCGAGAGCACATCGGCACTCCGCACCTCACGCCCTCGGACCGCACCCAATCCGAGGCCAACACGGTGCTGCACGTGGTAGCCAGCAACGCGGTGCGGAAGGGAGTAGCTGATGGCAGCTGACGTGATCGGTGTGCTACGCCAGACCGACCTGCTGAGCTCGGCGCCGGGCGAGGAACTTGAGAACGTCGTCGCGTCGTCCCGGCTGCGGACCTTCCGCCGCGGCCAGGTCGTGTGCACCGCGGGCGACCCGGGCGACACGCTGATCGTCGTCGTGTCCGGGCAGGTCAAGATCGCCGTGCGGTCTGCCGACGGCGCCGAGCTGACCCTGACGGTAGTCGGGCCTGGCGCGACGATCGGCGAAGTCAGCGTCGCAGACGGCGGCCAGCGGTCAGCCGACGTCGAGACGGTGACAGACAGCCAGCTGCTCTTCGTTCCACGCGCAACAGTGCTGGCCGTCTGCGCTCGCATCCCAGCCGTTGCACAAGCCCTGACCAGCGCCATCGCGGCCGCGCTGCGGCGCCTCACCGAGACGACCTCGGACCTCGTGTTCCTGGACCTGCCGCGCCGGGTCGCCAAGATGCTGCTCAGCCAGCCGAGGAGCAACGACGGCGTGCTCAGCCAGCAGCTGACGCAGGAGGAATACGCCCGCCTGGTCGGCAGCACCAGGCAGAGCGTCAACATCGCGCTGCGCGCATTCGAGCGCCGCGGCTGGATCGAGCTGCACGACCGGAGCGTGATGGTGAAGCAGCCGGCTGCGCTCGCCCGCTTCGCCGGCGATTAGGCAGCCGGCGTCGTCGCTGCCCCCCGTGCTGAGTGTCAGCAACCTGACAGCAAGCGCGTAACCGGGGTGACTGAGCTGTGCGTCCCGACCGGCCAGGCTAAAAGCACGCCCGCCACCAACGTCGCAGCCCCGCGCCGACGCGAGCCCGTCCCAGCTCGCACGAGCAAAACAGCCGGCCGTCGCAAGGGCTGCCCGTGCGGAGGGGAACGGGCAGCCCGGGCGATGGTCGGCTGCGTTGCTACGCGGAGATTCGGGGGTTCACACCGGTCAGCTCCTCGGCGCGGTCAAGGAGCGGCTGGCAGCGGAGCCGATGGCCGATGTCACGAGCTTCGTCGATCGCGTGCGTGGCGGCAGGCACCTCACCCGCGTCGGTGAGATATGCCGCGAGGTCTAGCAAGCCGTGCGCGAGGTGATAGGGCGTGGAGTGCTGGCGCAGGGCGGCGAGCGCGGCGGTGAACGCCTCACCGGCGGCCGGGTCGGCGTCGGCGGCGGCGAGGCGGGCGCGGGCTAGGTCGCGTTCGGCACGCAGCATGGGGGCCAGGTGCCCGGGCTGGTAGCCGTCGAGCAGGGCCAGCAGCTCCGCCGTGGTCGCGGTGTCGGCGAGCTCGTAGGCGGCGCGAGCGGCCACAGGCCACGCCCACCGCGGCGCATCGGCACCGATCCCGAGGGCGGCGGCATAGCCGAGGGCAGCGCGGGCCTGGTCGAGCGCGACGGCGGGCTGGCGGCCGGCAGTTGCGGTGAACGCTTCCGCGACCGCGACCATCGCCTGGTCCTGGGGGTCTTCGCTGGCACGCAGGTCGCTCAGCCCGGCCAGGATCGCCTGAGCAGCCGGGGCGTCGCCGCGCAGCGCCGCCAGCCATGCCCGCTGGCAGGCCAGGTAATCAATATCGGCCAGGCCGTCCTCGTCGAGAGCCCGGCTCAGCTCGGCTTCGGCGGTGTCCCAGTCGCCGGTCATCACCAGGGCCTGGCTCAGATTCCCGACCGCCACCGCGAGGTACCTGCGGGCGCCGGTCTGGCGCAGGGCGGTGGCGCCGGCGCGGGCGGCCTCAGCGCCGGCGGCGGGGTCGGTGGCGCTGATGGCGTCGGACAGGTTCAGCAGCGCGAGACCGAGAGCGAGAGTGTCGCCGACCTGGGTGGCCAGCCGGGCTGCCTCCCGGAAGTAGGCGGCCCCCTCCGGGTTCCTGCCCGCACTGGCGTGGCAGAGCCCGCGGGTGACGAACAAGTCCGCGAGGGTGGCGTCGTCGACACCGAGGGCCTGACCCAACGTGAGGGCCTCCGCCATCAGCGCGTCAGCTTCCGGCCCGCCGACGGCCATCTCGAGCGCGCCCAGCTCGCGCAGGGCGCGGACGGTGTCGGCGTCGGGGTGATCCCGCAGCACCGCCGCGGCGGCGGTGAGCTGCTCGCGTGCCTGGGCGTGCCGACCCCACCGGCGCAGCACGCGGCCGGCGATGGTCAGGGCGCGGGCGGCGGAGCGGGCGTCACCGCACCGCTGGTACAAATCAGCGGCCCGGCCGGCCTGCTCGACCGCTATGGCCCAGTCGGCGTTGGTGTTGGAGGCGTCGGCAGCGTGTTCCCACAGCGCCGCCGCGGCTGACCCATCGTCTTCGGGATCTGCCTGAGCGAGCTGGGCAGCGGCGGCGTAGCTGGCGGCAGCAAGCGCCGGGGCACCGGTCCGGGCAGCCCGCTCGGCTGCGCGCGCCAGCGCCGTGATAGCCAGCCCGCGGATCTCGCCAACGTCAGGATCCTCGGGCACCGCATCCATCGCATCCAGGTAGTGCCGAGCAATCGCGTCGGTGATCTCCTCGCCGTCGCCGGCAAACGCCTGCCGCAGGTGCGCCGCGACCGCCAGGTGCCGGGCCTTGCGGTCCCGGCGAGACAGGGTGTCGTAGGCGACCTGGCGCAGCATGTGCTGGGCGAACTGGTAGGAGCCGCGCTCGGGTGACAGCCGGTCGGCGGACACGGTCAGCACCTCCCGGCGCACCATCTCGGCCAGCGCAGCGCGCACCACGGATTCGTCCTGTCCCGAGACCCCGATCAGCGCCTCGGCGGGGAAACTGGTGCCGAGCACCGCGGCGTCGGCCACCAGCCGCCGGACGTCCGGGTCCAGCGCGTCCAGCCGGGCGGCCAGCAGCGCGTGCAGGCTGTCCGGCACAGTCAGCTGCCCAAGGTCGCCGATCAGCCGGTACGCCCCGTCCCAGGGCTGAACGACGTCCCGGTCGATCAGCGACCGCACCGTCTCTATCGCGAACAGCGGGATCCCCTGGGCATGCGCGGTGATCCTCGCCCGCGCGGCCGGTGGCATGCCCGGCACCAGCGCGTCCACCAGCTGATCCATCGACGCCGCATCGAGCGGGTCCAGGGTTAGCGTGCTCCGGTTCCGTCCGGTCCCGAACCCGGGCCGGGCCTGGCCCAGCTCCGGGCGGGCTAGCACCAGCAGATACACCGGCAAGTCCCGCACCCAGTCGACCAGGTATTCCAGGAAGTCCAGCAGCCCCGCGTCGGCGTGGTGGGCATCCTCGATCAGCAGGACCACCGGGCTCTCGCTGGCGAGCCGCTCGAAGAACAGCCGCCACCCGGCGAATAGCTCCTCCCGCGCCAGCGGCCCGCCGCCGTCACCGGCGAACGCGACTCCGAGCAAGCGGCCCAGCCGCACGCCGACATACCCTCGCTCGGCCGGGTCAGCGATGAACTCCTCGAGCCCAGTGGTCAGCTTGCCCGCCGCGACGTCGGATGGGTCTTCCTCGGCGATACCCAGTCGCTGCCGCACGACCTGGGCCAGCGCCCAGAACGCCACCCCGTCCCCGTAGGGCAAGCACCGGCCCCGGTGCCACCAGACGGTGTCCTTCAGCCCGTCGATGTACTTCTCGAACTCCCAGCCCAGCCGCGATTTGCCCACCCCGGCCGGCCCGGCCACCAGCACCAGCCGCGGGACTCGCCGTTCCGCCGCTGCGTGAAACAACTCCCTGACCGTGCGCAACTCGGCGTCCCGGCCGGTCAGCGGGGCCTCCAGCCCGTCCACCCGCTGCGACCCGCCGACCCCGGCCAGCACCCGCACCGCGCGCCACAACTGCAGCGGCTGTGACTTCCCCTTCAGCGCGTGCTCGCCCGCATCGGCGAACAACACCGCGCTGGCCGCCAGCCGCATCGTCGCCTCATCCGCCAGCAGCGAGCCCGGACCTGCCTGCGACTGCACCCGCGCGGCAGTGTTCACCGTGTCCCCGGCGATCATCCCCTCCCGCTCCGCCCCGACCGTGACCGCCACCTCCCCGGTCACTACTCCGGTCCGCGCCGCCAGCCCGGGCACCCTCGCGTCCTGACCCAGTTCAGCGACCGCCGCCACCAGATCCAGCCCGGCACGCACCGCCCGCTCGGCATCTCCCTCGGAAGCCACCGGCGTGCCCCACACCGCCACGACCGCGTCGCCGATGAACTTCTCCACCACGCCGCCATAGCGGCCGATGATCACGCGTGCAGTGTCGAAGTACCGCGACAGCAGCTCCCTGACCGCCTCCGGATCACGCGACTCCGACAGCGAAGTGAAGCCCACCAGGTCGCAGAACAGCACCGAGCACACCCGCCGCTCCGCCACCGGCGTCCGGTCGGCCACCAGGCCAACCGGTGCGGGCGAAACAAGCTTGGGTGCAGCGGATTCCGGCCGAGCCTGCGCTGAATCCACCAGGGCATGCCCGCAGTTCCCACAGAACCGCTTGCCCGCGCCGACTGGCGCACCACACGACGGGCACCCGGCCAGCTGCGCGCCGCAGTCTCCGCAGAATCGGTCGCCCGCCTCGAGGGGCGCGCCGCACCGGCCGCAGTGCTCCATCAGCACGCACCGATCGCGACGGCAGCCTGGGCTGCCGGGCGCGGCGAGCATTGCGGCGACGCTGCACACAGGTCAGGCAGCTGCAAGGTTCCCTCCCGCGAGTGACACTCTAAGATCGCGCGCGGCCCAGTGAATAGACAAAGCTGCCTATCTTGCGGCACGCACCGCCCATCTTGGGCCTGGTCAGATGCGCGGGCGGCGCCTCGCCACTAAGCTCGCTTGGCTCTGCGGCGCGGCTGACGCCGGCACGTGAACGCGTTTCCGCACCAGACGGCGACATCGGTCTCCGGCCCGTCGTGACAGCGCCCGAGAGCCACGAGGCCGTCGATGTCGAAGATCTCTTCTACCCGGAATTGCCAGCCACGCTAGCTTGCAGGCGTGGTCACCAACCCCGCAGTAACGGCCCTCAGATCGCGCAGCGACTCGCGGATGAATCGCGGGAAGTCCCGCGCGCTCGGCGTACTGACCCAGCGCTCGAACGCGATCCGGAACACGGCGATCCCGGCCTCCGCAGCCAGGCTCGCGGCCGGCTCTGCGACGCCACGCTTGCGCAGCGCGTCGCCCATGGCCGCGGCGAGCGAGGCGAGCTTGATTAGCTCGCGCTCCCGAAGCTCTGCGTTCGCCGCGATGATCGCCTGGCGCTGCCGAGCGAATTCGCGGCGTTCCTCAAACACAGCACCGGTGGCCTCCAGGGCCTTGGCGACCGCATCGATCGGAGCCAGGGAATCGGGCGCCGCCGCGAGGGCAGTCAAGATGATCTCCTGCAGCGCGCTCTGTCCATAGAAGAGGACCTCGCGCTTGTCGGCGAAGTGCCGGAAGAACGTGCGTTCCGTCAGCCCCGCCCGGCTGGCGATCTCTGCCACCGTGGTCTGCTCGAACCCGCGCTCCAGGTATAGCTCCATGGCCGCTCGCTCAAGGCGGCCGCGCGCGTTCGGCTCCCATCGACCCATGCCCAGATCGTACTTGATGACAGCCACTGACATCAGTGGTACAGTGATGACAGTAACTGACATCGATTCGGCGGCCGGCCTGAGCCAAGGCTCAGCGGACAGGAGCAGCCGGCCGACTCGACACTGGAGGCTTCACATGCGCGTTTTCGTCACCGGCGCCAGCGGGTTCATCGGCTCCGCCGTCGTCCGCGAACTGCTCGGCGCGGGGCACGAGGTCACCGGCCTCGCTCGCTCCGACACTTCCGCCGCGGCGCTGGCGGCGGCCGGCGCGAAGGTGCACCGCGGTGCCCTGGACGACCTCGACAGCCTGGGCGGCGGCGCGCAAGCCGCGGACGGCGTCATTCACCTGGCATTCATCCACGACTTCAGCGACTACGCCGCGGCCGGCGCAGCCGACCTGCGAGCCGTGGAAACGATGGGAGCCGCACTCGACGGGACGAGCAAGCCGTTCGTGATCACCTCCGGCACATTGATGCTCACGATCATCGCGCCCGGCCGCCTGGGCACCGAACAGGACACTGCGGGACCGGAGTCGTCGTCCTTTCCCAGGATCGCGTCGGAGAGCGCGGTGCTTGCCCTCGCCGAGCGCGGAGTGCGGTCGTCGGTCGTGCGCCTGTCACCGACTGTGCACGGAACTGGCGATCACGGCTTTGTTCCGCGGCTGATCAACATCGCCCGTGAGAAGGGCGTCTCGGCCTACGTGGGCGACGGGTCCAACCGCTGGCCGGCGGTGCACCGCCTCGACGCAGCGCGTTTGTACTGCCTCGCGCTGGAGCAGGCCGCAGCGGGGTCTGTCCTGCACGGGGCCGCCGAGGAAGGCGTCCCGTTCCGCGACATCGCCGGCGTCATCGGCCGCCACCTGGGCCTGCCGGTGGTCAGCATCTCCCCGGATGAAGCGGGCGCCCACTTCGGCTTCATGTCGGCCTTTGTCCCGCTCGACAACCCCACCTCAAACGCGCTCACCCGGGAACTTCTGGGCTGGCAGCCAGTGCATCCCGCACTGATCCCGGACCTGGAAGCAGGCCACTACTTCGAGCCGGACTCGGACTCGAACTAGCAGCGCCATGAGGCGCGGGGCCCAAGCAACTGCCTGGGCGCCGCGCCCGTTCGTCCCAGGCCGCATCACCCGCTCTAGAGCTGCGGTTCCGCACAGCCGGGCAGTGGCCCGCAGCGCTGATGTCCGCGCGAGCTGAGTGTCAGCAAGCTGACAGTTGGCCCGTCATCGCCGTGACTGACCAGCGCGTCCCCGAAGGCCAGGCTGAGAGCGCAAGAAGGCACACGACCCAGCCAGGTCCATCAGAGGGGAGACGGCCATGTACAGCCACTACAGCATGAGCCTCCAGGCAGCCAAGGACCGGCAGCGCGACCTGATGGCAGAGGCCGAGCGCGAGCGCCGGGTGCGGCAACTCCGGCAGCCGGCCCTTGCGTCCCAGCCGCCAGCCACTCGCACCAGCCACCGTGCCCGGCAGCTGGTGCAGCTTCTGCGCGCGCAGGCCCAGTCGTTGTAGCCCGCTACTGGCACCGCGAGCCGCATAACCAGGCTGCGGCACGCGCAACCAGCGCCGGCGGACGAGGGACGAAGGACGGGGGCGTCCGTCCCACCTCGGGTCGGCGCCACGGCAAGGGCTGCCCGTCCAGAGGGGGACGGGCAGCCCGCCAGTCGCACTGGCTGCGTGGCTAGCCGCGAAAGCGAGGCCCGGCGCTCTGGGGCGGAGTAGCCGCAAGCCCCGGCCACCCGCGCGTACGTTGTGACACTGTTCAGCACTCGTCGCGTTTCCATTCCGGGGGAACGAGGGTGCCCGCGTCCGCCGGAATGGAAACGCGACGAGTGCTGAA
>Ga0187805_10000388_pt1 | contig 14241 bp, 7 predicted proteins | sample NC_wetland_sal_i_6_FD_132965 | JGI IMG/M metagenome (GOLD analysis project Ga0187805, IMG submission 132965) | Wetland sediment microbial communities from Neuse River Estuary, North Carolina, USA - Control_5 | ecosystem: Environmental > Aquatic > Freshwater > Wetlands > Sediment | place: USA...
CCAGCTGTAATCCTTCAAACAGGAAATCGATCTAGGAAGCCAGTCTTGCACGAAAGTGTCTCCAGAATGGTAGCTCCGACGGTCCGACATTCAGGAATGCTGATTTCATTATAGCCGGGAAGGAGGATCCGTGCGGGTTTCAGGCCGGAAAGTTTCGTGGGGGAAAACTCTTTGGGGTTGAGCCCGGGAACGCCAATCGGGAGATTGGCGTTCCCAGGGGAGCGCTTACCAGATTAATTTCAGCGCGAATTGAATCTGGCGAGACGTGGTCTGCGTGGAGTCCAGGAGCCCGTCGGTCTGGGTTTGGGGCACGCCGTTCTGGTCGAACACGGCCAGGTTGTCGGTGGGCGAGCCGAAGTTCGCGCGATTAAAAATATTGAAAATCTCCGCGCGAAACTGCGCGTTGAAGCTTTCCGAGATGCGCCGGATGTAGTTGTTCTTGAACACGGAAAAATCCAGCTTGGAAAGTCCCGGGCCGATGATGCTATTGCGGCCGAGATTGCCGCGCAGATTCGCGCAGTAAGTTTGGCCGCTCGGCGGAGGCGCTGCGGCGCCCGCAAAGGCAGCACACCCAAAGGGCAGGGACCCCAAAGAAGAGGTCGGCACGCTCGGCAGGGCGAAACAATTCTCGTTGAGGTAAATGGGCGTGGCACCCTGTTTGAAATTCTTGTTGATCGGGTTGCAGCCGGGAACAATGCTCGGCACTTCTCCCGTTTCATCCAGGAGCGACCCGACCGGATCACCGCCCATGATCGGCGTGAAGGGTTGGCCCGTGCTGGCCTTGTACAGACCCACGAGCTGCCACCCGCCGAAAGCCCATTCTGGAAGCTTCGAGTCTTTGTGCGGACCGGGGATTTGCCAGGTGGCGCTCAAGACCAGGTTTTGCGCTACGTTGAAATCAGAAAGGCCGCGCGTGGTCCGCTGGTCAAAGAAAATCTGGTTGAACAAACCGTTCGGATAGGAATCATCGGCCTCGGATGCCGAGAGCGTATCGATGCTCTTGCCGAACGTGTAGGCGGCATGAAACTGAATGCCGTGGGTCACGCGCTTGGCCAGATCCACCTGCATGGCGTGATAGAAAGAATTCGCCTGCCAAAGTGTGGCGTTGATGCGGCCGAAATTGGGATTCAGCTTGCTGTTGGGTACAGGCGCGGCCTGGGTCCCGCTCGGCAGGAAACCGGCGGCGCAAGGGTTGCCGCTGCCGTCCGGTCCGCAGGGCCACATGTAACCCGCGGAAGTAAGCGTGGGGATGGCCATGTCGATGTTGTCCACACGATAGGGCAGATGGACGCCGCGGGACCCCACATAGCCTACCGTCAGGGCCAGCGTGGAACTCAGCTCACGCGCGACGCTCAGGTTCCACTGCATCACGTAGGCACGCTTCGGCTGCGGGTCGGCGTAATAGGCAAGATTCGTGTCCGTTTGATTGATGAATTGCTGGTAAGCCAGTGAACCCAGAGTCGGGTCCATCGTGAACGAACCGGGCGGCGGATTCACGCCGACGATAGTTCGCGTGAACGGGGCGGCCCGTTGAAAAGACAGGGTGAATTCGTAGGGCAATGGAAGGACGTCAAAAATTCCGAACCCGCCTCGGAAGAGCGTCTTGCCCGAGCGAGGGTTCCAGGCAAATCCCAGGCGCGGCTCAAAATTGCGGAGGGTGGGGTTCTTGAAAAGCGGGCCCGTGCCCGCGCAACCCGCGGCATTCACTCCGCAAACAGGCAGTGCGGAAGGAGCCGGAGGATTCGGGTATCCCAGGGAAGGCAGCACGGTGGTAAGGCCGTGCGATTCGGTCGGCACGGTCACCATTTCGTAGCGAAGCCCGGCGTTCACCGTCAGCGTCTTCCGAAGTTTCATGTCATCTTCGACGAACGCGCCGAACAGCGACTCCCGCAATCCGATATCGAGCGGCAGAGGGCTCCCGGTGCCTGAAAAGAGGGAAGGCTCATTGGTCAGGAATTGCGCCAGGGAATCGAAGCGAAAGAGACCGTTGATGTTGCTGGCTGAGACTTCATTATCCTGCATGCGCTCAAACTGCCCGCCGAACTTGATCTCGTGGATCCCGTGGGTGAGCGCAACGTAGTCACCGCCCTGATAGGTCGTCCAGAACAGCTCACGGCTGGAGGGGATGAATCCTTCCGCCGTCGGGGCGCCCAAAAAGCTGGTCACGCCTGGAATGCTTTGAATGTCTCCGGCATATCCGCCCGGCTCGAAGGCATATTGATGGTCCGTCATCACGGACTGGTATGCGCTTGCAATGCTGTCGACTTTACCCTGGATTCCCACGGCGCGAGTCGCTCCGATTTGCGCGTCGTTCAACAAAGTGGGGCTGAAGATATGCTGCTCGTGAATCGTCGCAGCTTGGCGATTGGAAACGAGGTCGGAATATAATTCGCCAAAAGTTCCCGGCTGCACGGTCGTGGAATTGTCCCGCGTATAGGTCGTATGGATGCTGTCCTGGTCCGTGAATTTATGGTCGAAGCGGGCGGTAAAATAGTTTTCCGTGGTGATTTCCTGGGCGGAAAACCGGAAAATTCCCACGTTGCTGCCCGGCTGCACGGGGTCCGTCGGCAGCGGGAAAAACATCGCGGACAGAAATTTTGCGATTGAGGGATCCACCGTCACCTGACATTGATCGGTTACGGCCGTGGGCGCGCAATTGGAGGGAAATTGGGAGGGGTCGGAAAACGAGAGGAGTCCAGAGCGGGTCGCGGCAGATGGCACCGTGTCCACGGTGGTCACGCCCAGTGACTGGCGCAGCCCTTCGTAGTCGCCGAAAATAAATGTGCGGCCCTTTCGAATCGGCAGCCCTGCGGAGCCTCCGAATTGGTTGCGTTTGAAGGGCGGGATTACCGGACCATCAAAAAAGTTGCGCGCGTCGAGGGCGCTGTTGCGCAGGAATTCATACACCGAACCGTGGAACGCGTCCGACCCTTTCGTGGTCTCGACGCTGATGACGCCGCCGGACGTGCGTCCGTACTCCGCCGGGTAATTGCTGCCAAGCACCGCCACCTGCTGCACCGCGTCGATTCCGAGATTGTCGCCCAGGACGCTCCCCGGCGCTCCGTTTGCATAGTCGTTGATGCTGACGCCATCGAGGATGTACGCGTTCTCATCCGGGCGCGATCCGGAAATACTCACGGCGGCGCCGAAACCGCGATCCATATTTCCGCCGCCGGTCGCGCTGCCGTTCTGCACGGAGGAGACGCCGGCCTGCAATGTGGCGAGCGCCGCCCAGTCGCGCCCGTTCAAAGGTGTATCGCGCACGGTCGAGGCGTTGGCGCTGCCGCAGACCGAGGGGCACGGTTCGCTCACAAGCGCCGGAGGCGCTGCGACGCGCACCACCTGCTTCGGGTCGCCCGGATGCATCACCACATTCAGAATGCGCTCGACTCCCGCGGTCACTGTGATGGAAGTCCAAAGTTGCGAGACGAACCCGGAGGCGGCAACGGTCATTTCGTAACTTCCAGCGGATAGATCGGGAACATTGAAAAGGCCGGCCGGATTCGTAGTGGCGGTTCGGACGAGTCCGGTACTCACGTCTTTCACCGAGATGCGGGCATCCGGTATCGGGGCGCCTGATTCTCCCGTCACGGTTCCGGTGACCGCCCCTCCGGCCACTTGCGCGTTCGCTGGCAAACTGAAAACCGAGAGCAAAGCTACAATTGCGAGGACGAATTTCACGCTGACTCCCCCAAGGAATAGACCCAATGATCTACGAACAACGCCGAACCGCCCGCGAATCATCGAACTACAACCAACTTCAAATGGGCCGGCACCCCTTGCCGGCGATGATACTTCATCCAACCTGAATGGGACCTTAAAAACGTGCAGCCATTTTAATCCATGCGCCAGGGTGAATCACTGCTCCAATGACTTATCGCACCGGCGGCCCACGCCCTGATCTTTTCGGTGTGGCACGACGTACACCGATTCGGGATCTTGTATTTATCCGTAATGGCCGCAGCGATAAATCCGAACGTGTGCGCTCTCACGAACACGCCAGGAATCTCCGCTTCAATTTTTGGCATGTGGCAGGCCACGCAGGCGCCGCCGTTCGATCCGTCGCAGTGAAGAGTATGTTCCGCGGTCGAAATTCTGGATCAGATGCACCGTGTTCCGGCAATTCAATTTCAAATCACCTAGAAAAATTCTCCCTGCCGAGGCTTTCAATCCTGAACGGTATAAATTCTGACCTCAGCGTTTGAGTTTGCGCCCGCCGGGATCGCCAGGTAGAAACGGTCGAAGCCCTTGCCTTGCCTGCCAAAGTATCCGGCCGTGCCCGCGCCCAGAACGGTGGGAATCTTGGCGAGCAAGGCGTAGTGGTCCGGATCGTTCTGTTGATAGACCCAGATCGAGCCTTCCCGGCCTGGCACGTAAATGCGCTTGTGTTCGGCACTATAGTACAAATCGTCCGTGTCCTGAACGGTGGGGACGGACGCGACCATTTTGCCTGTGCCGGTGTCAAACACGGAAACGGTCGCGGGTTCGCGCGTGCCGACAATCACGCGGTGATCGGCTTCGTCGAGGGCCATGGGAAAATTCTGCAAGTTGGTCACGGGCCATCGCGTGAGCTCCTTCGTATTGCGATTGATGGCCACGATCTGCTTCAAATCCGGGACATTCACGTAGATGTTGGGGCCGTTTTTTTCCAACTGGAACGATTCCGGCTCGCCTCCGAGTTTGTATACCTCGTCGGTGCGCTTGCCGGTCATCGCATCGATCGCGGCAATCGCGGAATTTTTTTCGTCATCGCCGCAGCCGACGTAGACGCGCTTGGTGCCCGCGTCGTAGCGCAGGTTGTCGGCGCCTCCGTCAAAATCCAGGGTGGATAGAAGCTTGAACGAATCTCCGTCGTAGATGTAAACCTTGCCCTTTTCGCTTGCCACAAATAATTTGTTGGCCTCCGGAGAAAACGCCACGCCCTGAGGATTGGGAACCCCGGTAATTTCATGGACGCGGGTCCCCTGGAAGAGATCGATGATTTCGACCGAGTTGTTGCCCAGTCCCGAGACAAACACTTTGCCTTTGCCGGAAGCAAAATGGTCGAACCGTCCCTTCACGCCTTCGAGAGGGACCGATCCGGTCAACACCATCGGAGGCGCACTTTCGGCCGCGGGCGGCGCGCTTGCCGGGGCGCTCGGTTGGCCACCCTGGCACCCCAGGAGAGTAAGAAACAATGCCGGCAAAAAAATGAAGCCTCGAAACTTTTTCATAACGCCTCCCAGTCAAGGTTGAATTCTATCGGGAACCGGGCTGTCAGCCGCTGCGCCAATTGTGCACCGCGCAGCTTAGGGCTGCACTTCATATACAAGGACCTCCGCGGGCTTCCCTCCGAAGGGCGGAGCGGGAACAAACAAACGATTGAGCGCCGGCACGAAGTACGACGTGGCGGACCCCGGCACGCTGTCAATCTTCGCGATGAGCGCGTAATGATCCGCGTCGCGCTGCTCGAAAACACCGACCACGCCTTCCACGGCGGACATGTATAGGCGCTTGTGGGCGGCGTCATACCAGAGGTCATCGCTGCCGTCCGGGCCCGCCACGCTGGTCACCACTTTGCCTGACTTCGAGTCCAGAACAACAAGCGCGGGAGGATTCCGGGAAGCGATGAACAAGCGCTGGTCTTTTTCGTCGAAGGCCATGGGAAAAAGCGCCTTGAATCCCGGCACTGGCCATTTTTCCATCACTCGGCGATGATTCGTATCCGCCACTGCGATGTAGCCCAATTCATTGATGTTGACGAAGACACGAAACGACCCGGGAGTCGTGTCCACCTGGAAAGATTCAGGGTGAGCCTCCAGACGGATCTCGGACAGGGGCTTGCCTGCTGCATTCATGATGCGAAGCGCCGACGTCGTGCCCTCCCCGTAGCCCAACATGACCGTACCACTGCCGCCTCCATATCGCGGGTTTGCGGGGACGTAACGAAGATTGTCTGCATTTTCGAGAGAAGGCATGCTGTGGACGAGTTCGTAGGAAGTGCCGTCGTAAATGTTCAGAAAATTCATCTCGCCGTCGGCGACAAAAATGAGGTTGGTCTCCGGCACATAAAGGGCGGCCTGCGCCATGGAGAATCCGGTGATCGTGTGCAGCACTTTTCCCGCGGCTAAATCGATGACCTCGACCGTCCCGTTGCCCAAGCCGGACATAAAGTAACGGTTGCCTTTTGCGTCCACGGACTGATGGTCGATACGCCCTTCAAAGGTGCGCGGCAGCGGAATTCTTTGGACGAGCTTCAGAGGTTTGGGCTGCTCTTGGGCCTGAACCAGCGGTAAGTAAAAAAGCCCGGCCGAAAGCGCGATCAAGATGGGAAACTTGCTGCGTTTCATGCGATCCTCCCTGCTTCGTTCCCGTCATTTATTTTTGGATAAATGCATCTTTCCCGCCTCGTGCTGAATTAACCTCACCCTAAGGTTAGCGATGGCACGCATCCTACCTGAAAGGACCCGAATGGAACCTTAAAATAAAAATCAGCGGATGTTCTATTTCATCCGCCGCGGTGATCCGTTTTCTTCGGGTTGTCCAATTTTTTCGCTCTATATTCAGTTGCCATTGAGGTCATAACGCCGCGATTGCTTGATTTGAAGGGTAATCAGGACTAGGTTCGGCCTAAGAGAGGGGGACATCCGTCCCCCCCACACCCCGAGGCCGGATGCATCTTATTCGGCCGCCTTTTTTTTCACAGGTCCGGCGTGGAGGATTGGTGTGCTTGGCGTGTATGGTTGAATTGCACGCTGGAATCGAGTCCGCGGAGACGAATTGCCGGGAATTTAGAGGCTTGCCGACTCAACGCGATTTCGTTGCAGGGCAGGAACGCCTACAATATTGGGAGGGCCATTTCAGTACATTTTCAGGTTGCTGTGCTTTGATTAGGAGTATGTGATCGATGCATGTCCTCATCGTTGAAGACGAGAAAAAAATGGCGGAGCTGCTCAAGAAAGGTCTGGAGGAAGAAAACCATTCCGTCAGCCTGGCTCATGATGGCCGCGACGCCCTCGAAATGGCCCAGGCCCTCGAATACGATGCAATCGTTCTGGACTTGATGTTGCCGGGAATCGATGGCTTCGAAGTCGCGCGGCGTCTGCGCAAGGGTGGGAACAAGACGCCGATCCTGGTGCTGACCGCGCGCGACACTGTGCCGGACGTCGTCAAAGGGTTGGACATCGGCGCCGACGATTACATGACCAAGCCGTTTTCCTTTGAGGAATTCCTCGCACGGCTCCGGGCGATCTCGCGGCGTGCTTCCGCCCCGCGCCCCACGCTTTTGCAGGTGGGAGATCTGGTCTTGGACCCGGCCACCCACGAGGTTCGGCGTGGCGGCGAGGAGATATCGTTGAGCCGGACCGAATTCCGGCTTCTTGAATTCCTGATGCGGCGCGCCGGACGGGTTGTCCCCAGAAACACGATCGTGAATGCGGTCTGGGATTCCGACGACGACGTCGAGGAAAATACGCTCGACGCCTTCATCAGTTTGTTGCGCAACAAAGTGGATCGAGATCACAAAGTGAAGCTGATCCAGACCGTTCGCGGAACGGGATACTCGATTCGGGACACGGCAAAAGAATAAAAAAAGAAGAGAGATGATGACGCTGCCCATTCGCCTCCGCCTGACCGCCTGGTATTTCGCGGTCCTCGCCGTGGTGTTGACCGCCTTTGGCGTAAGCGGCTATTACGCCATGCGCCACAGCATTCGCAAGACCGTGGACGAGGAGTTGCAAACCCGTTGTGAGGGCGTCCATCAGCTAATCGAGCGGGACATCCAGCGGGGCCGCAAAGACGATCTTCCTGAGGGGCTCCGCGAGCATACCGAATTGCGGGCGGGCGGCGCGCTCCTACAGGTTTCGGACGACCAGGGCAACTGGCTCTACCGCTCCACGGTCATGAGCGATTACGGAGTTCCCAGATTTACCGCTACGCGGAAGAGAGCCACCGAGTACATGGGGAAGGATGTGCCGCTGCGCATCTGGAACGAAAAAGTCAGCGTGGGCGGCCAGAACTACCTCATCCAATCCGCGTTTGAGATGGACGATTTCTACGAGGCTCTGCACCATTTCGCGCTGCTGCTCTTCATTTCCATTCCACTTCTGCTCGTGTGCGCGGCGGCCGGAGGTTACTGGATCAGCACCCGGGCGCTCGCTCCCGTGGATCAGATAACGCAGACCGCACGGACCATCAGCGCGCAGAACCTGTCCAGCCGGCTGATCGTGCCGAAAACCGGGGACGAATTGCAGCGGCTTTCGGAAACGCTCAACGGCATGCTCGAGCGTCTGGAAGCGGCCTTCAAGAAAATCACGCAGTTCACCGCGGACGCTTCCCACGAATTGCGCACGCCGGTGGCCGTGATGCGGACGCGCGCGGAACTATCGCTGCGCAAGGCGCGTTCCGCGGACGAATATCGCGACGTCATCGCCGAAGTGCTCAACGAGCTCGAAAAAACTTCCGGGTTGATCGAACAGCTGATGTTTCTCGCCAGGGCCGATTCGGGCGCGGAATCGCTTCATTTCAGCGCCACCAACGTAACGGAGGTCCTTCGCGAGGCATGCCATCAGGGCAGCGCGCTTGCGGAGGCGAAGCAGATCGCCTTTCAAGAGGACATTTCCGGCGATTCCATGTGGATTCAGGGAGACGCCAGCTCGCTTCGGCGGCTTTTTCTGATCCTGATCGACAACGCAGTGAAATATACGCCCGCAAGCGGACAGGTCGAAGTTTCCCTCCACCGGAACAACGGCTTCGCTGTGGCGGAAGTGCGCGACACCGGCATCGGCATTGCCGAAACGGATCTGCCGAACGTGTTTGAGCGATTCTATCGCGCAGATAAAGCGCGCACCCGCGAGTCCGGCGGAGTCGGATTGGGCCTCTCCATCGGCCGGTGGATCACTGAGGTGCATGCCGGGACGATTGAAGTGCAAAGTTCGCCGGGTCACGGCTCCATTTTTCAAGTCCGCCTTCCGATCGCGAAATCCAGCAGCTGAACGAAAAAACTCTGCAGGCCGCGCGCTGCTGCCAACGCTCTTTCCGCATGCAGAACACCTAAAATAGCGCTTGACTTTCGAAAGCTATTGGCGCTACCCTCCGCGCCATCAGATGGTCGGGTGCTGTCTATACATTACATTATTTTTTGGTACGTGCAGTACTTACTGAAAGTTAATCGAAAAACTTATCGAACGCAGTATGCGCAATCCTAAGCGCCGGGCGAATCGTGCGGCGCGGGTTGGCGAGTAGAGCACTTGGGCCCCGAGGGTTGAGTCACGCGATCCAGTCCCGGTCTCGTGGCGTTCTTTTATCGCTTCCATCCGGTCAACATCTCCGTCCGGATGGGACACATTTGTGGGTGTGCGTGTCTAAGGATACAGCAAATTTCCAGGCGGTTACTGGAGTGTTTTTTGGTTGAAATCCAGGTGGGGGTAGTGATGGGGGCCCGAATTAGAATTCAATCCTTCTAAGCGAGAGGTCCAGAAATGAATTCTTTAAATTCGATGAGTAACGTGTCTTGGAGTGGCTGGTGCAAAAACATCGTCAAGTTTTTGGCTGTTGCGTTTGCCGTCCTTCTGCTTTGTCTCCCGGCCTATTCGCAAGGAAACACCGGCCGGATTATGGGATCGGTCTTTGACCAAAGCGGCGGAACGGTTGCCGGCGCTACAGTTACCGTCATAGACACGGAACGGGGCGTCACGCGAACATTGGTCACGGACGACGCGGGGGAGTACAACGCACCGAATCTAACCCCGAGCACCTATACGGTTCGAGCCGAGGCCAAGGGATTCAAGAGACTGGAGCGGCAGAATGTGGTCCTCGAAGTGGGCAAGGAAGTTCGAGTTGACCTTACCGTTCAACCCGGCGAGCAAGAGCAGACCGTAACGGTCACCGAAGCCGTGCCGCTGGTGGAGACGACAAACGCCACCCTGGGCGGGACGCTCGAGAACGCGGAAATTACCGATCTACCCCTGAATGGCCGCGACTACCAGAATCTGTTGTCCCTGCGCCCCGGCGTGATGCTTCAAGTGGGCGGCGGACCATGGACCCAGAGCACCAATGGCGTCCGTCCTGACGAATCCGTGTGGATGATTGACGGCGTCATTAACCACAATTTCTTCGACAACCGCCCCATCGCCGGCATGCCGAGTCCGATCACCGATGGCGCGACCATCCTGCCCATCGATTCCATCCAGGAATTCAACCTCATGGAGAATCCCAAGGCCGAGTATGGCTGGAATCCTGGCGCGGTTGTGAACATTGGAATCAAATCCGGAACGAACCAGCTTCACGGTTCGGCTTACGGGTTCTATCGCAGCTCTGCGTGGGACGCCCGCAACTACTTCAACGTCGTGGCGCAGAACGGAAACTGTTTGGTCGGCCCCTTGGCCGCGTGCGATCAGACGCCAGCCCAGTTGAAGCAGTACGGCGGATCCGTCGGAGGACCGATCATAAAAGACAAGCTCTTCTTCTTCGCCAACTTTGAAGGCTTGAATGACATGATCGGCAACGCGTTTGGCACGACCGGCGGCAGCGGCGTTCCCGAAACCGGGACCACCAACGGCGATACCGCGAATAACATGGCGGCGGCGATCAATGCAGATGTTCTTGCCGGCCTTCCCATAAGCCCCGTCAGCCTGAAGTTGACGGGATGCACCGTGGGAGCTACCCCGTCGGCCACAACTTGCACCGGCGGCTTTTTCCCGAGCAACCCAACGAACGGTACAGGCTTCCTCAGCACTTTCCCGAATGTCAACAATAGTTACAACGGGGTCGGGAAAATGGACTACCACATTAACGACAAGAACACCATTAATGGGGTCCTGGTTACCAGCAATTACGTGGGAAATGGAGAGGACCGCGGTTTCATCAACGATCTCTTCCTCAACGGTTATCCAATCACCACTTGGACGGCTTCCGGCAATTGGGACTACACCCCCAATTCGCGCATGGTAAACGAAGTGCGGTTTGGCTACAACCGTATGAGCATCCAGCAGACAAGTAACGACGCCAACATCCCCAACCCAGTCGACACTGGCGCGACGGTGCCTGGACTCCCGACCGTCTCTGTCGCTCCATTTGGTCTCTTGGGCACTTGGCACAATCGCCCGCAAAGCGAAGCCCCCAACCCGTATTGGGATGTTCAAGAGAGTCTCTCGTATTTGGTGGGCAAGCACTCGCTCAAGTTCGGAGGCGAGTGGACGCACATCGAAGCCGATTCCGACATTCCGGATTATGGTCGGGGCCGGATTAATTTCGCCAATCTCCAAGATTTCTTCTCGGGAGTCACGACAGCCGGTGGTACGAACGCTGGAGAGTTCCTTGTCGGCAGGCCAAACCGCGCGATGCTCTGGACAAATACCGCAGCCTTCGCCCAGGATGACTGGCGCTTGACGCCGAAATTTACGCTCAATCTGGGCCTGCGTTACTCCTACGCCTCGCCGATTAAAGAGAGAAATAATCTCTGGGCCAACTTCGACCCGGGTTCGCCTACGGGGCTCATTCAGCAGGGGCAGCCCGGGGAACCCTCTTTGTGGCGTCCCGATCGCGGCGACTTCTCCCCTCGCGTAGGTTTTGCCTATGACATTAATGGCAAGGGGACGACAGTCGTTCGCGGCGGGTTCAGCGTCATTTACTCGTCGTTCTCAGCCGTCGAGTGGATGAATCAGAATCAATTCCAGAATTCTTCGGCCGTGAGCGTAGGTGCCAATCCCACGGCTGCTAACATCGTCACGTGCCCGGCTTCGTGCGTCGCGGGCACAACTGGTCCAGTTACCGTAAACGGGACCGGCTCAATCGCTGTCGCACCCTTCAAATACAATTCCAGCCAGCTGTGCTGGGATCCCAGTATCACTATCGCCGGTAGCGCCTGCGGCACGGGCCAGGCAACCGTTTTCCCCTCAAGCGCGACTTTGACTTGTGGGGATCACGTTACTCCGGGCAATGCGGCATTCCCAAGAGACCCGGGCCAGTGTGCCATCATGGGCGTGGACCCGAATCTCAAAACTCCTTACGTCATGAATTTCAGCCTTGGTGTCACGCACGCCTTTACCAACAACATGTCGTTGGATGTCAGCTTTGTTGGGAATCACGGCGCGAGACTTACTGGTTTTTCTGACGTCAACTCCTGCGCTCCCAACGCGGCAAGCAATTGCACCACCAGCCTCCGTCCGTATGGCGCAGAGTATCCCTACTTCAGCTTCATCAACGTGATGACGAACGATGTCCGTTCCAACTACGACAGCTTGCAGGCGACCTTTACCAAGCGTATGTCTCACGGTTTATCCTTCATCGCTGGGTATACGTACGCTCATGGCCTGGATAATGGTTCTTTGAACCGCTTCGGCCTCCTTCCACAAAACTCCCTTAATCCTGGTGCGGAGTACGGCGACAGCGACTTCGATGTCCGTCACCGGTTGACCCTGACTGGCACTTACAACATTCCCGGAATCAAGGGTTTTGCGCAGATGCTGGAAGGCTGGCAGCTCAACACCATCCTGACGGTTCAAAGTCCACAGCCGTGGACCACAAACGACTACACCTTCAACTTCAGCGGAAACGGGGATAACACGGATCGGTGGGATTTCTTCGGGAACCCCTCCGACTTCAAGGGAACGCAGTTGTCTATACCGTGGTGCAGCGGCCCGGGCAATGGTGGCTGCAGCACAACCGCTGGCGTCACCAATATTACTTCTTGCGGAAACGTCCTGGGCACGGGCCCAGGCGGCTCTTGTGATGCAGCAACGTCCGCAGCCATGTGGGCAAAGTGCACAGCGGTTGCTCCTAGCTTGGCGACGCTGGCGACGGGCGGCTGCTTCGTTTCCGGCAATTCGGTCATGCTTCCCCCTGCAGCTGGGACGTATGGCAACATGGGCCGGAACATTTTCCGGGACTCGGGCTACTATGACTTGGATTTCTCGATCTTCAAGAACTTCACTTTCAAGGAACGGTATAACGCCCAACTCCGGCTCGAGATTTTCAATATCCTCAACCATCCTGTCATTGAGAATCCGTACGGGGCATCGAATGGCTCTAGCGGAGGAAACAATGACCCGTCAGCGCCTACAGCTTTCGGCGGCGCGATTGGAACCCCCGACGTTGTGGCCGGCAATCCGCTCGTCGGTTCGGGAGACTCTCGCAACGTTCAAGTCGGCCTGAAGATCACGTTCTAACTCAGATCGGCTAATTCAAACTGTCAACCTCGAGGGGAGCGGAACATCGCTCCCCTCGAATTTTTTCTATCAGGATTTTCGGTGAACCAAGCCGCTTCAGAAGGCGATGCGGGGAATCATCTGATAGAATGCAGTTGTCTCATGAATTCGGCAGGCTCGTCGCCGCGGCGACAGCCCGCACCCGAGGCGCGGTCGCCAAGTGGTAAGGCAAAGGTCTGCAAAACCTTTATCGGCGGTTCGATCCCGCCCCGCGCCTCCAAATTTTCGTCGCCCATCCAATGTCCCGCGCACGTGCCATGAACCGAAAAGTCAAGCGGCAACACCCTCTTCAATGGATTTATGAACCGCTCGAAGCTGAGCCGTCTTTTTTCCAGAAAGCGATGTTCGGGTGCCAGGCGGCATATTTGTTTGGAAGGCTGGTTCTCGTCTTGGCCGCCGGCGAAGAACCTTGGAACGGCCTTCTTGTATGCACGTCGCACGAGTTTCATTCCCAGCTCGTCGGCGAACACCCCAGCCTGCAACCTCATTCGGTCTTGCCCAAGTGGCTCTACGTGTCGCAGACCAGCGATGGGTTTGAAGAGACCGCTCAACGTCTGGCCCATCAAGCGCTGAAGAATGACCGGCGAATCGGGGTTGAGCCGAAATCCGGCAAGCGAAAAGCACGCAAGAAGCGGAGACGAAAAACCGCGGCACACTCGCGAGCAACGATGGATTGACTTAGGCGCGGCCTTTCAGTACCCTTAACCGATGATTTCCTACGTCCAGAAGACCAAGCAGGCTTGCCTCTGTTGTACCTGCTGTATGTGTGCGTCTTCTGGCGCCGGGAACTAATACTCTAGAACCATAGCGAGCAATTCTAGAATCCCACCGCCGGAACATAACTGGCGGTGGGATTTTTATTTTCGGGAGTCAAATGTGGGCGATTGAGAATGAGCAAAGTCTTCAAAATACGGTGGCTTACGAGCGCGGCACTAGTTGAAATATGCCCAACGTGTATCTCACTGGCATTGCTCTTTCTAGCCGCCTCGGCTGCAGGCGCCCAGCAAAAACCAATCATCCTGCGCGTGGGATATTTCCCGAATATCACGCACGCCCA
>Ga0187805_10000389_pt1 | contig 14221 bp, 11 predicted proteins | sample NC_wetland_sal_i_6_FD_132965 | JGI IMG/M metagenome (GOLD analysis project Ga0187805, IMG submission 132965) | Wetland sediment microbial communities from Neuse River Estuary, North Carolina, USA - Control_5 | ecosystem: Environmental > Aquatic > Freshwater > Wetlands > Sediment | place: USA...
CGGTGATGAGCACCTTGCCGTTGGACTGCTTTCGCAGCGTCTTTGCGTTGGCGGCCGGGGAAATGCCGCAGGCGAACTTCCTCACGCCGGCAGCAATCATTTCGCGGTTGAGCGCGTGGATCTCTTCCATCATCGCTTCGGTTACGGTGGACGGGTCGAAGTCGTCGGGCATGTAGTTAGCAACCAGATACTGTGGCATGATTCTTTCTCCTTGGTTTCTGTGGTTTGTTCCCGATGACTCGTTTCCTGTTCACTCAGGAGCCGTAGCTCATCGTTCTCTTGTCCTATAGTCGTTGGGGAGACGGAAAATCGACAGCTATCCCAATTTTTATTTCAGCTGCCGAATCCGCTCCTGCAGGAATTGCCGCTCCGGTTCCTGTTGGGTCAGCGCCAGCGCCTTCTCATAAGACGCCCGAGCCTCAGCGGTCCTGCCAAGCCTGCGGCACATATCCGCACGGGCTGAATGCGCCAAGTAATAATTTGCCAATTCGCCATTTTCCAACACCGCGTCGATATGCGTCAGACCGGCCTCTGGACCATCACGCATGGCAATTGCCACGGCGCGATTGAGCTGGACAACGGGCGAAGGCTGAATTCGCACCAATTGGTCGTAAAGCGCAACAATCTGCTGCCAGTCGGTCCGAGCGACGGATTCCGCCTGGGCATGAACGGCCGCAATCGCCGCCTGCAGTGTGTAAGAGCCGAAGCGGCGGGACTTCTGTCCGTACTTCAGGGCTTTTTCCAGCAATGCCACTCCCTCCGCGATCTGCTCGCGGTTCCAGAGCGAGCGGTCTTGATTCTCCAGCAAAATCAGCTCTCCGGTCGCAGAGGTTCTCGCGGCGCGACGGGATTCCTGCAGCAACATCAGGGCAAGCAAGCCAATTACTTCCGGCTCTGGCTGGAGTTCGGCCAGCAAGCGGCCGAGTCGAATCGCCTCGCTGGTTAGCTCGGCCCGCGTTACCTCCGCTCCCGCCGCAGCCGAATAACCCTCGTTAAAGACGAGATAGATGACCTGAAGCACCGCGTCCAGCCGCTCGGGCAATTCCTGCGGCGTCGGCACCTCGTACGGAATCCGTGTCTCTCGGATCTTTGCCTTGGCGCGCACGATGCGCTGCGCCAGCGTACGCGGAGTGGTAAGGAAGGCCTTTGCTATCTCCTCGGTCGTCAGCCCGCACACCTCACGCAAGGTGAGCGCAACGCGTGCTTCCGGCGCTAGAGATGGATGACAGCAGGTAAAAATCAGGCGCAGCCGGTCGTCTTCAAGGTGATCGTCCTCAAGGCTGGACCTTTCCGCCGAACTCGATTGCGCTTCGAGATATCGCACGAGTTCGTCTTGAGACGCATCGAATCTTGCTCGTCGACGCAAAGTATCAATGGCTTTGAATCGGGCCGTCGAAATCAACCATGGTCGCGGGCTGCCGGGTACTCCACTGCTCGGCCACAGGCTCAGCGCAGCCGCAAAGGCTTCGTGCATAGCCTCCTCGGCAAGATCAAAATCACCGAGCAAGCGGATCAGAGTTGCCAGGATTCGTCCCGAATCCACGCGATAAAGGGAGTCGAGCAATGCGCGTATCTGCTCGGTGGAACGATCGGACATGACGACGACCTTAGCAAACCATCTAGCCCGAATCAATTTGGCAAACGGCGGACCGATGCCGGCAGATCGAGGCAAAGTGCCGGGGTCGTGACTCTGACATCTGGACAACAGACCGCTTCCTCCCGAGCGTTTCAGGTACGAACCGGAACACGATCGCTATATCTGCCCTGCCGGTCAGCCCCTGAACTACGGAGGTCGAAGTCATCGCAATCACGCTTGGACCTACATCGGGACACGCAAACGGTGTGGCCCGTGCCCGCTCCGACCGTAGCGCACCAGTGCGGCTTTCCGATGCCTGGTCATCCATCAGCACGAACCGGCGCGGCAACGCGCACGGGAGTTAGCGAACACGCCTGAGTTTGGTTGCGTTAGACCCTAGTTCGCCGTGGTTCCCTTCTTCTCCAGCAATTTTTCCATCTCGTCCATGACACGGTTCATCTTTTTGACGGTCAACTCCAGTGGTTCGTCGCTGGTCATGTCGACGCCGGCATCCTTCAGCAAATCGATCGGATATTTCGATTTGCCGGCCGAAAGAAATTTCAGATAGCGTTCGGTTACGCTAGGTTCGCCGGCAAGAACTTTCTCCGACAAGGCCGACGACGCGGTGAACGACGTCGCGTACTGGAAGACGTAATACGAATTGTAGAAATGCGGAATCATCGCCCACTCGTTGTCGATGTAGTCGTCGACGATGCACACGCCCTCGTCGTGGCCGTAGTACTTCTTGACGATCTCGCTGTAGAGCCGCGAAAGAACGTCGCCGGTGAGAGGCTGTCCGTTCTCGGCCATCTCGTGCATGCGCAGTTCGAATTCCGCAAATTGCGTTTGGCGGAAGACGGTTCCCTTGAAGCTCTCCAGATAATTGCCGAGCAAAGATAGCCGGGTGGTGTCGTCCTTGATCTGCTTGAGCATGAAATCCATGAGAAGGGCTTCGTTGAAGGTGGAAGCAACTTCGGCCACGAAGATGGTGTAGGAAGACAAAGGATACGGCTGGGTTTTGTTGGAGAAGTAGCTGTGCATGGTGTGACCGAGTTCGTGGGCCAGCGTGCTCATGTCGTCGTACTTGCCGTTGTAGTTCATCAGCATGTAGGGATGAACATCGTAGGCCGCGCCGTTGGAATAGGCGCCGGATCTCTTGCCTTCGGTGGGATACATGTCGATCCAGCGCTCGGTGAAGGAACGCGTGGTGACGGCGGCATATTCCGCGCCCAGCGGAGCCAGCGCGGCAAGAATGTTGCGCTCGGCGGCGTCCACTGAGTAGCGGGTGTCGACGGAAGGGACAAGCGGCGCGTAGAGATCGTAGTAATGGAGATCAGGAAGCTCCATGATGCGTTTGCGGAGCTTCAGGTAACGGTGAAATGTGCTGATGTTGCGGCCGACGCCTTCGATGAGCTTGGAATACACCGATACTGGAATGTTGGGTTGGTCGAGCGAAGCTTCGAGCGATGTCTGGTAATTACGCGAGCGCGCGTAGAAGACGGATGTCTGCACGTTGGAATTCATCAACGAGCCGAAGGTGGCGCGATATTTTGCGAGCGTGGTGAAGAAGGCTTCCATGACTTGCTGCCGGTCTTCGCGGACGGGCGAAGCGCGGTGGAGCGCGAGCGCAGCTTTATCGAGCTTCACCGTCTTGCCGTCGCTGAGCGTGATCGAGGGATAGGGAAAATCCGCGTCGGCGAAGACGCCAAAGATACTGGAAGGTCCGCTGGCCATGACAGCCGCGCCGGCGAGAAGTTTTTCTTCCTCGTTGCTGAGCGTATGGGCGCGGCGGCGGGCGATGTCTTCGAGGTATTGGCGGAAGATGTGCAGGCGGGGCTCTTGCGCGAGAAATCCCTCGATGGTCGCGTTGTCCATCTTGAGGATTTCGGGTTCGATGAATGCGGATTCGGTTCCAAGCGCGGACCCGAGCTGGATCATCTCCTGCTCCATGCCTTGGTAGACGCTGACCCGCGTGTCCTGGTCGGAGCACATGCTGGCGTAAACGAACAGGCGCGTGAGTTCCTTATCGAGATCGCTTTGCAATTCCAGAGCACCGGCCAGTTGGGATGGCGACGAAGCCAGCTTGCCCTGGAAATCGCGAAGCTGCGGCACCGCGGCGGCGAGTTCTTCCTTTGCCGCGCGCCAGGCCTCATCGGACGCGTAGATGGGCGTGAGATCCCACTTGTGCTCGTCGGGAATCTTGCTGCGATCGCGCTCCTGGGCTTGCGGCGGAAGAGTCGAGGTAGCGAACTGGACAAGGCTGGCTGGGCGGCGGATGCTGGCGCGATCGAAATGCATGAACGGTGCTCCTTGAGGATTCGACGAATTCCGAGACGAACAAACCGGCTCCCAACTCGGCGTCTGAAATAGATTCTAAGTGCTAGACTGACTCGGCGCCGGTCTGGTTGCGGGAAATTATGCCTGTGCAGAACGAAAAACTTGGGCTCATCGCGGGCAACGGGAAGTTTCCCTTTCTCGTGCTGGAGGCGGCGCGGGCGCAAGGGTATGAGGTCGTGGTGGCCGCGATCAAGGAAGAAACATTTCCGGAGATCGAGTCGAAAGGTGCGGCGGTTCACTGGCTTTCCCTGGGGGAACTCTCGAAGCTGATCGAAACTTTTCAGCGCGAGGGCGTGCGGCGGGCCGTGATGGCGGGGCAAGTCAAGCATAAACAGATTTTTTCGAGCATTCGGCCGGACTGGCGGCTGGCCAAGCTGCTGCTTTCGCTCACCACACGCAACACGGATTCCCTGCTGGGCGCAGTGGCGAAGGTATTGGGCGACGAGGGAATCACGCTGGAGAATTCGACTTGGTTGCTGGAACCGCTGCTGGTCAGAGCCGGAGTGGTGACCGAGCGCGCTCCGAGCGAGCAGGAGCGTAAGAATATTGAATACGGTCGAACGGTCGCGCGGCAATTAGCGCAGCATGATATTGGACAGACGGTGGTGATCGCGGAATCGGCGTGCGTTGCCGTGGAGGCGATGGAAGGAACCGACGCCACGATCGAGCGCGCCGGCCAAATTATGCGGTCCTTGTACGAGGACCCTTCGACGCTTAGCCGGGCGTTGACCATAGTCAAGATCGCGAAGCCGAATCAGGATATGCGGTTCGATGTCCCCGTGATCGGAGTGAGGACGATTGAGGTGATGCAAACTGCCGGAGCCACGTGTCTTGCCGTCGATGCCGGGAAATGTCTGCTGCTGGATGGGCAGAACGTGATCGATGCAGCGAACGCCGCCGGAGTTACGATCGTCGCAGAATAAATCGTGGCAGAATAAATAGGCCATGAAGAAAAACGGTAATCCGTCCGGAGCCGCGCTCATTGCCGATCAACTTCGCCGCGCCTTTTATGGCGAGGCCTGGCACGGGCCCGCCGTGATCGAATTGCTGGCCGACGTCGATGCCGCAACCGCTGCCGCCAAGCCGCTAGGAAACGCCCACAGCATATGGGAGCTCGTGCTCCACATCGCGGCCTGGGACAACGCCGCCATGGTTCGGCTCGGTGGAGAAAAATGCCAGCTCGCAGGTCTGGATAATTTTCCTGCTGTATCGAAAGCTACGGAAGCGGCTTGGCGCAAGACCGTTGCCGAGACGAAACGCACGCACGATCAGCTCGTAAAGACCGTGGCCGGCCTGTCGGACTCCCGCTTGCGCGATCGCGTGCCCGGCAAGAAGTACGACTTCTACCACATGCTTCACGGCATCGCCCAGCACGAGCTCTATCATGCCGGGCAGATCGCGCTTCTGAAGAAGGCATTGGTTCCCTGATTCCCGGCCGGCCAAAGTCGGCCCTCAAGGAATCAGCCAATCACGGACCGCAATCACAGATACGCGGTAGTGAGCTACTTTGAATTATCGAGGGCAACGCGAACCTTCTTTTCTAGCTTACGCCAATATTTTTGGGAATCTTTGGGTGAAGCAATTCCGCGTACAGCCATTCCGAGGCGCATGGTGCAGTACTGCAAAGCCCATTGAAGCTCAGTTTTATTTCTATGCTCAATCGCATCTTCGATGCGCCTCAATTCCTTGAATCGCGTCATGCTACTTGTCTTTCCGCCCTCAGCAGTTCGAGTATGTCATGTTCGCTAGCCGTCTCAAAATGAAAGTAACCCAATCACAGACCCTCTGCCTCATTTGCGTTTACAATCTCCCTTTCCGGCAACCGGCCAGCGAGAGGGGATCTTCTGCCATCAAGAAATCCGATTTCCGTCGCGGTGGTGGGCGTAGGCGTTTTTGGACGCAATCACGCCCGAGTTTATAAAGAGCTCGAGTTGCAAGGGGAGCCGGTTCGGCTGCTGGGAGTGGTTGATCCGGATACGGGCCGCGCCGATGCGGTCGCGCGCGAGTTCGAATGCAAGGCATTCGGCTCGGTGCACCAATTGTTGACCACGCACAGCGAAGTCCAGGCCGCAACGGTTGCGGCTCCTACCGTGCACCATCTTGCGGTAGCTCGGGAATTGATGGGCGCCGGGGTCGATGTGCTGATCGAAAAGCCGTTGGCCGCAACCCTCGCCGAGGCCGACGAACTGGTCGCCGCCGCTAACAAGCACAAGCGCATTGCGCAAGTCGGCCATCTCGAGCGCTTTAATCCCGCCGTACGGGCCACGCTGCCCATCCTGACGAAGCCGATGTTCTTTGAAGTGCATCGGCTCAGCGTGTTCACTCCGCGTTCGCTGGATGTGGATGTTGTGCTCGATTTGATGATCCACGATCTGGATATCGTGCTGACCTTTGCCAAATCGCCGGTGAAGGAAGTGCGGGCGGTCGGACTGCCGATTCTTTCGGGCAAGGTGGACATCGCCAACGTGCGGATCGAGTTAGAGTCCGGCTGCATTGCGAACTTTACGGCCAGCCGCGTATCGACGGAGCGGGTGCGCAAGCTGCGCTTCTTCCAGCCGCGGCAGTACGTTTCGCTCGATTACGGACGACAGGAAGTGCTGGTTTTCACGGTGGGGTCTGACGGAGCTTCGCCCGGTGCACCTTCAGTGAATCCTCAGATCGGCGTGAGCAAGCCGCCGGTGGCATCGGAAGAGCCGCTGCACGCAGAGCTGAAAGCGTTTCTTCATGCAGTGCGGGAGCGATCCGAACCGGTGGTGCCGCTGGAAGATGGACGCCGCGCGCTGGCGCTGGCGCTCGAAATCGTCGCGGGGATTCGCGAACACGGCAAGAAGGTGGGACTGGCGGGAATCGCCAAAAGCTAAACGACCTCGGCATGAAGGCTTGGATCTTCCCGGATAGCCTCGCGTTTACATATGTTTACAGACCGAAGTCGCGCGTCAATTGTGGGGAGCGGAAACGCGCGAAAGATGCGAAAATAGAAACAAGTCGATTTTCAAGCACGGCGCGCCGATTGCATGTACTCCACGAATGCCCTAATGCAACGCCGCGCGTGTATTTCGTGTCTAACGACAGGCGGACAAAGCTAAAGCAGCAGCATGCCGATCACCCATATTCCATTTCATGATCCGGTAGCTCCGCCTCCGCCTCCTTCGAAGCCGCAGCCTGAGCAACTCGGCCTTTACGACAGCCAGGACTGGGAAGACGCTTATCGCGATCTCGATGCGCATGTGCCGCATCTGCTCATCCAGCTGCAGGACGATCTCACGAGATCGCGCCGCCGGGAAGCGGCGTGGATTTCCATCATCGTCCACCTGCTGCTCTTCATCGTTCTGATCTACCTGCCCTGGATTGAAAAAAATGTCTGGCACCATGCCGTGGTGATCCCGGTGAATCCGATGCAGGATAAAGATGTGACGTTCCTGCCGCTTCCGCCGGATTTGCAGAAGGTACCGCACAAGCCAAACACAAACATCCTGTCGGATAAGGACCGGATCGCGACGTCGCGGCATCCGGAGCTGGACCCAAAAGAGTTGCGGAAAATTCTGGCGACGCCGCCTCCCGGCGCTCCTGGCATGAATGCCCCGCGGACGCCGCAGGCCGCTCCGCAGCAAGCCATGCCGCAGAGCCAGGCCCCCGCGCAACAGCAGCCACAGCAATCGGCTCAGCGTCCGCAATTTGACACCAATCAAACAGCCCAGTTGCAAATGCCCGCTCATCCGGAGAACAGTTTCAGCAAGTACGCAGGCTCGATGAGTGCCGGTTCTGCGATTCAGCAGGCGACGCAGGATGCCGCAGCTCACAGGGCGCAGGGTGGCGGCGTGGGCGGCGATGGAGGAGACTTCGGGCTGGGCACGGGAGCACACGGCCGGCAGTTGGGCGCCCTCGACATTCTCAGCGACACGCAGGGCGTCGATTTCGGTCCCTACCTGCAACGCATTTTGCAGGATGTGCGGGAGAACTGGTATCACCTGATTCCGGAATCGGCGGAGATGAAGAAAGGAAAACTGGCGATCGAATTTGCTATCACCCGCGACGGCAAGGTTGCCGACATGCGGCTCGTCGCCACCTCGGGCGACGTTGCCCTCGACCGTCCCGCCTGGGGCAGCATTACGGCCTCCAATCCTTTTCCGCCGCTGCCCAGCGATTTCACCGGACCTTACCTGGCGCTGCGCTTCCGCTTTTACTACAACCCCGACAAAACCGATCTGCAATAAGTTGTCGGAACCGCGGCGTTAAGCTTTCCTCAAATGAATCGATCCGTCACCGGTGCGGATCATGAGCAGGTTGCCGCCGCCGTTGAGCTTGCCTTGAATTTCGTTCTGGCGAATCTTTCCCGAGGTTGTTACGGGCATGTCGAGATCGATATGGCCGTCGCTGGTATGGAGGTCAACGTCGGCGGCGAGATCTCCGGGAACTTCCAGAGAGACGCTGCCATCGCCGGTTTCCAGGCGCCAGCCAGCATTTAGCGAAGAACCTGCGCCGGCGCGCACTTCCACACTGCCGTCCCCGGTCTTGAGTTCGAGTTCGTCAAAACGGCCGCTGGCCTTGATGTGTCCGTCGCCGGTGGAAGCGCGCAGCTTGCCGTCCACGTTGTCGAGATTTTCGGAGCCATCCCCAGTGTGCAGGTCCATCGCGCCTTTGAGGCCCGCGATGTCGATCTTGCCGTCACCAGTGCGCAGGTTCACATTCCCTTCGCGCGGCATCTGGATGATGATGTCGACGCGGTTGGAGCCGAAATCGATGCTGAACACGTGATGCGGATAGTGCACGTCAATTTGAACCGAATTGCCCGTCTGATGTTCCTCGACGTGAATTCCGCCTTCACCGATTTTGTAACGCGTAGTGACCACTTTGGCTTCGATGCTGTTTTGCTCCCACGTAGTGACGCGGATGTTCGCGTCGGAAGTCTCGATGTGCAGATCGGGCTTGCCCGTGAGCTGATATGTTTTCGACCATTCGTCAGCACGGGCCGGCAGCACCGCTATCAGGCTGAGTGCGAGGATTACGAGCGAAGCGCGCTTCATAGCGGGATATTTCATAAAGGCCTCCGGCGGAACAGACACCTCTACCGCCTCTTAGACGTAGTTACGGAGAATCGGTGAGTCCGGTTCCAAATTAGTTTGCCGACGGTTTGGGCCCGAGGTATGCCATGCGGATCAAGGTGCGCTCGGAGAATGGCAAATAGAGCAGCGCTGCACTGACGGCGAAGGCGGCGCCCAGGCCGATCTGCTGCATTAACAGAAACGGAGCCACGGCCCACAGCTGATCGAGCGCCAGAACAAAGGGGAAGATCTGGCGGAACTTCTCGCCTAGGCGCTGGTAATCGAAGCCCACCGCCGAGAGCAGGTAGCAACGGAGCGGAATGCCGACCCCCGCCGTAACCATGACGGTCGCGACAAGAGTCATCGCCGCCCACGGCGGCAGGAAGGAATCCGCGATGCCCTGAACCGCACGCAAACGGAAAAGCGCGATGAGATAGAAGATGAGATACATCAGTTGAGTCAGGGCAAAAAGCCCGCGGCTCACGCTGCGGCGAGGGATGGGCACTTCCAGTTCGGGATGGATCGCAACTGCGGGCTCGGGAGCCGGACGAAAGGATGGACCGGCGGCATCAACCGCAGGGGCTGGAATCCCCGCAGCAGGCTCGATCGCTGCATTCCTCGGCTCGCTTTGCACCGGGGCGATAAAGCGATATCCACGGCGAGCCAGAGTTTCGACGTAACGAGGGCTGGACGCGGAATCTCCCAGTGCCTCCCGCACCTTGTTGATAGCCGTATTCAGGCTGTGATCGAAGTCGACGAAAGTGTCGGAGGGCCACAGTTTTTGCTGCAGCTCTTCGCGCGTGACGACTTCCCCGGAGCGTTCCAGAAGCAGCGTCAGCACCTGGAACGGCTGGCCCTGCAAACGAAGTTTCACGCCGTTCTTGCGTAGTTCTCCCGCGCTCAGATCGAGTTCGAAAACTCCGAAACGAACGACTCGGCGGTTGCTTTGCGGAACGGCCATGAACGCCGTAGTGTAGCACTGGCAACGGAAGCTTCTTTGAATCGATTCGCTCGATTGGTCCTCCGGTGAGGGTTGCGCTAACCGCGGAGTTGCTGTTCCGTACAGTCCCGGCGCTACAATAGCCACGTGTCCTCCCCAGATCAGCAGAATCATGCGGAGCAGAAGCATCACCGGCACGCGGTGTATGCGTCGGAAACCACGGGGCTGCTGCTGATCGCGTTTCTTCTTTTGATGCTCACCCTCATCCGCTTCTGGCACGAGATTCATTGGAGCCTGCGCTGAACGTGGAGCGCGTGCAAGGCGAGACCGCGCCTCCACAGCCGCTGCTGGTGGTGATCCTTGGCCCGACGGGCAGCGGGAAGACCGCGCTCTCTCTGAAACTCGCAGAAGCGTTTCGCGGAGAGATCGTCAACTGCGACTCAGTGGCGATGTACCGGGACTTTGACATCGGCACCGCGAAACCGAGCTTGCAGGTGCGCGCCCGCGTTCCCCACCATCTTTTTGACTATGTCGATCCCACTCGGGATGTGACCGCCGGCGAATATGCGCGGCAAGCGCGGCAAGTGCTTGCGGACGTCAACTCGCGCCGTCATCTGCCGATTGTGGTTGGAGGCACGGGACTCTACCTGCGCGCGTTGCTCGATGGACTTTTTCCCGGTCCGCAGCGTTCAGAGGAGTTGCGAGAGCGTCTGCGCGAGCGCGCCGCGAGCCGCGGGTCCGGCCATTTGCATCGTATTCTGCAAAGGCTCGACCGCGCCTCCGCCGCCAAAATTCATCCCAACGATGTGCCGAAACTGATCCGGGCAGTCGAAGTGTGCCTCGCCTCGCGGCAGAAAATGTCTGCGCTGTGGCAGGAGGGTCGAGACCCGCTGCGCGGATTCCGCATTCTGCGGCTGGGCCTCGATCCCGATCGTGCGGCACTTTATCGACGGATCAACGAGCGCGCGCGCGTCATGTTTGAAACCGGCCTGATCGAAGAGACCCGCAAGCTGCTGGAAAAGTATGGAGCGTCCGCGCGGCCCATGGCGTCGCTCGGCTATAAACAGGCTGCCCAACTGGTTCGCGGAGAGTTGACGCGCGAGCAGGCACTGCAAGCCGCCCAGCAGGCGCATCGCAATTACGCCAAGCGCCAGATGACCTGGTTCCGGCGGGAACCTGAGGTCACATGGCTCACGGGGTTCGGCGACGAACTGCAGATCCAGGAAAGAGCGATGGCGCTGGTGAGGGATTCGTTAACGCAGATTTGCGCGAATGAAGGCTGATTCGTGGCCATAGAGCCGTAGCGGGAACCTGATGTCGTCGAAGATGTACGTCCGAATTCCCGCCGTCCCACTCGCACCTTCTGCTATCGTTTCCCTGCTATGTTGAAGAGTCTTTCAGTCATCCTTCTTGTCATTACGCTGGCCCTGCCTGCTCTCCCCAAAGAGAAGTATTCCCGCCCCAGCCCCATACGACATACGTCTGCCGGCGACAAGTGGGCCGAGAAGACGCTCCACAAAATGACCATCGAGGAAAAAGTGGGCCAGGTTTTCATGATCTGGTGCCGTGCCAGCTTCCTCAATGTCGAGAGCCCGGAGTATCTGCAATTGCGCGAGGCGATGCAGAAATATCACGTCGGATCGTTTGCGATGACGGTCCACGTAGACGGGCCGTTTCTTCTGCGCAGCGAACCTTACGAAGCGGCGGAGTTGCTCAATCGCTTGCAGCGCGATTCGAAGCTGCCCTTGCTGTTCGCGGCCGACTTTGAACGGGGAGTGGCGACGCGGCTGATGGGAACGACAAACTTCCCCCACGCGATGGCCTTCGGGGCCGACGGCAAGCTGGAAGACGCGGAAATGTTCGGCCGCATCACAGCCCAGGAAGCGCGCGCCATCGGCGTGCACTGGAATTTCTTTCCCGACGCCGACGTGAATTCCAATCCCGCGAATCCCATCATCAACACGCGGTCGTTTGGAGAAGATCCCAAGCAGGTGGGAGATCTTGTGACCGCTTACATTCGGGGCGCGCATGAAGGCGGGATGTTAACCACGGTGAAGCACTTCCCCGGTCACGGCGACACGGCCACCGATTCGCATCTGGGAGTCGCGAGCGTCAATGTAGATCGCGCTCATCTCGATTCGATCGAGCTTCCGCCGTTTCGCCAGGCCATCGCCGCTGGCGTCGATTCGGTGATGGTGGCGCACGTTACCGTCCCGGCGCTCGATCCCGATCCGAACCACGTAGCCACGATTTCACCGTTAGTCGTTTCCGATCTGCTTGAAAAACAGCTCGGATTCAAAGGGCTGGTCGTGACCGATGCACTCGACATGGCCGGATTGACGCACCTGTTCGCCAACGACATCGGCCGGGCCGCGGTCGAGGCTTTTAAAGCGGGGAACGACCTGTTGCTGATCCCGGCCGATCTCGGGGCCTCCTATCAGGCCATGATCAAGGCAGTCTCATCCGGCGAGATACCCCAGCAGCGCCTCGATCATTCGGTGCTTAAGATTCTGAAAATAAAGGCGTCTTTGGGCCTGAATGACGCGCGCGCGGTCGATCTCAATGCGATTGCAAATGCTGTGGGCAAGCCGGAAGACCTGGCTTTTGGCCAGCAGGTTGCCGATGCGGCAATTACCGTTGTCCGCGACAACGGCAAGGTGCTTCCGCTGAAAGCCAAGGGAACCGCGAAGGCCGCTCTTCCGTATATGTCCAAAGAGGAGACCGGCAACCAGGTGGTAGCTGTGCTTTTTTCCGACGACGTGCGCAGCGATTCCGGACGCGCTTTCGGACGTGAGTTCCGCTCGCGCATTCCGGACGCGCGCGTGATCTATGTAGATCCGCGGATTGCCGCCGGCATGAGCGACGAGGTTCTGACGGCCGTGAATGACGCACAAACGGTAGTCGCGGCGGTGTATGTTATCCCCACTGCCGGGAAGATTGGCAACTCGATGGCCATGACCGATGCAACAGGCACGCTGCTGCGGCAGATACTCGACCGGGCCGCCGCGAAAACGGTGGTGGTCGCCGTGGGGAATCCTTATCTTGCAACCGATTTCCCCAATACCGAAAATTACGTTTGCACATTTTCGAATGCGACGGTGTCGGAAGTGGCCGCGATTAAAGCATTGTTTGGAGAGATTCCGATTCGCGGCCATCTGCCGGTCACGATTCCGAATGTCGCGCAGCGCGGCGCCGGACTGGAACGCCCGGCGCAAGTTGCCAAAGGAGCACCTGGTCATGCGCAAAACTAGATTTGGTTTCCTGCTCGCGTTTCTGTTCGCGCTTTCCACTGGCGCGATACTCCTTCTCTCTGCTTGCAGCGTGAATGTGAAGAAAGAGCAGAACGGCGAAGACAAGCAGGTGGATATCCAAACCCCGATGGGCGGCATTCACGTCAGCAAAGGAGCCAATCCTGAGGACGTCGGTGTCGCCATTTATCCGGGAGCTCGTTTGAAACAGCAGGATTCCAACGGCGACGACAAAAGCGCCAACGTGAATATTTCCGGCTTCGGCTATGGATTGAAAGTCGTAGCGCTGGAATACGAGTCGAGCGACTCGCCGGCGAAAGTCGTTGATTACTACAAAGATCAGCTTAAGAAATATGGCAAGGTGCTTGTCTGTCACACCAGCCACATGGACGTGGACGCCGACATCAAAGATCAAGAACACGGTTCCCATGAACTGACCTGCGAAGGAAAAAGCGGAGTTACTGTGGAGCTGAAAGTCGGCACGAAGGAAAACCAGCACATCGTTGCGGTCGAACCGGCCGGCACGGGCTCGAGTTTTTCGCTGGTGTACCTGCGAACGCACGGCAAGGACGCGGATATTTAGAGCCCATCTGTTCGAGGAGGAAGTATATGCTCCGTTATTTCACGCTCACCTTGGCGCTCATCGCTTCTACGGCATTGGCCTGGGCGCAGCAATCCGACAGCGGGGACAAATCATTTGACGTTCGTAGCTCAATTGGAGATCTCCACGTCGGCAAGGATGCCGATGCCAAGAAGGCGGGAGTCCCACTCTATCCCGGCGCGCAGCCGAAAGTGGAGAAAGATAACGATCCGCTTAATTTCGGTGTGTTGACCGAGGCCTTCGGTTTGAAGCTGATCGTTGCGAAATACGAGACGGCCGATGCTCCGGCAAAGGTGATCTCGTTCTATCGCAGCAAGCTGAAGAAATATGGCAAGGTCCTCGAATGCCATTCCCAGCATCACGACGAGGGTGTCAGGATCAACGATGGCGACAACGATTCCGGCGATAACCAGGAACTCAAGTGCGACGAAAACTCTGGACCAGTCACCGAACTCAAAGTCGGAACTGAGGACAATC
>Ga0187805_10000390_pt1 | contig 14198 bp, 18 predicted proteins | sample NC_wetland_sal_i_6_FD_132965 | JGI IMG/M metagenome (GOLD analysis project Ga0187805, IMG submission 132965) | Wetland sediment microbial communities from Neuse River Estuary, North Carolina, USA - Control_5 | ecosystem: Environmental > Aquatic > Freshwater > Wetlands > Sediment | place: USA...
GTGGTCGATGAATTTGTGCGGCAGGAAGGCGTGCAGCAAAGTCTCGACGGACGGGTTCGGCGCACTCGCATCGAGCAGGTTCAGGCGCTGCACATTGACGATGGCCTCGTCGGACAGTGCGTCGAGCGCGCGAAGCCGGCGGAGCGGCTCGAGCTTCACCGCTGGCAGGCCTTGTGGCTCGATATCGGCCATGTCCCAGCCTGAACCCTTGACCGCGATCACCTCATGCTCATGCCCGAGATCGTCGGTGGCGCGCGTTTTCACCGAGGTGTTGCCGCCGCCGTGCAGCACGAGAAGCGGATCGCGACCCAAAAGGCGCGTGGTGTAGACGCGGAGCGCCAAATCTTCGCTCACGCCTTTGGCGGCATAGGTCTCGATCGCGTCGCGCGCGGCGATTTCATTCCATCGGCTTTGCATGGCGCGCGTTGTTCCACTCCTGGCCGCGAGACGCAAGTGTAACGATTAAAGGCGTGCGATGACGCTGTCGCGACGCATTGCAGCGCCCGGAGCTTGCTCAGGTTCTCTCGCCCTCCGAAGGAGGACTGGCGGAGCGCCGAAGGGCCGCATCCGTAATTTTATTGGGCAGCCTTTCCGGCGTCGTCCCGCTCAGCGGCGATGTTGAAGCCCTCAGCACCGCTTACCCGCGCCGCGCGTCTTGCAAAGGCAGACGCGAAGCTGACGACCCGGGAATTCCACCCAAGGCGTGTGGTTTGGGACCCCTGAGGCTGTTCCGTTAGTCCGGCTCGCGGGCATCAGGCCGGGGCAAACCGCACAGCCCGCGTGCCCGTTCCGCGAACACCTTAGGCGCCGCACCCCGCATCCCGAGTAGCAGACGGTCTGCGAGCTCGCGATCCTCATAGATGGCTCAAGTCTAATTCCGCCAGGAGTGGGGAAAACTAGGGCAAAAAATGACCTCGGTTTCGCCACGCTCCTAAACCCATTTGCAACAATTTCTCATGGATGCTCGGGGTTTGCGGATGGGCATTGATGTTCCGAGGGAGTTTTTGGAGTGGGGAAACTCTTCGACAGCTACCGGCCCGAGCTGCACTATATGCGCGGCCCTGGCCCCAAATGGCACGAGAAATATGACGGGTTGCCGGCAAGAGCCACCAAGGAGCAGCAGCTGGAGCTGCCTTATTCGCTCTGGCTGATCCCGGCTGCCGCGGTCGCGCTGCTTGGCGTCGCCGCCGCTGTCGCTCTGGCGTAGTTGCGCGGCCGCGACTGCCCTTAAAACAGGAGCGCCGCGGCGAGAGCGGCAAGAAGCATGGCAGCCGTGGCGATCAGGAGCGGCTTGCCGAGCGTGAGGCCGGCCAAGACAATCGCAATGCCGCACTTCACCAAGGTGTTGGTGAGCGCCGCAATCACAATGGCAGTTGCCGCCACGCTCGTGTCAGCAGCCTTGGCGAATTCCGACATGGACAGCGTAATGGCATCGACATCGGTCAAGCCGGCGAGCGCCGCAACCGCATAGAGTCCGCTTGCGGCAAAATTCTCTTTGACGATTTTGACGGCGAGCAGAACCACGGCAAAAAATGCCGCGAATTTCGCCGCAGCCGTCAAGCTGAATGGGTTCCTGACCTCGAGAGTCCCTTTGATCTCGCCACCCTCGACCGAGCCACCCCGGAAATAGAGCAGCGCCGCGAATCCGGCGACCACGACGCCCATCACGAGAAATGGGGCCAGCACATGTCCAAGAAGTGGTCGGTTGAGAGCCGCCACCAAGACAAGGATGCGCGCGAACATGACGGCCCAGGCGAGCAGGATGCCACAAGCAAGTGCATTTGCGAGTTGCGGGTTGTCGCGGGCCCGCTTGGCAAAGGACAACGTGACTGCCGTGGATGAGGCGAGACCACCCGTCAATCCCATCAGGGCAGCTCCCCTGGCCGCTCCAAGCATCCGCGTCAGGACATAGCCGACGAGCGACAGGCTGGAAATAAGGATCACGAGCAGCCACAGCTTGTAGGGATTGAGCGCGCCCCACGGATCGATGGGTTGGTCGGGCAGGAGCGGGAGGGCGATGAAGGTCGCGATCAGGAGCCGAAGGCCCGCGTACACGTCGTCCCAGCCAAGCTTGGCGACGAGCCCATGGAGCGGCTGCTTGTAAGCGAGCACCGCAGCCGTGACGACGCCAAGGCCGATCGCGAGCTCCTCGTAGCCGAGCATGACCATGGCGCCGAGCAGGAACACGACGACCGCCGCAACCTCGGTGGTCAGGCCCTTGCCGGCTTGGCTCGATCGCGCGGTGACGAAATAGCCTGCCACGACGAAGGCACCCACGATCACGAACGCGGTAGCGAAGATCCAGGGAACCGAAAGGGTTCGCGACAGCCAACCCGCGGCCGCTCCGAAAAGCGCCAGCAGAATAAAGGTGCGCAAGCCCGCAATGTGGCCGGTTTTCTCCTCCTCGGCCTTGCGCTTCTCGCGCTCGATGCCGATGAGAGCGCCCAGCAGGATGGCGGTAGCGAAATCGAGCGCGACTGTCAGAAGCTCTCGATATTCCATGGTCAGGCGGCGCGCTTCTTGACGTGCTCCGGGTAAAGCGTTGCGAGGCCCTCGCGGGTGCCTGGTGTCACGCCGCGCTCGGTGATGAAGCCGGTAATCAGCCGCGCCGGCGTCACGTCGAAGCCGGAATTAGCGGCAGGACTCCAATCCGGCGCGATCTGCACGGTGGCGATGGTACCGTCCTTGAGCTTGCCGGTCATGAACTTGACCTCATCGCCACCACGTTCCTCGATGGGGATGGCGCTGCCATCCTCGAGGCTCCAGTCGATGGTGGAAAAGGGCAGCGCCACGAGGAAGGGAATGTGGTTGTCGCGGGCAGCGAGAGCCTTCAAATAAGTGCCGATCTTGTTGGCAACGTCGCCGGTCGCGGTGGTGCGGTCCGTGCCGACGATGCAGAGGTCGACGAGCTTCTTCTGCATCAGATGGCCGCCGGTGTTGTCGGCAACGATGGTGTGTGGCACGCCATGCGCGCCAAGCTCGAAGGCCGTGAGCGAGGCGCCCTGATTACGCGGCCGCGTCTCATCCACCCAGACATGCACGGCAATCCCCTCATCATGGGCGCGATAGATGGGAGCAAGCGCGGTGCCCCAATCGACGCAAGCGAGCCAGCCGGCATTGCAATGGGTGAGGATGTTGACCCGTTCGCCTTTCTTGCGCTCGGCATGCGCCCGGATGATCCCAAGCCCATGCTCGCCGATGCGCCCGTTGGTCTCCACATCCTCGTCGCAGATCTGCGCGGCACGCGTATAGGCCGCGGCAAGGCGAGCCTCGCGCGGCAGATTGCGCACCGCTTTTCTCATCTCATCGAGCGCCCAGCGGAGATTTATGGCGGTCGGCCGCGTCGCGGCGAGGGCTTCGCAGCCGCGATCGAGCGCGTCATCGGACTGATCGTCGCGGAGCGCGAGGCAAACGCCGTAAGCCGCGGTCGCCCCGATCAGCGGCGCGCCGCGCACCTGCATGGTCGAAATCGCCTGCGCCGCGTCCTCAAGCGTAGTGAGCGTGACGGTCTCGAACACGAAAGGCAGTCTGGTCTGGTTGATAATCTCGACGGTTGAGCCATCGGGATTGAGCCAGATAGTGCGGTAATGCTTGCCGTTGACGTTCATGGCGGTCGCGTCAGTCGCCCTCGAAGGCCATCAGCGTGTGACACTCCACGCCAAGCTTGGCGAGTCGGGCCGAGCCGCCAAGATCTGGCAGGTCAATGACGAAGGCGGCGCCTACTACTTCGGCATTGAGCTTGTGTAGCAATTTGACTGCGGCTTCCGCCGTGCCGCCAGTGGCGATGAGGTCGTCGACGAGAAGCACTGGTTCGCTGGGCTTGAGCGCATCCTCATGTATCTCAATGACGTCGATGCCGTATTCGAGCTCGTAGTCCTGGCCGATGGCCTTCCCCGGCAACTTGCCCTTCTTGCGGATGGGCACAAAGCCGCAGCGCAAGCGATCAGCGACCGCGCCGCCCAAAATGAAGCCGCGTGCCTCGATGCCGGCCACCGACTCGATGCGCCGATTGGTGAAGGGCTGAACCAAGCGCTCGATGCAGGCGCGCAAGCCATTGGCATGACCGAGCAATGTGGTGATGTCGCGGAACATGATGCCCGGTTTCGGATAGTCGGGTATCGTGCGCACGAGGTCCTTGAGATCGATGTCCGAAGTCAGGTTCATCCAGGACCTCCGTGATAATGGTTCGAGCCGCGGGCCCGGCTTCAGTGCCTATAGTGGAACGAAGTTCGGCTGGCTAGCGGCTCGCGCCGAACCAACAGGGGAATGCCATGACAGACGGCGCCGGAAATCTGGTGACCATCCGCGATATCGACGTGCCATTCTGGCGGATCGTGATGATCATGATCAAATGGTCGATCGCTGCAATTCCAGCAACCATCATCCTCGTTGCGATTTGGGCGCTGGTTGTGTCCTTATTCGCGGCCATTTTCGGTTCGCATATGGGAATGCCGACACCGCCCGCGCCGTAAGGTCAAGCGCCCTTCAGCACGCGGCCGGCGACCGCATCGAGCTTCTTGATAAGCTCCGGATCACGCGCTTCCGGCGCGGTGATGATCGCCGTGTCGAGGGCGCGGTCGGAGCCGATGGGACACGGCTCATGCTCACGCGGGAAGTCGCGCGCGAGGCGGCTGGCGAGCCCCGCCGCCTTCTCGGCATTGGCCAAGAGCACCTTGATGATGTCGGTGACGGTGACGGCGTCATGGTCTGGATGCCAGCAGTCGAAGTCGGTGACCATGGCGACCGTCGCGTAGCAAATCTCCGCCTCGCGGGCGAGCTTGGCCTCGGGCAGATTCGTCATGCCGACCACCGAATAGCCGAGATTTTTGTAGGTCAGGCTTTCAGCAAGCGTGGAGAATTGCGGTCCCTCCATGCACACATAGATGCCGTTCCTCGCGATGGGGATGCCTTCCTTCTCGGCAGCTTCGGCAAGACGCAGGCGAAGCCGCGGGGAAACTGGATGCGCCATGGACACATGCGCCACACAGCCCTTGCCGAAGAAGGAGCTCGCGCGGCCGAAGGTGCGATCGACGAACTGATCCACCAGCACGAAAGTGCCGGGCGGCAGCTCCTCCTTGAACGAGCCGCAAGCGGAGAGCGAGATGAGGTCGGTGACCCCTGCCCGCTTCATCACGTCGATATTGGCGCGGTAGTTGATGTCGGAGGGCGACAGCCGGTGGCCCTTGTCGTGGCGCGACATGAACACGATGGGCAGCCCCGCGATCTCGCCGATGCGCAAGGCCGATGACGGCTCGCCCCAGGGGCTCGCAATGCGCTCCTCGCGCACCTTCTCAAGACCTGGAAGATCGTAAAGCCCCGATCCGCCAATGATGCCAAGCACCGCGCGCGTCATGTCATCCCCCTCCATCACTCTCCGACCCGCATATAGAACAAGGCCCAAACCCAATGGTCTCGATCGTCATCGCTTGGCTTTTCCCTTCCGCCCGCGTGTTGATCAGCCAGAGCGGCCCTTGCTGTCCAACCCCCAAGCGGGGAACCGTCCATAGCGAACGCCAAGATCCCATCCGACGTATCGATGTCTTCAGGAGCGAGCCACCCCTGATAGCCGTCCACGGCGAGAAAACTTACCTTGGCCCTTGCCGCGCCCACGCCGGCGAGCACCTCCTTTAGCAGAGGACCCGCGAAGGTCGCGGGTTGTTTAAGTTCCGGGGTTGCGCCCTGACCGCCCCCTGCTTGAGGCGAAGCAACATGGGACGGTCGAAGGCAAAGGCGCGCTGAAAGTCGACTTTTTGCAGGGGCAAGCAGACTGTCCTTGCCGGAGTCGAGCGCGCCACGATTGATGTTGCGGATGTCGCCGCTGACCGTAAGCACCACCATATCCTTTGGCGCTTCCATCTGCTCTGCGGCGTGCACCGGCACAAAGCAGAGGGCCGTGAGCAAGGCAATGAGGATCGGCCGCATGGAGCTGGGAACCGGTGGGATTGGCGTCGGCGCCATCCTCGACTGCGGACACCCAGCGGGTCAAGCCATGGACGCGTGAGGGAGCGCTTACGCCGTGTGCGAAGCCTTCCCGTGCAAGCGCGCCCAAACCGACCGCTTCGCCAGGAACATGATCACGCCGAAGGCGATGAGGTAAATCATTACTGTTGCTCCGAATCGATGCCGCTCCTCTAGCTTCGGCTCGGCCGCCCACATCAGGAAAGCGGAGACGTCCCTCGCATAGTTATTGAGCGTCGGCCTGGTGCCGTCTGTGTAATTGACCACCCCGTCAAAGAGTGGCGGCGGCATGGCGACCTGATGCCCAGGGAAGACGATGTTGTATTGCATGCCCGGGGAAAGCTCGAAACCCAAGGGCGGCTGGCGATAGCCGGTGAGCAGCGCGTAGATATAGTCGGGGCCGCCAGGCCTCGCCTTCGCCATCACCGAAAGGTCTGGCGGCAGTGCGCCGCGATTCGCGGCCCGGGCAGCGGCATCATTCGGGAAGGGTGAGCGGAACCGGTCCGACGGTCGCGCCGGCCGCTGAAACATCTCGCCCTTGTCGTTCGGCCCATCGGTCACCTGGACTTGGCTTGCGAGAATATCGACGTCTTGTGGGGAAAACTCCGGCCCGCCGCTTTCGCCGAGATTGCGGTAGGAGAGGAGCCGCATGGAATGGCAGTTAGAGCAGACGTCCTTGTAGACCTGGAAGCCCCGCTGGAGCTGAGCCCTGTCAAAAGCGCCGAACGGCCCGTTGAAGCTCCAGCTCTGGGATTCAAATTGCGCGTCGTGGCTCACCGGCTCGGCCGCGAGCTTCGCTTCGTCGGCGGCGAGTGCGGCGCTCAGCGGAAGGGCGAACGTGATAACGAGGCCCGCAGAGAGCACGAAACAGAACGACGGCAGTTTCGTCATAAGGCCGGCTCCGGCGTGCGACGGCGCGGCGCGGGCTGCGGCGATGCGGGCGACGACTTTTCCGGCCCGAGTACTGATTCGGTGATGCTACCCGGCAGAGCTTTTGGTTTCTCGATCCATCCGACCACCGGCATCACCAGGAGGAAGAAGAGGAAATAGTACGCGGTGAAGATGCGCCCCAGAACGAGATAGATGCCTTCCGGCGGCTGCGAGCCGAGATAGCCGAGCACCAGGCAGGTGACTACGAACGCCCAGAAGAACCACTTGTAGATCGGCCGGTAGCTGGTCGAGCGTACCCGCGACGTGTCGAGCCAAGGCACGAAGAACAGGACGACGATCGCGCCCATCAGCGTCGCAACGCCAAACAACTTGTTCGGGATCGCGCGCAAGATCGCGTAGAAGGGCAGGAAATACCACTCCGGTACGATGTGCTGTGGCGTCTGCAACGGGTTGGCCGGAATGTAGTTGTCGGGATGGCCGAGCAAGTTCGGCGCATAGAACACGAAGCCGGCAAACAGCAGCGCGAAGAGCACGAGCGCAAAGCCGTCCTTGATCGTGTAGTAGGGATGGAACGGCACGGTGTCGCGCGCGCTCTTGACGTCGATCCCGGTCGGATTGTTGTTGCCGGGAATGTGTAGCGCCCAGACATGCAGCACCACGACGCCGGCGATCACAAACGGGAAGAGGTAGTGCAGGCTGTAAAGCCGCGTCAGCGTCGGGCCGCCCACGGCAAAGCCGCCCCAGATCCACTGCACGAGCCGCGTGCCGAGACCTGGAATCACCGCGTCGAGCGAAGAGAAGAGATTGGTGATCACCGTCACCGCCCAGAAGCTCATCTGCCCCCAGACCAGCGAATAACCCATGAAGGCGGTGGCGATCATCAGAAAAAGGATGAGCACGCCGAGGATCCACAACACCTCGCGCGGAGCCTTGTACGAACCGTAATAGAGGCCGCGGAAGGTATGGATATAGGCGGCAAGGAAGAACATCGAGGCGCCGACGGCGTGGGTATAACGCAGCAGCCAGCCCCAATTCACGTCGCGCATGATGTGCTCGACGCTGTCGAATGCGTTGGTTGGCGTCGCCACGTAATGCATGGCGAGCACGACGCCGGTCGCGATCTGCGACACGAGCATGAAGCTGAGGATGCCGCCGAAGGTCCACCAGTAATTCAGATTGCGCGGCGTGGGGAAGGCGAGGAACTGGTCATACATCAGCCGCGGAACGGGCAGCCGCGCATCGATCCATTTTTCAATGCCGCTTGACGGCTCGTAGCTGGAGGAGTGCGCCATAGTCGCTCGTGTTAGCCGATCTTGACCTTGGTGTCGGAGACCAAGGTGTAGGGCGGGATCGCCATGTTCTGCGGCGCCGGTCCTTTGCGCACGCGCCCGGCCGAGTCGTACTGCGATCCGTGGCAGGGGCAGAACCAGCCATCATAGTCGCCCTTGGGATCGCCGATGGCCTGTCCCTTGGGAATGCAGCCGAGATGGGTGCAAATGCCGATCATCACGAGCCAGGACTCACGGTCCTTGCCGGCCCGGTTCTCATCGGTGGCCGGCGCATCGTCGGGAAGGTTGGCGTTGCGGGCGATTGGATCGGGCAGATCGTCGATCGGTACGGCCTTCGCCTCCTCAATCTCCTTGTCGGTGCGGTGGCGGATGAAGATCGGCTTGCCACGCCACATCACCGTGATCGCCTGGCCAGCCTCCACATGGGTGAGATCGACCTCCGTCGTCGCCATAGACAGCGCCGACTGGTCCGGATTCATCTGATCGAGCAACGGCCATAGCCCGAGACCAAGGCCAGCGGCGGCAAAGCCACCAGCGGCGATCATGATCACGTCGCGGCGCGACGGTTCGTCCTCATCGGGAAGCGGGAATTGTGCGGGAGTTATGTGCGTCGTATCGGCCACGTCGCCAAAGCTCCTAACCCATCGCCGCACACAATATTCTCAGCCGGCCTTGCGGAAAAAAGCCAATCCGCGTCCGCCCCCAAGGGCCGGCGTCAACACGTTGCGCCTTTAGGCTTTTGTCTCTCCTTTGCCGGCCGAGGCTCGCGGCCGACATTGCTCCTTGTTGTTTTCTTGCATCGGCGTCCAAGCTTGTCCAGGACCCCACCTTGGTCAAATTGGCGCAGTGCACAAAAATTTTTCTCAGATGGTTGATTAGGCAGTTTCGATTATCAAGACCTTGATCCGCATCAAGGCGGGGCTTGACCGGGCACATCATTCCAGCGACCTCTAGCCCTCAAAGAAGGGCCCTAGGTCGCCCGCATGATGCTAGCAAAACCAAAAGAGATCCAGGAATTGGAGCAAGATGTACTCCCGCTCGAAGAGCGGAAAGACCGCGCCCGGGTCTGGTTTGAGGCCTTGCGCGATTCCATCTGCTCCGCGCTCGAGGCGGTGGAGGATGTGGCCGAAGGGCTGCCGCTCTACAAGGGCCAGTCGGCGGGGCGCTTCACTCGCACCACTTGGACACGGACCGAGACGGGAGGCACCGAAGGCGGCGCCGGGGTCATGGCGCTGATGTCAGGCCGCGTGTTCGAAAAGGCCGGCTGCCACACCTCCACGGTGCACGGTACTTTTCCTCCGGAATTCGCGCGCCAGATTCCTGGTGCCGAACAAGACTCGCGCTTCTGGGCTTCGGGTATCTCGTTCATCGCCCACCCCAAGAACCCGAACGCGCCCACCGCCCATATGAACACGCGCATGGTGATGACCACCAAGGGCTGGTTCGGCGGCGGCGGCGATCTCACTCCAGTGCTCATGCGCCGGCGAACGAAAGAGGATAAAGACTCGAAGGATTTCCACGCCGCGATGCGGGGCGCCTGCGAAGGTCAGAAGTCCGCCGACTATCAGCGCTTCAAGGCTTGGTGCGACGAGTACTTCTACCTGCCCCACCGCAAGGAGATGCGTGGCATTGGCGGCATCTTCTACGACTATCTCGACACCGGGGATTGGGACGCCGACTTCGCCTTCACACAGAGCGTTGGCCGCGCCTTCCTGGGCATCTATCCCGAAATCGTCCGCCGCAACATGGCACTGCCTTGGACCGAGGCAGACCGCGAGGAGCAGCTCATCCGCCGCGGTCGCTATGTCGAGTTCAATTTACTCTACGACCGCGGCACAATTTTCGGGTTGAAGACCGGAGGCAATGTCGAGGCGATCCTGAGCTCAATGCCGCCGCTGGTGATGTGGCCTTAGGCCGCGTTCACCCCGAATGCCGCCATACAAGAGTGGCGGAGTCGCCGGCGCCGACATCCCGGCACGAGTCTGGATCACCGGCGTCCGAGATGAGCTCAGCGATGAGAATGGCAAGCGGGGTGATCAGCAGCACAAGCACGAACTTCCACATGACGGCCTCCGAAGGTTTGGACGCGCGCGAAAAGCGCGCGTGACATGCCGTCCTCGTAGGCCGTCGCCGCTGAACCTCGGCTGACACGCCCGTTCATCTGCGGTTTGGTTTTGCGCCTTTTTCGTGCGAAGCTAGGTTGGTTCGAACCTAAAGGGGGCCCCGGTTCGTCAAGGTGATCAGCGCAAGCCCGCATGTTGCGGGGTTGCGCGTAGGAGTGCATGACGCGTGGCCCGCTCGTTCGACTATAGTGCCCCAGCCGAATTGTTCGCGCCCAAGGGACGGCCGGGAATGCGCCAACCCGTGGCCTATCGCCGGTTCCCGAGCGCTGCTGCCGCTATCCGTTTTGCTGTGGAAGAGCTATCGCAGGCTGGGCTCGCCGCCGCCATCCTCGAGGTAAACGAGGACCGGTTCGACCATGTCGGCATTCGCCAGCTCTACGAGGATAAAAAATATCCTCTGCGGCGCCGCACTAAGCGCTCCGATTAAATCTTGCCAAGGTTACAGCTTCTGCTCATACTCTCGGCACCGGGCGCTCAAGGCTTTGGGCGCGGACTTGGACTGACGGCAAAGTGACCATCGCGCCGATTACGAGCACGACGCCCTTTCCTGAAATCTCAAGACGCCAGTGGGCTCTTTTGGGTCCGTGGCCCGTTGTTTGAAACTCGAACGGGAAAGGAATTCCCCCATGGCTCGTGTCAATGGCACAGTGAAGTTCTTCAATCATTCGCGCGGCTTCGGCTTTATCCAGCCCGAAGACGGCGGCAAGGACGTGTTCGTACACGCCTCTGCCCTTGAGCGGTCCGGCGTGCCGGCGCTCAACGAGGGCGACAAGGTCTCTTTCGAGATCGAGGACGACCGCCGCGGCCGCGGCAAGCAGGCTGCGAACGTTCAGCTCGCCTAAGCTTCGCGCTAACTTCGGAATTGAGGGACCGCCGGGCCTCGTGCCCGGCGGTTTTTTTGTCGGCTCTTCCCCTCTTCCCTTGTGTGAGAGGGAAAAAAGAGCCGGTCGATCCGCTCCGATCCCAATCCGCGAGTCACCTTGACGGCGCTATTTGCCGCAAAGCGACGGTTAACCTGCCCTTCTCAAACCCCTGATGAATCGATCCCGTCTCTAGGGGAATGCGGCCGGATCAGCCAAGGACGAACTCTATGACGAGAACCGTTGTGAAGGCCCTCACCCGTCGCCGCCATGGTGGGCTTGATTGCCCTCTCCTTGTCTGCACCGGCTGAAGCCGGCGACGGCTGGGGCCCCGGTTGGGGCCACTGGCATGGCGGCTGGGGCGGCCGGGGCTATTGGGGCGCCGGCCTCATCGGCCTCGGCGTCGGCGCCGCCATCGGCACCGCCCTTGCGGGCCCGGCCTATGTCGGGCCGCCGCCACCTCCCGGCGTCTATGCGCCCGTTGCCGGCGCCTACGGCCCACCGGCCTGGACGCCCGAATGGTACACCTATTGCGCCCAGCGCTACCGCAGCTTCAATTCGCATACCGGTTATTTCACCGGATATGACGGCCAACCCTATTTCTGCCAATAGCTAAGCCGGTGGAGTTTTGGCCTGAGGGGCCCAGCGCCTTGACGCCCTGTTTACCCTGCGGCAACTCGGCCGCTTTCGGCCCAACTTTGCGTCTTGAACGCTAAGGGCCTGGGGCGCAAAATTAATCATTTCTGGCGCTTGCCTAGGCGGTGCGGCTGGGTTGTATGAAGTGGAAGCTAAGGACTCGGAAGCACGAGCATGACGACCGAAGCAGCAGCCGCAGCGGCGGGAACTGTAACCGAAGTGCCGCGCGATGTCCCCAATGCCCCGGCCGATCGCAATGCGATCGGCCTAGTAAAGCCCTATTTCGGCATGGTGGCCTGGCCTACCGTGTTCGTCGCCATTGGCATTGTTGCGGCGTTTGCGCTCGTCACCACCTTGGCCACCATGCGCATCATCCCGCTCTGGCTTGGGCTGGTCCTCAACACGTTCATTCTTTACGCCGACCAGACGCCGCTGCACGAGGCCTGCCACGGCAACATCGCCGGCAAGGACTCCAACTTCCTATGGCTCAATCATCTGGTCGGCTATGTCTGCGGCGCGATCCTGCTGCATGAGTACAAGGCCTTCCGCCACATGCATCTTGCCCATCATCGCGACACCAACGACCCGGATATCGATCCCGATCATTGGGTGGCGGTGCAGAACCCGTTCCTGGTGCTCTTCCGCTGCCTGACCATCGTCTACTGGTATCACCAGTATTTCTGGAAGCACATCGCCTTCCACGCCCACATTCCCGGAATGCGCCCGCTCACGATTCACATCGCCACCATGTATACGATCCTCTACTCCATCGCCTTCTGGCTCTCGGTATTCGGCTGGTGGCGTGAGGTGCTGGCGCTCTGGATCGTGCCTCATATCCTCGCCTCGGCGCTGATCATCTACTTCTTCGCCTATCTCACCCATAAGCCGCATGAGGTGCATGAGCGCTATCGCGACACCAATGTTTTCTGGGTGAAGGGCAAGGTCATGGAGCCGATCGTGAACTGGCTTTACATGTTCCAGAACTTCCACCTGGTCCATCACCTCTTCCCGCGCATTCCGTTCTATCTCTATCCGAACGCATTCCGCTCGCTGAAGCCGGTGCTGGAGAAAGAGCGGGCCCACATCTACGAATACGACTTCGGGCGTTAGGGGCGTTACGCTTCACCCTCACCGTCATTGCCGGGCTTGACCGGGCAATCCATTGCATTGACGCATTGGCGCGCGGATCCTTAACGGTATGGATGCCCGGATCAAGTCCGGGCATGACGAGGTCCAGGATTGCAGGCTGGCCGGCTAGTGCAGTCTGAGCTCGCCGTGGATGAAGTTGAACTCGGTCGGCGCGATCAGCCCCCGATGCACCACGCGAACGCGATAAAGCGGGCCATCGAGATTTGCTTCCCAGAAATCGAGGAAGTCGGTGAGTTTGGGAAAGCGCGGCGCCACGTCGTAATCCTGCCAGATATAGCTCTGCAGCAGCATCTGATGGTCCGGAAGGCGGTAGATGATCTCCGCCGTGGTCAGCGAGAAGCCTTCGATCTGGCGAAGGAAAGCCGTATCGATCATGAGAACCCTGCTCGTCTCGTTTTTGCCCCGCTAAAGTTTTAGCGGCGCGCGCGATTCGGGTCCAGAAGGATTCCGGAGACAAATCAGCGCTTTAGCAGCAGATATGTTGATCTGCTAACGCTTAGCACTCAACCATTGAAAGTGCTAATATGCCGCTTCAAATATGCGCGGGGGAGGATTACGAGGCATCCCCAAAGCTCAAGTTCCGAGGAGGAGTCATCATGAAGTTTCGTCCGTTGCACGACCGCGTGGTCGTACGCGGTATCGAGGAAGATGATCGCACCAAGGGCGGCATCATCATCCCCGATACCGCCAAGGAAAAGCCCCAGCGGGGCGAGGTCGTCGCTGTCGGTCCCGGCGCCCCTGACGAGAAGGGCAAGGTCCAGCCGCTCGATGTAAAGCCCGGCGACCGCGTGCTGTTCGGCAAGTGGTCCGGTACCGAGGTCAAGCTCGACGGCGAGGAGCTCTTGATCATGAAGGAAAGCGACATCCTCGGCGTGCTCGAAGGCGCTGTCGCCAAGAAGAAGGCCGCCTAGTCTAGGGGTCAAAGGAATTGGAGAAAGTCCATGGCTGCTAAAGAAGTAAAATTTTCGCAGGACGCCCGCGAGCGCATGCTCGCACGGCGTCGATGTCTTGGCTAATGCGGTCAAGGTGACGCTCGGCCCCAAGGGCCGCAATGTCGTGCTCGAGAAGGCGTTTGGCCCGCCCCGCATCACCAAGGATGGCGTGACCGTGGCGAAGGAGATCGAGCTCGAGGACAAGTTCGAGAATATGGGTGCGCAGATGGTGCGCGAGGTGGCGTCAAAGACCTCCGATACCGCTGGCGACGGCACCACCACCGCGACCCTGCTCGCGCAGGCCATCGTCAAGGAAGGTGCAAAGTCGGTGGCGGCGGGCGCGAACCCGATGGATCTGAA
>Ga0187805_10000392_pt1 | contig 14185 bp, 11 predicted proteins | sample NC_wetland_sal_i_6_FD_132965 | JGI IMG/M metagenome (GOLD analysis project Ga0187805, IMG submission 132965) | Wetland sediment microbial communities from Neuse River Estuary, North Carolina, USA - Control_5 | ecosystem: Environmental > Aquatic > Freshwater > Wetlands > Sediment | place: USA...
AGCTCACCAACACGTTGTTGCCGTCGCCGCTCCACGCCACGATCTTGCCTTTGGCCGGTCCCTTGCGCTCTTCGAGCGTCATGACGTCGGCCATCACCTGGCAGGGATGGCTCGAATCGGTCAGGCCGTTGATCACCGGCACGGTGGCGTTCTGCGCCAGTTCCTCGAGCTTCGCCGGGCTATCGGTGCGGATCATGATCGCGTCGACATAGCGCGACAGGACACGCGCCGTATCGGCGGTGGTCTCGCCGCGCGAGATCTGGCTGTCGGCGGCCGTCAGCGTGATGACGTCGCCACCGAGTTGCTTCATCGCCACTTCGAAGCTCAGCCGCGTCCGCGTCGATGGCTTCTCGAAGATCATCGCCAGAATCTTGCCGGCAAGCGGTTTGGTCCGGTCGCGCCCCGACTTGAACGCGACCGCGTGGCCGAGGATGTTGCGCAGTTCGCCGGCCTCGATTCGATCGAGGTCAAGAAAATGGCGCGGTGTCTTGTTCGTGCGGTTACGGCCGCTCATGACCAGGCCCGCGCGACGCCGTCAATGAGGCCGACCGCTTCGTCGACATGGCGTTCGTCGATGATCAGCGGCGGCAGGAGCCGCACCGCGTTTTCGCCCGCGCCGACGGTCAGCAGGCCGGCACCCCGCAGCCTTTCCACGACCTCGAGATTGGGTACCACGCACCTGAAGCCGGTGAGCAGGCCCTTGCCGCGCACTTCGGCGAAGATTTTGGGATAGCTCTTGGCCAAAGCTTCGAGTTTTGTGCGCAGCAACTTGGCAATGCGCTCGACCTGCGGCAGGAAGCCGGGCTCGGTCATCACCGTCAGCACCTCGTTCGCTACGGCCATGGCCAGCGGATTGCCGCCAAATGTCGAGCCGTGCGTTCCGGCCGTCATGCCCTTAGCGGCTTTTTCGGTGGCGAGGAACGCGCCGACCGGAAAGCCGCCAGCGAGGCCTTTTGCCAGTGCCATGATGTCGGGAGTCACGCCGGCCCATTCGTGCGCGAACAGCTTGCCGGTGCGGCCCATGCCGGTCTGCACCTCGTCGAAGATCAGCAGCAGGCCGAACTCGTCGCACATCGTGCGCAGGCCCTTGAGATAGTCGGCCGACGCCACTGCTAGCCCGCCTTCGCCTTGCACGGGTTCGACGATGATGCCGGCAGTCTCTTTCGAGACCTTGGCGCGCATTTCGTTGAGGTTGCCGAAGGCGACATGATCGAAGCCAGGCACCGGCGGACCGAAACCCTTCAGGTATTTCTCGGCGCCAGCGGCGGCGAGCGTCGCCAGCGTACGGCCGTGGAACGAGCCGGTGCAGGCGATGAGGCGGTAGCGTTCCTCGTGCCCGGATTCGGCGTGATACTTGCGCGCGACCTTGATCGCGCCCTCCATCGCCTCGGCGCCGGAATTGCAGAAGAACACGGTGTCGGCAAAGCTCAGTTTGACGAGCCGCTCTGCCAGCCGCTTCTGCCCGGCGATCTGATAGAGGTTGGAGCAGTGCCAAAGTTTCTGCGCCTGCGCGGTCAATGCCGCGATGAGACGCGGATGGGCATGGCCGAGCGACGTCACCGCGACGCCGCTCGAGAAGTCGAGATAGCGCCGCCCGTCGGTGGCGTAGAGATACGGACCTTCGCCGCGATCGAACGTCAGTTCGCTCCGCGCGTAAGTCGGCATAACGGCTGGAATCACAGGACTCTCTCCTCGGCGATGAAGACGCAAGAATACGGACGGCGAGTAGCGACGCTCAGCGTCGTCGCGGCAACGCAACCGTTCGCAGTTCCTGGCCGTGCCGGGCGCACCACCCGTTTGCACGCTTCATCGCTTGGCTCCAGTCCTCCGGGGAGGCGCGCGGAGTATGGGGCGGCCGTTAAGCGCCTGTCAACGCCGGGAGAATCGTCACGCCTTGAGCTTATAGCCGCGCTTGAACATGGCGTGGCACAGCACGATGAGCGCCGTATTGGTGACGATCATGACAATAACGCCGACGACGAGCGAACTGTCGGCATGGCCGGTGAGGCCGTAGCGGAAGCCGTCGATCATGTAGAAAAACGGATTGGCGAGCGCGACATCGCGCCAGATGCCGGGCAGGACGTTGATCGAATAGAAGGTGCCGGACAGGAACGACAGCGGCGTGACGACGAAATTGGTGACCGCGGCAATGTGGTCGAACTTGTCGGCCCAGATCGCGCCGATGATGCCGAGAACCGACAGGCAGAGCGACGCAGCCACGGAGTGGAACAGCATCAGCCCGTAATTGTAGACGTGCAGCGGCACGAAAATCGCAATTACCGCCGCGACCACGACGCCGACGACGAGGCCGCGCGTCACGCCACCTAAGGCGAAACCCCAGACCAATTCGCCGGGACCGAGCGGCGGCATCAGCACGTCGACAATGTTGCCCTGGACCTTGGCGATCATCAGCGAAGACGATGTGTTGGCAAAGGCGTTCTGCACCATCGCCATCATGATCAATCCCGGCGCCAGGAACTCGGTGTAGGGGATGGCGCCGATCATGCGCGTTTGGCCGCCGAGGGCGAGCAGGAAGATCGCCAGGAACAGCAGGGTCGTGACCACCGGCGCCGCCACGGTCTGCATGTAGACTTTGAGGAAGCGGCGCACTTCGCGGACGTAGAGCGTCCACAGGCCGAGCCAATTGACCGCGCCGATCGTGCGCGCAGCTGGCCCCGCAGTATGCATGTTGAATCCTGTCTCCAAGGCGGCGAAGCTTAGCAGGGGAGGGCCGGCGTACGCCAAGACAACCCGCGATGGCAGAGCCGCGCAGAGCGCGCAAGCTTCCGCGCCGCATGACGGCCGAGCGGCTGGAGAATATTGCGCTTCACTATCTGAGCCGATATGCCAGCTCAAGCGGCAATTTGCGGCGCGTGCTGATGCGCCGGGTCGAGCGTGCCGCCGCCGCGCACGGCGACGACCCTGCCGACGGCGCGCGCCTGATCGACGCGCTAGTAACGCGCTTCCAGCGCTCGGGTCTAATCGACGATCGCGCCTATGCGGCGCAAAAGGCGGCAAGCTTGCAACGCCGCGGCGCATCGCGCTTCGGCATCCGCGGCAAGTTGCGGCAGAAGGACGTCGAAACCGGTCTCATCGATGACGCGGTGGCAACTCTTGATGAGGGCGGCGCCGGCACCGGCGAATTCGCTGCCGCCTGCGCTTTGGTCCGACGGCGACGGCTTGGTCCTTGTCGCGCCGCGGGCCAGCGCGTCGCCATGCGGCAGAAAGACTTGGCGACGCTGGCCCGTGCGGGCTTCGGCCTCGACGTCGCGCGTCGTGCCTTGGCCGCGCCTGATCGCGCCACGCTCGAAGCCTGGGGACGCGGCGAAGGCGAAGAATGAACGCCGGTCAGCCGGACTTGCGCGCTTTCGCGCCGTTGGGTGCGCGTCCCGCCGGCCCGGCCGCGTCGTTGCCGAAATAGATCGTGCGGGTTGGGAACGGCATCTCGATGCCTTCGCGCTCGAATGCCAGCTTCATGCGGCGGTTGAATTCACGGCCGACGGTCCATTGATGGATCGGTTGGGTCTTGATCCGGACTTGGATCATGACCGCCGAGTCGGCGAAGCGATCGACGCCGACGACGTCGAGTGGCTCGAGAATCCGGCGCGCGAACGGCTTCTCCTTACGCATCTCCTCAATGATTCCAGCGAGGACCTTGACGACGCGGTCGGTGTCCTCGCTGTAGGCGACGCCGACGTTGGCGATGTAATACGAATAATCCTTGGTCAGGTTCTGGATGACTTTGATTTCGCTGAACGGCACAGACAGCACCGAGCCGTCATCGCAGCGCAGCTTGATCGTCAGGATCGACATTTCCTCGACCACGCCGGCATGGCCGCCTCCCAAATTGATCACGTCGCCGACCGCGAACGTGTCGTCGATCAACACTCCGATGCTGGTGAGCAGCCCTTTGACGATCGACTGCGATCCGAATCCGGCGATCAAGCCGAACACCCCCGCGCCGGCGAGCAAGGCGCCGACATTGATTCCGATCGCGCCAAGCACCGCGAAGACCACGATGATCCCAATAATGACGACGGCGACGACACGCAGGAACGGCACCATGGTTTGCGCGCGCGCCCGGCGGCGGCTGTCGTCTTCGAGGCGCAACATGTGATGCTCGATCGCCAGCACGAAAGCTTCCCAGGCGATGACAGCGGCCGCGACCACGACGGCGATGCTGACAATGCTGCCGACGATGGAACTGGCGGCCGCCGTCTGGACCCAAATGAACGCGTCGACCCCCCACGCCTGCAAAAGTGCCAGCGCTGCGACGACATAGATCGCCAGCGACGCCAACGTCGTCAAAATCGGTATGTAGCGATTGGTCCGGCTTTCGAGCGTCGGAAACCGCACCTTGAGTTCCGGCTTGATCGCAAATCCGTGCTCGCTCACGCGGCTGACGAATTGCACGGCCAATGCGGCGGCCAAGACTACCACGACGCTCAACAGCGTCGCGCGCACCAGGATGAGGACTCCGCCCTCTATGTGCAGCACCGAAACACCGAACGTGCCGGCAATGACGATGATTGCGAGGATGTGCCATACCGCAGCCAAACGCTGGCGCAGCAGCCGCCAGCCGCGCCCGCCTCCGATCGAGACTTCGCTGGAGCCGCGCAGCCACGTCGCGACGATCGTCCGGTTCTGCAGAACGAAGATGACCGCCAGGATGCCGAGGACGAGCACGACGATGCGGAGCAAGATCGCATCGATAGCGCCCGGTACGCTCAGCCACCAGCCGCAGCCAGCGACGGCGAAGCCGTAAAGACCGAAATTGGCGAACCGCCGGATCCAGATATAGAGGTAATTGCGCGTTTCCTCGCCGAGCCGGTAAAGCGCCAACGCGCTCGGCGATAGCAGCACCACGCGCGCGCTCGCGGCGACGACGCGCGACCAGAGATAGGCCGTGATGACGGTCGTCGCCACCTGTTCGGTGACGAAACGCTTCGCTGTCAGCGGCAACACGAAGAACGCCACCGCAGCGAAAGCTGCGATCGGCAACGCCTCGAATATCGCGTTGATCAACAGGTAGACCAAGCGCCAGGTCAGGGCCTCGCCCGCACGCGCGCCGAAACGGCGAGCCGGCGCGCGCAGCAATAACCACACGAGCCAGTCGGCCACGAGCGCGAGTCCGATGATGATCGCCAGCCGCGTCGTGACCTCGAACCAGCGTTGTCGGGTTTGCCCGTCGCTGGCCTGCTCGCGCAGCCAGCCGATAACGCGCGGCGCGTCGACGGCGACGGTCGCCGCGGCGAGGGCCTCGTCGCCGATCGCGTGCGCGCCATCCGCCAGGCTGGTGAAGAATTTATGTGCGGCCTGCGACGGCGAGGACTTCTGGACCCCGCGCTGCGCCGCAATCAGGCCCTGCAATTCGGTGACGAGCTTCTTGCGCGCCACGGGGTCCTGAATAGCGTTGACAAGAATTTGCAGGTCGTCGGCGGTGACCGGAGCGGCCACGGACGCCGCCGGTACGGCCGTTGACGCGCTGGCGGAAGGCGCCGGCGTTGTCTGTGCACGGACCGGGGCGGCCGCCAAACACGACAGCAAAAAGGCGGCGAGCGCTAGCGTGCGCAAAGGGCGAACGACGTTCAAGGCGCGCAAGCTTAGCCGTACGCTTCGGCTGCGCCAACCGTCACAACAATCCGGCGAGGCGCGCGGCGGCGGCGCCCAAAAGGCCGATGCCCGAGATCGCCAGCAAGCCGCCGGAGAATCGCGGCAGCCACGACATGCCAATCCGGCGCAGCCACGGCGCCGCCAGACAGAGACTGACCCACCATGCGAGCGACCCGGAGAAAACGCCGCCGACCAAGGTAGCGATGCTCAGCCGGCCGGACGCCGGATCGAAGCCGATCTGCGTGAAGATCGCCGCGAAGGCCAAAATCGTGACCGGATTGGCGATAGCGAGCGCGAAGGTCGAAAGAAACGCGGCCGCCAGACGCTCGTGTCCGATCGGTCCGATTTGCACGGTGCGGGGCACGACCAGACCCTTCACGCCGACGATCAATAGGAACACGCCGCCGCCGATGCCGAGCGTGTCGCGCCAGGCGAACAGCCAGTCGCGGATGAAGGTCAGACCGAAACCTGCGATTGCGCCGAACGACGCGTCGGCACACGCGGCGCCCAAACCCGAGACCAACCCGAAGATCGCGCCTTCGACGATGGTACGGCGCACGCACAACATGCCCGCCGGTCCCACCGGAACCGCAAGGATGAGTCCGACGACGATGCCTTTGGCAAATGTAAAGAGCAGCATAGATCCGGTCTGGGCGCGTGCGCCGCGGACCATAGTCCAGGTGCCTGGCTCGGTGCCAGCGAGCCGCGGCGAGCAGCGTCTCAGCCGGCGGCTTGAGTCGGCATGCGGGTGCCGCGTTCCTGAGCCGGCGCAGCAGAGAGATCGGCAATCGTTGCGAGCGCCTGTTGGCCGTAGAAATTCTCGTCGAACCGGTGGCTGCCGATGAAGTGGAGGAACTTGGCGTCGGCGCGCGGGCCACCTGGGAAGAAACAGGAATACGACGGAAACGGCAGCACGATTGGCCGCGGCGAATTCGCGGTGACGAAATTCGATGCGCACTGCTCGGTGCCCCAGCCGCGCCAGCCGGCACCCGTCAGCTTCGACATGATGGCGTCGAATTCCTCGAGCCGGTCGCGGTTGAACGCGCCTTTGGCGAAGCCGGTGAAACCGGACGAGCCGCGAACATAAAGTAAGCGGTCGCAGTTGGGATAACGGTCGAAGACGCGTTCAGCGACGATGCCCGCCTGATTGCCCGGAATGTTCCGCGCGGCTTCGGCCGCGGCCCGCATCGTCACCAACGGCCAGCCGTCGCTCAACGTGAACGGCAGGTTATTCGTCAGGCAGTAGGTAACTTCGTCGAGCTCAGCGCCGATCGCCAAGGTGTCGCAGTCGACTTGAACGACGTAGGCGTCGCGCGCGCGGTCGAGGATGTAGACCAACCGCTCCCAGGTCCCGCCGCGCTGGCATCGTCCGGTGTCGATGGCCTCGAGCGCTTCGATGTGGATGCCCTCGAAGTGCTCGGCGAGCAGGTCGCGTTGCGCTTGCGGCATTGTGTTGGCCACGATCGCGACGACGTTGCCGCGGCCCAGTCGGCGATAGAGACTCTTCATCGCCAGCAGGTAAAGCTGAGTGTCGTCGTCGCCGACCATACTGACGAAGGTCCATGGCGCGGCTATCAGGCGAACCGGCGGTGTCGCGCGTATGCCGCGCGTGATCGATTCGAAGCGTCGGGTCCGGATCTGCTTCCGCAGTTGATAGAACATCTTCGGGCGATCCTAGCGACGGTCTGGTTGGAAATTGCTTAAGCCGGAATCACCAGCGGACGGCGCTGCGTGTGTTCGACGATGCCATCCAACCGCGCGCGAAACGGTCCATTCGGCGTTGACATTCGCGGCCTCGCCCTTGAAGCTGGACGGCAATTAATCAAACGATAACCAAACAAGGAGCCGCGCCGACAACGGGTCGGAAGCGAGGATCAGGGAAACATGGCGATGGCGGACTATTCGCGGCTCAATCAGGCGCTCGTCGAACTCCTTGCACTCGATGTGCCGCCGATTTCGATCAGCTTTGTCGACACAGCGCCAACGGATGTTGAGCGTCCGGCCGGACCGATGCCGCCGCCGACTTCGGACGGACGCACGGGAACGGTCGCCGCCAGTTGCGTTTTCTGGGTGATGGCGACGCGGCGGACATTTGCGACAACCGCCGCTGACCATGGCAATTGCAGCGTCGGCAGCCTGACGCACGGCTTCAAGACGCTCGCCGAAGTGGCCAAGGGCGCCGATGTCGCCGGTCTCGTCGAAGCGAACTGGGTTGCGCCGGAAGCTTTTCCCAATATCGCCGCCGTCACGCGTAAGCCGGGTGCGATTGTCTACGGGCCGCTGGCACGAACGGTCCTCGACCCAGACGTAATATTCCTGCGCCTCAATGCCAAGCAGCTGATGAAGCTGCATGCCGCGTATCCTGAGCTGCGATTCGAAGGCAAGCCGCAGTGCCATATCATTGCCATCGCCAAGGAGCACGGCACGCTCGCGGCTTCGACCGGGTGCGCATTGAGTCGCGAACGCACCGGCATGTCGGATTCCGAATTGACTTGTGCGGTGCCCGGCCACCGTCTGGCGGAGCTGGTCGAGCGGCTCAAAAGCGTCCAGGCGGCAGATCTGCGGGTCGCCGGCTACGCCCGGAAGGATGCGGCACGGTTTCCGGCGATCGCCTGACCGCCGCCGGTTCCGCGCGACGGTAAACCGCACTTCGTTCGCGTGGCGAACTGCGTTATGATTTGGTGCGGGGGAGTTAATGTCGCCTGTACTGGGTCGCCGGGATGCGGATGCGCGCGGGAATAGCCCGTGGAGTCTTGCCGCGGTCGACGAGCGCGGTTTGCCGGGGTGGCTCGTCGCCAACGTCGTCGTCGCCGGCTTGTATTTCCTCCTCGGTACGGCCGTCGCCAGGTTCTTCGCCGCCTACGGACTGTTTCCGGCACCGATCTGGTTGCCGGCCGGCGTCGCCATGGTGGCCGCGATGGTTGGAGGCTGGCGTCTTTTCCCCGGCATCTTCGTCGGCTCGTTTCTGACCAACGATCTGCTGTTTGCGCCGGCGCTTTACATCACGACGGTCATTTCGGTTACCAACGGTCTGGGTCCCGTGGTCGGCGCTGTCGTCTTGCGGCGGCTACGGCCGCGCGGCGGCCTGTTCACAGCGTTCGCTGGTGTGCTCGCCTTCCTCGTCTGCACCACGTTCCTCAATCCGGCGATTACGGCCACCGGCGGCGCGATCGCGACAACATTGGGACATCCCGATCCGGCGCTGTTCTATTCGATTTGGGTGAATTGGTGGCTGTCGGACAGCGGCGGGACTCTCTATCTCGCGCCGGCGCTGATCCTGTGGCTCGGCCTCGAACCTGAATTGGATTTGCAGACAGCCGGAGCTCCGAGCGGCTTCAGCCGCCGCGACCTGGCGGTTTGGGCCTGGATCGCCGCCGTCAGCGTCATTCTATTTTTAACGCCGCCGCTCCGCGGCACGTACATCCGGTCGGCATTTCCGTTTCTGCTGGTGGTGCCGTTGTCGTGGATCGCGCTCCGCATGTCGCTGCGCTCCGCCTACACGCTGGTATCGCTGGTGGCGATCGTGGCGACAGCCGGTACCGTCGCCGGCTACGGCCCGTTCCAGAATCACTCCTTGGCCAATCCGCTTCAGCTCGTCGGTACGCTGGTCGTGCTGCTGGCGATGAACGTGCTGACGATCGTCGCGCTGATGAGCGAGCGACGCGAAGCCGAGAACGCGAACCGGGTCAAGTCGATGTTCCTGGCGAAGACCAGCCACGAACTGCGCACGCCGCTCAACGCCATTATCGGCTTTTCGTCGCTGATGGATGCGCAGACGCGCGAGCCGCTGAGCGATAAGAAGTACGGCGATTATGCCCGCCTGATACAATCGAGCGGCACGCACCTGCTGGCGCTGATCGACGATCTGCTCGAGATGGCGAAAATCGAAGCCGGCCGGCTGGAGCTGCGCGAAGAACGCGTGTTGCTGGCGGTCGCCATCGAGGATGCGGTGGCGTTGATCGAAATACCGGCGCAGGCGAAATCGATCACCGTCACGACGAGCGGGCTGAAAGATTTGGCGGTCAAGGCCGATCCCAAGGCGGTGCGCCAGATCCTGCTCAATCTTCTTTCCAACGCTGTCAAATTCACGCCCGAAGGCGGCGAGGTCGGTATCACCGTCACATTGGGCGACCGTGGCGACGCGGTGATCCGGGTGGCCGATACCGGCATCGGCATTCCGGCGGATTCGATCGAGCGGGTGTTCCATCCGTTCGAGCGCGTGCAGCGCGACGTGAACCGCAAGATCGAAGGCACCGGCCTCGGATTGTCGATCACGCGCGGGCTGGTGCAGCTTCATGGCGGCGAAATCAGCCTGCAAAGCCGCGTCGGCGAAGGCACGATCGTCACGGTCGTACTGCCCGCCGAGCGCGTTGTCGCCACCGCGCAGGCCCGCCGTGACGGCGATGGCGGCCGGCCGACGCGTATGGCAACCGGCTGACGCAACCTACGGCTGAGCGACATTACAGTGAATTAAGTGTCGGCCGCGCTTTCGAACATGCTTGATTCGACGGCATAAAGTGCCGCAGATGGCGCTCCGCGACACGGCAAACATGCGTACTCCAATCGCAACCGGAATTCCCACGGCTGGCATGATCGAGGTCCGCAATCTCACGCGGCGGTTCGGCCCCATCCTGGCGGTCGATCATGTCTCGTTTTCGGTCGGCCGGGGCGAGGTGCTGGGTTTTCTCGGTCCGAACGGCGCCGGCAAATCCACCACGATGAAGATGATCACCGGCTTCCTTGCACCGACCGAAGGCACGGCGGTGGTGTGCGGCGCCGACATTGTCACCGATCCGATCGCCGCCAAACGGCGGATCGGCTATTTGCCGGAAGGCGCACCCGCCTATCCCGACATGTCACCGCGCAGCTTCCTGCGCTTCATCGCCGAAATCCGCGGCTTCGCCGGCGATGAAGCGAAGCGGCGCATTGATCTTACGGTGGCACGGACGGCGCTCGCGTCGGTCATGGAACAGCCGATCGAGACTCTGTCCAAAGGCTTTAAGCGCCGCGTTGGCCTGGCGCAGGCTCTGTTGCACGATCCGGACGTACTCATCCTCGACGAGCCGACGGACGGGCTCGATCCCAATCAGAAGCACGAAGTCCGCACACTCATCCGCGCGCTGGCGCCGGAAAAGGCGATCGTGATTTCGACGCATCTGCTCGAGGAGGTCGATGCCGTCTGTACGCGCGCGATCGTTATCGCCGCCGGCCGGCTCCTGGCCGACGCCACGCCGGTCGAGCTTGCGGCGCGCTCGCGTCTCCACAACGCTGTGCGCGTCAGCCTCGTGGCCGGCCACGACGAAGCCGAAACCGCGCTGCGGCGTCTGCCCGGCGTGGCGGCCGTCGAACGCGTCGACGAGTCCGGCGACCGGGCACTGCTCGTCCTGCCGCGCGGCGGCCAAGCGATCGTCGGCGAAGTCACCGATCTGGTACGCACCGCGGGCTGGGCGGTCCGCGGCCTGAGCGTCGAGCGCGGCCGGCTCGACGAAGTCTTCCGCAACATTACCGCCTGAGGCGCCCGTGCATTCGACCTGGGTCATTTTCCGGCGCGAACTGGCGAGCTATTTCACGACGCCGCTCGCCTACGTCTTCATCGTCATTTTCCTGGTGATGGCGGGTGCGCTGGCGTTTTTTGTCGGCAATTTCTTCGACCGCGGCCAGGCCGATTTGCTGCCGTTCTTTAACTACCATCCCTGGCTCTATCTCGTGCTGATTCCGGCGCTGGCGATGCGGCTCTGGGCGGAGGAGCGCAAGAGCGGCACGATCGAACTGTTCCTGACCTTGCCAGTCTCGGTTGGTTCCGCTGTCTTCGGCAAGTTTCTCGCGTCCTGGGCGTTTTCGGCGATCGCCCTAGCGCTGACCTTTCCGTTCTGGATCACGGTCAACATACTCGGCCATCCCGATAACGGCGTGATCCTGGCGAGCTACATCGGCAGCTTGCTGATGGCCGGTGCCTTCCTTTCCATTGGCGCGGCGCTCTCGGCGCTGACCAAGAACCAGGTCATCGCGTTCGTCATCACTGCCGCTGCCTGCTTCATCTTCACCGTGAGTGGCTCGCCGATCGTGCTTGGCTTCCTGACGCCGTGGGCGCCGACGGCGCTGATCAATGTCGTCGCCTCGCTCAGCTTCCTGACGCATTTCAACGCGATCATGCGCGGCGTGATCGAAGTGCCCGACGCGGTGTTCTTCGTTTCGGTGATTGCCTTGTTCCTCTATGCCAACGCCGTGATCGTCGAATTGAAAAAGGCGGATTGAGGCGGGCGATGAATTTTCAATTGTCCCGCCGCACTGTCGCGCTCACGTCGCTTGCTGCGGCCGTCGTTCTGTTCGTCGCGATCAACGTTATCGCCGGCAACTGGTTGGGCAATCTGCGGGTCGATCTGACGCAAGAGGGTCTCTACACCCTGTCGCCGGCGACGCGAATCACGCTCGCCAAGATCCGCGAGCCGATCACGCTGCGATTCTATTACTCGCCGCAGCTTGGCCGCGAAGTTCCGTCCTACGGTGTCTTCGCCGATCGCGTGCGCGAAATGCTGCAGGAATATGCGGCGATGGCCAAAGGCAAGATCGTATTGCAAATGCTCGATCCCGAGCCGTTCTCGCCGGTTGAGGATCGTGCCGTCGCTTTCGGCCTGCAGGGCGTGCCCCTCGATCAAAGCGGCACGCCGGTCTATTTCGGTCTCGCCGGCACCAATTCGACGGACGATCAGGCGATCATCCCGTTCTTTCAGACCGACCGCGACCGCTTTCTCGAATACGACCTGACCAAGCTGATCGCTGGTCTCGCCAATCCACACAAGACCGTCGTCGGCCTAGCGACGCAATTGCCGCTCGAGGGCGATCTGATGGCCGCCATGCAGGGCCGTCCGCTAGTGCCTTATGTCGTACTCGAGCAGATGCAACAGCTCTACGACGTGCAGACTCTCGGCACGGATTTCGCCGCGGTTCCGAGCAACGTCGACGTGCTGATGCTCGTGCATCCGCAGCACCTGTCCGATAAGACGCTCTATGCCATCGACCAGTTCGTCCTGAAGGGCGGGCGAGCGCTGGTGTTCGTCGATCCCGATTCGGAAACCCAACGGTTGCATCCGAGCCAGCTCAATCCGCCCACCGCACCGAACGACAGCAGTCTCGACAAGCTGTTCGCCGCTTGGGGATTGCGCTTGGTGCCAAAGATGGTCGCGGCCGATCGCACCAACGCCGAACGCGTCAACGCCGGCACCGAGACGAACGTCCAGGCCGTCGATTATGTCGGCTGGCTGGCGCTCAAAGCCGACAGCCTCAGCCACGACAATCCGATCACCGCCGATCTGTCGCAGATCAACGTCGCTACGGCGGGCGTGCTCGAGCCGCTGGCGGGCGCGAAAACCACGTTCGCGCCACTGATCTCGACTTCGACCGATTCGATGGAAATTCCGGCCGACAAATTCCAGACGCCTGATCCCGCCGCGCTGCTCGCTGGGTTCAAGCCCGACGGCAAGAAGCTGGTCATTGCCGCCCAGATCACCGGGCCGGCCGCAACCGCGTTCCCGGACGGTCGGCCAAAGGGCGAGCCGAATAAGGTTGCTGCAGCCGACAAGAATGCCGATGCGTCACCGCCGGTGCAGGTCAAAACCGCGGTCAGGCCGATCGACGTCGTCGCGGTCGCCGACACCGACATTCTCGACGACCGATTCTGGGTGCAGGTGCAGGATTTCTTCGGTCAGCGCGTCGCGGTGCCGTCCGCCGGCAACGGCGATTTTGTCACCGATGCCATCGATGTCCTCGCCGGCGGCGCCGATCTTATCGGTCTGCGCAGTCGCGGCACGGCGGTACGGCCGTTCATGCTCGTGCAGAGCATCCAACGCGCGGCTGACGAGCGCTATCAGACGACCGAAAAAGGGCTCGAGGACAAGCTGAAGGACACCGAGCAGAAGCTCAAGGATCTGCGCGACAAGGGCACGCACCAGGCTGGTGCCGTCGATGCCGCGCAAAACGAGGCCATCGAGAACTTCCGCGCCCAGTTGCTGGCGACGCGCCGCCAATTGCGCAAGGTACAGCTTGCCGAACGTGAGAACATCGACCGGCTGCAAAGCTGGGTGGAATTCTTCGATGTTGCGTTCATCCCGATTCTCGTGGCGCTCGCCGCGATGGTGATCGGCGCTGTGCGGTTGCGGCGGCGGCAGCGCCGAACGGCGACCGGCTGAAGCGAAGAGGGCAGCATGCGACAGCGTCATCTGCTGATTTTGCTCGCCGTCACCGCGCTGGCTGTGGTGCTGGCGGTGGTGTCGAGCGTCGGCGGCTCAACGGCGCAGAACGATCCGCTGGTTGGCACGCTTGTTTTGCCGGATCTCGGCCGGCAGCTTCAGGCGGTCGACCGCATCACGATGGTCCGCGGCACGCAGAAGGTGACGCTGAAACACGCAGCGACTGGCTGGCAGAACGAAGATAAAGGCGGCTGGCCCGCCGATGCGACGCACGTGCGCCACTTGCTGCTTGGTCTCGCCGAGCTGCGTTATGTGGAGCCCAAGACGCGCGAATCGAAGCTTTATCCACGTCTCGGTGTCGAAGATGCCGGCAAGCCCGATTCTAA
>Ga0187805_10000396_pt1 | contig 14115 bp, 13 predicted proteins | sample NC_wetland_sal_i_6_FD_132965 | JGI IMG/M metagenome (GOLD analysis project Ga0187805, IMG submission 132965) | Wetland sediment microbial communities from Neuse River Estuary, North Carolina, USA - Control_5 | ecosystem: Environmental > Aquatic > Freshwater > Wetlands > Sediment | place: USA...
CAGCCGGACCGGCCGCGCGGCCGTGGACACGAAGTTTTCTTTTCGCCTGTAAAGGAAACCGCTTTGGCGGCGGGCATTCCCGTGCACCAGCCGGAGAAAATCCGCGCGCCGGAGGTGCAAGAGCTTTTGCAGAAACTCGCGCCCGACGTAATCGTCATCATTGCTTACGGCCAGATCATCCCCGCCCGCCTGCTCTCCATCCCAAAACTGGGCTGGATCAACCTTCACGCCTCGCTGCTGCCAAAATATCGCGGCGCCGCTCCGATCAACTGGGCCATCGTGAACGGGGAAACGAAGACTGGGGTCACTTCGATGCGCATCGACGCAGGCATGGACACCGGCGAAATCCTGCTGCAAAAAGAAATGGAGATTGGCCCTTCAGAAACGGCTCCCGAGCTCGCCGCTCGCATGTCTGAATTAGGCGCTCCGCTGATGGCTGAAACGCTGCGCGGCCTGGCCGCAGGCTCGATTGTTTCGCGCCCTCAAAATAGCGAACAAGCCTCCCTGGCGCCCATGCTCAAGAGAGAAGATGGCCTCATCAACTGGTCTCGCACCGCGCAGGAAATTTTCAACCGGATTCGGGGATTCGACCCCTGGCCCGGTGCTTACACCACTTTCCGCGGTCAGAACTGCCACATTTGGGGCGAACCGGCGTCTAAGGAATTGTGCGATCAAAGCGCGCGCGAGGCGCAAAGCGCAGTCCCCGGCTCTTTGCTCGTGGAGCGCAACGAACTGCTGATTCTTTGCGGCGCCACAACCTATTTGCGCCTCCATGCCGTCAAACTGGAGGGGCGCAAACAAGTTTCGGCCTCGGAGTTTCTCAATGGCGCCCACTTGCTTACCCACGAACACTTCGGAGAAAGCTAGTTTGCGCGCAACGCAACGCTCAGGCATACTCGCAAATTGACCCTCGAATGCACGAATGAAAGCGATATTCGCCTCAGGAGTTCACGTCACATGAACATCTCGGAATCATTCCGCACGTGCGGGAGCTTGCGCGGCCGCGCCAAACAATTCTTGCGTTTTGCCGCTTGCTGGGCGCTCGCCGCGCAACTCGTTTCCTTGCCCATCGCCTCCGGCGGCAATACGTCTACGAGAGCAGCCGCGGCCGCCGCAAAGCCTGCGCCGAAAATTGTGAACGACCCGATCATGAAAGTCATGCAAACGGAACTCGCTCGCGCGTCCACCGATCTCGGCAAGACGGACTCTCCCCCTTATTACATGAGCTACAGGGTCTATGATCAGAATCTCACCGTGCTCGTCGGCGCGTACGGCAGTCTTCTCACCGACGCTTCTCTCGATCGCCGTCAGGCCGACGTGACCATGCGCGTCGGCAGCCCCGCTCTCGACAACACGCACGGCCAGAGCCGTTCTACCGGAATGACGTCCGGCTCGTTGCCACTGGGTGACGACCAGGACGCCATCGCCCGCGTCCTCTGGGAACTGACCGACCGCGAATACAAGCGCGCCGCTCCTGCCTTCCTCAATGTAAAAACGAACACCGCCGTTCGCGCCGAGGAAGAAGATAAGTCTCCGGACTTCTCGAAAGAGACGCCCGAAGTGCACTTGGGAAATCCCGCCGTTCCCCCGCCCTTCGATCGCCCCGCGTGGAGCGATGAAATTCGCCGGCTCTCCGGGAATTTCCGTAAATATCCCGATGTCTATTTCGCAACCGTCGTTCTGCAGGTTACGGATTCCAACTCCCGCATGGTTTCAAGCGAGGGCAGCGCCATCGAGACGCCCAGCTCCAGCACGCGCCTGGTTATGGAGGCGCAAACTCGCGCCGACGACGGCATGGAATTGCTCCGTGTGGAAACTTTCCAGGCGCCTTCCGCTGACGGCCTGCCGAGCGAAGCGAATCTTTCCGCCAAGATCGTCAAAATGGCGGACGACCTGAAAGCTTTGAAGGCCGCTCCTGTCGCCGAGCCCTACGATGGTCCGGCTCTCTTGAGCGGCCGCGCCGCCGCGGTCTTCTTTCACGAAGTCCTCGGCCACCGGCTCGAAGGCCATCGCCAGCGCGATGAGGACGAAGGACAGACCTTCACCAAAAAAGTCGGCCAGGAAGTTCTGCCGAAATTTTTGAGCGTCTCCGACGACCCCACGATTCATGAAATGGATGGAGTGAAACTCGCTGGTTCTTACGAGTTCGACGACGAAGGCGTTCCTGCACAGCGCGTCGACGTCATCCAAAACGGCATTCTGAAAAATTTTCTGCTCTCCCGCATGCCCATCAAGGATTTCGGCAAGTCCAACGGCCACGGCCGCGATCAGCCGGGTTTGATGCCGACCGGTCGCCAAGGCAATCTGATTGTCACTTCCACGCAAAGCGTACCGGAATCCGAGATGCGCCAAAAGCTCATTGAAGAAATCAAAAAGCAAAATAAGCCGTACGGCCTGTATTTCGACGACATCCAGGGTGGCTTCACGCTAACCACGCGCTCTCTTCCGCAGGCCTTTCAGGTTCTGCCCGTAATTGTTTACAAAGTTTACGCAGACGGGCGCCCCGATGAACTGGTTCGCGGCGTGGACATTGTCGGCACGCCTCTCGCCGCTCTTACGCGAATCGTCTTAACCGGTGATAAGCAACATGTCTTCAACGGCGTTTGCGGCGCGGAAAGCGGTCAGGTGCCCGTCTCGGCCGTTGCTCCGGCGATGCTCTTCTCGGAGATGGAAGTCCAGAAGCGGCAACATTCTCACGATCGGCCGCCCATCTTGCCACCGCCCGGTTTTGATAACCTTGCTCCAACCAAAACTGCGCAAGCCAGCCCGGCGGTGAAGCCATGAAAATCCAACGCGTGTGCGCAGGATCTCTCATGGCCGCAACGCTGCTCTATGGCGTCGCGCAGCTCCACGCAGCGAATGACACTTCGGCGTTGAAGAACGCATCCGAGAAGTTCGACGCATCAGCTGCTTCTGTGCCGCATCCCGCGGCAGGCGGCGATGCGCTGCTGGACGCGCTTCTCACTGAGCTCGACCGCTCCAAAGCTCAGCTCAAAATGGATCAAGTCCCCGCTCCCTACTACATCGAATATCGCGTCAACGATGTCGACGACTACGACGCCGAAGCCGCTTTCGGCGCCCTCCGCGAAAGCCAGCGCGTCCGTATCCGCATCCTTCGCGTCGTCGTCCGCGTCGGCGACTATTCGCAGGACAGCTACTACGGCCAGGGCATGGGCGAGACCAACATTCTTCCGCTCGATAACGATCCCATCGCTCTTCGCCACCAAATCTGGCTCACCACCGACGAAGCCTACAAAGCTGCCGGCGAAGCCCTCGCGGATAAACAAGCGGAAATGAAGCGCTTCACGCCCGACCCCAATCCCGTCGCGGATTTTTCCAAGGAGCCGGTCGTCAACGCGCTCGAGCCCATCGTCTCTCTAAAAATAGATCAAGCCGCCTGGGGCAAAACTCTCGAAGACGTCACCAATCTTTATCGCCAGTACCCTGACATTCAAGCCGTCAGCGCTTCCGCCCGCTTTACCGCGGTCAATGAATACTTTGTCGATTCCGAAGGCACCGTCACGCGCGATGGCAAAACGACTTACAACCTTCAATTGAATGGCTCCGCGCAAGCCGAAGACGGCATGCGCCTAAGCCGCAATCCTTATTGGATGGTCGGGCGCGCGGACGAACTTCCCTCGCGCGACAAGTTGCTCAGCGAGGCGAAACAAGCGCTTGAAACAGTCGTCGCCCTCCGCAAAGCGCCCATTGTCGAGGAAGAATATCGCGGGCCTGTGCTCTTCGCTCCGGATGCGGCGACCGACGTGGTCGCCTCGCTCGTCGGCTCCAACATTGTCGGCCGCAAGCCGCAACTCGGCAGGCCCAATCGCACCGTCGGGGCTTTCGGTACCAGCTACAAAATGCGCGTCCTTCCTGCTTTTCTTTCCATCGTCGACGATCCCACCCTCAAAGATTTTGAAGGACACAGCCTCGTCGGCAGCTACGACATCGACAACGAAGGCGTAAAAGCCCAAAGCGTCAACGTCGTCGAAAACGGCATGCTCGACAATTATTTGCTCGGCCGCGAGCCCGTCCGCGATTTTCCTTTTTCCAATGGCCACGGCCGCGCCGCTCCGGGCTCCTTCCCTTCTCCGAGCCTCGGCGTGCTGCTCCTGAAAAGTTCCGAGGCACAAGCGCCGGATGCGCTTAGGAAAAAGATCATCGAAATGATCTCCGCGCAAGGGATGCCCTACGCTTACCGCGTCGAAACACTCGGACCGGGCAATTCTCCGCGCCTTCTCTATCGCGTCTACGCGGATGGCCACGAACAACTCGTCCGCGGCGCCGTCTTCAATGAACTCGATGTTCGCGCCTTGCGCAGCGATCTCATTGCCGTTGGCAACGACCCGCTCGTCAGCAACCGCACCGGCGGCGTCCCCACCACCATCATTTCCCCCTCGCTGCTCTTCGACGAGCTCGAAGTGAAGCGCGCCGACACCAGCAAAGACAAGTTGCCGGATTATCCTCCTCCGCCACTGAAAAACTAAATTGTCTTTCCGCCAGGCCGCTCCCGGTTTTACACTTGAACCAGGAACCGGAGATCGGCCCACGCTTATGACGCTCAGAGAAAGACTCGAATGGGTTACCCGGATGGCGCTGCTCGTCTTCATCCTCGCCTCCGCCGCTTTCCTCAGCGCCATCACCGCGATGCGCATCGCCATTCACGGCCGCGAAGTAACCATGCCAAATCTCGTCGGAAAGAACGTGTCGGAAGCCAGCGGCGCGCTGCGCTCACATGGACTTGTCTTGCGGGTTGCCGATCGCATCTACAGCGAACTTCCCATTAACGTCGTCGTCCGCCAGAGCCCGCCGCCCGGCATGCTCATGAAAGTTTCGCAGCAAGCCAACGTCATCCTCAGTCTCGGCCAGCGCCAGTTGCAAATTCCGCTCCTCGAAGGAAACTCTCTCCGCGCCTCGCGTATCGAGTTGCTCCGTGGCGGCTTGCAAGTCGGCGAAGTGTCTGGTCTGACCATGTCCGACGAGCCCGTCGACACCGTCATTCTCCAAACGCCTCTCCCAGGCGCAGGCGCCGCCAGCCCCCGCGTCGACGTGCTCGTCTCCGACGGCCCCCGCGAGCCCGCCTACGTCATGCCCCATCTCGTCGGCCTGAATGAGACCGACGCCCAGCGCCGCCTCGATTCCGGCGGCCTCCACACCAAGATCAACCGCGTCTCCGCTCCCCAGTGGCCGCACGCCGCCGTCATCGATCAATCTCCCCTCGCGGGCCAGCGCGTCACTCCTTCAACGATCGTCGAACTCACCGTCTCCGATTAATCCGCCGTGCAACCACCCTCTCCTTGCGCACTTTTCGAGCGCCCTCCTCTCCGCGAAATTGTCTGCAGTTGAAAGATATTTCCGCCAGCCAATTCCCAGTGCATCCCGGGCGAAATCTGGGGATCGTATTAGAAATGTACTCGGGTGGAGCGCTGGAGTTACCCGCCTAAGCGGCGCACGCAATCGCGCATCAGCTCTACTTCCCAGATCGGACGTTGCGGATTTCTCGGATGAGTCCGATCGCTGGGGATTCTCCCGGTCAGGTGCAAAAAGATGCCGGCGGAATGTTTGTAGGCGGAAACGGGCTCGCGAAAGGCCACATTTCCCAGATGTTGCAGCGAATCCGAAAGCGCGAAATACCGGGGATCGGCCGTTTCCCAGAAGTAGTCGCGCTCCGCGAATTTTTCCGGGGCGAAGGTTGCCAGGCCCAGCAGATAGTCCGATCCGTATTCGATCATATTGATCCCCAGATCGTTCCCGGTATAAATCCGAAAGTCTGGCCGGTGAGCATCGCGGAGTGCCAAGCGGTCGACCTCGACGAGGCGATCCAGAGAGGAATGCTTCAAGCCTACGATCTCCGGAATCTCCAGTAAGCGCAGAAATGTTTCTGTGTCGAAGATTTCTCCATTGGGAGCGAACATTTTCCCAAGCTCGAAAGCTAAAACGCCGGGGCAACCGCGGCAGGCCTCGCGGTATGTCTCCGATTTTTCCTGAGCCGATTTGCCGTGAAGCTGGCCGGTCTGAAACAGAATTGGGGTGCCACCGTATCCGACGATGATTTCTATCTGCTTGCGATAGAGTTTATCGGCCGGGCCTTCCTGCCCCTCGATATATGCCCCAGCCACAAATGGCGCGTCTCTTCCCAGGGCTTCTCGAGTCCACCGCAGGACATTCACTTTCTCCGTTTCGGAGAGAAAGTTCACATAACCCGTATCCATGTTCACGGCGTTTGTTAGCCCCGTCCGTTGGGTGGCGATCAGGTGTCTCTGAAACGCTTCAACGGCGATGCGGCCATCGCTTTCGAACGGAAGCAGCGCAGCCGCAATGCCCTGCACTTTGCGATGCGTGCGAGGCCGCTCAAAGAGAGACGCCGCGGTCATGAGCGGCTCGCTTTAGCTAACTTCAGTTTTGCGGCGAGTTCCGAGATTTTGTAATGCTCATCCAACGGGTAGCAACCGGACGGCAAGCCCTTGCGTGGCGCCGTAGTGCAGTCGCTGAAGGTCCGGCAGACGATGCGGTGTTGAATCGTGCGCCCTTCCGATGCATCGCGCAACAGCCCAGGATAAGACAAAATCATTCGCCCCATGCCAATGAAGTCGACCCATCCTTCGCGCAGGGCCGCTTGGGCAACGTGCGGGAGAAAATCCTGGAGATAGCTGTACGCCGTACCCACAACGATCAGCTGCGGAAACTGGGATTTTAGTTGGCGCACCATCTCCATCTGTCGCGCCACACCGATGAGCGGATCCTCAGGTGGTTGATAGCCGTCAGAAGGCGGATAAAAGGCAGGACGCTGAATGTGAGGATTGTAGTAGGGGCTTCCGGCGCTGAGGTTGACCAGCCGAATTTCGAGATCCTCGAGGAGCGCGAGGAACTGCTTCGTCTCGGCAAGTTCCATTTCCGTGGGACAAAGCGGATTCAGGCCGAATCCCCACCGATAAGGAATCAGGTGAGCGTGTGGCTCGGGAATTCCAACTCCCGTCTTTCCGGGTGAAGATGTGATGGGATCCGGCCGATAGGGAACGGTGTCGAAGGCGGAGAGACGCACGGCGATCTGCAGCCCGGGCGCAATCGAGCGGGTGCCTTCGACGACTTCCCGCAAGAAGCGCGTGCGATTCTGGAAAGAGCCTCCGTACTTTCCGGGGCGCGTATGCGCGCTCAGAAATTCGTGGCCGAGATAGCCGTGGCAGTGTTTTATGTCGACGAAATCGAAGCCTAAATCACTGGCCGCGCGTGCTCCACGATGAAAAGCTTCGACGATGCCGGCGATCTGCTCGTCCGTCAGAAGAGGCGAATCCGCGGAGAGGCCCAGTCTCGAATCGAGAATGGGATGGTGGTAAAGAATCTTCGGCTCTGGCCGGTCGTGCACATTGGGACGGCTGAAGCGGCCCGAATGCGTCAGTTGCAATCCGATAAGAGGCTGATCACTACGTCCGGTTGCCGCTCGGTAGGATGCAAGCAGTGCTGAGCGCAGGTGTGCCAAACCCGCGTGCGTGTGTGGCGCAATCACAAGTTGATGCGGATTGGCTCTGCCTTCGTGCGAGACGGCAACGGCCTCGCCTCCCCAGATAAGGCTCGCGCCGCTGCTCCCGAATCGCTGCCAGCGCCGCAGCGTATATTCGCTCGGGTTGCCGTCTGCAAGCGCGTCCCAGCCTTCCATGGGCTGCACGGCGATCCGATTGGCGAACTTGAATCCGCCGCGGACAAGCGGCCACTGTAGAGGAGACTCCGCCCCCGCCAGCAATTCCCCATCGCAGGGGATATTCGTCCCGATGCTGCGCAGATGGTCCCTAAGGCGCTGAACGTCTTTCACTGCGCCGAGACGAAGGATCGGAACAGCGCTCATACTCGCACCGCTCGCTTGGGCAAAAAGGAAATTGCGGCTGAGCCCAGCAACGAAATGACGATCATGAGAAGGAATGCCTTCGAGTAGCTGCCGCTAAGGTCGCGGATGTGTCCTACGATCCATGGCGCAACACCTTCGGCGACACCATCGGTGGTCAAGATGACTCCCAACAATCTGCCAAGCATTTGCGCGTCGAATAGCTCGGCAGCCAGCAAGGGGATGATCATATAATCGCCGCCAAGCCCAACGCCAAACAGAATCGCAAAGGCATCCAGCTGGAGCGGCTGGTGGCCGACAAGCAGGAACGGAATCGCGCTTGCGACGAGTAGGTAGATCAACAGCATGACGTACTTCTTCGGAAATCGGTCCGCGAGCCAACCCATGAGCAAGCGCCCCGCCATGCTGGAGGCCAGTACGAGCGACAAAACCCGAGTCGCCTGTCCTTGCCCGTAGTGCATATCGAGGGTGAGGAAAAGTTTTAGGTTTTGCTGCGTTCCGCTGACTGCGGCGATAGAACACATGCTCCCTATGAGCAACAGATAGAAAGGAGCACGCTTGAAGGCAGCGCTCCAGTGGCCAGCTTTCCCTGCCACGGCTGATCGCTGCGGGGCTGGCGGCTCTTTCAGAATAAATGCCAGTGGAAATGCAATTACAATAACGAGAAATCCCAAGGTCCGCAGTGCGGCCTGCCAGCCGATATGGACCACCAGGAAATGCGAGATCCAGGGAACCGTTGCGCCGCCCAGCCCGATGCCCAGGTACGCAATCCCCATCGCCTTGCCGCGGGATTTTTCGAACGAGCGCGTCAACAGAACCTGATTCGGCAATGGACCGCCGCAAACGTAGCCCAAGGCGTTGAAAAAGTAGAAGAAATAAAACATTCCGAGAGTCGATATGCTGCCCAATCCGATCAGTGCCGCGCCGGCCATCAGGATCCCAGCCATCATCAGCCGGCGAGGACCGAATCGATCCACAAGCCATCCCGCAAAAAAGCCGAAGAGCGGCCCAACCACAAGCTTGCTCAGAGCGTTGCCGGAAGTGACTTGTGCGCGTGACCAGCCAAATTGCTGGACCATGAAATCGTAGTAATAAGAGAGTCCCCAAAGAGCGAGGCCTACGATGCTAAAAAGGACCAGAAAAGCCGTCCCGGTTACTTGAATCGATTGCCAGTTCAGTTCTGAGCGGCCTGCGGGAATCGTGTCAAATGACTCGCGGGGTTGGGCGGGCGCTGCGATGGCTGGTCCTCAACGTTGCTATCCGCTGCTGTATGGCCTCAAACGCAGCGGGAAGATGCCGTGCGCGAAGTTAGGGAATAGTAGGGAATCACTATTAGAAAGTCGAGCGCTTTTCAAGCAGACGCGGAAGCGGAATCAGCCGACGCGGTTTTGCTGGCCTTTGCCGGCTTCATCCAGCCAGCGCTCGAGTACGGGCTTGTATTCTGCTTCCACCTCGAAAAACGCAAGGCCCGCTCCCATGTTGGTCTGGGAGTAGACGATTTTCGCCTTGGCTTGGAAATACGCGTCGCCGGCGGAAATCTTGACCAGCACGAGCGTTCCTACTGGGAACGGATTCATCATATCCAGATAACAGCCGTAAAGGCTCAACTCGCTCACGCGCGTGGCAATGCGCACATCCGAAGCTTCCTCGATCAGCTCGGCGCTGGCGATGAATGTATATCTAGGCGTGCGGCGGCGTTCAGATCCCAATGAGTTCCTCCGAAAGGATGCCCTACTACGATGGTACGACGGATTGCGCTAATGTTGTTCGCGAGTCGCCCAAGTCATAACTAATGAAATTGCGGTCAAATACCGATGAAAGGACCGCAGTAAGATCGTGGCAAGCGGCGACTTCCCTTCTTGGCGTAGGAAAACCAAGGGCGGGGAAGAAAGCACCACTAGGCTCAAAAAGGAGCAGGAAGGAGAGCGATGCCGGGGGATCGAACAAGAGCGAGGGAGTTGGCGGCGGAATTTATTCGCCGAGGCGACCCGACTGGGTGGTTTGAAGCGCTCTACAAAGAAGGAGAAGAAGGTAAGAGCGTTGTGCCCTGGGCCGATGGCCAGAAAAATCCGCACTTGGCTGAATTCTGGAGAGCGCATCCGCAAAAGACCGGTGGAAAGAGCGCGCTCGTGATTGGATGCGGATTGGGCGATGACGCGCAACAGTTGGCCGAATGGGGATACCAGACGACGGCGTTCGACATTTCGGAAACGGCCATCCGCACGGCAAAGAACCGCTTTCCGAAAACCACTGTGGAATACCGCGTCGCCAATTTGCTGCAACCGCCCGCGGAGTGGACGCACTCCTTCGATTTCGTCCTCGAGGTCTACACCTTGCAGGCCCTTCCGCCGACCGTTCGATCGCAAGCCACACAAAACGTTGCCGCGTTCGTCCGGCCCGGTGGAAATTTGCTGATTCTGGCGCGGGGCCGCGAGCCGCAGGAGCCAGAAGGACAACTGCCGTGGCCGCTGACACGCGCGGAATTGGCGGACTTTGGCCTCGCCGGGCTCACCGAACAAATTTTCGAGGAGTATTTTGATAACGAAGTGCCGCCAGCCCGCAGATATCGCGTGCTCTACTCGAGGCCGGCCCGCTAAATTGAGTTACCTCTCGAGCCCCGGGATCGAGGATCCCGCAGCTCGAGCGAGGGAATGGAGAAGGTTATTTGGCCGTGTCTTTTTTGTGCAACTCGGTGCAGACGGAGACGGCGGTGTTGGGGTTGACGGCGCTGTCGCCTTCTTCGATGTGGCGGATGATGCCTTCCTTATCGATGACGATGTTGGCGCGCTGCGCCCACTCGTAGGTTTGATTCTGCACGTCGTAGCCCTTCAGGATGCCGTACGAAGTGAGCATCTTGTGGTTCATGTCGCTCAGAAGTGGGAACGTGACGTTGATTTCCTTGGCGAAGGCTTTGTTGGCAGCGGGACTATCCATGCTAATGCCGAAAACTGCCGTATCCGAAGTGTCGATCTTGCCTGAGGCGATTCCAGCCTGGACCGCCTGAAGTTGTTTCGTTCAACCACCAGTGAAGGCCAGGACGTAGACGGCGAGAAAGACGTTCTGCTTGCCGCGGAAGTCGCTGAGCTTTACGGTTTTCCATTGGTCGCTGAGCAGGGTGAAATCCGGCGCGGCGTCACCCACTTTCAGCGCAATTTTTGCCAGTTCTGATTTTTGGGCTTCCTGCGCGAGCGGCGGAGCCATGGGAATGAAGGCCACCGCAGCCAGTAAAGCCAATACACGTTTCATGCGCACTCTCCTCGAGGATGGAATACGAAACCTGATGTCACTTACACCCTATCATCAAGCGATATCGCGGAGAACCTGAAAATATTTGGGCTGGTTGTGTGGGCATGGGCTGGCGACGAGAGAAAACCTGGAGGGCAAAAGGTTCGCTGGGAACATTGAGGACGAAGAGTTCGTATGTCTAGCCAGGGATGTGGATCACGCGTGAAACAATCGCGGCATTGTGTCGTCATACGGGTTGTGGCGGTTAAGAGGAGGGTGGAATGAAAAAACATACTTCTGAGGGGCGGATGGGAGTGAGAAGTTTTGGCAAGCGAACGTTTCTGGCTGGGGCGGCGTTGTGCGGAGCGCTGAGTTTGGCTGGACTCTCGGCAGTGGGGCAAGACAAGGACGGAATAAGCGTCACGGTCCAAGGGAAAGATACGGATGCGGGACTGGTGATCAGCGGGCAGGCAACGCCGAAGGAAGTTGGACTGCCGCTGTATCCCGGGGCAAAGCCCAGCAAGGAAGATGGCGAGGGTTCGGCCGCGGCGAACTTGGGTTTGTGGGGGACGAACTTCGGGTTCAAATTGGCGGTCATGAAAATGGAATCGAATGATTCCACGGAAAAGGTGGCCGCTTTCTATCAGAAGGCTCTGGCGAAGTACGGGAAGGTATTGAATTGCAGCGATGGCTCGAAGGCGCAGGACGACAAGGACAAGGACGACTCCTCGAATAAGCTTACCTGCGAGGATAACCATCCGGAGTCGGGCGAGTTGCTCTTCAAGGTTGGTACAAAACACAAGCAGCATATCGTCAGCGTCAAGCCGAATGGGACGGGCAGCATTTTCCACCTGGTTTACCTCGAGGCGCGCGGCGAAGAAAAAACTCCCGCTTGATTTCCAGGGGATGGGGAGCCGGCAGAAACGAAGAAGGGCGAGCGGATGCGTAGGAGTGCGTTGACGTTGGCCGGGCTTGGGGTGCTTCTGCTTGTCGCTGCGCTGGTGCGAGCGCAGGAGCCGCAGATCAAGGTGAAGGTCAATCTGGTGAGCGTGTCGTTTGTGGCGCGGGACGCAAACGGAGCGCTGGTGGACAAGCTCACGCAGGACGACGTGGACATTTTTGAAGACGCGGTGCCGCAGAAGATTTCTTATTTTGCGAAGAGCGCGGATGTGCCGCTGACGCTGGGAGTGGTGGTGGACGCGAGCGGAAGCCAGGATCATTTTGCGAAACAGCACAAGAATGATTTGGAAGTTTTCTTCAAGGATGTTTTGGGGCCGAAGGACCGCGTGTTTTTGGTGGGATTCGGGAATCACATCCGGCTGGTGAGCGATTTCTCGGGGTCGGGCGCGGATTTGCTGGAGGATTGGAAGAGATACCAGAAGTCCACGGGAAGATTTCCGGAGATAGGACCGACCGGAGAAAATCGCGATCTGGGGACAGCGTTTTACGACTCGATTTTTTATTCGGTAACGGAAAAATTGGCGCGGGAGAACGGACGGCGCGCGATTTTGCTTTTCAGCGATGGCGAAGACAATTCGAGTTCGCACGACATGATGACGACGATTGAGATGGCGCAGAGCGAAAACGTCCTGGTGTACGCGATCCGGTACACGGAGAAAGAACACGGGAAGCTGACGGCGCGAAATAAATATGGGATCAGCGTGATGGACCGCGTGGCGCGCGAGACGGGCGGGGCGCACATCGATGCGGAGACGACAGACCCGCACACTTATTTCCGGCAGATCGCGGAAGAGTTGCGAACCTCCTATGAGGCGGGGTATTACCCGAAAGACCCGTTGAAGGACGACAGCTTCCGGAAGATCAAGATTATTCCGAAGCGCGAGGGGATCACGATTCGGGCGAAGACGGGATATTTTTCGAGATGATGGTGGTTAGTGGATAGTGGGTAGCGAATGGTGGAAGGCGACGGCAGAACCTCCACCTTGTCCACGGCCTGTATCAAGCAATGACGGGTGGGCGGACTGAAAACTGTCCCACTCGGCCTGATCCCTATCCAGCGAGATTAGAAGCTTCGATCACCGGATGGGGAGAGATCCTTCATCGGACCGCAAGGGAGGTCCCTTCCGACAAGGTCGGAACCTTCGGTCGCTCCCAAGGCTAGCTCGGGATACGCATCCTTCGCCGGATGGAGAGTTATCCCTCGTCGCGAAGCTCCTCGGGACAGAAATACTTCCTCGGATTTCTGGTTAACAATAAGCGGGCATACCCCCGTTTTTTTCGTAAACACTCATTCAAACGCACTTAAAGTCATTTGCTTTGATGCAATTCTGTAAGTGTTGATTGTGGGTGGGTTACCGTGGGGCTTGCTTGGAGGGGATTTTGGGACGCCGAGGGGGGCGAGGCAGGCGGTCGTCGGCGTGGGTGCGGATGAATTCGTGTTGAGAGAGTTGGATGGTGCGTACCATGGCTCGGGAGAGGCTGGCGACGGTGGAGGCGGTTTTAGGATTGCATTGGCTGTGGGCGACCTCGGGCAAAAGGCGGGCTATGGCGGCGCTGAGATCGTAGGCAGAGACGCATTCTCCCGAGAAGAAGAAAGACAGGTCGATGCGAGGCGGCTCGGGGGCGTGGGCTTGGAACTCCTTGCGAGCGTGGTCGAAGCAAAGGCGCGGATGGCGGCTGGAGAGTGGAGTGCGGCAACGGCGGCCGTCGGCGAAGGTGAAGGTACACAAGGACGCACGATCTTGGGGGCGGATCGAGGGCATAGATGTCTCCTAAGAGTTGAATTTTGGATTTGAAAAAAGAGCACAGCCAGGATTGGCTCTGCCACAAAAGAAAAGCCCCGCTGGAAGCGAGGCGCAATTCTTTACAGGCATAATATAACGGGTTGGTAATGAGTTTGTCAAGGGGAAAAAGTGCGTGGTGGATCTTCGGGCCGGAAAAACCTGCAGATCCTGCCCTAAAGGAAGGCGCTACGTACCATCCCTTAGCAGGTCTCGCCGTCAGGTAATGGTAAAACTACATGCCGAACATGGAGTTGACGCCGGCGCGGGGGGCCTTAGAAGACGGGTCCCGGGGTTCGAGCGGAGGAGGAG
>Ga0187805_10000397_pt1 | contig 14114 bp, 11 predicted proteins | sample NC_wetland_sal_i_6_FD_132965 | JGI IMG/M metagenome (GOLD analysis project Ga0187805, IMG submission 132965) | Wetland sediment microbial communities from Neuse River Estuary, North Carolina, USA - Control_5 | ecosystem: Environmental > Aquatic > Freshwater > Wetlands > Sediment | place: USA...
CTTGGCCGTCGTCGGCGATTTCGAGGCGGCACGAACCATTGTGCTGTTCGAGATGCAAGCGGCAATTCGTTGCGCGTGCATGGCGTACAACGTTTGTCACACCTTCGCGGACGGCGAGGGACAAAACACTTTCCTGCATCGCAGGAAGTTGGACGGTAGTTGCGGCATCGCATTGCACGCTGATGCCTGCCGTCTCGAGCGTGGCCTTCGCCTGCACCAACTCGGCCGCGAGTCCCTTGGAGCGGTAGCCGCGGATTGCATCGCGCACATCCGACAATGCCTGCCGCGAAATCTCCTCCACTTCGCGGATTTCTTTCCCCGCGCGTTGCGGATCGCGGTCAATCAGTTTGCCCGCAAGCTCCGATTTCAAAGTGATGACCGAGAGCGTATGTCCCAGCACGTCATGCAGATCTCGCGCGATACGCTCCCGCTCGGCCACCTTGGCCAGATGCTCGACCTCTTCCTTTGCTTTGCGCAACTGGCGATTCATGCGATTGCGCTCGGCGAAGAAGGTGTTGCCCCCGCCGATGATGATGGGAAACAGCGCGGCATAAAAGAGGACCCAGAAACCTAGGTCAACCCGGCCGCTCACACGCAGTAGCAGCCATTCCAGCCCTCCCGTGCCACCCACGATCAATAATCCCGCGACTGCCTGCTTCTGCGTGTTCACACAAAACGGAACCATCGCCGCGGCATAAATGAAGAACGTGCACGCTCCCTGATTCCACGGCATGAAAAGCATTCCGAGCAAGACCATGCCCCCGATATGAACGAATACGCTCGGATTCTTTAGAGCAAATAGCCCGAAGTATAAAAGGAGGAAGACGAAGGCACCGGTCAGATCCAGAGCCCATCTCGAGGCGCTCACATGATTGAGCACTGGGTCCACGAAAAAGAAGCCCAGATAAAAGATCCAGAGCAGCGGGCTCCAGCCGTGGTCCTTATCCTTAAGGATGGTGCGCCACGGCTTCAGTTTCCAATGGCTGCCGGTCGCGCATTCGTCGCGCTCGAAGGGGATCAGTGGCATGAGTCTATTCTCGCCCCGAGCGTCAATTTCGGCCACTCCGCAGAATTGGTCTAGCCCCATACCAAACCAGGGTCGCAACTGGAATGATCACAATCAGCGACTTCGCTCTGGCATAGATTGCAACCACGCCGAGCACTATGAGCATGATGGACCATCCGATCGATTTTTTTGAATTTGCGCTCATGGTCGTTCTCTCTCCAGCCTGTTAAATCGCAACTTCTCAGCCGTACATTTTCCCTTGATCGCGCTGGAATCCGATTCGTGCGACGCCCAGGCAAATCATGGTGAATGCCGCCAGCACGCCCCAATGGCGCACCGTCGACTCGTGCGTCCCCGCCCCAACCACTCCCAGCGCCAGCTGCGACAAGTGATATGGGGGCAAAACCGAGGCAATCTGCCGCATCACTTTCGGCAGGAACATGAGCGGTACCCACAGCCCACTGCAGAAGGACATTGGCATGTAAATCAGGTTAATCATGGTCGGCGCCGAGTTCGGGCCAGTGAAATATCCCAATGCCAGCCCCATGGCCGAAAATGGCAATGAGCCTACAACCAACGTTCCCAGCAACCCGGCAAACGTTGCAACTGGCATCCTCACGCCGCCAAGCGCAATTCCCAATGTGAATAGCGCCAGCACGATGATCGTGCTGAACACCATGCTGGTGATGATTTTCGCGGCGAAGTAAGCAAAGGGCGGCATGGGACTGGCCCGCTTCACCTGCAGCCATCCCAGACCACGGTCGGACGAGAGTCCAGCGGCGGTTCCGAATAGGGAAGCGCCCATGATGCCGAACGTTCCATAGGTGGCGATCAGATATGTCGGCACTCGGGTAGCGCCAATCGTCTGGTTTGACATCAGCACCAATCCAAAAAAGATGTAAAACATGATCGGGAAGCTCAGCACCGACGCCGAATACACACGCAGGCGCAAGTTTTTAGAAACTCATATTTCGCCTCTTTCAGATAAATGGTCGCTATTTGTGCAGGCGATCTCAGAGTCTGTGTGTTGGTCAATGTCATGGTTGCTGTGCTCATTGCCTTCTCCTTGATGCTTCAGTTGGAGGTTCCGTTTTTCGTGCCTTCTTGGGTCAATGCCAGGAACGCCTCTTCCAGACCGGCACCGGATACTTCGAGCCCTGACAGCGAAGCGTCCAGTGCCAGCAATTCCCGCAACACGGCCTCGGCTTCGACAGTATGAATCTCAATCGCCTCGCGATCTTCCTTGACTTCGGTCACGCCAGCCAAACGCCGCAGTGTATTCAGCGATAGACCGGTGACGCAGCGAATGCGTTTCCCCGCAGTCTTTGCCTTGATCTCCGCGGGTGCTCCCTCGGCGATGATCTCTCCTTTGTTGATAACCACCACGCGATCTGCCAATGCATCGGCTTCCTGCAGGTAGTGCGTAGTGAGCAGCACCGTCTTGCCGCGACGCACCAATTGCCGGATCTCGTCCCACAACATTCGCCGCGCTTCAACGTCGAGGCCGACCGTGGGTTCGTCCAGGAAGAGCAAATCGGGATCGCCGCAGACTGCAAGCGCAAACAGCACGCGCTGCTTCTGTCCGCCCGAGAGGTCGCCGAATTTCCTGTCGGCCAATTTTTCCAATCCTGCAATGGCAAGAACCTCTCTTGCTGGCAAGGGCTTCTCGTAATAGCTGGAAAAAAGATCGATGTGCTCGCGTACGCGCAACGTCTCGGGAACTCTGCCGACCTGCAACATGGCGCCGGTGCGCATCCGGTTTTCAGGATTCGTCGGGTCACCCCCGAAAACGCGTACCTTTCCAGAGTTCGGCTGCAGCAGTCCCAAAAGCAATTTCACTGCGGTCGTCTTGCCAGCGCCGTTAGGACCGAGAAGCGCAACGACTTCTCCGGCGCGCACCCGGAAATCAACGCTGCTCAGTGCCCGCACGGGTCCATAGCTCTTGTTCACGCTTTCGAGGCTGGCTACCACCGAGTTCGAGCCGGATAATTCTGCGCTTTGCGCTTGCTCCATGGTTGCAATCATCTTCAGTTCCTCGGGCGCGTTTGCGGGAACATCTTTTCCCGCTCCGTGATTGCATCCTCGCGCATCGGCGATTAGCAAACCAGTGCCATCCATCACAGAAACGTCGTGACAAATGTCATTCGTTTTGCCAGAGTGAGGGTACCTGTGCGAGCAGAATCGGGACAGGTCGTCACGGATGCCTCAATAAGCTGCGCGCAAGGAGCGCCAGCATAGCGATGCACCAAATTGCGGGAACTGGATAGTTGTTACGAATTCCGAACAGATACCAGGGTAACTACATCTCCAGGGTCCGGCCTCACACGCCGGGTTTCGCGGCGGGATGGCTAAAATCACCGCTCTAGATGCGGCTATGCACGTGTTCTGATTTCGTAACAAGCTGGCGCACGGATTTTTTACTGGAAATCAAACACAATAATCACAGCTTTTGGTATGATTCCTCCACCGTTTGAGGGCACCCTAATGCTCCCGGCTGGAAAAAGCCTTCGCACCCTGCGTGAAAAGCTTGGCCTCACCATGCGTGATGTCGAGAACTCCAGCGCGCGAATTGCGGAGCGCTATCGAAACGAAGAGTTTTCGATTCCCCCCAGCCGCCTGTCTGACATTGAAACCAAGGGCATTCTGCCCAGCATTTACCGTCTTTACACCTTGTCGGTGATTTATCGTCGTGATGTCCGCGAACTGTTGTCGTGGTACGGCGTGGACCTCAACAACACCGCCGCCGATCTGGGGCTGGTTTCGCCGCCAAAATCGCATGTTTCCGATGCTCTTGCGGGATTGTCCTCCGTACAGGTTCCTGTACGAATGGACCCTGGTTTCGACGAAAAGCGCACAACCAACCTCGGCCGTATGGTGGAGCAGTGGGGAATGGTTCCTTTCGCTTATCTCGCGCAATTAGCGAATAGCGAATACACCTACGGTTACGTGGGCACGCAAGACTTCACGATGTATCCCATCCTGCCGCCGGGAAGTTTTATTCAAGTAGATGAGTCGCGCAATCGCGTCGTCGAAGGTTCGTGGCGTTCGGAATACGAGCGGCCCATCTATTTCGTCGAGACCCGCGACGGACACACCTGCTCCTGGTGCAGCATGCGCCGTGACGAGATTATCCTGCAGCCTCACCCGCTCTCACCGGTTCCGGTTCGGATTCTACGCCATCCGCAAGAGGCTGAGGTACTCGGTCAGGTCGTGGGAGTCGCTATGAAGTTGACCGAGTGGCACGCCCTCGATTCCGCTCCAAACTCGAAAGCGCAACCAGCACTGAATTAAGGTGGCTCGACGCCGGGCCGTTCTGGCGTCCTTCGGGAACTAGATCCTCCAGTTGCCCGCGCATCTTTTCAGCATATTCCGAGGCAGAATCACTGCTGTGGCGGCAGGATTCGTCCAGGTCCTGCTCCAGGGTCGCCAACGGCGTCCTTAATATTGCAGTAAGTACTTCCGAATGAGCGGCTTTGAGAGCACGCTCGGAAGAGTCCTGCCCATGGACAACTTCCATACCCCAATGCTCGTATCTGCCATGCACTCCGCGCAGAGACGATAAGTAGGACAGCTTCGCCAAAAGACCGGAAATGGCCGAAAGTGTCGTCTCTTTAATGTCTTGCAGCGCTGATTTGAGCGTCATTTTCTGTTACGAATTCCGAACATTCCAACAAACTTTCGTACCGTAGCACGAAGGGCGACGGCATGTAACGATCACGGTCCAACTTGCAGTCCAAGGAGAAAACCGTGAAACGTGTGCTACTCGTCGTTGGTACAGCAGTCCTTTTCCTGAGTACTTTTGTAACACCTAGCGTTGCCCGAACTGACGGCGGAAACGGCGGAACCACCGGTTGCGGCAATACACTCTGCAAGCCGTAATTGCCACCTCGTTCGTTAGTTTTGCACGAAGATCAGTGAATCGCACGACGAAGTTGCTGATCTTACAAAAACCGAACAAGATTGGTCCGAGCGTTGCGGCCTGCAGCGAATCGCGGTATAGTGCCTCACCACCGCTATGCTGCAGGCCCACTCCATTCTCTGGCACTATCTCTGGGTTGCGCCCGATCTACTCTTTATGCTGCTCGGGTTTTTCCTATGGCGACGCGGCATGGGTCGCATTTTTCCTGCCTTTGTAGCCTTCGCGATTCTAAGCTCAGTGGGAGACTTAGCTGCTTATCTCGCGGACATCACTCCCAGCGTCTCGCCCGCGAATTTCTGGCGCGTATTTTGGGCCGGTCTTGTCGTGGAGAGCCTATTGAAATTCCTCGTAATAGGAGAAGTGTTCTCGCAAGTCTTCGCGCCCTACGCTTCGATAGCGCGGTTGGGGAAAAAGCTGGTGAGCGGGTGCGGAACTCTTTTAGTTCTTCTCGCAGCTGTGATGGCTGCTTTTTCCCGCGGCGATAGTAAGTTCGGAGTGGTGTCCGGAGCGCACCTGCTGGAACAAACCGTATTCATCATCGAGTTGGGCCTCATAGTCTTCCTCTTTCTCTTTGCTGCTTACTTCCATCTCTCTTGGGATCGCCTGTCCTTTGGAATCATGATCGGACTGGGAGTTTCCGCATGCGAACATTTGGCTGTCTGGGCCATCATCGCGAATGCAAGCCCTTCCGAGCACGTGCGAACCTTGTTTTCTTTCCTAGGCATGGCGACCTACCATCTCTGCGTTTTCATCTGGTTCTACTACCTGCTCGTGCCCGGCAAGGCAACCGTCAAGCCCAAGATCTCTCTACCCGAAAACAACCTCGCCGTCTGGAACCGCGAATTGGAGCGTCTGTTACAGCAATGACACTGGCCATCATTTTCGTCGTGTTCGCCGTCCTCGCGCTGGTCTTAATCCTGCGCGTCACTGTCTCTCGGGCGCTCCAAGTTTCGAGTCGCGACAACGTCACTCCCGGGATTGAGCCTCTCGATGTCGAGGCTTTCCGCAACCTGGTAGACGCGTCGGAAAATGCGTATCTCCATCGCCGCCTTCCCGCGCCGGAGTTTCGGCGTGTACAGCGCGAACGACTGCGAGCTGCGGCCGCCTACATTCGCGTATCCGGACGGAACGCCGCCATCCTGGTGACGATCTCGCAAGCCGCGCTCACATCCTCCGACTCGCAGACCGTCGAAGCTGCACGCCAGCTCATTGACAGCGCGCTGCTGTTGCGGCGCAACGCAGCCTTCGCTTTGCTCAGAATCTATGTCGGCTTGGCTTGGCCCACGATTGGACTGTCGGCCGCACCGGTATTACTCGGATACGAGCGCCTGAATGGATGCGCAATGCTGTTGGGAAGGCTGCAAAATCCCACGGTTCCGGTTCGAATTTCTGTGCGATCGTAACCACTATTGCATGTCGCAACAGACGGACCATGTTTCATCTGCCACGCGAATGACCGTTTCCGCTTGCCGCAGGTAGGTTACTCGCGAACGACCTCTCTTCAATTCCTGACTTGTTTTCGGACATCATTCTGGTATAAAAACCCGGAGGAATCGTCCCAGTTCCAACCGTCGAGTGAGTACATCGGCAATCTGCCGGGGAGAGCGTCCTGCCGTCTGCTCGCCTTCGCGAGTTCAAGGGAGAGCCCTATGTTCCGCACAATGAAAGTAGTTACGGTGTGTTCTTTCGCCTTGCTGATTTCAGCAGTCGCCTTTGCACAGGGCGGCGTCGCTACCGGAGATCTTCACGTCAGCGTGAAAGATCCCAAGGGAAGCAGCGTCACCAATGCCACGGTTACAGTCCAGAACGTCGCCAAGGGTGTGGAGCGCACTGCCACCAGCGATGGACAGGGTGGCTATAGCGTGCGCCTGCTGCTCCCGGAGATGTACACCGTGACCGTAGTCGCCCCGGGCTTCACCAAGACTGAAAGTACTGGGGTCTCTGTCACCGTCGGAGGTTTGGTCGAACTGCCGGTCACGTTGACCGTGGCAGGTGGCAAGGAAGTCGTTGAGGTCAGTTCGCAGGCGGAACTGGTCGAGACCGCGCGCAGTTCCACGACCGACACCATTGGCGAGCGTCGTATCGATAATCTCCCCATCAACGGCCGCAACTACATCAACTTCACTCTGACCGATTCCCAGGTCGTCCGCGACAACGCCCCGTTCCTTGGTGCGGCGCAAACGTCCGGGCTCAACATGAGCGGCCAGCGCGCGCGTGCGAACCTGGTCAACGTCGACGGCGCCGATGCCACCGATAACTCCACGAACGGCGTGCGCTCGACGGTTTCGCAAGAAGCCGTACAGGAATTCCAGATCATCACCAACAACTATGCGCCAGAGTATGGCCGCGCCGCCGGCGGTGTCGTCAATATCATCACCCGTTCCGGATCGAATGCATTTCATGGCGACGTCTTCGGATATCTCCGCAATCGCGCGTTTCAGGCGGTGAATCCTTTCAGCACAGTCCCGAACCCGGCGTATACGCGAGTTCAGGCCGGAGTCGCCTTCGGTGGCCCTATCAAGAAGGATAAGACCTACTACTTCTTCTCCTACGAAATCACGCGCCGCCACGAAACGGGATTTTCCAGCATCGCTCCAGCCAGCAACATCGGATACTACGGCCTGCAGAATTTCGACACGTCGACTACCGCCGGAGGGCTGATCCCACTACCTTTCGGCAATATCCAGGTGACCAGCGATCAAGCCGCATTCCTGGGACCAGGACTGGCGCAGATCGCCGCGACCAATCCCGCAACGTTTGCTGCGCTTGCCCCTAGCGTTCCCAAGTATGCGTTTCTATTGGCTGCTTCGTCAGGAATGGCTCTCAATAGAGTGTGGCCGACGAGCCTCACGGGGATACCGGGACTCAGTGGCTTCGCTTCGAGTTGCTCGACTCCCCATTGCTTTGTACCAGACTCGTACCAAAGTCTGGGATCACAGTCGGGAAACTTCCCCGTCTTTGAAGGCACGAGCCTCTACTCTCTCCGCCTCGACCACAACTTCAACAGCAGCAACCGGCTTACCCTGCGGGCGAATGTCAGCCCCAGCACGACCACTGGATTGGAAGGCAGCGGCGAGGATCAGCCCTTCGGACAAAATGCTTATTCGCGCACTTCAGAGCAAACTTATCGCGACATAACCGGTGTACTGCAGGACACGTGGACGATCGGGAACAACAAAGTGAATGAATTCCGCTTTCAGTACGCGCGCCGCGGACTCTCTTACTTCTACAACACCCAGATCCCCGCCGGAGCGGATCCGGCCGTCAACATCCCAGGCTTCGGTTATTTCGGCCGTGAGCCTTACTCCTATATTCAGCGCGTTGAACAGCGTTATCAGTTCACGGACAATTTCTCCTGGACGATTGGCCATCACGACACGAAGTTCGGAGCCGACATCAACTACCTTCCCCTCTCCGCTACCTTCACCGTCAACTACGGCGGAAACTACGATTTCGGGTCCTTCGCCGCATTTCCTCAACCCTTCCCGATTCTGAATCCGGTACAAGCGTATGGTGCTGGTCTGCCGGGAGATTTCGTCCAGGGACTGGGTAGTCCCAGCGACTCATTCCACAACATTCCGATCGGTGCATTCTGGCAAGACTCATGGCGCGTGCGTCCGAATCTGACACTGAACTACGGCGTGCGCTACGACGTGGAGATTCCACCTACGTTTAAACCCGTGACTGCCCTGGGACAAGCCGGATACAACTTCCTCGGGCTGCAGAAGGGCATTCAGACAGACACGAATAATATCCAGCCACGCTTCGGCTTTGCGTGGGATCCCAAGGGCGATGGAAAGACGGCCGTGCGTGGGTCTTACGGATTGTTCTATGACCACCCGCTGCTCGGCCTCTATTTCCTCGGGAATGCGTCTGACGGGTCGTCCAGTGGCCAGTTGGCATTCCCGGGTACCGAGCCTTGCGTGGGTGCGGGCAATCCTGCCAACCTCAATGCCATCCCAATCTTTCAAGGGCTAGTCAATACGGCGGCCTGCGCCCCAGGTCCATCGGCGCTCGTCCCGGCGCTCGGTTACTTGCCCAATCAGCAGCAGTTCACCTCGATCAACTTCCCCAATTCTCTGTTCCTCAACCAGAACTACATCACCGATGGCTTCCCTCTGTTCTTCCAGCCATTTGGTTATCCGCAGGGGAAGAACTTTGTGTTCGCATATTCTCAGCAAGCTAATCTCACGGTGGAGCGCGACCTTGGCAAGGGCTTCGCATTGAGCCTGGCCTACAACTTTAATGGCGGCCGGCATCTGAACCGGCCGATTAATGCCAACACGCAGCGCGGAGACCTTCTGTTGGCAAATTTGAAAGCCGCAACGGGTGATCCGACCTCCAACGCAGCCTTCGGTCCCCTGGCCGTCGGGACCGGAGCTCTCCCTTGCAACATCAACCCCACCAACGGAGAGCCTTGGGTTTCAGCGGCCCTCATGAGTTTTTTCCGTCGCGGCGGCATCAATCCTTCGATCGCCAACGCTTTGACCGCAGCTGGCGCTGGAGTTTGTGTCACCACCATCGCTCCGGCCGTAATGCAGTTTCTTCAGGCATCGGGGTATAACACCGCCGGGTTCAACACCTCCTGCGATCCCACGACGCTGGCCAACTGCGTGCCCTTCGGCGACATGGACGCCAACTACTCCAATGGGAGTTCCATCTATCACGGATTCAGCGCCAACCTGCGCAGGCGCTTCAACCAGCACTACGAATTTCTTGCCTCTTATACCTGGTCACACGCAATCGATGACTCGACGGATTTGCAATCGACGCTCACGCCTCAGGATAGCTTCTACCCCGGCCTCGAGCGCTCCAACTCGACCTTTGATCAGCGCCACCGCTTTGTTTTCAGCGGCATCTACCAGACGGGTAAGGTCGCGGGAAGTGGTTTCGCGAAGATATTCCTGAGCGATTGGACGTTCGCTCCGCTCATCGAATTCGGCTCAGGACGGCCCTTCAACATCATTACCGGCAGCGGCGACAACCTACAGGAATCGGCCCTCACGGGCCGTCCCAACACCTTTGTCAACCCAGCTTGCACCGCGCTAGGGTATCCATCTGTTCCTTCCAAATTCTCTCCCACGGGAGTCTTTCAAGAACCCTGCGCCGCCAATTTCAATGGCACGCTGCTCTCGCTCGACGGCAACCTCGGACGCAACGCTGGGGTCACTCCTTGGACCGTATTCAACGATCTGCGGGTTTCCAGGCGCATCTACTTCTCCGAGCGCATCAGCGCGGACTTCATCGTCGACATGTTCAATATCGCCAACAAAAACAATACCGCCGCGGTGAGCCCGCTGTTCATCAACGCAGGACAAGCCACGGCAGCGTACGATCCGCGCCAGTTCCAGTTTGCAATGAAAGTAAACTGGTAAGGGTGTCCGGTGCACTGCCTGGCGTGATGTCCGATGGAATGTCGAGCTGAGATGTCATCCTGAAGAGGGCTAGCCCTCCGAGGGACCTTACGACGCCATAAACTGGCGATGTAGTAGCCGAGATCATGTCCGCTGCATAATCGGTGCACTCCTCGTCACGACATCAAAGGCTTCCCCGTGCGGTCCCTCACGTCAGCTTCGCCGGCATGACATGCGCCTGTAGCGATTGGCGACCCTGCTGCCGAGGCGATTTTGCCGCTGAGCTATAGGTAAAATCAAAGAGTAAGTCCATCGTCGAAAGGCGCGCGATGTCCAATTCAGAAATTGTTCCCGACTCGCCGATTCCCTCGGATCCGCTCCCACCTGCTGCCGCTCCGAATACTATCTTTCGCGGGCCGAACGGCATCCGCGCCGGCTGGCGCGCGCTGATGTTCCTCGCGATCGCCGCAGCCATCTTGTTCCTTTCCAGTCTTGTAATCGGCGTGATCGTGAGGGTGTTGCACAACGGTGAACGCGTACAGCTTGGCCTGGGCTCTGGCCTCACCCCTTTGAGCCTGAGCGCGATGGAAGGCAGCATATTCCTTCTCAGCGCTGCCGCTGCACTGATCATGTCGCGCATTGAGCATCGCAAGTTCGGCGTCTACGGGCTCCCGGCGAGATTCGCCTTCGGCAGGAATTTCTGGATCGGCGCTCTGGTGGGATTTGTTGCAATCAGCGGCTGCCTGCTCGGCATCTCTGTTTTTCACGGATTTCGTCTGACTGGGATGGCCATCCGTGGCAACACATTGCTCACGGCCACCGCAGCCTGGACTGTGACCTTCATTCTCGTTGGCCTTGCTGAAGAATTTGCCTTTCGCGGATACCTTCAATACACGCTCACCACCGGGATGGGGTTCTGGCCGTCGGCACTCCTGCTATCCGCAATCTTCGGACTCGCGCACGCCGGCAACCCCGGAGAGAGCAAAGCTGGATTATTTTCCGTTGTGCTATTCGGCCTTTTGTTCTGCTTATTCCTGCGGCGCACTGGCAACCTATGGTGGGCCGTAGGTTTTCACGCAGGATGGGATTGGGGCCAAACATTCTTCTATGGAGTTCCCGACAGCGGCATCCCGCCATATCACAATTTGTTTAATTGTACGTTTGCAGGAAAGGCGTGGCTTACCGGTGGCAGCGTCGGGCCAGAAGCGAGCATCTTTACACCGATTGTGCTCTGTATTGTCGCGATTCTCTTCGCCCGCGGCTATCGCGAGAATCGCTATCAAGCGCCATGATGCTGCTCAAAACTGGAACACAAGTCCGATTGTCGGTGTAATTGGCAGCCCCTGCAGCGTCTTCACCAATGCGCGTCCGGTCGTTGGATCGATCCCGGATTCATAGGCGAAGCGTCCGTTGTAGTGATTGGTCAGGTTCAGCACTTCTCCGTACAGCGTGAGCTTCCATTTCTGAAAGGCCCAGTCCTTATCTGCTCGAACGTCCAGTCGCGCGTAAGTTCCCAGGCGTTCGTTGTTAATGCCGGTGGCAACGAATTGTCCATCGCCCAACTGCACGAATGTTCCACTGGGAATGGGGAACCCTGAACCATACAGAAATTTTCCACTCAGGTTGAGGCTCGGGCGCAGACGGTACATCCCGAACATATTCAAAGTGTGCCGCTGATCTTCCAGGGTTGAATAATAGAAACCAGAGTCGAAGAAGAGCTGATACGGCGCATACGGCACGTTGATCTGATACTGCCGCTGCTGTGCTTTCAGCAGCGTGTATCCGATCCAGCCCGAGAGCCGGTTGGCACTTCGCCGCTGCAGAATTAATTGCAATCCGTGAGAGTACTCGCGCTCGTACGTGCCTCCCGCGATCGGTTGCAACACCGGGCACGATTGCGGATTTTGCTGGCTCAGCGTGGCGGCTCCGAACGCATAGAAATCCTTGCGCTGAAAGGCCTCTAGCCTGATGCGCGTGTTCTCCCCCACTCGTTGCTCCACCGCTGCGAAGTAGTGTTCCGCCTTAGGAGGCAATCCGCCTTCGATGGCGCATTCGCCCGGCGGCGGTCCTATCGCAGAGTCGGAGAATTGCGCATAACGCGCGGCGGCAAACTGAAGTTGCATGGAGCGGGTCGCGCGCAATGCCAGTGAAATTTGCGGCGAAAACCGCTTCGGAAGATACGATTGAAAGCGATCCCAGCGCAGGCTGCCCACGACGTGCACGAACCCATCCAGCGCCGATGCCGATTGCTGCACGAAAGCGCTTTGACGGAGCCCGGTTCCCGCCAACGAATACGATTGGAGGCTTCCACCGTTCGTGACGCCAACCTGGTACAAGCTGTCCCGCAGACCTCGCTCCGACAAGCCAGCCTGCAGAAGTTCATTCCGGCCCCATGCCCAAGACACTCCGCCGCCGCCAACCCACTCACGATGGTCCGTCTTCGTCAGAAGAACGTCGAGATTGTTGAATAATTGATCGGGCTCACGAATGTAAGCCGTGTGCGCATCGACCAGCAGGCGAGGGTTCACGGTCCATGCCCACCCCGCACGCGCAAAGGTAAAATCACTCGTCCCGCTGGCGTACTGAATATTGGCGAGCGACGCTGGATCGCTCATCGCCATATTCGTGTGCCCATCCGTCGCGAACAGGTTTATGTTTTGGTGCGGTGTCAGGTCATAGTTCAGCTTCAAATCCGCATCTTCAAAACCCACATCGGCGGCATCCTGCACACGGCTGCGGATCAGATAGTTGATGTAGCTTTTGCGCGCTGAGGCCAGCCACGATCCCCGTTTGTGTCCGAGCCCACCTTCGCCAAGAATCTCGGTGGCCGCAATTCCCGTCGAAATTCGGAATAGCGAAGACCCACGGCTGCCCTCGCGCGTGTGGACATCGAGCGCCGCCCCATCGTTATCGCCGTACTTCTCCGGATATGCCGCCGGCAGAAGTTTCATCTCATCCACCACTTCGCTGGTCAGCACCCCGAGGGATGCTCCTTCGCTGAAGTTTCCGATCTCGTGAAATGGATTCAGCACCAGTACATCGTCCACGTAAATGCCGACATCATCGAAGGGAGCGCCCATCACCGAAAACTCGGCGAAGAACTCGTTGTTTCCTTCCGCAGAAACCCCGGGCAGCGTCTGCACCGCGCGGAATGGATCGTCGGCAAATACGGTCGAGGCCTCGCGAATTTCCGAGCTGGTCAGGGTCAATTCGTTCGTCGCCGGAGAGTCGGCGATCTGAAAGATATCTCCATGCACCTCGACTTGATCGGTGTGACGGAAATTGTCGGGCACCAGCGTGATGGAAAATTCCTTCACGTCGGCCGTGCCGTCGACCGTGAATGGGATGGTGGAGAGCCGGTAGCCAACCGCGTTGACGCGAAGAGTATAGCTACCGGCCGCAAGATTCGAGATGCTGAATTCGCCGGTATCCGAAGTCACGGCCACAGCCTTGGTTTCCAACACCATGACTTCGACTCGACCTAGAGCCTCGCCACCGACGACGTTGGTCACCTTGCCCTTGATTTCGGCAGCATGCGCCGTGCCCGCCAGCAGCAGAAACAAGACGCAAAGGCACCGTACAATCACTCTTCCCAAAAGCCACTCACCCCAGACAAAAGAACCCTTGCAGAATACCTGTTTGCGGCGCTGAAGTGCGACTGCCGGTTGGAAAAATGAATGGATAGGAGTGTGCGACCTGGCCGGATTGCAGCCCTGCTAGCGGGAAAGCGGCGCGCCGGTGATACACTTTCTTTTCATCCATCCTTGGCGCTTGCCCGGAGTTAGCTCCCAAATGTCTGATACCCAAACGCCTGGCGCGCGGACGCGTGTCGTCC
>Ga0187805_10000398_pt1 | contig 14112 bp, 16 predicted proteins | sample NC_wetland_sal_i_6_FD_132965 | JGI IMG/M metagenome (GOLD analysis project Ga0187805, IMG submission 132965) | Wetland sediment microbial communities from Neuse River Estuary, North Carolina, USA - Control_5 | ecosystem: Environmental > Aquatic > Freshwater > Wetlands > Sediment | place: USA...
ACCTTCACGAGTTTGACTTGGTATGCGAATCCAGTCAGCCGAAGAGACCGCCGCGGTCCGTGGCCTTTGATTGTTCGAAGCGGAAGCGCATGCGGTCCGGTGATCGTCCCGGTCTTCAAAACCGGCGAGCGGCGGGCAATCCCGTCGTTGGTGGGTTCGACCCCCACTCGCTTCCGCCATTTGTTTTCATTTACTTACATTGTTGGTGTGCTAGAATATGTGTTAGGAACTCAGGTTTGAGTGCGGGTTCCGTCTCCCCCCAAGGAGGCACAGTGAACGAGCCGGCGCAGGAGATTCGGGTCAGGGTCTTCGTCCGGCACAAGGCGACATGCGAATATAGCGGCGAGGAAGGGTACGCAAGGTGCCGCTGTGCCAAGTGGCTGCGGTACTCCCGTCACGGGAAACAATTCCGACAGCCAGCCAACACTCGGTCGTTTGCTACAGCTGAGGAGAAAGCGCGAGAACTCGAACGTCGTCTCAGTTCCGGCGAAGCTGTCGTCCGGGCCAAAACGGACCAGCCAAAGAAAGCGACTGTCGCGGACAAGATTGCGACCCACATCCTTGCTAAGCAGAGCGAGGGCCTGAGCAACTCGACCCGCCGGAAATTGAAATACCAACTCGGTCTGTTCGAGCAGTACTTGGCCGACCGCTCGAAGTTCTTCCCGCATGAAATCACGACCGATGATGTCATCCAATTCCGTGCAAGCTGGAAGTGGAAGTCCGGCGTGACCCGCCAGAAGGCGCAACAGAATCTCCGTGGTTTTCTTCGGTCGGCTAGCGAGGGCAAGCAACTCGAAGACATCCTCCGCGTCCTCAAACCCATCAAGTTGACCAAGGAAGACGCCGTCCGGTTGAAGCCGCAGCCGTTCAGCGACAAAGAATTGACGACGCTCATCAGGCAAGTCCCGAAGACCTTCCTCGACGACCCAGTGAAGCAGGCCCGTGTCACTGCACTGATTCACTGTCAAGTTGAGACGGGGCTTGCCATCCGCGACACTGTTCAACTCGAATGCGACCACATCAAAGATGGCTGGCTGCGTATCGAGCGCCAGAAGACCGGAAGACCCGTTCGCCAACCGTTGCGTCCAGGCCTCTACGACGAGCTTGTCACCGTGACGAACGGCAACCCGAAGTATGTCTTCTGGAACGGCACGAGCCTGCCAGAATCAGCGACTGGATTATGGCAGACGGACCTCCGGCAGTTGATGCAGGACGCAGGGGTCTGGATAAAAGGCAATCTCTCACATCGCTTCCGCGACACGGCCGTCGATTTTTGGTTGAGTGAAGGCTGCAGTGTCGAGCAAGTTGCAGCGTACCTCGGCGACACAGTCCGCATTGTCGAACGGCATTATGCTGACCTCATCTCCGAGCGCATGGAGAAGCAACTCGCGTCCGTGCCGTTCCGCAGTTGGGAGACGCCTGCAAAGACTGGAGGCCAATGATAAGCGAATTACTGACAGCGAGGGATGTCGCACAGATACTCCGGTGTTCGGAGGACAAAGTCATCAGGGTCTTGGCACGGATGGACGGTGTCATCGACCTCGGGCGACCAGAGAATCCCTCGCGCCGTCGTTATCGTGTCCTGAGGATTCCGAGGCAAATTGTCGAACGTTATCTCACACAGAAGGCCGGACGCTCTGTCACGGTCGAAGTCCCCGATCGGGCTGAACGTCGCCGGAGGTCACCGCAGTGGGAATCGCGTGCCGCTCTCAATCTCGCCAAGGCTGGTGTGCAAAATGGCCTGCGACCGGAGAGCGCGGAGGCAAAGAAGATTTATCGACGTGTCGCTGAACGGGCACGGCTTCTAACGTTCGTCCCCCCGGAATCGTTGGCACGAGGTCGTGTGGTACGACGAGGACGAATGAGAAAACGTTTTTCCCAACTTTCAGAGCACACCATCCCCGGTTGCTTTACGGTCAAGTCAAAGCGAATGGAATTGTCGCCGTGGCAGCCGCTGGGGCGCATATTTGCGGAGGAACAATGCGAACATATTCCTCGATGCGCCGAAAGGTATCATCGGCTCTCAGGATCACGCATGTGTTGAAGCACAGCGACGTATCGGAGATCGGTTTCACGACGACACCGTCAGCATATAAAGGAGGCGGAGATGGGGCTGCTTGGAAACGGGTGTTGGCCGGGACCGGCGCAGTTGTGGCTCCAGAGTCTGGCACACAGCTGGCACACCGGACGGGTCAAAACCCCAACAAAACCGCCGGTTTCGACTGATTCACAGTCAGTCGACCTCAATCGCAGAACTTTAGGGATCGAATAATCCCCTTTTTCGCAGTTTGAGACGGTGGTACGCAAATGCAGCGCCGGAACCGATAATTCGCCGTGCTTGAGACATTACCGCAAGACAATTCCGGCCCTCTTCATTTGCGATGCCAACGGCCTGCCGAAGTGCTGATCCGCCATCTTCAGGGCTAACGACGTGGCAGAGCAAATGATTCAGAATCAGTTGTCCGATTGGGAAATGGCCGTGACTGAAATCCCAGTCCAATTTCGCCTTTGAATCCCAGGCTGCCGACACATCTCATCCGATCGTGTGCAGAGCCTTCTATGCTTCTTCGTCTGGTGGTCCTCCAGCGCCTGCCAGATCCTGCGGCTTGATCTTCTCGACATTGAATTTTGCCGCGCGCTCTCGCATGGTCTTGAGCACTTCTGTTCAATTGAATGTAGGTAGCCGAACAACAGGTCTAGAGCAGCAAGAACACGATGAAGATGGCTTCGGTCGGACTCCGCCATTTCGCCTTCTCGTCTGCGAAATGGCGGGCCGACCAAAGTTCTGAGTCCCGTTTGCCTAATCGAGCCGCTGCACGATTGGACAATTGATAGAGAAGCCTGCGCTCCCGAATTCCTTTCCTCCAGGCCCGGTGAGCAGGCCATCTTGCACGAAGGTAAGAACCTGGAATTCTTCACGCAATTGGCCGCGGAATCCCTGGTTTATTGCATCCTGGGTCCACTCGTAAAGATTGGCGTCCCAAGCTGGGCTGTAGTCCAATGCAATTGTCGGAATGCCACCGAGCGTGTTGTTGGGCCTGTGGCCGTCCGCCAGATCCGCAGATAGACCTTGGCGCAGTGGGTTGTTGCAGTCGCCATCCTCAGGACCATTCGTTGCGATGAAAATGCGCTCGATGGGACTCGAGAAGCTGTCATCATCCCCCAAATGGAGCTTTTGCATGAGTGGGGCGAAGGTATTGTGTTCGATGGCTGCCGCCAACGGGATACTTGCATCCATCGAGATGTACCATACCGGGCGACCGAAGCTGAAACCATTGATCAGCTGAATGGTTACCGTCATGTTGGCAGGATCGATGGCCACGACTTCATCGTGAACCTTGGAATAGTTCACATTGCCGTTCGGGAAGTTGATCTGATCGGCGTTAACTCCGAACGCAACTATCGGAGCGTTGTAGATTACTCCTGCGGCATTCACAATCTGGACGTAGGGACTGTAATTCGCATCACCGATAGCTCCCGGCTTTGCGGAAACGGGAGGAAATTCGGCTCCAGAAGGCCCGGGAACGATGCTGCGATCGGGCGAAAAATCGACTGTGCCGGCATCAAAGATGAGATTCCCCTGATCGTCAAAATTGGCCGTCCTGGCGCCTACCGAAGCAAACGTCAGTTTGGCCGAGAAATTCAAGCCTAACTCGGCAGCCACGTTCGAGTCGTCGACGTCGGTGAGGATGTACCACACATTCTTACCACTGCCCTTCATGTGGCCCAAATACAACGGAAGGGTGATGGTCCCATTGATGGCGTCCAGCTTGCCCGAGTTGAGCAACTGAACCGGCCCTACCAAGCTCGGGTTGACAGTGGAAGGAGATGGTCCAAAGTACGACAATCCGACTGCAGCGCCTACCGATGCGGGAGCGGGAAACACATCGCACCCTGGCAAACCAGCCCTGGGGCCAGGACCAGGACCCTGCTCTGTATTAAAGTTTGTTGAGTTCGGGGTGGTGGATGCAGCCAGTTCAAGACCTGTGGGGGTGGTGGCCGTAGGACGCTTGAGTCTTGCGTGCATGGCCAGGACTTCTGGCGACAACGCAGGGCGAACCTGAGTCTGCGCTGTTGGAGCTTGAGACGAGACTTGAGCAGTGGATTGATACGGCAATACGCTGGCGAGGGTAAGAACAGCGAATGCGGTGATAGTGGGTCGCTTCGCCCGCTGCCACGATGACATTCCTTTGCTGCATTTTCCCCCTAGCACTTCTGATGTGCATACTCCTTCTTGCATTGGTAATCTCCGATGTTGCGTAAGTAGTGCCAGTCAACTGCCGGCACTCGGAAGGATGAGACTCGCGACCGGCCAGGAAAGACGCGACAAAAGAAGCGGCTGGATTTGCTACTTGGCGGCGTATTGTGTCGTGATCTTGTGGATATCGTCCATCAGGCGCCTCCTGAATTGTGCTGGTGTCAATCCACGAAATTTCTTGAATGCACGACTGAAGTGAGTGCGGTCGAGATTGCCAAGTTCAGCTCTGATTTCTTTTACACTCAAGAACGTCAGTCCCAACATCTTCTCAGCCTCTCGCATCCTTAATGTGCCGATGTAATCAGAGGGCGAAATAGACATTTCTCTCTTAAAAACATGGCAGAATCGCCAACGAGACATGTTGACCGCCCGCGCCAGCTCGGCGACCGATATCCGATTGGATAAGTGGGCATGTATCAATTCGAGCGCAGCGCTAACTCGACGATCCATTCTTGTCTCCTCTCTACTGTTCGAACGGCGCCCTCACCTGTAGAACATGAAGTCGACGGCGTCATTTGGGTCCTCCTAGAACCGCTTTAACGGCTTTCCTGGGGGTGAACCGTGGTCTCGACGTCGAAGGCAGTGTAGTGGATGCGTCGCTGTGTGCAGCTACAGCTCCCACCGGTCACCAGCCTCCGAGGAGTCCTTACAAACAACGTCACAGTCTTGTGTACTGTTTGTCCGATCAAAGTGGCTAAGGGTGCGGAGAACCTTCTTTTTCACTCGATGCTGAGCGGATTCTCCTACCTTGCAACACATTGTCAAGCGCGATTGGCCCAGGACCTTGAACCGCAAGCATCAAAAGCGCGGCGAGGTATAGAAGATCGATTTCGTAACCAACAGGTCCGAACCTGGCCCCAGACGCGGAAATGCCTACTAGCTTCACTGAACTGAATCCGTACGGCAAGTGAACACTGATCATCGCACCCAGCAGAACGACAGCCATGGGAATGCTCGCCCAGAACACCAAGACTCCGAGCAGCATCGCCAAGCCCCCAAGGATCTCGGTGCTGATTGTTAGCCAGGCCGCCAGATGTGGCAGTGGGACGCCTAGTTGCTGCAAAATGCTGGCAAATGCATCCGGACCTCGCGATAGCTTCGCGAAGCCGTGTTCGATGAATCCGTAGCCGACTAGGAGGCGTAGTGGGAGGCTGGCATAACGGGCGAAGTTAGATCGTTGCATGTGGCCTCCTTGACCTCGCCCTCTAGTTTCTCACCGTAATTCCTTCCGACGTTTCACTGGAGTCGTGCAGTGGAGAGCCTATCGTGAAGCTTCGCGGCGACTACACGTTGCGCAATCCTCTCTCAGCCGGACGGTTGCCGACCTCGAGGGCGAACTCGGGCTGAAGCTGTTATCCCAGGTAACGTCAGTCAACTGAACTGTCTTCATAAGCTTCCTTTCTTTCTGACTACGTAGAATCCGTCAGATCTGTCCGAGTCCGCCGTCCACGTTGATCTCAACACCGGTGATGTACGAAGCGTCCTGGGACGCAAGAAACGCGACGGTGGCTGCAACTTCCTCGGGCTGCCCGAATCGCTTCAGCGGTACTTTCGCCACGATTTGCTTCGCGAATTCATCGATAGCTTCTTTTGGCAATCCGATCCTCCCGAAAATCGGCGTGACGATCGGCCCCGGAGCGACTGTGTTCACGCGGATGCCTCGCTCGGCGAGTTCCGCGGCCGCCGTTCGCGCGAACGAACGCAACGCTGCCTTGGTTGCTGAATAAGCGCTAGTACCCATTTGACCTTGAATATCGGCAACACTGGTGTTCAGAATGATTGAAGCACCATCGTTTAGGAGAGGAATTGCTTTCTGAATCGTGAAATATGCGCCTTTCGTATTGATCTCAAATTGTTCGTCATAGGTGCCTTCCGATGTCTCTGCCAAAGGCGCGAACTTCGCAATTCCGGCGTTAACAAACAGGACATCAATCTTGCCAAGCTTTTGCGAGACTTCCATATAGAGCTTGTCCAAGTCTGCGAGCTTCGCAACGTCTGCCTGGACAGCCAAGACTCCGTTGCCAATCTCTTTGACTGCTTCATCCAACGTCTTTTTGCTTCGACCCGAGATAGCCACCCTCGCGCCTTCTTGCTGAAGACGCTTCGCGGTTGCCAGGCCGATACCGCTGTTCCCGCCGGTCACTACTGCCACTTTTCCTTCCAGCCGATTCATCTCTCCTCCTGATGTGAAAACCGCAACCCGATCACAGGCCCCGAAACATCGTGTTTGCTTGTTTAATACATCGATAGCTCCGGGAGCGAATTGCTGCTTTATCGAAGGCCCAGAAAGCCTTCATCGTTTCCGGATTCTTCTCGTCTAGCCGCTTTAGGTTGGCACTCGCCTGACATACCCTCGCATTCGCTTTATCCGCAAATCGCGGTGCGCGACCGGATGCCAGGCTACATGCTCAGTTGCCAGCTCCGATGCTGCCGGAGTCGAACCCTGATGTTTGACCGGCCACAATGGTGTGCTGGATGTCTCCTGCTATTTCCTTCTCTGTCTGTTTGGAATAGACGAATTCGTTTCCGGTGTCGCGCCCCGGATAGAACCACTTCAGGAGCACAGGTGTTCTCCCGGATTCCGGCTCTGCCAGCGTGAGGCTCGTATCACTCGTGGGCTCCTGACGTTCCGTTGCAATCGTCAGAAAGGTTCCATAAAAAACAGTGCGATCCGAATTGAAGACCTGAACTACATTGGGCTCAGCACCATGATCGGCGAGCTCGAAGACGTACGTTCCCGCGGGAAGTACTTGCCCCGGGATCTGGACCTGCTGGCTGAAAGTGATTGTGGTGGCTTGATCGGACTCGTCAGCATAAGCGCCGAGTTCGAAAAACAGGGCAAAAGCAATGATTAAACCGATGGCAATGTAACCTTTGTTGATTTTCATTTCAGTTTCTCCTCAAAACAGTTTTGTATTTCTCTGTTCCCTTTAGAAAAGGACTTGCTTTGACCCTCTCTGAGATTCTGGTCGTTCCGAAAGGTTACAGTTTAGGCTGGACACGGACCTTGGGAGCAAATCCACCCGGGGTGCCACAGAAACTTCAACTCGCAAGAAAATGAAAGCCTTATGGTTTTCTCCCTTGCTCGGTAAGAGATAAGCCCCCCGCACTTGCGCCACTGAGCTTATCTCTTGCAACCTGATCTTTCGTTCCCCCTTTAATGCTCTGTCGGAGGGAAGCTTATAGGCGAGGTGTCGTCGTCCAATAATTAGTGCTGATTGCAATTACCTCACACTCTCAGTGACGCTTGTGGAACGGAGTTATCAACGGCCCAAGGCCGAGTCAGAGCGAGTGCGTAACTCGCGGTTCGGAAGTCGTCAAAAAAGATGAAACGCCGTTGGCGCGACGTTCCCTGGATCTGTAACTTTTTCGCTACCTCCAGAATTGAACCAATACGCTCTTTGGGTGCAAAAAGCTTGAAAAGGTAAAGTATGACGCGACCACGGCTCCTGTCCGGTGCAGCAGCGGTTTTCGCACTGGTATTGATGGCTCTTGTCCATTTGTTGGCGGAATCCAAAGACAACGCTCCCGACTCCGCGCTCCGCGCCCGTGACGGGCTGCGATCTATCTAAACGCTCCAATAGCGCGTCTGCCGGTGGGCAGTATGAGATTCGCATAACCCGTCGGCGTGTATAAACCCCCACGCCTTCTTCGGCACTATTCACCCCATGGAAAATGGAGGGCCCAAACCCAGGGGAGATTGCCCCCTGGAGATGAAACTTCGCGCGTATGTGCGGAGTAAGGAAGATGTACGCGTACTCGGGGATGGCATTTACGGGCCGCTGATCCAGCTTCATATCCAGCGGAGACGCCAGGAAATCCACGCCAGCCAGCATCTCGAGGCTCGTATTTCGGTTCAGACGGTGATCGAATTCGGCGCTCATCGCGAGACTTGGCGTAAAGGTCAGCGTTTTTGGCTTGGTCGAAATATCGCTCGCCAGCGTTTGGCTCGGCGTGACTGTCGCACCAATGACAAGCCCTAGCTCATTGCTTTCCTCGCGCTCATCGCTCGCTTGGGCGGTCGCCGGAAGAGGTGCGGCCTCGACCGCAAACAGAAGCCCTACTATTTTCTTATTGCCCAATCCTGTCTCCGTTCGCTTCTTAGTTTGCATAGAGCGAGCATGCTGTAGGCTGCTGGTTCGATCAAACCAGATCGGGAACCTACTCATGGGTTGAGATTCGCGAACACGACAAAGGTGACTGGATTGAGCGTTTTTTTTTGTTTACCGTCAATTGTCAAGACGCTGAGAATCTCAAGGAGCGTCGTGGACCGACATCGCGGGTAGTACCCACGTTCCATGCCTTGATACAATCCCCGCGAAGAAGGCGAGAATCGGGGTATGCCGTTTGTACTAGGATTCGATGTGTACGGCACGCTGGTAGACCCGTTCGGGATGGAGCGGCAGCTGGGAACCCTGTTCGGGGATCGTGGCATTGCAATCTCTGCCTTGTGGCGTCAAAAGCAGTTGGAATACTCGTTCCGGCGAGGACTCATGCGATGCTACGAGGACTTTGATGCTTGCACTGATCGAGCATTGTCTTTTGCAGCTAAGACGTTCAAGGTCGAATTGTCCGACGCTGCCCGGCGACAGCTCCTGGCAGACTACCTGAAGCTGCCAGCGTTCTCCGATGCGCTATCTGCGCTGGAGACCCTGAAGGCGTTGGGTTTCAGGCTACTGGCTTTCTCGAACGGCAGCGAGAAGAGCTTGCGAGGACTGCTGGGCAACGCTGGCGTACTGTCCTACTTCGAGGCGGTGGTCAGCGTGGACGGCATCAAAACATTCAAGCCAAATCCCGACGTGTATGCATATCTTGTGAGTCGTGGTGGTTCTTCGCGTGAGGAAACTTGGCTCGTTTCCTCCAACCCGTTTGACGTGATCGGTGCCAAGGCTGCGCACTTAAAGGCAGCATGGGTGAAGCGCAACCCAGAAGCTGTGTTCGACCCGTGGGAGTTCGAGCCAGACATTGTGGTTGGCGATCTGACGGCACTCGCCACTGCGCTTGGTCGGCCTGTTTGATCCCTGGCGTCGGAGCGATTGACCTGTGCTTCGAGGCTGAAGAACATTCGGGAGTGCTACCGAATTTAGCGAGTATCGTGCTTCGACGCGGTCTTCGCCGCTCTGAAACTAAGACGTGCTTCCAACAAGGGACCGAATTACTGCGGAAACTGCATTTTTGGAATAGAACGCGAGAAAGGTTGTGGCAAGCGCTGCCTGGGAAAATTCCTGAAGAATTCTCCAGGTCTGAGTTAGACAAAAACCAATTCCCAACCCCCCTGGGATAGAGTGGGCCTTCGATCGTTTCGAGTTGCGGCAAGGGCTGAGCCAGGTTGAGTGCCGGGAGCGGCCGCGAGCAGACCAGCATCAATGTGTGCCTCAGCATCACGAAGAGAGGCGAGGCCGTACGCGAGGATGTTGGGCCCAGCAATGAGATCCCGCAGATATTCCTCGTCAGAATAGGAAATCACGAATCGTTCCGAAGGGCGTTCTGTCCAGCGAGCCTCGATCACCGCGTATTGTTTGCCTGTTGCAGCCATACTCACTCATCCAGGGCTTCAGAGTTCGAGTGTGGTCGAGCATCTCACGCGGACTTTTTCACCGTCACAGGAAACTGAATGATCTTTCCCCGCTGATCCGTCGGAATCCATTTCGCACTCTTTTTTCGAAAACTCTCTGGTATGTAATACTCTATCAACGTTGCCATGTCCGTTACCATTCCCAGCCACACTCGCACCTAACGTGATCGCTTAGCCTGAACTTGCTGAGCACTCGCCTGCAGACTGCGCAGCATCGCATCCACATGCTGACCTCCCGCCCACTCAAATTTACGATTGGAAGCACCCTACGATCACTTCGCAACCTTTTCATGGACTGAGATTCGTGGCCACGATAAAGGTGACTTTGATTAAATGGTTTTTCGGCTGGTGGAGACTCTTCGAGAGGCAGGGAATGTGCAGCGAGTGTCGTTGCTCGATGGGATACTGCCACTTTGATATGACGACGAGAAGGTGTCTCGCTACAAGCGCACTCCTCAGCGGCCCTTACAGAATTGAGATTGACTCAAAATGTGATGCCACGTTTTTGAAAGTGCAGAATCACATGGAATGGATGGGCCGTGCGCATGTTCGTCAGGCGAATTGCAGGGTTCCAAATAATCACCAGAACGCAGGTTTGATGTTCTGAACCGGGGCAGGCGGCAGTTATAGAAGGAGAGCGAGTACTTGCCTAAGCGAAACGTCAAGGTCGACTGCAAGGACGTGTGGAAGCAGATCTCAAATTATCTTGATGACGAGCTGCCTCCCGACCTGCGTGCCACTATGGCGGCTCACTTTAGGGAATGTGCCCACTGTACCGCCGTCCTGGACGGGACACGCAATGTGGCTCAACTTTTAGGCGACGGACGCGTCTTCGAGGTTCCCGCTGGGGCTGGCCAACGGTTATATGACAAACTGAATAAAAGCCTTGCAATGCGTCAGGCGGGAAAACACTGACAATGATGGACTAAAAAGCAGAAGGAACTACGTACTCAACGATCGCCCTCAGCTTTTGCGTACTCGCTTAGTCGCGACTTCCCCAGTTCTTCTGCGACTCTCCGGCTCTGAAAGTCTGGCACGGTCCCAAGACCAAATGCGACCGTGTTGGCGAACTTCGCCCAACCAACGACAAGTACGGCTTCAAGGATTTGCTGTTCGCTGAATCCATACGTACGCAGGGCTTCGACATCACTTGACGCGATTTTGGATCCTTGGTTATTCAGTTTCGCGCAGAAGTTCAAAAGAGCTTTATCGCTGACAGAAATTTTGGCATGAAGATGATCGACCGCGATCTGCTCAGGCTCCGGCCCTTCCACGTGCATCATGCGCAGCATTTCACAATGCGCGGTTACACAATAGGTGCTGAGGTTCGCCGCCGAGCACACCAAGAAAATGTATTCCTTCTGCTTCCGTGATAGCGCGCTGTCACGCAGCTGCAGATCGTCCGACATGAGCAATTGATCGTTGATCAAGTCCGGCCGCTCCGTTTGGGCGGTAAAGAAGTTGGGCAAGAAACCGAATTTCTCCTGTATGACTGAGAGCAGAGAGGAGATCGTCTCGCTGGCTGGTAGATTGCGCAGGTACGTCATGAAGCAACAGACTCTTAGTTTACCATAAAATACTAAAGGGCCGTCAGCTTTTCGGACGCAATGCACGTAATAGGTTTAGACCCGTGGACATCGCACAGCTAGCAATGCTCCTCATGAGCGAAACTCTGATCGCGGCTAATGAGTCTTTCGATCAGAATCCGGATTTGACCGGGGCTCATGGTTTGCCTCCAGACATTCTCCACGCACAAAGTTCGTTGCCCTCCGCAATTGATGCGGAACGCAGGCTCCTGGACGCAATCCTGCTTTCCCAAAGCCGCCTGACCCGACTTCAGAAATTGGCGATCCTTCGTTGTGTATCAGAGATAGGCGGGAACGAACATTTTCGTGATCTTCATGGCCAACTGTCTGATCAATCTTCCGATGATTCTGCCCTTCTGGACTTCGTGGCCAAACTGACAAGACACGCACCATGGGTTTCAGCGAACGATGTTGCACCACTCAGAACGTGCGGGGTTGATGATGAGTGGATAGTGGAAGTGGTCGCCACGACTGCGCTGGGCCAAATGTTCTGCACGTTGGCGAATGGTTTTTTCCCATCAGATGTGCCCAGAGCATTCCCATCGCTCCCGAATCCAGGCGATCTGGTTGGAACGGCTGGTCCGTACCTTGGCGCCCGGACTCGACCAGCGGAGAAGTCTCGGTCCTACGCTTTCTTGAAAGAAGAATATGGCTTTATTCCGAATCTTTACATTGTGCAGGGCCTTAAGCCCGATTTCGTGGAAGCGGAAACATACGCATTGGAACGGATAATGCGTCACGAAAATGTCCTGAGCCGCATTCAGAAAGAGTACATTCTGCTAGCCGTATCGGCGGCGAACCTGAATACCTACTGCGTCAGCATGGGTGGTCAGATCATAAGCATCCTTGGAGGAGCATCTCTTGAGGAATGCGATCAAATTGTTGAAGACCACCACCAGAGTCAAATATCACCCGCAGACAAAGCGTTGCTGGACGAGACCCGCAAACTCGCAGCACTGTCGCAGCAACTGGGGTGCTGCTTTGAAGCGGAACAGCTCAGGGTATCCGGTTTGACAGAGCCTCAGATTATTGAGGCCGTGGTGGTTTCGAGCTTGGCTAATTTCCTCAATACCCTGCAGGCAGGACTGGGGGCCGTGCCTGATTTCCCCCCGCGACGGGTCCTTAGCCCAAAAGATTTGTATCCGTCTGCCGGCAAGTCCCGTCCTATCCCCGACGCCGCAGTATCCGAGGACCCAGACGCCGATGTTGTGCGACGAGTCCAAGCGGGCGATGTCGAGGCTTTTGAAGAACTCGTCCGGCGGCACTCTCGGCGTGTGTTTGGGACTTTGGCCGGGCTCATTGGAAATATGGATGATGTTCGAGACGTGACTCAAGATGTATTCTTGAAGGCCTTCGAGCATATCGGATCCTTTCAGGGGCGGTCGAAGTTCTCCACATGGCTGACAAGCATAGCAGTCAATACCGGCAGACAACTTCTTCGCGACCGCAAGCCTTTGGAGCCATTGGAGGAAGAGGAAGATGAGGGCTTTCGACCTCGACAGATTCAGAGCTGGGCCAAGAACCCGGAGCAGTTATTTGCTGCGTCACAGCGGGACGAACTCGTAAGGATGGCAGTGTTGCGTTTACCCGAAAAATATCGTGTCGTCGTGCTCTTACGTGATATTCAACAGCTTTCAACTGAAGACGCGGCAAGTGCGCTGGACCTCAGTATTCCCGCTCTGAAGGCACGATTGCTGCGCGGGCGCTTGATGCTGCGAGAAAGCCTTGCACAGCATTTCATTCGCACTGAAAATCAGGAGTCCTGATGCTCACATGCGCTGATTTTTTGGCAGAGTTCGGCGATTACTTGGAGGACGCCGTCAGTTCCGAACTGAGGGCAGAACTCGAAGAACACCTCCGTGAATGCAAGACGTGCCAAGTGATTGTGGACAGTACGCGCAAAACCATCCGCATCGTTACCGACAGCGGTTGTTTCGCATTACCGGCTGACAAAGTAGAGCCGATCGTGAGCGATGTTATGGCGCGAATTCGAAAGAAACAGTGAGTCCCGCATGATCCCCAAGAGTTTAACCCTCTCAACGTTCCGTTTACGTTGTTTTTGATCCACTGATCTCGCGGCAGAAAGTTTCTTGCATCCTCCTTCCGTCTCTTCCGTCCTACCTGCAGTTGTAAAAAAAGCCAGATCCTGCGGTACGGAGAGGTTCAGCTATGTCGATGCCGAGTCAAAATGACGCTGAAGCAGGAGTTATTCCCTTTGAAGAGCTGCAAACTGCAGCTGTTGCAGGTTCCGGCGCAGCCGGGGGAATTCCTGTCGGAGACCCGGTGCAAGCACGTGAATCTGAACTGATTGCGCGGACGATTCAAGGTGACAGTGAGTCGTTTTACGATCTCGTTCGTCCTTATGAGCGCTCCGTCTTTCTAGCCGCCGTTTCCGTGGTTAAGAATCCGGCCGATGCTGAGGACGTAGCTCAAGACGCCATACTCAAAGCATTCAGGAATCTTTCCCGCTTTCGCCAGGAATCCAAGTTCAGCACTTGGCTCATCCAGATCACTCTTAACGAAGCGAAGATGAGGCTGCGGAAGGACCGACGCCACCTGTATGAGTCTCTGAATGATGAGCAACAGGAAGATAGAGGGAGCTACATTCCCCGAGACGTCGCGGACTGGCGACCAATACCGTCGGAGGCATTGGAGCAAACCCAGGTACGGGAGGCGCTTAACAAGGCTTTGCA
>Ga0187805_10000400_pt1 | contig 14101 bp, 16 predicted proteins | sample NC_wetland_sal_i_6_FD_132965 | JGI IMG/M metagenome (GOLD analysis project Ga0187805, IMG submission 132965) | Wetland sediment microbial communities from Neuse River Estuary, North Carolina, USA - Control_5 | ecosystem: Environmental > Aquatic > Freshwater > Wetlands > Sediment | place: USA...
ACGGCTTCGTCGCATCGGTTTCGAGCGGAGGAACCATAAACAACATCACTTGATCGTGATTCACGATGTTAGGTTTCACTGCCACGTCCATGAATATGTCCGACCGCTGCCCGTCGATGTAGGCCGCAAGAAGATAAATGACCTCGTCCGTATTGGATGAGGTCAGATCAATCCAGCCACCGATCTGCATCATCGGCTCCTGGCCCTTTCGCCCTAAATGCCAGAACGTTTGGCTGTTGTTCCAGACTCCGTGAAGCCTCGGTTCCTTCGAGTTCAGCTTCTCAATCTCAGCCTCGTGTTCCTGGTTCAGCTTGGCGATCTGATCCTCCAAGTGCTTCCTTCGCTCAATCTCTTCAGCCGTTCGGGCTCGTTGCCTTAAGAACAGTCCTCCGAGAATGACAGTTACCAAGAGAACAACCAGCGTTACCCACACGGGAAGAGAAACGAAAAGAGCGAGCTTCAACCATCGCAGAGAAAACGAAGGATGAATGGACGTTCCCGTCAGCCATGACCCAAGGAACATGAAAATGGCTCCGAGCACTATGCCCGTGGCCAGCGAAATGATAATCGGAATCACCCACAGGTCTTTGGTTCGCTGATTCATGACAGGATTCTAGCCTGTCAGGCAAGAGGCCAGGAAGTCGATAAGCCGGCCATCCCGGTAGGTGAGCCGAAGGTGGACTCTCCGAAACCGCCCGAGCTACTGTTCGTCTTCGAACTTCGAAGAAGGAACTCATGCCGAACAAAGGACGGCCTATGCAGCCGCGACGATTACATTCATCGACGGATAGTGTGATGCACACCTTTGTCTCAATGAAGGGTTCACCCGGTGGGATTTCAGCTGAACCTTGGAGTGAACCCCTGGAGTGAGACAGTTTCATGGTGCACACTTTGCGAGAAAGGAGCTGCAAAGTGGAGAGAAAAAAAGGAGAGCGGTACAGTCAGGAATTTCGGCACCACGCTGTCGAACGAATGAAGGCTTGTAACAACATCCTGGGGCTTTCGCGGGAACTGGGCATACACCGCAGACTGCTGTACAACTGGCGGGACCGATCGGACGAGAGCAACCCTGGTCCGCGCCGTTCCTGCGAAATCTTCCTCCGTAAACAGATCACCAAACTGAAGGGACTACTCGCAAACAAAACGATGGAAGTGGATTTTTTCAGACGTGCCTTGCAAAAAGTAGGGGCTCGACGTCGTCAGATCAGCAGCTCTGGCGCGAAGGCATCTATAGCGAAATAAGGGCAAGGATGCCGCTGCAAGGCAGCTTGAGTATCGAGCGAATGTGCTATTTGGCGCAGGTGAGCCGCGCTGGATTTTACCGCTACTTCGGTCGCGGTTGGCAAGGCGAAGAGGAGGTGGCCTTGCGGTCTTCCGTCCAGAATGTAGTTATCGAGCATCGTTGGCGTTATGGCTACAGGCGTGTTGCTGCAGTGCTGCGGACGCTGGGAATGATAGTGAATCACAAGCGGGTAGCACGAATCATGCGGGAGGACAATCTGCTTGTGGTTAGGCGGGAATTGTTCCGACCCGTTGACCACTCTCTTCGTGCCGCACGAATTTATCTTAATTTGGCAAATCGGGTGACAGTGTTGGGACCAAACCAGCTCTGGGCCGCCGACATAACCTACATCCGGCTCGCGCGCGAATTTGTCTATCTCGCTGTGGTCCTCGATGTCTTTTCTCGGAAGGTTATTGGCTGGGCGCTCGGACGAACTCTCAAAGCCCAGCTTCCCCTGTGTGCTTTGGAACGAGCCATTGCCAATCGGAGGCCGCCACCAGCAGTCGTACACCATTCAGATCAGGGGATGCAGTACGCTTGTCGGGAATACATGCAAAAACTCTGGCATCATCGGATGCTGCCGAGCATGAGCAGACCAGCGAATCCCTATGACAATGCCACCTGCGAGAGTTTTCTAAGGGCGCTCAAACGGGAAGAGATCAACGCGAATGCGTACCGCGATTTCGAACACCTAAGTCGAAGCGTCGAGGAATTCATCGAACGATATTACAACCGGTGTCGGTTGCATTCGGCGCTAGGTTATTGTTCGCCCGAAGAGTTTGAAAAGGAGACCCAAACAGAGTCTGAGAAGGCCTCTGCAGCAGCGATGATGACGTTCTTTGGCGGATAAAACGTGGACTGTAGAAGAGCAACGCCCTTTGAACTGTGGTGTGATGCACACTTTTGTCTCAATGAGGGGTTCACCGTTCAGGATCTGACTTGAATCGCGTCATGGTCACGTCTGTGCTAGTGGCGACACTGAGCCATCGAAGAACAGGAGGGTCGACGCGACGTACGTGTTCAGTTGCCGAACATGCGGTACCTAGCGTCTGCCTTCTAAGTCAGGCATCCGGGTCGAACAATTGATCAGGGAATTTCTACTTCCGCTCGCGTCCTGGTACGATCCGCTTGCGGCACGTAGTTGGTTCCTGAAACATTTGCTACGGCACAAAACCGCTCACGAACCAACGTTAGCATTCGCAGCCGCACCACAGGTCGGCAGAGGCAATCTTGCGAGCACAATCGTGCCGTTTCCGCTTGATTCAATTTCCAGCCTGCCGCTAAACTTCGTTGTCCGTTCCCGCATCCCGCTGCGACCCACTCCCGATTCAGTCGTGCGTTTCCCGGTGGGCATGCCTCTACCATCATCTTGCACTTCGACATCGATTTCAGCAGCGAGGGTCTTAGCCTCGCTTTTCATCTCAATGTCACAGTCGTCTCCCAAAAATCGCTTCTCCACGCTGTGGATCTCTACCGCTCCGTCAGCGATAAGAACTTTAAGCAGTATCGGTTCGCCCTTCCTCAAAACAAACGCTGCCGGCAAGCGAAGCAAAGTTGCCTCCTTCATGCTCCTCTGAAAACGTGCTGCCTCGTCGTCGTATCGCTGTCCAGCGGAGGCAGGTGTCCCGGTGGAGGGCCAGGAGCAAATCGCTCGTCTCCCAGGGGACTCGCCGCCGTGTGGCTTGGACCGGCGCCTCTCAAATAAGCTGACCACAAAGCGGTTTTGACAACCTCAACAGTTCTTGGTAGCTCACTCAGGGCGTCAAGGACGTCAAAGGCTCCGTGATTCAGTGATTGCGCCCAGTCGTGCAGATCAAAATTACGGGCCCATAGAACAACCTCAAATCCGAGATCATAATGATTTGCAATGTCGATCAGGCGTCTCCACGACCCGTCATTCAATAGAGGTGTCGAGAGGACCACTTGAAAGCGACCGGATTTGGCGGCCGCGCAACCCGCGGTCATGCTTCTTGCAACCTCCGGGATAAACCCTGCTTCTCGGAGAATGGCTTTCAGCCGTTCCGCGTCGGCGTCGTCAGAGACAATTAGGATTCGAGCCCCTTTAGGGACTTCCAAAGGCAAACCAGACGGGGTCTTGTTCTCGCCAATCGTCTCTCGAATTGTTGCCTGCAGATTCATCTTCGTACTCCTCCATCTATTTCTTGGTTTCAAAGCCGCTATGGCTTTGTGAAGCTTTCACGCCGGTGTCAGGGTACCTTGATGCAAGTGACATGAATGGTTTTGGTGGCAGCGTTCAACGTTCCTGTTATCTGCACCTTCTCACCAACGTATGGCTGAACCAGCGATTGATCATAGGCGCCCATATCCGCCTCCGATCGTAATGATTTCTTGGACTGCAATTGGCACGTAGGCAGTTCAGCTAGCTCACGGCGCTGCGGCCCCTAAAAACGCGCGTCAATTTGCCCATGCGTAATACCACCGCGGCCGCGATTTCCTGGCCAGCGGGGCAAGTTCACAAGAATTGTCAAGATGGCTATGAAAAGAACGACACGCAACATGGCCTTTTTCCCCTAGAACTCGAATGCGTCTCCTTCTCGCACGCTCTGTCGTTTGACAAGGACGCGTTTCTAACCTCGTAGTGATCTCACCGTGTCACGATCGTGGCGAGATTACGGCAAACGACGTATTGCCGCCACGATTCACCAACAGCAGTGAGAGCTGTTTTCCCGCTTCGCGCAATAAGGCGGAAGCTTTTAGGACGCCCGGCCCTGGCGAGTTCTACGACCAGCACGTCGGTATTCCGACGCCGCTGTCGGATTTCAGATCGCCCAACGGGCGGTTGATTTCGCGATGGAACCGCCCCGAAGCCGGTGCCGGCAGCAGAAGGTAATTTAGCCAGCTGCGGCAGCCCGGTCTATTGCTCTCTTCTCGTCTCTCGAAATCCACGCGGGCGCGTCGCTCGCTGGAAATGATTCGACCGATGCTTCGTCCACGATATCAAGTTCCTGATTAGCGTTCGGCAGTTCCGCCACGAGCTGTTGATCTTCTGTGTTTCTCGTCTCGTCCTTTGTCATGCCGCTCCCCATTCGGTCAACATGACGCCAATGCCACCGAAGGCCGCCGGATTGCAGCGGCCTTCGGTTCGCACTTCCAATCACTTAGCATTAGGATTGGGAAATCTCCAGCCTGCGCGCAAGTTTCTCCAGCTTCGCGTTGGCCTGGTCATATTGCACAACGTCTGAAATTTGCGCGGCCAAATTCGAGGAGACTTCGGCGATTGCATTGTAACTGTCCCGATAGCTGAATGTGTCGACGTGCTTCGGGTTGCTCTTCAGGTCCTCGATGGATGCTTGGACCTTCGAAGCCACTTCGCTCTGCATATGGGTGACGCGGTCAATGACCTGTTGCTCCCAGGGGGAAGCCTCGGCTTTCTCCTCGTTGAGCTTGGTCACGACGGTTGCCAGGGTATTGACGTCATTGCGGACTTGGTCGAGCTTCATGGCATGGCTCTCCCGACTCATCTTCGTCCAATTGAAAGCCTGCAACTCATCGGCATCCTTTCGCAGTTGCGTCGCGTCCACCCGCGCCTGCATCAGGAGGTCGAAGACCGGAGTGGAATCTCCGGCCGGATGAGAAATGGGCCGTGCATTGGCCAAAGAGAAGTAGGGTGCAACAAAGAGGGTAAGACCCAAGACACTGATCGCTTTACGAGCAAACATTTTTTTCTCCTTTCTGACCCTCGCCCGAGGGCGAGGTGCGGAATTTTTCCGATATTTATCGATGCAGGACCCGGCCCGTAGAGTTGCCAATCTATGCTAGAACAAGCTAGATGTTCTTAGTCAGAAGCGCTAATATTTTGGCAGGGCAGATTCCTACAAAAGATAGCCTAGGTCAGACTCTCGCTCTCCCAACCGTAAGTTAGCAGCTAAGAGTTAAATACAGCACACGCAGTCTCCTGCCGGTTTCCTCGGGCCGGGTCAAAAATCGCCAACCAGTTTTCTGCGACCACCAACGTAGAACCTGGCCACGCGGGGTAAGGTCTACGGCGTAGCTATTGCAGTTTCCGGGTCCGTACGTTCCTGCAACGTAACTTTGCCATTTGCCGCCTTTATCCCTGTGGTGCCCGGAACCCGACGCTTCTGGCGGAACTTGAGCCATCCTGCGCTTCGGGCCAACAAGAGAATCTGGATGGAGAATAGCGTCCCCGTGAATATGCATATCGCCAGAAGCAGGATGCCGTCCGGATCCTTGCGTAGCAGGCCGCTCGTTTCATACGAAACGATTCCGACGATGGAGAGAAGGATGAGCACGCCGCACAACAAGGCGAGTTGAACGTAATTTTCCCGCGACTTCATGGAATCTTCACCTCCTAAGCTGGGGGAGGGCGCATCACGCCCTCCCATATTTTTTCACGCGACCATTCATGAGAACAGTCCATCCACCACTGGACTAGGACTTGATTTGTTCATCCATGCTGAAGCGACCCCCGCCCATAAGCATCAGAGCCAATGCTGCGCCGATTAGCGCAACGTTGTACTCGATCCCATGGCCCTTGTTCGGGTCATTCGCCCAATTCAGGAAAAAGCCGTTGGGCAAATGAACCATGACTGCGGCCACCAGCATTTCCACTGCTGTGAGCAGCGCGGCCCAACGTGTGAATACGCCCGCGAGTAGTGCAAGCCCGCCGAGAAACTCGACGAGGATTGCGATCGCGGCAAGAGGAGCAGGAATATGAAGCGATTGCGTCAAGTACTGCATCGTTCCATGCCATCCGTAGCCGCCGAACCAGCCGAGCAGCTTCTGAGCGCCGTGCGCAAAGAAGATCACGCCGAGCGGCACCCGTAGAGTGAGGGGGGCCCACTTCTCATGAGCAGAAAGCCACTGATCAAGGATTGTGCCCCTGACAGGGCCCATTGATTGCGCTCCATTAAACGTAGTCTCAACATTCATAGGTTGTGTTGCCATAGAACTTCTCCTTTCTAATCTGTTGTTGTTTCTCCGGAAATTCCGGCAGAAAATCTGCATATACACGGACTTCGAGGCTCAACTCCTTGCCGACACTGAAATTGGAGTCCTTAAGGATTCACTACGCGGCGCGCGCAAGCTCCCGTTGTCTAACGTCTTCCGCGGCCTGAAAGAGGATTGGACCCTTCTGAATATGACGTAGATAAGCGCTGACTCTTGCGTAGTGAATGCCTAGGAGTTCCGTTTCGTCAAGGCCGGTAATTTGCACGATATTCAATTGGCCGGAATTCGCCTTCTCCAGAAGCTTCCGCACTGCACTTGCAATCACACGCCTCCGGTTGAAACCGATTGCGCTAGCTCGTACTTCTGGTGGAAGGTAAAAGAAGTGCCAGCCCGCTTGGTTGAGCCGCTTCTCGGTCTCCGCAGTTGCAAGGTGCGATACGATATTCCATTCTCCCATCACGAGCTGATCTTCCCTCTTCACTGTTTCCGGCAAGAGCGTGTCGCGTCGCACGAGCACTTCATTGCCGCGGAGATCCTCGATCATGTCGGTCGTGGCATTCCGGCTCACGATTTCAACGTCACCTCCTTGTGAGAGGAGAAAAGTCGCTCTCTCAGCCATCCGAAAATAAGTGATGCACTACGCAAAAAATAGTTGCCAAATCCTCGCAGCACATCGCCGTAATTTGCCACAAAATGTTGATGGAAAATCAGTATCTTATTGATATAAAAACAGTTCACTCGGCGCGATAGGCACTAAGAGAATCTGACTAGTGGCAACTAAGATACCGTCAGCTGCATCTATTTCTGTGGCATTACATGCCCCCCTTCCCAGGGGACAGACATTTGGAATAGGAGGTATGTCATGACCAACATTGTTCTACGCGACAATCTGTTTCAAGACCTGTTCGATTTCCGGCGGGATTTCGACCAGATCTTCAATCAGATGATGGAGTGGCCGTTCCGCGAAGAGAAGAAGAACGGCACAGCGGCTGCCTTCGCTCCCGCGATCGAGTCCTATGTTGACAAGGACGGGAAGAAATATCACTGCCGTGTTTCCCTTCCTGGCATCGAGCCCAAAGATGTGCAGATCCAGGCGCAGGGGAACATGCTGACGATTCGCGGTGAGAGGAAGGTAGAGCGCAGTTCGAAAGACGTGGACGTTTTCCACGAAGAAATCTCCTACGGCGCATTTGAGCGCACGTTCACGATGCCCGACGGAGTCAATCTGGATAAGCTCAGTGCCGAGTACAAGGATGGCGTCCTGGAAATCAGCGCTCCGGTCGCCGCTTCGGCGCTTCCGCGTCGCATTGAAATAAAGACTGCGCCGATCTCTAAGCAGATCGCCGCGTAAGCAAGCACGTGGTGCTGATGGCCGCCCGGAGCCGCTTTGGCTTCTGGCTCCGGGCGGCTTTCACTTCGGGTGTAACAACAGCTTCATTTCTATTGTCGCGGCGGCCCCGAAACTTGTCCCAATCTCCGGCACAATCCCACGCCGACAATTACAACAAACGGCCTAGTGACTGGCGCCAACCAGCCAGGAATCGAATCGAGCGTTTGGAGCTTGACCCCGGAGTATGCCGGGCCTATCGTTCTGTGCAGCGACATAGGCTGATGGTATAAGCGAACTCTCAAATTTCGGCGCAGTTATGCGGACATTGTAAGTCTCCAAAGGTTTGCCAGCCGGTTTCCAGAAAGATGGTTAGCAAGGGGTCTATCAGAGAATGGCTTTAAGTGGGGCCACACCTGGGAACGCGAGAGAACAGCAGTCTCAGACGCTGTTCGAACGGCTACTCGAATCCTCGCCCGACGCCATCGTCGTAACCGATCAAGAAGGACGAATAACAGGTACGAATGCGCAACTAGAGAAACTCTTTGGATACCACCGTACCGAGTTACTGGGTCAATCCGTTGAAGCCTTGATTCCTGAGCGATTTCGAAGCGTTCATCCCGCCCACCGCAAGACCTTCCACACGGAACCCCGAATGCGGCCGATGGGGGTTGGAGTGGAACTCTACGGAAGACGCAAGGATGGGAGCGAATTCCCGGCCGACATCATGCTCAACCCTGTGGAGACCGCAGAAGGCCGAGCCGTTTTGAGTGTCATCCACGACATCTCGGAAAAGAAGCGAGCCGAGGAAGCCCTGCGGAAAAGCGAGCAGCAGTTGCGGTCGCTTGTGGAGAGCGTAAGAGATTATGCCATCTTCCTGCTGGACGCTGAGGGTTGCATCTCAACTTGGAATTCTGGTGCCGAGCGTATCAAAGGCTACCGGGCGGAAGAGATTATTGGGCGCCACGTTTCCTGCTTCTACACCGCAGAAGACATCGAGCGCGGCAAACCTGAGGAAGGATTGCGCGAGGCGGCATCCAACGGACGGTTTGAAGACGAGAGCTGGCTAGTCCGCAAAGATGGCTCTCGCTTTTGGGCAAATACGGTGATTACGGTAATTAGGAATTCGGACGGGCAGCTCTTCGGCTTTGCGAAAGTGACACGTGATTTGACGGAACGTAGGCGAGCGGAAGAAGCTCTGCTTTCGGAACTCAGCCACGTTCTACTTTCAAACCTGGAAATTGGCACGTTGCTGTCTGCAGTTTCAGCAGCCATCGGGAAAGTAGTACCCCATGACTTTGCCACTCTGGCTTTGCATGATCCTGAAACCAATCAGTTCTGGCTGCAAATATTGGACGCTGCGTACGGAAAAGACCTTGTTACAAAGGAAATCGTGGTCCCAGCGGAAGGGTCCCCTCCGGGGTGGGTATTTCGGGCCCGTGAGCCGCTGATTTTGACTCGGCTAGATTCAGGGCGTTTCAAACCTGAGACTCTCCAAGATTTCTTGGCCGCGGGTCTCAAGTCCGCATGCTGGCTGCCGCTTGTCAGCCGTGACCGCGTACTCGGAGTTCTGGCAGTTGCCAGCCGCCGTGAAGCAGCCTTCACTGAAAAAGACGCATACACGTTAGGTCAGATTGCCGGCCAAGTCGGGATCGCGGTTGACAACGCTCTCGCATTCCGCCAGATCGCGGAATTGCGCGACAGATTGAACCAGGAAAAACGCTATCTGGAGGAAGAACTCCACACAGAATACAGCTTTGAGGAAATCGTCGGCAAAAGCCCGCGATTGAAACGCAGTCTAAAGCTGGTCGAAAAGGTGGCACCCGCGGACGCAACTGTCCTGATCTTGGGAGAAACCGGGACAGGCAAGGAACTCATTGCGCGTGCGATTCACCAGTTGAGCGCGCGGCGTGAAAGAACTTTCGTCAAACTGAACTGCGCTGCCATTCCTTCTGGGCTGCTTGAGAGCGAGCTATTTGGACACGAAAAGGGCGCGTTCACTGGCGCTATCACGCAGAAGATCGGGCGCTTGGAGTTAGCTCACAAGGGAACTCTATTTCTAGATGAAGTCGGAGATCTTCCTCTCGAACTCCAACCAAAGCTCCTCCGGGCTCTTCAAGAAAAAGAATTTGAAAGACTCGGGAGCACACGGACAATTCCTGTGGATGTGCGTCTGGTAGTTGCTACGAACCGCGATCTTGCCAAGATGGTTGCGGATCGGGAATTCCGGAGCGACCTATACTACCGGCTTAAGGTTTTCCCGATCAATCTTCCACCTCTGCGCGAGAGGGCCGAGGATATTCCTCTGCTGGTGCGTTACTTCGTGAACAAGCACGCCCGGCGAATGAATCGGCGAATCGAGACTATTCCTTCCGCGGTGATGCAGGCTTTGACTCGGTGGAACTGGCCGGGCAATGTACGAGAATTGGAAAACTTTATCGAGAGGGCAGTGATTCTCTCAGAAGGCTCAGCTCTCCGCGCCCCTCTAACCGAGCTGGAGGTCCCTGAAGAAGTGCAAACAGCACCTGAAGAGCCAACTCTCGCAGCCGCAGAGCGCGAGCATATCATTCGCGTGCTCGGCGAAACGGATGGTGTAGTCGGAGGCCCGCACGGTGCTGCGGCCCGCCTTGGGCTAAAAAGGACAACCCTGATCACAAAGATGAAGAAGTTAGGCATCGGGCGCCCAGTCTGAAATCAGACAGCCGCGTCGGAATACCGACGTCCTGCCTCGACACCTCGTTGCGGCTAGCTTCTCGAAAGATTCTGCATTAATGCGCTAACTCTAATCCCCTCTAGAACTTCAAATCTTCAATACAAAAATCGTTGTCTTGGACCCCTTCGTGCCAGAAAGAGATTAAGGCGCAGGACGGGCCTATAACTTGCTGAGAATCATCGTCCAAGAAGAGTCAAGGGAAGTGACCATCAAGCTTGGGGGAAGGGTTGCCGGACCTTGGGTTGGGGAACTTCGTCGAACTTGGCACTCCCTGGCACCTTCCCTCACCTCGAAGCACGTTTGCGTTGATCTGTGCGAAGCGACCTTTGTGGACGCAGCTGGAATGAATCTCCTTATAAACATTCGGAAAAGTGGAGCCGGCTTCCGAGCAGACACGCCAATGACCAAATACTGGGTCGATGAAATCGAGCGGGGTGGAGGTCCTCAGTGACTAGGCGGTTCCCAGAAGAATTTGACAACGAATCGCAATTGATGGACCCAACTTGAGCCCCGGCAAATATACCGGGAAGTGGGACAGTCCGAGGAGAGAGGCAACGGGAAGGAGAATGAGCAATGCGTTGGGAGCAGGTCTGGAGATGGATGTTGGCAGTTCTGACGCTGATTCTTGCGGCGCGAATGTACTTTGTCCAAGAACTGATCATCCTTTTTCTGTTTTTCAGCGTTGCATTCGCGATGCTGTTATTGGTCGGTGTTTTTTCCCTAGTTTCTCTGAACCTGGTCGACCGAGGAATGAATTATCTAGAGCCAAGGCTGCGCGCACTGGTTGCGCGGGCTCGGATCGTGTTGTTTGAGCGGTTTCATCGTCTGCGCAGTGTCATCGCTGAGTCGCAGCACAATTCTGTTCCGATGGTGCCGATTCTGGTCAAGCAACTACAAGGCACGTTCAGGGGCCGGTTGCGATCCCGTGTGAGCCGAGGTGACTAGGCAGTTCCCAGAAGAATTTGACAACGAATTGCAATTGATGGACGCAACCTGAGCCCCGGCTGATAGACCTGGAAGTGGGGCAGCCCGGGAAACGAAGCAACGGGAAGGAGAATAAAGCGATGCGTTTGGGGCAGGATTGGAGATGGGTGTTAGCAGTCGTGGCACTGGGTCAACAATGTGAACCGCTGAATATGTTCCACTCTATTCGATTGGATTACTTGTCTTGTGTCCTGACCGTCCTCGGCACTGTCCTCATCGGAAGGAAGCTCTGGCAGGGCTGGATCGTTGCCGCCATCAACAGCGCCGTCGTCTGCATCATCGGCATGCGCACCGCTCAATTTGGTTTGGTGCCTGCCAATCTCCTGTGCATCGCTCTCTACACCAGCAACCTCTTCGCTTGGCGCTTCAAGAAGCAAAAACTAGATTCTTTAAGCCTGATCGACCGAGGAATGGATTTTCTCGAGCGAAGGCTGCGCGCACTGGCAAACCGGGTTCGGATCATGTTGTCTCACCCGATTCAACCCCTGAAGATGCGCGGATGGCGAGAAAAAATTCAACCGGACTTCATCAGATATGAGTGAAATACAGCTATTTCCTATCAGGGAGCAGCACATGCCAGAATCCCTCACTCACAAGAGACGCGCTTCATGCTCTCCGATGAGCACTTTTGAACCGCATCCACTTCTCCGCAACGCTCACGTGGCGACAGTGGCGGCAGCATTTTGGCCGCGCAAACTTTCGCGCCTACCGGCTGCCACAGAGCGCCTGTTTGAAGTGGAGCCCGGAACACGCCTCCTGGCGAAATGCCATTGGCAACGCGATCCGCAGCGCCATCCGACGCTGGTTCTCATTCATGGCCTCGAAGGCTCGAGCGAGTCGCCTTACATGTTGGGTATTGCCGAAAAGGGATTCGCTTCCGGTTTCAACATCCTGCGGATGAATCAGCGCAATTGCGGTGGCACTGAGCACCTGACTCCGACGCTGTACGACGCAGGACTCTCGGAGGACTATCGGGCGGTTCTAGAGGAACTGATCGAAAGGAACGGGCTCTCGGAGATTTTCTTTGTAGGGTACTCGATGGGCGGCAACTTGGTGCTGAAAATGGCTGGCGAGCTTGGCCCGCATGCGCCACGAGAGCTTCGAGGTATCTCTGCAGTTTGTCCGGGTCTTGACCTGGCCGCGTCGTTGGACGCGATTGCCCAGCCACATAATTTTCTCTACGAGTGGCATTTTTTGTTCAGCTATCGACGACGGCTACAGCGCAAGGCGAAGCTATTCCCCGAGCGCTACAGCGCCGAGGGCGTGTCGCGATGGCAAAGGTTGCGCGAATGGGACGAAGCCATCACCGCGCCAGCTAGTGGGTACCATGGCGCAGCCGACTATTACTATCGAACGAGCGCACTGCGCGTCGTCGCGGGGATTCGCGTCCCGACACTCATCATCACGGCGCAAGATGATCCGATCATTCCCTTTTCTTCTTTCTGCGACCCAGGAATTTTGGACAATCCGTTCATCACAATGATCGCGACTCAGTATGGCGGACACTGTGGGTTCATTTCGCGATACGCCGGGGATGAGCGCTTCTGGGCGGAGCTGCGAGTGGTGGAGTTTTGCAAGCAACGTTTAGAGATGGCCGAAGATTCGAAAATGTACAAGCAGGAATATGTTCGCATGACCTTCGGGCGGGCAGGAGAGACTTCTCTTGGAAGAAGAGCCGCAACACAGGGCAATACGGATTTTGCGGGTTGCCGGTGCTGATGGAGATTACTTCTGTGGCATGGCATGACATCTCGGATCCGAACGCAGCCGAGTTGGATGAATTGGCCGAGCGATACAAACTGCATGCAATGCATGTCAAGGGCTGTCGTACTGCCGGACAACGGGCCAGAGTCGAGGCGACGGATCACTACCTCTTCATAGTTCTGAAAGTTTTGGTCCTTGAGGCCAACAACCGGCTGACAGCCGGCGATCTCGACTTGTTCGTCGGGCCTGATTTCGTAATCACAGTTCACCCCACTTCTGTGCCGGTGGTTGAAGTTTTACGCCAAGCAGGCAGCGACCCCCGCCCGGACGAAGTGCTCTACCGGCTAATGGATGGCGTGGTGGATTCTTATCTGCCGTTGCTTGACGAAATCCAAGTTCGCATCGACTTGTTGCAAGGACGAACTGTCCGCCGAGCGGACCCAAACTTGCCCGAGCAGCTTAACGAACTCCGCTCGACTCTACTCGGACTCCGGCGCGTTCTGCTGAACATGAGGCATGTTGCATTTCGTCTCCAGCACGCCCGTAGTCGCCTAATTGGCCGCGAGCTTCCGCCGTTTTTGCGCGACATCCATGACCACCTCGCCGAGGATCTCGATACCATTGCTGGAGAGCGAGATCGGCTTGCCGGGATCTTGGACCTCTATCTTTCGAGCGTTGCTAATCGGCACACCGAGGCAATGCGAGCACTTACACTTCTGGGAACAGCGGGATTGCCAGCCCTTGTGATTTCCACCTTTCTCGGGATGAACATACGGATGCCCGAGTGGGTTAATTCTTCGTGGGCATTTGATGCTGTTTCGGGCGTCACGATCGGCCTGACAGTCTTGCTGTGGTGGTATCTGAAGCGCCAATACTAATCAGAGGAAGGCCCGCCAGAGGAGGAATGCGTCTCGAAGTAGTCAGTCCTTCCCAGCGGGCGCATCGCGCTTCAGAGAAAGCAAATGCCCTTTCGGATGGGCAGTGGGTCAGTTTGTCAAACTGATGACCCACTACCCTCGGATGGAACCGCTCATCCACCGCCATCAAGCTGAGAGAATGTAGGCGCTAAGACTTCTTAGGCGAGGAGCCTGCTTTCTACCCAGTTGCTCGGTCCATGTGGGATCTTGGGCCATCATGTTAAGGACCGACGGGAACGGGAGCA
>Ga0187805_10000401_pt1 | contig 14052 bp, 17 predicted proteins | sample NC_wetland_sal_i_6_FD_132965 | JGI IMG/M metagenome (GOLD analysis project Ga0187805, IMG submission 132965) | Wetland sediment microbial communities from Neuse River Estuary, North Carolina, USA - Control_5 | ecosystem: Environmental > Aquatic > Freshwater > Wetlands > Sediment | place: USA...
ACGAAAACAGCCCATCGAGCAAGCCTGAATAGGAAGAATAAAGGCTGGCACGCAGTACCTCCTGTGGGCAATAATTTGGTGATTCTAGCAGTAAGAGCAGCAGACGCATATCTGTTTCAGTCAATAACTGCTGCTTCAGGATTGGGTTGCCGTTCACTGAGTTTGTGGAGACCAGTGAGGCTATCAGGTAGGTCGTATTCACGCTCAATGCTTGACCAGTCGGTAGCAACCTCTCTAAGGGAAAGAAGCGCAGATCATGTTCCCTACCTTGTTGTCCATTCATTGCTATTTTCATAGACTTTTCTCTTCATCTTCCTAGTGAACATCGACACTGCTTCCAAAGGCTACATGTGCTTTACTGAGCCTAGATATCGAGTAAATAATCTGATTACCCACATTCTTGACAATCTAAATTGTTCAATTCGAAGATCGTATATGATCTTGAATATATTATAATATATGATTTTCACAACTGTCAAGAAGTTTGGAGACGAATTCTGTAATGAAAAGATATATGCTATACTATATAATAAAGAGCAAAGCTACTATGCCTTATGTGAGAGAAGAAGAGATGCCGATGAGTGTAAGACAAGCCAATAAAAGGAATAAACAGGAGCAGGCATACAGTATTATCCGTGAGCGGATCTTCAATGGTACCTATGTACCGGGATACCGCCTTGTTATCGATGGGCTTGCTCGTGAACTGGGCGTCAGCCCGGTTCCAATTCGAGAGGCGATCCGGCGACTGGAAGCAGAAGGTTGGGTGGAATATCGTGCTAATGCCGGTGCGCAAGTGGCCGCGGTTGATGCGAGCAAGTATGGGGAAGAGATGACTGTGCTTGCTCTTCTCGAAGCCTATGCAACTGCACTTGCTTCAACGCATTTGAATACAGAAGGTGTGAAACACCTGCGAGAGGTTAATGCCAGCATGCACCATGCGCTGCAATCTGCTGATATACCCATGTTCAGTCGTCTGAATAGAGAGTTTCACTTTTACATCTACGACCGTTGCCAGAATAGCTATCTGGTTGAACTGTTGCGCGAAACGTGGGACCGCCTAGAGGTGAGGGGACACACTGACTTTAGCTACATCCCGCAGCGTAGCTGGGTCTCTATCGAAGAACACACGCAATTACTTGACATGATCGAGCGACATGCATCTCAGAACGAGATCGAACAGATGCTTCGTCATCACAAACTGCGCACCTACGAAGCGTACCGAAGTAGCCCGAGGTATACATCCCGTTCGACAACACTGCTCGAGGCAGGAGAGAATGTCTGGGATACTGTGTAGGAGGGAAGCGGAATACCCCTATTGGAGTATAAGTGGCGGATTTCTTGTAGCGCATGGCGAAATTCTGGCGGATGGTAGGATCTCTTAGCTCCTGAAAGGAGTAAGAGGGAGCTTGGCTGAATCCTCTTCCACTTTTTGAGGCTCCTCGCTTTTTCTCTTGAAGGAAGTATAGCGCTTAACACGATCGATGTCACGGACCAAAAGCGCTATTGCCCGTTATCGCCCTATTGACACGTATAGCTTTAAACGGATTACTCTTGCCGTTCGCTTCGTGAGGGCTGGAGCGCGCTTCATGGCCACCAATCCGGATGTGATAGGACCCGGCAAGGGAGGAATCATCGTCCCACCTGGATTCGGGAATCCATTTCGGAGGTGGAGATGTAATTGGACACACATTACACCTGTTCTTTGGCTGTGAGGCATTACGTCATGATGTCACAAAAGTTGTAGCGCTGCTCGTCAACACGTTACCTCTTTCAGGCCATGACACCTGTGGCAGGAAACACTATACTTCCTTATGCAGGGGCAAGGACGTTAGAAGGAACAACGTGCCGTTACACCTGCTCTTAGATCAGTTCTGCGAGGGCGATGAACAGGGGCCAGATAATACCCTGTTCGCCACCTTAAGCAAAAGAGAAAGGAGATGAACACCATGGCATCACTTGCTTTTGTATTTCCTCTTACACCGGGCAAGACAGAGGAATGGAGGTACTGGGGCGAGGAGATACTGGGGCCGCACCGAAGTGAGTACCAGGCATTCCGCCGCCGTCTGGGTCTCACGACGCAGCGCATGTACCTCCAACAAACACCGCAAGGGGATAGAGCAATCATGTACCTGGAGGGGGATGATCTCCAGCGCGCGTTCCAGGAACTGCAGACATCGCAGGACTCTTTTGCTGTCTGGTTCCGGCAACGGGCAAAGGATCTCCTTGACGGCCTCGACTTAACGCAGACCTCACCGGGTTCGCTGTCCCAACTTGTCTTTGATGGGCCTAGCGTTGAAGAGGATGGAGGTAGTTACCACGCCCGGGAGGTGATGGAACGACTCGGGATGATCAGTCCATGAGAACGAGTCAGCAAGTATCCTCTGTAGCCTCGCTCACAGAGGATACTACATGCTTGCATGAGGAAAGCTCAAAACGAAGCGCATCCAACCCAGGTCCTGGCAGACTTTCTCACCATGCAGGAGCACACCCACAAGCCCCTGGAGACGGTCTCCTTCTGCTTCCTGGGCGATGTCGGCTACAACATGGGGGATTCGCTCATGATCGGTGCCGCCAAGATGGGCATGGATATTCGCCTGGCTGGCCCCAGGTCATCCTGGCCCAAAGAGGCTCGCGTTGAGCAGGTTCTGGCAGTCGCACGAGAGACCGGGGCCAGGATCACCTTGACCGAGGATGCTATTGCCGGAGTCAAGGGGTGCAACTTCCTCTATACCGACGTTTGGGTCTCAATGGGCGAATCGCCTGACCTGTGGGGTGAGCGCATCAAAGTGATGCTGCCCTACCGCGTGACGAGCCAGCTCATGGCTGCAACTGGCAATCCCGACACTAAATTCATGCACTGCCTGCCCTCCTTGCACAATACGGGTACCCAGCTAGGCAAGCAACTCTACGAGAAATACGGCCTGGATGGCCAGGAGGTGACCGACGAGGTGTTCGAGTCCAAAGCCTCCATCGTCTTCGACCAGGCGGAGAACCGTCTGCACACCATCAAGGCGGTGCTGGTCACGACGCTGGGAGGCTAGGACGATGCGAGTGGTGATCGCTCTGGGGGCAATATGAATGAATGGAGGAGCAATAGCATGGATAAAATCGTGTTCCAGGCCATCACCAAGCAGTTTCCCGGCTCTAGCAAACCAGCAGTCGATGCTGTTACCTTTGCGGTGCCGGAAGGCAGCATTTGTCTGCTGGTAGGGGCCTCCGGCGCAGGCAAAACGACCCTGTTACGTATGGTCAACCGCCTGATCGAGCCTACTTCCGGCGAAATCATCATCGATGGCAAAAACATCCTCGAGGAAAACCCTGTCCCGTTGCGCCGCCGCATCGGCTATGTCATCCAGCAGGTTGGCCTCTTCCCGCACATGAACGTCGGCGAGAATATCCGTCTGACCGCCGAGATTGCCGGCGGCTGGACCAAGAAACGACTCAACGAACGTGTCGATGAACTCATGGAACTGGTTGGTCTGCCACCTGCTGAGTACCGCAAACGCTTCCCGAGCCAGCTCTCCGGTGGGCAGGAGCAGCGCGTGGGACTGGCACGCGCACTGACAACCGATCCTGCGATCCTGCTGATGGATGAGCCCTTTGGTGCCCTCGACGCTATCACCCGCGCTCACCTGCAAGATGAACTGCTGCGTATACAGCGCAATGTACACAAAACTATCCTCTTTGTCTCACATGATATGGAGGAAGCTTTCAAGCTTGGGAATCAGATTGCAGTGCTGAGCGCGGGCAAGCTGATGCAACTTGGCACCCCCGTCGATCTCCTCGCGAACCCGGCCAACGACTTTGTGCGCCAGATAGTAGGCGCCGACAATATTCTGCGCGAGCTTGAGTATCTGCCCGTTGCCGACGCCTTAGAGAAGGAACACGAAGCGTCGTCTTCAGCTCATTGGGGAAATGTTCCCACAAGTCTTTCTGATGCTACGTTGCTCGCAGCTCTGTTGAAACTCCTGGAAACCAAGGCTCCTGCCCTCGCCGTCAAAGACAAAAATACACAAGCGCCACTTGGATATGTTACCCTCGACAGCATCACTCACGAGATAACAAGAACGCAATACCCCCACGATGAATCAGGGATCTACCATCTGTAGAGTGCCGATCTATCGAGCATGTCCCCCGATGTATCGCGGTGGTTCCACATCATATCTCCAAAGATGTAGTGCACACAGTGGTCAGAGCCGGGCATGTAATCAGAAAGTGGTAGTGGAGTTTGTGGCGACACCAACCTGACGATAGCGCTTTTTGGTCATGACAAGACGCTCGCTCAACCTCATACTGAATACTGTAAGCGTTAGTGAACGCTTGCGGTGACAAGTTGAGAAAGCCCTCACCGGAGGGAAGGAGGAGAAGATGAACGACTACAAAGCAGATCTCGAAGTGTTACGCCGGGACGGCTTCACAGAGGAGGAAATGAAGCGGTTGAGTCAACTGCGTAGAGATTACGCCAATTTAGAGGAGTGCCGAACCGCTGCAGAATACAACCGTCTGGCCTTTGTGCGGTGGCTCGTCGCTACTGGGAAATTGTCGGACCAGCTCGCTTGAGGCGGGTATCTCCAGACTACACTGTTCAACCGTGCGCCTTGTCGAGGCAAGGCTAATCCTTCTATGAGCAATTACCATTATTGAATGAAAGGAACCAAAGAAGATGAAAGCAGTTCGCATGCATGCTCGCGGTGGTCCCGAGCAACTTGTCTACGAAGACGCCCCACAACCGCAGCCAGCCGGAGGAGAGGTACTGGTGCGCGTCTACGCCACGGCCGTCACACCCACCGAACTCGGCTGGTCGACGACCTGGAAGACCAAGACCGGCGCTGATCGCCACCTCCCCATCCCAGGCCACGATCTGTCCGGCGTGGTTGCCGAAATTGGCCCTGGCGTCACGAGTGTGACAGTGGGAGCGGCGGTATACGCGCTCACTGACTTCAACCGCGACGGCGCCGAGGCAGAGTACACCATTGCGCTGCCCAGCGAGCTGGCGCCCAAGCCGCACTCCCTCGACTCTAGGCAAGCAGCGGCAGTTCCTATGTCAGCGCTGACGGCATGGCAGGCGCTCTTTGATCACGCTGGCTTGTCTGCCGGGCAACGTGTCCTGATCCACGGTGCGTCTGGCGGAGTCGGCACCTTGGCGGTGCAGTTGGCTCACTGGGCCGGCGCCCATGTCATTGGTACCGCATCCGCACATAACAGGGACTTTGTATGCGGACTGAGGGCCGACGATTTCGTCGACTACACGACCACACACTTCGAGGATGTGGTCCATGAGGTCGATGTCGTGCTCGACACGGTAGGCGGGGACACACTCGAGCGCTCCTGGAACGTGCTGAGAAAGGGAGGCATCCTGGTCTCCATCGTGGGCTCACCGACAGCGGAACAAGCCGCTGCTCATGGTGTGCGCGCTGCCACATTCATCGTGCGGCCTGACCGGGAGCAACTCATCCGTATTGGCGAGTTGATCGATACGGGACGTATCCGGCCGATGATCGAGGTGGTTCTGCCGCTTTCGCAGGCCCGCCAGGCATACGAACGCGGGCAGGGTGGTCATGCCAGTGGCAAAGTGGTTTTGCAGGTCGTGGGCTGACAGCACTATAAACGAACCAAACAGGAGGAACAACCATGACCTATCGTAAGAGTGCTGGCCTGTTGCTCGTTCTCTGCTTCGCTTGCCTCACCGCTTGTGCAAGTCGGAGCACGACGGCTGACGCGGCGCACGTGACCCCAACGGGTTCTCCGGCATGCATAGGGGTTTGTGTGACCCTCACGGACAGCGAGATTGAGTCGTCTCGTGTGACCTTCATTGCAGCGGAGCGCTATGACTTTGTCGTCACGAACAACAGCAAGGCGCCAAATACTTTCATCATTGAGTTAGCACCGCCAGGGCCAGACGTGGGCAGTGCTTACAACGAGATCCTCTTCCTCAGCAGCGAGATCTCGCCGGGAGCAAGCAGGAGTTTTACCTATGCTTTTCCGATCATAGCTCCACAAAGTGCTCTCGCATTTGCGACCAGTCTTCCTGGCCCTGGTGGCCCTGGCCCTCTGCTCCCAGTCCAGGTCAGACAGGGGTAGATAAGGAGCGCCAACGGCATGGCGAACATTGCGTTCCGGGCTATCGCCAAGCAGTTTCCCGAGATGAGAACATCGAACTCGAGCAAGAATACGGCATTGAGAGTGACGAGATCAAGCGAAGACTCCCTTGAAGGAGGAAGGAAGGCAAGGTATGAAGATTGACAGTACTCATGTGAGTGAGTCACTTACGACAGAGGACGAACAAAAGAAAGTTGCTGCAACGATGCCTCGCGTCGTGATTGTCGGGGCCGGATTTGGCGGGTTAGAGGCTGCAAAGAGGCTGGGTAACGTCCCCGTCCAGGTGACGGTGATCGATCGCAGGAATTACCACCTGTTCCAACCCATGTTGTACCAGGTCGCTACTGCAAGGTTGTCCATTGAGGATATCTCGGCCCCTATTCGCAGCATCCTCCACAAGCAACAAAACACGGAGGTGCTGATGGCCGAGGTGACCGGCGTGGACGTGCAGGGACAGCGCATGCTGACCCCAGATCACGTCATCCCCTATGATGAGTTAATCGTGGCGACAGGTGCATCCAGCAACTACTTTGGCCATGAGACATGGAAACCCTTTGCCCCTGGCCTGAAGTCCTTACAGGAGGCGATGGCTCTTCGACGCGCCATTCTCGGTGCCTTTGAGGCGGCAGAGCATGAGCCTGATCCGCAGAAGCGCCAGGAGCTGTTGACGTTTGTACTGGTTGGTGGAGGACCGACAGGGGTAGAGTTGGCGGGGGCGATTGCAGAGTTGGCGCACAACGCGCTTTCCCGCGATTTCCGGCAGATCAACCCGGCCTCAGCTCGCATCGTCCTCATGGAGGGTGAGACACGGATCATCCCCACATTTCCTGCCACACTGACCCGCAAAGCCCGCACAAAGCTGCAGCAGCTCGGGGTGGAAGTCAGGACGGGCGTGCACGTGACCGGCGTCACGAGCTCTGGGGTGATGATCGGGGAGGAACACATCGCGACGAAAACGGTCATCTGGACGGCAGGCGTGAAGGCTTCACCTGCGGGCGAGTGGCTTGGAGCCGAGGTGGATCATCATGGCCGGGTCAAGGTGCAGCCTGACCTCACCGTTCCTGGTCATCCCAACCTCTTTGTGATCGGGGATACGGCATGTGTGATGCACAACGGCAAGCTGCTCCCCGGCGTTTCTCCTGTCGCGATGCAAGAGGGGCGCTATGTGGCCAAGGTCATCGCTGATCGGGTTGCCGGGAAAGCACACAGGCGACCATTCCATTACGTTGACAAAGGAACCCTGGCGACGGTCGGACGCTCTTTTGCGGTGGCCGATATCGGGCCACTTCACTTCACCGGCTTGCTGGCCTGGCTCACCTGGGTTGCTGTGCACATCTTTTACCTGATTGGGTTTCGCAATCGTCTTCTTGTGCTCATCCAGTACGCCTGGGCCTACGTTACGTCTCAACCAGGGGCCCGCATCATGCTGCTTGACCATGCTTTCACTTGTTTGTATCCTCAGGAGAACACACCATGATCACACGAAAGAGCGGAGATGAAGAACAACACCAGCAATCGGCAGAAGCGTCCTTTCGGTTCAGCGTCCAGGCCTCTCACGACAGCGAGCTGAAGCAGGCTGCGCAGTCCTTTGGTGAGGCGGAGCGCTCCTTTGACCTGGCGGGAGACTTCAAGCGCGCTGGAGACAGTCGTGCCATGATCGCCGAAATTGAGCGCCAGGATGGCCTGCTTGAGCAATCTCTCAGCAGTTACCAGCGTGCCATCCAGCTCTACCGGGAGGCCGGTTGCCCCTCTGATGAGGCGGCGAGCCACCTGGCGCTGGGCCAGGTGGCTCGACAATTGGGGCGCCTGGATCAAGCGCTAGAGGCCTCGATCATGGCACATCGCCTGTTCCAGTCGCTGCAACAGGTACAAGGACTGGGCCATGTTGCCCTTGCGCTCGGCCATATTGAACTGCAGCGCACCCACCTGGAATATGCCGCGCTTCACTATCAAGAGGCCATCGGCTATTTCAGAGCAGCGGCTGATACCATGGAGATTGATGCCCTGAGCAGTCTCGCCAATGTGGAGCGCCTGATGGGCTGCTTCTCCGAGGCAGAGGTGCATTGCCGACTGGCGCTGGAAAAATACCGCGTGGGTGAGGATAGCTTGGGCAGCATCGATGCGCTCACCGACCTGGGGCGCATCTACCTGGATGCAGGACGCCTCGATCAAGCAGATCAGACCTGGATCGAGGCGCTGGAACTGGCACGCAGCGCCGAATATGAGGAAGGCGAGGGCGATGCGAGCCTGGGATTGGCCGAGGTGGACCTGCGCCAGAACCGTGTGGAGCAGGCGCTGCTTGAGGCAGAAGCTGCGCTGCAGGTGTATGCCTTGCGCCACTATGACCTGGGTATCGCCAATGCGAAACGCGTACTGGCTGAGATCCGCCTGCGAAACGGCTAACTCGCGCTGGAAAATCAAGAACACCTGATGACTGTCAAATCTGAGCAGCGCAATGAGGCGAAATAAATAATGGCGAGAAAGTGGTAGTGAGGCGAGAAATCAAGTTACCGCTTTCAGGCCATGACTTCTCTCGGGTTGAACACTACACTTACTCATGCAAGGGAATGAGCGGCATATGACGAGCTCAGGACCTTTGGGTGAACCGACCCGGTGCAATAACAAGCGCAAAGAATTATGCACAGCGGTCGTCACTCTGTAGAAATATCGTGTATGCTCGGTAACAAAATGATAAAAGGAGAAACTGATGAGTGTAATTGATGAGGCCCTGAAGGCGAATGAGATGTATGCCCAGCACTTCAATGCTGACCTTGGCCGTCCGCCTTCTCCCAAACTGGTTATTGTCACCTGTATGGATCCCAGGCTCACTCACATTTCAGAAATGCTGGGGCTTGAGACTGGCGATGCCGACATGATCAGAAATGCCGGAAGCGCCATCACCGAGGATTCCCTCCGGTCGCTCCTCGTTTCCACCCGTGTGCTTGGTACCCAAGAAATCATGATTATCAATCACACCGATTGCGGCATGCTGACCTTCAAGGACGAGGAACTAGACGCGAAGCTACAAAAGCTCACTGGGACTGCAGCCGTAGCGCCTGCACGCTTCTACTCCTTCACTGATCTGGTTGAAAATACGCGGGAACAGGTGCAGAAAGTGAAATCGCATCCCTGGATTGCGAAAGACATTCCCGTAAGAGGCTTCGTGTATGATGTCAACACTGGCAAGATGCAAGAGGTAACTGTTTAGCCAACTTCTTGAGAGAGTAAGTAGGGCCCACTGAGAAGGAGATGAGATGGCTGTGGCCAGATTACCCGGTGAAGAAGGTGTGATACGGAATGTCTTGCATCATGCTTCCCGGCCCGATAAGGCACAACGCTCGCGGCTTGCTGCAGCGCAGGCCCCATCTACTACCAGTCCCACTGTTCATGCGGCACTACAACGAGCCATCGCTGAATCGTTTGTCGCTGGCTTCCGTGTGACGATGCTCGTCAGTGCAGGATTAGCAGTGCTTGGTGCGCTCGTGGTTGCCCTGCTAGTCCCCTCGGGTCACATGAGGCAGCCGGATGGCAGCAAAAGACGTGATGACGCAGGATATCGTCCTACCGAGGCGGAAAACCAGGTGGCTGCCCAGGGTTTACTAAACAGGACAGAGCAAGTGCGATTTTACCCACAAAACGGAAATAAAGGAGGCCAGGATGGCACAAAACATTCCTCCCAGTCACACTGAGGACCGGATTTCAGTATGGTAGGAGCCGTGAACCAGGTCATCGAGTACCGATGGGCCGTGCGGAGCCCACCCAAGCACACGTTGCGCTTTAGCTCCACTGAACTGCAGGTCGAGGGCGAGCGCATCGGCCAGCGGCCCCAGAAACTGCCGGGCAGCTTCCAGCGACCAAGACTCAGTTCGTCCACCCAGGCCAGCTGCCTGGCTTATGGCCTGTGCGACTTCTTTGGATCGCACTTTTACACTACCTGGCACGTTGAAGAGGGAGCCTGCCGGAGCCTTGACGAGCGCTCGCACATAGGCGTCTGCCAGGTCCTCGACATGCACCATCGGAGCGTGGTTCTCTCCTGTGCCAATATAGTGGGCGACTCCGAGCTTTCGAGCCAGGCTGATAAGCATGGCCGGGATACCTCCAGCGCGCCCGTAGACTACGGCGGGACGAATCACTACCGAGCGTACGTTGCGTTCTGCGGCAGCGAGAATACGCTTTTCAAGAGCGGGGCGCCAGGCAACTATCATCGGCGGATTGGTCGGAGCCTCTTCGCCAGCGATAGTATCTCCAGTGTTGCCAAGCACCCAGCATCCGCTGGTATAGATGAACGGCTTATTGGTTCCCTCAAGCGCCGCGAGAATGGCGTCGACCGCCGCTATGTCGACCTCGGCCATATCGCTACCGTTCGTTGTGGCAGCGTGAATGACGCCATCGGCCTGCTGCACTCCCCGGGCCATACTCGCGGCATCTTTCAGGTCCCCGCGCAGTGGGGTGATGGACTGCTTTTGCAACAACATTGCTGCCTTATCCGAACGAGCAAGACCAAGCACCATGTGCTCTCCACTGTGGAGGAGCGCATCTGCAATAGCTCCGCCAATATAGCCGGTTGCGCCGGTAAGAAAGACTTTCATAATAGACCTCCTTCGTAGTATGCGAGCAAGTTCGATAAACCGTTTACGCGCCTTCCTCGACGAGGCGACGGATGCCTTCCAGATCGCTGTCACGCCTGACACACGCTTTCGCCTCGTGATACATCTGTTCTGCCAGCTGGGGCTGTCCCTGTTGCAGATAGATATCTCCCAATCCCAGCAGCGCCCTGCTTTCGACCATGCTGGTTCCCAGCTGGTGCGCTTTCTCGCGACCCTGCTGGAAGGCGCGTATCGCCTCGGTGAGCAAACCGCGGCGGCGCTGGATATCACCCAATCCCACCAGCGCTTTCGCCAGGCCCCTCTGATAGATCAGCGTTCTATAGAGCCGGATCGCATTTTCCATCAATGAAGCGGCATACGCGAGCTGGCCGTAACGCAGATAGATCTCAGCCAGCAGGCGTTCGGCATTAGCGACACCCAGGTCGTAGTGAGAGCTGGTATACACTTGCAACACGGCCTGCGCCTCAAGAAACGCCTGGTCGATATGGTTCTGGCGCAGATTCACCTCGGCTAATCCCAGGTTCGCGCCACCTTCACCAGGCTCATCTTCGATGCTGTGTGCCAGTTCGAAAGCCTCAAGCAGGACCTGCGAGGCTTGCTGGAGGTGTCCTGCATCCAGGTAGATCCACCCCAGATCCGTGAGGGCATTGATGGGGCGAGAGCATGATCTACATCGATTACGTGGATCGCCGCAATACCGTGGCGTCCTCGCCGACGCTCTGTATGCATTGCGAGGACCCGCTGGCCCCCTGCGCGCAGGTCTGCCCTGCACAGGCGATCCTGGTCAGCCCTGATGGCGTCGTCCACCAGGCGGATGCGACGCGCTGCATCTATTGTGAGAACTGTGGCTATGCCTGTCCCTTCGGCGTACCCAAGTTCGACATGCCAGGACATTACATGCGCAAGTGCAACCTGTGCTATGACCGCACGAGCCAGGGAAAAGGCCCCATGTGCGCGACGGTCTGCCCGACGCAGGCGATTTTTTACGGAACATACGAGGAATGGCTCGTGGCAGGCAGAGCGAAACAGGGCGCGAAACCCGTCAACATCTTCTATTTCGGCCGGCAACGAGTACAAACACGCAACTACGTGGTCATGAGTGAGCAGGATGAGGCGCTGGATTTGATGGCAATGGCAGAAGAGGCCGATCTGGGAATACTGGCCGAGCTGCCAGAAGGAACTGCAACCCGCAACGCTGAACCCTGGGTGAATGCCGAGATTGCCGGCGTTCCCCAGCGCGAGGCTCCAGCGCAGCCCTGGATGCCGCGTACTCCTCTCGAACCGGCACCGGTAAACGCTCTCGCGCCACCTGACCAGATTCCAGTCGTAGCGGAATGTCATTCGTGGTAGTTCTGTCTGGAGAAGCAACATGAAACAAGAAGCCGATTCAAAAGATGCGCAATCTGTTCCGATATCTCATCAAGCGGAAGGAGAGGGCACGATTGCTGGTGAAGTCGCCCCACAGGAGAAGCAGGGCCGGGAGGAATGGCGTGAAGAATTCCCCTATCCGTGGGACGAAGATGCCATTGTGACCCGGCGCGATACGCTGCGCTTTCTCCTCGGCGGAGCGGGCGCGCTCTTCCTGGCAACCGGCACGCTGGCGATTATTGGAAATCTACCGTCCGGCTCAAACGCGAGGGCCGTTCCAATCGCCAGGGTAGGTGAACTGGCGGAGAACGAGTGGAAGGTCTTTGACTTTCCCGACCAGTACGCCCAGGGCATTCTCATCAATCTGCCAGGAAAAGGGCTGGTAGCCTTTAGTGATGTCTGCACGCATCTCTCCTGTGCAGTCATCTACCAGGGAGATGGCAAACACCTCCATTGTCCCTGCCATAACGGGCTTTTTGATGCTGCAACCGGCAACGTTCTAGCAGGGCCGCCAATCCGCCCGCTCCCACTGATCCAACTTGCTATCGACAACGGCACGATTTACGCCGTAAGGGTGGTGCCACGATGAGCACGAGAGGAGATGCTAAGCAGATGATGCAATCACGTAGGCGAAGGCAGCCTGTCGCTAATCCTGATGACCCACCTGTGCATCGGCCACCGCAGGGACCAAGAGGCCCACTGCCAGAGCCCAACTATCTGGACTTACCTGGGCGAACCGCTATTGTGCAGGGGCAGGTCTTTCTCGTTGCCGTCATCCTGATTACCCAACTGGGGTTGATTACCTATGCGCTCTATGAGTTGCTGTCTGGACGGACAAGCCAACTTGGCTGGTTGGCGCTAGTGAGTTTCATCGGCTTTGCCCTCGCGCTGTTGATCGCGTTGTGGCCCCGCAAGCGCATTGAGGGATCGTAGCGAGTCTTCCTGATGAGAAAGAGCATGCAGAAGCACACACAGGCATGGTATACTACTGCTATCACCCCTCTGGGGACTTTTCGCAGATATGTACAGCTTCCCTGGCTCATGCAACAGTATCCGCGCATACTAGTCTTCGCGCTCTATAACTTCCTTAGCGGCTTTTTGAGTATCGGGCTGATGGCGGCGTTTGCCGTCCTCTTACATTCACCTTTCATCTTTCCTTCGCTCGGTCCTACCGCCTTCCACTACTTCTCCAGGCAGACTGCCACCAGCGCCTCTCCGCGCAACGCCATTATCGGCCATCTCATCGGCATTGTCGCTGGCTACTTCAGCCTGGTCGTGACAGGTTTAACGACTGCGGGGCCAGCGATTGCCAGCGGCGTCACGTGGCCGCGTGTGATCGCTGCTGCGCTCTCCCTGGGACTTACGGCTGGATTGATGATTCTGTTGCGTGCATCACACGCGCCAGCGGGGGCAACCACGCTGATTATCTCTCTTGGCATCCTCACCCGGCCCTGGCAATTGGTGGTGCTTATGATCGCCATCATCCTGCTGACCCTCCAGGCCATCGCCATCAATCGCCTCTTTTGTATGCCCTTCCCGCTTTGGAGTCCACCGGCTGCGCCAGCCAAAGGTGTTGATGGCGCTGACAAGGATTGACATACCCTCTCTGTGTCATTCCTCCAAGTTTTTTTGAGGTACATGGGTTCTGCCTTGTGAAACTTCAGCAGTAGTAGTGTCGCCTGCAAGAAGCGCTCCGAGCGCACGAACGAAGGCAGGTCCTGCCAATTGAAACTCGTGACGATGAAGGAGCGAAAGCCTTCGCAGGACCTGCTCCCCCCGTGGAGTGAGATGGATAATGACGCGTCGCTGATCGGCTTCATCCCGCGAACGTTTGATGAGACCTCGCCCTACCAGGCGATCAATCAGCTCGACTGTACTATGATGCCGAAGCTGTAGTCGCTCGGCCACCTCACTGATCGTGGCTTTCCTCCCTGCGGGCAGTCCCTTGAGCGCAAGCAACAGCAGGTGTTGCTGAGGC
>Ga0187805_10000402_pt1 | contig 14051 bp, 13 predicted proteins | sample NC_wetland_sal_i_6_FD_132965 | JGI IMG/M metagenome (GOLD analysis project Ga0187805, IMG submission 132965) | Wetland sediment microbial communities from Neuse River Estuary, North Carolina, USA - Control_5 | ecosystem: Environmental > Aquatic > Freshwater > Wetlands > Sediment | place: USA...
CCGGGCCAGCACCCGCTGCCCGATGCCCTGCGGCTGCTCGAGTACCTGATCGACGCCTGCGAGGCGTAGCGTGAGCGACCCTGCTGGCCCGGGGGGGACGACCCCCCCAACCCCCCGAACCCCTTGTAGCGAAGCGCTGTTCTCCCGTGCCCGCGAGGTCATCCCGGGCGGGGTGAACTCGCCGGTGCGCGCGTTCCGCGCGGTCGGCGGCGTGCCCCGGTTCATGGTCCGCGGGTCGGGGCCCTACCTGACCGACGTGGACGGGCGCGAGTACGTCGACCTGGTCTGCTCGTGGGGCCCGATGATCCTCGGGCACGCGCACCCGTCGGTCGTGGCCGCGGTCGGCGCCGCGACGCGCGACGGGACCTCGTTCGGCACCGTCACCCCGGGCGAGGTGGAACTGGCCGAGGAGATCGTCGCGCGGACCCCGGCCGAGCAGGTCCGGCTGGTCAACTCGGGCACCGAGGCGACGATGTCCGCGGTGCGCCTGGCCCGCGGGTTCACCGGGCGCTCCCTGGTCGTCAAGTTCGCCGGGTGCTACCACGGGCACGTGGACGCGCTGCTCGCCGCGGCGGGCTCCGGCGTCGCGACGTTCGGGCTGCCGGACTCGCCCGGCGTCACCGGGGCGGCCGCCGGGGACACCCTCGTGCTGCCGTACAACGACCCCGACGCCGTATCCGCGGTGTTCGCGTCGCGCGGCGAGTCCATCGCCTGCGTGATCACCGAGGCGTGCCCGGCGAACATGGGCGTGGTGCCGCCCGCGCCCGGATTCAACGCCCTGCTCGCCTCGCTGTGCCGGTCGGCCGGGGCCCTGCTGATCATGGACGAGGTGCTGACCGGGTTCCGCGTCACGCCGTCGGGCTGGTACGGGGTCGACGGCGTGGCCGGGGACCTGATGACGTTCGGCAAGGTGATGGGCGGGGGCCTGCCGGCCGCGGCGTTCGGCGGGCGCGCCGAGATCATGTCGCGGCTCGCGCCGTCGGGGCCGGTCTACCAGGCGGGCACGCTGTCGGGCAACCCGCTCGCGACGGCGGCGGGCCTCGCGACCCTGCGCGCGTGCACCCCCGAGGTCTACGCGCGCGTGGATGCGGTGGCGGGTACGGTGGCGAAGCTCGCGTCCGCCGCGCTCACCTCGGCCGGCGTTCCGTTCTGGCTATCCGAGGCGGGGAACCTGTTCTCCGTGTTCCTCGGCCGCACCGAGCCGGTGCGGTCCTTCGCCGACGCCAGGGAGCAGTCGACCGCGGCGTACGCCGCGTTCTTCCATTCCATGCTCGACAGCGGCGTCTACCTTCCGCCGTCCTCCTACGAGGCCTGGTTCCTGTCCGCGGCCCACGACGAAGTGGCGCTGTCCCGGATCGCGGACGCGCTGCCCGCGGCCGCCCGGGCCGCCGCGGCCGCACTCGGATAAGCGCGGCACCCGGCGCTAGGACAGCCCGAAGTGCGCGTCCTGCTGGGCGCGGAGGTCATCTACCAGCCGTCGCCCGGGCATGATGACGTGGGCGGTGGGGATCGGCTGGTCCTGCGCCACCGGACTCCTCAGGCGGGCGCCGGCGGCCAGGCCGATGGGCAGGATGCCGTCCCGGCGGGTGTTCTCGACGTTGTCGATAAGCCCGTAGCAGTTGTAGCCGCCTATGCCATCGAGTTCCTCGCCCGCCTCCAGGTCGCGCTTGGCGACGGCGGCGACCTCGCAGACCGGTGGCCCGGCGGGCGCGATGCTCGCGTCGCCGAACAGGACGGCCCGGGCGACGCTGAGGGGCGCCTCCAGGTGGGCCAGATGGAAGGGCCGGTAGAACATGTACAGCGGCCCCTCGCCCATCTTGAAGTACGCCATGTGGTGCATGAGCTGCGGGTCGTCGTTGTAGCCGATGACGAAGGCGCCCGAACCGGGCTCGGCCCCCAGCACGTAATCGACGACGGGCTGATCCAGTAGCTCCTTGGGGTCATAGCAGGCGAGCAGGTCCCTGACGTGGGCCAGTCGGCGGCCCTCCATGCCCGGCCTGGTGACCTTGAAGCCGGTGGCGTTGGCGAGCGTGGTGGCCTCCAGCGACAGCTTGGTGCCGTCGGCGAACGAGGTCACCATGGTGGCCCGCATCCCGTGTGCGTCGGCGAAGCCCTGCTGCGTGTCCGGGTTGCGGTGATGGTCGAGGAAGCCCTTGACGTTGCCGGCCAGGACCGGCTGGTAGCCGATCGACTTGACGAAGCGGAACATGTTCATGGCCACGCTCGGCTCGTCGCCGTCGGCGTTGGTTATCACCACGCCTGAGCGGTCGGCGAGGACCTTGAGCATGGGGCCGACGGTGGCGTCCAGCTCGGCGTTCACGAGCAGGACGTGCTTACGGTGGGCGATCGCCTCGGTGGCGGTGCGGGCGCCGTACTCGACCTGGCCGGTGCACTCGATGATCGCCTCGATCCCCGGTGTGCGGCAGAGTTGCAGCGGGTCTGCGGTCACCGCCCTCCCGCCGCGGGCCAGCAGGCGGTCCAGGGCCTCCTGGCCGCTCACCTGGACGCAGTCCTCGATGCCGGCCTCGGCGAACACGCGCTCGGCGGTCTCGATGGTGCGGTTGGCGATCGCGACGACCCGCATCCCAGTCAGGTTGCGCTCGATGGCGGTGGTCATGGCCTGGCCCATGAAGCCGGCCCCGACCATACCGATCCTGATGGGGTTGCCGTCTTGCGCACGGCGCTCGAGCGCCGTGTCCACGATGATCATTCCGTCCTCACAAACCGATTCCGGTGTACGACGGGACCGAGGTCCGCTCCAGCATGCGCCGGCCGTCGACCACGAGGGGCGGCGGGTCAAGCTGGCCGATCAGCTCGGGAAGCCGGCGATAGTCGTCCCAGCGGGTGACGATGACGACCGCGTCGGCCCGCTTCACCGCGTCGGCCAGATCCGCGGCATAGGTGACCTCGCCCAGCCCATCCACCGCCTCCGGGCCCACCACCGGGTCATGAACGGTGACCTCGGCCCCGGACTCGCGCAGCAACGCCAGGACCGGGAACGAGGGTGACGACCGTACGTCGTCCGTGTCCGGTTTGAACGCCAGCCCGAGGACGGTGATCCGGCGCCCCGGCAGCGGCCCGAGCTCGCGGCGCAGTAGGTCAACCAGCCGGGCGGGCTGACGATCGTTGACGCCGGCCACCGCCTCGAGCAACGTCAGCGGCGTGCCCACCTGCCGACCCCTGGCGGCCAGCGCCGCCACGTCCTTCGGCAGGCAGCTCCCGCCGTAGCCACAGCCCGCCTCATAGAACGAGCTGAGCGGTGCGGTAACCGTGGTGCCGTCGCTCAGCGGGGTAGTGAGATAACGCGACAGGTGCACCCCGCGCATGACCTCGGCCGCGTCGATGCCGCCGATCGCCGAGCCCAGGTTGGCGATCTCGTTCGAGAACGAGATCGCGGTGGCCAGCATCGCGTTGGAGGCGTACTTGATCATCTCGGCGGTAGGGGCGTTGGTCGGCACGATCGGCACGCCCTCGAACCCGGCGTACAGCTCGCGCAGCGCGGCCAGGGTGCGGTCGTCGCCGCCGATGACAATGCGGTCGGGTCGCATGAAGTCCTCGACCGCCTGTCCCTCGGTCAGGAACTCGGGGTTGACCCCGATGCCGAAGTCGACCCCGGCTCGCTTCCCCGAGGTACGCTCGCACGCCGGCCGGACGACCTCATCTGACGTGCCCGGCACGACGGTGCTCTTCACGATCACGGCGTGGAACCCGGCCGTGGAGGCCAGCGCGGCGCCGATCTGCTCGGCGGCCGCCTGCACGAACGACACGTCGATGCTGCCGTCGGTCCGCGAGGGAGTCCCGACGCAGATGAAGGTCAGCTCGCTGCCGGCGACCGCGGCGGCCAGGTCCGTGGTCGCTCGCAGTCGGCTCCCGAGGTGGCGCTGAAGCAGCGGCTCGAGCCCGCGCTCGAAGATGGGAGGTTCTCCGCGGTTGAGCGCGGCCACCTTGCGCTCGTCGATGTCGATGCACGTTACGGTGTGTCCCAGCTCGGCTAGCCCGACCGCGGTGACCAGGCCGACGTAGCCCGTGCCGACGACGGCAACCCGCATTACCGTTCCTCCCCGCCCTGGTTCCCGGTGTACCACCGCATGGTCCGCCGGAGCCCGTCGGCTAGCGTCATCCGCGGCCGGTACTGCAGTTCCTGCCGCGCCTTGGTGATGTCCGGGCAGCGCCGGTTCGGGTTGTCGACTAGATAGTCGCGTTCGGCGCTATGGCCCCTGACCACCTTCACCTGGTGGCCCAAGAGGTCACTGGCGAGCCCGGCGACCTTCTCGGCGAGTTCTCGCATCGAGATCTCCGGGCCGTCGACGCCGATGTTGTAGGCCTCGCCCGGGCGGCCCCGCAGCAGGGTGCGGTAGTAGCCTGTGATCGCGTCGGAGACGTAGCAGAAGGTGCGCGTCGGTGACCCGTCGGAGAGCATCACGAGGTCGCGCCCGGTGAGCGCGTTGCGGAAGAAGTCGGCGATCACGCGCCCGTCGGTGATCTTCATCCCGGGGCCGTAGTTGTTGAACGGGCGGGCCGCCATGACCGGGATGCCGTGCTGCCGGGCGAAGTTCACGCAGAGCGTCTCGCCGTAGCGCTTGGACTCGTCGTAGCAGGCGCGCGGCCCGGTACACGAGACGAAGCCCCGGTACGTCTCCGGGGTAGGGATCGCGTCCGGAGTCGGGTCGCCGTAGATCTCGCTGGAGGAGTAGAAGAGGAAGCCCTCCATCTCGAGGCCCGCCTCGAGGCGTTGCCTGGCGTAGTCGAGCAGGCTCCGCAGCCCGTTGATGTTCGCGTCCATCGTCTCGATGGGATGCGCGCGGTAGTACGTGGGCGACGCGACTCCGGCCGCGTGGATGATGTAGGCGAACTCGCCCATCCGGTCCGGCAGTGGTCCGCGCACGTCGTGCACCATCAGGTCGAACTCGGGTCGTCGCTCGAGTTCCTTGAGCCATACGGGGGCTTCCCTGAAGAAGTTTTCCAGGACGGTAACCCCGATCGGAGGTTCGTCAGGGTGCGCGTCGTTCCAGGCGAGCGGCACCTGGACGAGGTAGTACCCGAGGAAGCCCGCTCCTCCCGTGATCAGGAGGCGCTTGCCTGACATGCGCCGCAGGTCGGTCTCGAGGTCCGCGGTCATGACGGCCAGGTCGCCGTCGCGCACCTCATCGGCGCCGAGATCTGGCTGGAGATTGGTGCCGGACGAATCCACCTCGACGAGTCCTTTCATGTGCCTGACGGCCCGCATGGCCAGCGATTTTTGCTCGCGGCCACAGGACCCGTGACGCCTAGTCCCTGATACATCCCGGGTGCCCCAGGGCCGCAGGCCGCGGCGAACCGGCCGCCAGTCGGCTGCGCAGCCGCTACCTCGACATCCTCGCCTGAGGGCGGGCGGGTAGCGGGTAGGCTGGCCGGGCGATGTCCGAGTCAACCATCGTCCACCTGCTCAGGCACGGCGAGGTGGAGAACCCGCATCACATCTTGTACGGGCGCCTGCCCGACTTTCACCTGTCCGCGAACGGCCGCCTGATGGCCCTGGCCGCCGCGGATTACTTCGCCGAACGGCCGGTGCTGGCCGTCTTCTCCTCGCCGCTTGAGCGGGCGATGGAAACCGCGGGCCCGGTGGCCGAGCGGCTCGGCCTGCCGATCGTGACCGACGAGCGGCTGATCGAGGCGGGGAACCATTTCGAGGGCCTCGCCTTCGGGGTGGGCGACGGGCTGCTGCGCCACCCGGCGCACTGGCCGTACCTGCGCAACCCGTTCCGCCCGTCCTGGGGCGAGCCCTACCGGGACATCGTGGCCAGGATGCACGCCGTGATGGAGGTGGCGCGGGAAGCCGTCGAAGGCGCCGAGGCGGTCTGCGTCAGCCACCAGCTACCCATCTGGGCTACCAGGCGGATGGCCGAGGGTCGCCCGCTGTGGCACAACCCGGCCACCCGCCAGTGCGCGCTCGGCAGCGTGACCAGCTTTACCTATTCGGGCCGCCGGCTGGCCGGCGTGTCGTACGCGGTGCCGGCCCGGCGTCAGGTACCGCAGGGTGATGCGGCACAATAGGGCCGTACTACCCCCTGTAGGAGATGGCCAGGACCCACCCGTGTTCAGAACCAAGCGCCGCGCGGTCGTCTTGGTGGCGGCCGTGATCACCGGGGCGCTGCTGGTCGTGGTGCTGGTCGCCGGCTGGGCGACGAGCGGGAAACGCGATGTGACCGACGTCAACGGCAACCCCGACGCGGTCCTTTACACGGCGGGTCACCGCCCGCTGGCGCCGGACTTCACGGCTACCACGCTGACCGGCTCGCGGCTGAGCTTCTCCTCCTACCGGGGCCGGGTGGTCGTAGTCAACTTCTGGGGATCCTGGTGTGTCCCGTGCCGTGAGGAGGCCGCGGCCCTGGCCGTGGCGGCCCAGCGGTACGCGCCGGCCGGCGTGGCCTTCCTGGGCGTCGACGTGCGTGACACGACGGCTAGCGCCGAGGCCTTCGCGCGTACCTTCGACATCACGTACCCGAGCGTGAGCGATTCCGGTGCCCAGATCACGCTCGACTTCACCGCGGTGGTCCCCATCGCCGGAACCCCCACCACGCTGGTCATCGACCGGACCGGGCACATCGCGGGGGCGGTCTTCGGCCAGGCGACCTATGCGGAGCTGAACACGATCCTGGGCCAGGTCGACGGGAAGGCGGCGGCCCGGTGACGGACGTGCGCGCCCCCGAGGCGGCCACGACAGAGCCCCGCCTACCAGGAGGGCCCGCCCGCGGGGCCCAGGGCCTCGCCGACTGGCTGAAGTGGGGCTGGCGGCAGCTCACCTCGATGCGGATCGCGCTGGTCCTGCTTTTCCTGCTGGCTCTCGGGACCGTGCCTGGGTCGATGCTGCCGCAGGAGGGCGCCGACCCGGCCGGGGTCCAGCAGTACTACACGTCGCATCCGGCCCTGGCGCCCCTGCTCAACCACCTCGGCCTGTTCAACGTGTTCGCCGCGCCCTGGTTCGCCGCCATCTACCTGCTGCTGTTCGCCTCTCTGGTGGGCTGCGTGGTCCCGCGCACCTTCCGGCTGGCGGGCTCGGCCCGCACCCTCCCGCCGCGCGCACCGCGCCACCTGGCCAGGCTGCCGCACTCGGCCGAGTACGGCACCACGCTCGCCCCGGACCGGGCGGTAGAGGTAGCGGCGGCCGTCCTGTCCGGTCACGGCTTCCGGCTCCGGCGGCCGGACGATCCGGCCGATGCCTGGGTATCGGCCGAGAAGGGCTACCTCCGCGAGGTCGGCAACCTGCTCTTCCACCTGGCCTTGCTCGGGGTCCTGGTGTCGGTCGCGCTCGGCGGGCTGTTCGGCTACAAGGCCGACCGGCTCCTGGTCCAGGGCGATACGTTCGCGAACACCGCAAGCGCGCTGGACGAGATTCACCTGGGCCGGCTCGCGACCGACGCCGACCTGGGCCCGTTCACGATCACCCTGAACCGGTTCACGGCCAGCTACATCACCTCGGGGGCGCAGCGGGGGCAGCCTGCCTCGTTCGACGCGCAGGTCACCTACGCCGCCCGGCCCGGCGGGCCCTCGCGCACGGACAGCATCGAGGTCAACCGCCCGCTCTCGGTGGACGGGACCAAGGTGTACCTGATCGGGCACGGGTACGCCCCGGTGTTCCGGGTCACCGACGCGCGCGGGCAGGTGGTCTACGACTCACCGACGCCCTTCATCGCCGGCACCACGGGGAACTTCCTCTCCGACGGCGTGGTGAAGGTCCCCGGCGCGCAGCCGGAGCAGCTCGGCTTCACCGGGGTCTTCGTGCCGACCTGGGTCGACGTGGCGGGGACCCTGCAGTCGGCGTTTCCCGCGGCAGAAAACCCGGCGGTGAGCCTGATCGCCTACGCGGGGAACCTCGGGATGAACTCCGGCGCCCCGCAATCGGTGTACGAGCTGGACACCGCGGGCATGCACCGGCTGACCGCCGAACCGCAGCTGCTGCTGCCGGGCCAGTCGCTGAAGCTGCCGGGCGGCCAGGGCACCATCACGTTTACCGGCTACGTCCCGTGGGTCAGCCTGGCCATCACCCACGACCCGGGCCAGGTGCCCGCCCTGGCCTGCGGCATCGCGGCCCTGGGCGGGCTGCTGCTTTCGTTCTTGGTCCGCCGCAGGCGAATCTTCGTCCGGGCCCGCGCGGGCGGGCCAACCAGTACGGTACAGGTCGGCGGCCTGGCCCGGACCGACGCCAGCGGCAGCTTCGAGGCCGAGTTCGCGTCGCTGGCCGCCGAGCTCAGGTCGGCGCACTCGCAACATGAGAAATAGTGAGGGTTCATGCCCGTCAACCTGGCCCTAGGCCACGTCAGCAACGACTTCCTGATCGCGGCCCTCGTCATCTACTCGCTGTCGGTGGTCGCCTTCGCCGGCGACTTCGCCTTCGGGCGGCCCCGGCGAGCGGACGCGACGGCGCGCGTGCGCCAGGCCCGTGAGCCAGCCACCGCCCTGGCCGTCGTCGGTGCGGCCAGCGTGGCGGCGGACGGTGCCAGCTCTCAGGACCGTCCGGTAGTCAGCGGGGTTGGCGGCACCCAGGGGACCGCGGCCGTGCCTCCCGCCGCGGACTCGATGCCCGAGCTACCGGTCCCGCCGCTGCGCGCGATCGGCCAGGCAGGTCCCTGGATCCGGGCGGCCATGACGCTCGGCGCCCTCGCGGTGGCCGCGCACCTGACGGCCGTCGTGACCCGGGGCCTGGCCGTGCACCGGGCGCCCTGGGGCAACATGTACGAGTTCGTCACCGCGCTGACCTGCGTGGCCGCGATCTTCTTCCTGTTCGTCATGATCCGTTACCGGGCCTGGGCGCTCGGCGTCTTCGTCACGGGCGCGGTGGTGATCGCGCTCGGCCTCGCGGAAACGATCATTTACACCGCGGCCGGGCAACTGGTTCCCGCGTTGCAGTCGTACTGGCTGTCCATTCACGTCACGGCGATGACCCTGGCGACCGGGATTTTCTTCGTCGCCGCCGTCCTGGGCCTCGTCTACCTGGCGGCCGACCGGTACGCCAGGCGCATATCGGCCGGACGGGCCGCGCCGGGCAACGGGATCATGCGCAGGCTGCCGACTACCGAGCAACTCGACCGGCTTACCTACCGGACCATCGTGTTCGGGTTCCCGGTCTGGACCTTCGGCGTCATCGCGGGCGCGATCTGGGCCGACCAGGCCTGGGGCCGGTACTGGGGCTGGGACCCCGTCGAGACGTGGGCCTTCATCACCTGGGTGCTCTACGCGGCCTTCCTGCACGCCAGGGCCACGGCCGGCTGGCGTGGCCGACGTGCCCACTACATCCAGCTACTCGGCTTCGCCAGCCTGACGTTCAACATCCTGGTGATCCAGGTCTTCATCACCGGGCTGCATTCCTATGCCGGGGTGAGCTGAGCTAAGCCCTCGTCTGCGGCCGGCGGATCGCCGTCGATCGCGCGGCTGAGCGTGCGGAGGAAGTCCGGATCGTCGTCCGGGCCCCTGGGGATCGCCAGCGGGTCGCCCGCCATCGCCCGGCCCGCCGGGTGGCGGGCGACGGCGTCGTCCGCGTCCGTCCATTGCGAACTGAGCAGGTAACCCTGTTCGTCAAAACCGTCCCGGCCCCGGCGCTGGGTAAGCGCGAGCGCTCGGTACGAGGTGCGCACCGGCCGGCGGGTGATGAGCCACGCGAGCGCTCCGGCCAGGAGCGTGACCGCGATGACCGCGATCCACGCCGGCTTCGATAGGCCCCTGAATTCCCCGACGGGCGTGAGGATGGCGTCCGTCAAGCAGTAGAGCCAGATGCCGGTCATGAAGAGGGCAAACAAGGCACCGGAAAGGAGCATGGCCGAAGCCTAACGTCATGAAGTACGCCCGGTGTAGCAACAGTTAATTCGTGTCATAAAAGCAAACATGGTTAGGCATTGGTGACATCGGGTGACGCGGCGGGCGATCTCGGCATACGCTGGCGGTCAGGGCGATAGAGCAGGAGACCGGTGCATGCGGCTAGGGTGGTTCGACCGCATCCGAAGGCTCGCGCACTCCCGCCGGCCTGCCGCCCAGGCCGGGTACCCCCCGCAGGGCAGGCATCGCAAGGGCCAGCCAGGAACGCTGTCGCACGGCGTGCCACCTGCACCAGGGGAATGGCCGGAGCCGCGCGGGGCGCTCCTGAGCACAACGGCCCGCGCGCCAGACAGGGGGCCCGGGCCCGGCGGATCGTTCGGTCGCGGTGGGCCGCCCGCTCCGGCACCTAGGGCTTCGGGTGCGTCCGCGGTGCGGGCCGGGGCGGCCAGGGCGCGGGTGCGCGAGGCACCCGATGCGGCCGCGATGGGCATGAGTGCCGCGCCAAGCCCGGTGGCCGCGGCGCCCGGCTACCGTCAGGGGTCTGTTCCGGACGGGCATGCTGACGCGTTCCCCCGCGCGGCGCACAGCGTGCCGCGTCAGCCCGGCGGGAGCGGTCGGGTCGCCGGGGCCGCGTGGCAAACCAGGCTGCCGTTTGCCGCGCCGCATCCGCGAGGGCGGTCAGCGACCGCAGACGGGCGCAGGAACTGCGGCACGCTCGAGGCCATCCTCTGGCGGCAGTGGGATGCGGCCGTACCGCCGCCCGCCGAGGCCGTGGTGGCCGTGGACCGGCTGGCCGAACTTCCGGAGCGGATCAAGGAGAGGCTGGCCGACGGGCTCGACGCGATCTTTGTCGGGCCCGGCGGAGTTCCTGAACTCGACGACATGACCGCGCTGCGCGGGGTCCGGCTCCCTTCCGGGCAGGCCTCGTGGGATGCCTGCGCGGGCGCGTACGGCGAACGCAAGATCGTCGTCGGCACCCAGCCGTCGCCGACCCCGGACGTGATGTGCCATGAGGTCGGGCATGCGCTCGATGATCTCGATAGCCCGCCGGGCAAATGGCAATCCGACTCCGCCGAATTCCGGCTGCTCTACGAGCATTGCCAGCCCCATATCGCCAGCGATTTCCACCGCCAGCCCGGTGGCCTCGGGCGCAAGGAGTTCTTCGCGGACGCATTCGCCGCGATCGCCTCAAGGCAGCGGCCGGCCCTGGTGGACATGCTGAGCGGCGACACGCGGACCGCGCTGCGGGTCATGCTGTACTTCAACCGGCGCTACGGCATTTAGGGTGATGGCGCGATGTTTGTCATACGACTCCCGAACGGGAACCTGAAAGTTCCGCAGACTGCCATCGGCCATGACGGGCGCGTGATCGGCGACGTGTACGTGGAGATCGGGCCGCAGGATGCCGACTACTCCCGGCTGTCCGCGCAGGCGCTAACCCCCGAGGAAGCCGAGCGGCGACGCGACCGGTGGCGGGCCGAAGACGAGGCGCTGCGCCAGGAGTTCCTCGAGTACGCGAGGCGCAACGGCGAATCCGCCTGGCCGGATTCGGCCGACGGGGATGACTTCTGACCGGGCGGTATCGTGGCCTGCCGGTCCGCTAGTTCCTGCCGCGGATCCGCTGCCAGCGGACGAACCAGCCAAGCCCGCCGAGTATCACCAGGCCGGCGACGGCGACTGGGACCCAGGTGCGTGAGCCGTCCGCCGGAGTCGTGGGTGCGGCGTGGGGCGGGGAGCCTGCGTGCCGCGTCGCGGGCGCGACCGGGGTCGGCGCGGCCCGGGCGCCCGGAGCGGGCGCGGCGAAGGCGATCACCCGGTTGGCGCCGGGGACCAGCAGGAGACCGTCGCCGACGCTCGGGGTCGGGAAGTGATTGGCCAGCGCGCCGATGGCCGCCTGCTGCCGCACCCGTCCCGTCGCCGGGTCGAGCCCGTACAGCACCCCGTTGTACCCGATCGTCCAGACCAGGCTCGCGGCCACGATCGGGGGTCCGCCAGCGATCCCGGAACTCCACAGCAGGTGGAGCGCGGGCGGGGAGGTGGCCGCCCGGATCGCGACGACGCCGCTGGTGCACGGCAGGAAGGCCGTCAGGCCCACCACGGCCGCGCCGCCGTCGATGTCGCCGCCGCACGCTGAACCCGTGATCGTGCCCGTGCCGCCTCCGAGGGCGGCTTGCTGACGCCCGATGCCGCCGAGGTGCGCGCCGTCGAGCAGGTAGACGATCCGGGACTTCCCGGCCAGCAGCACCTCCCCGTCCGGCAGCAGGACCGGTGCGGTGGACATATCCAGGTCACGGGAGTTGTCCGCGGGCCACGTACTCGGCGCGAAGAACTGCAAGAGCCGCAGCGACGATGACAGTTCCAGGACCGAATCGCTGTCGTCGTAGCGTTGAGTGGAGGAGTGGACCGATCCGTTCCCCGTGCTGACCCAGATATGGCCGCTGCCGTCGATCACGGGCGCCGCGCCGCCCATCCAGACGGCTCCCTGCGACTCGCCCGGTGCGGCATCGACGGTGAAGTACCCCGCCGGCCCGCCCGTTTCCGGGACGGCCACGACCCGGCCCCGGTAGCTGGCGCAGTCGCCGTCGTTGCCGCCCAGGCCGAACACTACCCGGCCGGAGTCCAGCGTCAGCCCCGTGCGCTGCAGCAGCGCCACGGGATCGGCTCCCGGGGGATCCACGTCCCGCGTCATCTCGACGGTGCCCGTTTCCGTGCTGAGGCCGGTCAGCCAGTGCGCCGCGCGTCCGCCGTCCAGCTCATCGGCTACGACGAAGATCTCTCCCCGTGACTGGTCGATCACCGGCGTGCCCGTGATGCCCACGCTGGGCGAGATGTCGCCGCACGGAAGCGACGCCGCGGGCACGGGCCTGGCCAGATGCCTCGACCAGGCCACGGAGCCGGTGGCCGCCGAGAGGGCGTACACCGTGTCGTTCTCGGTCGCCACGTACACGCGACCCGCGTACACCAGCGGCTCGCCGTAGACCTGCCCGTCGAGAGCGGGCGACGTCCACGCCGCCGTCCCGGTGTCAACCGCGGCTACCGGGGCCGCGACGCCGGTGCCGGCCGGGTTCGCGTGGTACACCGTCCACGAACCCGAGCCGGTGGCCGGGGAGGCTGTGCCGACTTCCGCGTCAGCGAACCCGCTCCCGCTGCCGATCCCCCACAGCACCGGGGCGACGACCAGCAGCCCGACCGTTTTCCGGAGCCGGGCAAGCGAGGTAACGCGTGAGCGCCGCACCCGCGGCGATCTCGGTGAGGTCAGGCGACCGGTGTCGCGGCTGGGTGAGCTTGCGGAGATGGCTCGCTGTCGCCGCGCAGCAAGGCACGCACCTCGGATTCACGGAACCTGCGGTGTCCGCCGGGGGTACGGATACTGGTGATCCGCCCGGAGGCCGCCCAGCGGGTGACGGTCTTCGGATCCACCCGGAACAGCGCCGCCACCTCTCCCGGCGTGAGCAAGCGCTCGTTGTTGCCGTCCACGTTCAGTCCCCTCCGACTTGTCTCCCTCGAGCCCCGGTCAGGTGTCCCTCTAGTTTGGCGCTGAACGAGTACTTTCTACCTAGATTTCTAGAAATTAGATCGACGATTCGCTGATGTCGGGAAGCCGTTTAGTAGTTCACAAACTACTTTTAGTAGTACTGGCCTTTGGGTGCCGGTATTTCATCCGGGAAGGGACACGGTGTGGTGCAAGGCACGACAGGGGTAGCCGAGCCGGATCTGGTCGGCCTGGCCGAGATCGAGGAGGCGGCGCGGGTAATCGCGCCGGTGACGGTCCGTACTCCGCTCCTTCCGGTCCCCGGGCTGAAGCCCGGGCTTCTCGTCAAGCCGGAGTCGCTCCAGCCCACCGGGTCATTTAAGCTGCGCGGCGCCTATACGGCCATCAGCGCCGGCGGCCAGGCCGCCAGGCAGCGCGGGGTCATCGCTCATTCCAGCGGGAACCACGGTCAGGCGGTGGCGTACGCCGCCGCCCTGCTCGGCGTCCGCGCGGTCGTAGTGGTGCCGAGGACGGCGCCGAGGATCAAGACCGAGGCGATCGAGCGCTACGGCGCCGAACTGGTCACCGTGGAGCCGACGCTGGAAGCGCGGGTGACCGCGACGGAAGAACTCGCGGCCAGGCACGGGTACGTGCTCATCCCGCCGTTCGACGACCGGGCCGTCATCGCCGGGCAGGGCACGATCGGCCTGGAGATCGCGGCCGACTGCCCGCGGGCCGATCTCGTCGTGGTGCCGGTCAGCGGGGGCGGCCTCATCTCCGGCATAGCGGC